>Ga0116144_10001373_pt1 | contig 29097 bp, 15 predicted proteins | sample AD_UKC035_MetaG_FD_89746 | JGI IMG/M metagenome (GOLD analysis project Ga0116144, IMG submission 89746) | Active sludge microbial communities of municipal wastewater-treating anaerobic digesters from USA - AD_UKC035_MetaG | ecosystem: Engineered > Bioreactor > Anaerobic > Digestate | place: USA...
CGTCATTAAGCATCTATTAGAGGAATCCGGGGGCAACTGAAATGTTACTTTTTTAGGATGGATTCAAAGTCAAGTTCTGTGATAAATTATTCTGATCGACCTAATTTTCTGTCGGAGGATGTCATGTATATGCGAAAAGCTTTGTGCGTGCTGGTGTTGATTCTTGGTTTGAGCTCGTCTTTGCTGGCTCAGACCCCAGCAGTCTGGAAGGAGCTTTTTCCTCTCGGGCTGATCAACAGCGATGGTAAATCAGTCTCGCTCGAAACCTTGAGTGGGAAATACGTTGGTATTTACTTTGCCGGCCAGTGGTGCAGCGGTTGTCGAGCCTTTTCACCTCAGCTGGTTCCGTTTCGCAACAACCATGTTGACCAGTTTGAAGTTGTTTATGTCAGTTCAGACAAAAACAAAGCGGCTCAGTTCGCATATATGAAAGAAGTCGGCATGCCATGGCCCACGCTTGAATTTCGTTCGGCACCTGCATTATCTCTGAAATCAAGATTCGAAGTTACTTCCATTCCGACCTTGATCGTTCTTTCGCCGGCAGGTGAGCTGATCACCCGCGACGGTCGCGCTGATGTTCAGAACTCGCCGGCTGATGCAATGGCGAAATGGCAGGGCACCAGCCCGTCGCCGCTGCCCTATTCGTTTGCAGCGTCTTCAAATGCTGGCGGTTCTGGCCGACTGGCTTATCTCGACCGCCAGGTCATTGACGAAGTAAATACTCTTCGGGCAATTCCCAAACAGGGCTGGATCCAAGGAACGGTCGGCGGCAAGGAATATTTTGTAGCTTTCGATCGCACCGCCTGGACGATCAAGGGAAATGTCGGCGACAAGCCGATTGACATCAAGATCGATCATGATAAGAAGAAAATTCAAGGCTATACGCATGATTCAGGGGTGGACCTGACTTTCACATGGTCTACCGAGGAATACGGCCTTGAGGGCGATGTCTATGGTTACCCTTACTGGCTGACCATTAACTGGCCCAGCAAAAATGCCATGGGTGGGCTGAGTTGCTCGATGCTCGAGTTCAACTGGGATATGGATGCCGGCGTGATCACAGGTTTTCTTGCTGACCGCAAGGCTGATTTGAAATATGATAAGGTTAGCGGCCGGCTGACCGGCGATTTCTTCAACCGCAAGCTCGATCTGCAGATCACCAATCTTGACCTGCATGATTTCATTCAGCACGCCTACCTGTTTCTGAAATAACCATTTCGACAGCAGAACTCTCAAGCTGACGCCGGCAAAACTGCCGGCGTCAGCTTTTTCGGGCGAAATCGACATCAAGCTGTCATCCTGTGCGTACTCGCAGGATCCAGAATTGCATAAGACATGGATTTTGCGATTTCGCTTCGCTCCGCGCAGAATGACCAAGAGAAGGCTCGAATGTCTATTAAAAATATGTGCCTGCTTATTGGCCGGGAATTTGCTGTTTATCTTGCTGGTTGGCAAAGAATGCGGGTGGTGCTATTATCTTAGCGAAACTACGCAGGATGCGCAGAAATTTGTCGATCCGGAGGAAGTTTTGAGCGAAGCACTGCCGACGCTGAGCCGTATCATATTCATAGATATCGTCGGGTTCAGTAAAAAGCCTTCCCATAACCAGAAGCTGCTGATTCAGGAGCTCACCCGTCTGGTTCAGAACACCTCTGCCATCATTAAACTCGACAAACAACAGCGCGTCGATCTGCCTACTGGCGACGGCATCGCCATGGCCCTGTGGGGGCCGCCGCAACTGCCATTGCAGGCTGCGCTCGAACTCGCCGCGCTGGTGCGTCAGTATAATGCCAATTGCCCGCCATCGCTCAAAATCGAGATCAGAACCGGCATCAACAGCGGCGAGATTTTTACCGTCACCGACATCAACGATCGGCGTAATGTCGTCGGCGAGGGCATCAACAACACGCAGCGCGTCATGGATTTCGGCGACAGCACGCACATTCTGGCGGCAAAGATAATCGCTGACGAGCTTCTCGACGTAATGCCCGCTTATGCGCCTCTGTTGCACGATGCCGGCCTGTTTTACGACAAGCATAAGGTTGCGCATCATATCTATAATATTTTCGACTGGCAGAACGGCAACCCGGCGACGCCGACGCGAAATCGTGCCGCCGACGAGGCTTTACCACCGCCGCACCTCTGGAAGGTCATTCTCGACCACCTGAACTGGGAAGCCGATTTTCTGCGGCATCCGCTGGCCGAACCTGCTCATCTGCTGCTTGCCCTGACTAAAATCGAAGGCGGCTTTTTCAGCGGGGCTCTGACTGTCGCTGGTCATGACCCGACAATGATACGTCGTACAATGCGCAAGCAGCTGGGAAAGGGCGGTGCGGCTGCGAATCGCGAGATCGCATTTTCAGCGACGCTGCAGCAGATGCTGGCGCTGGTCTGGCAGACAGCTGCCGAACGGAATCGTGATATAGTCGAAGAAGATTTTGTTACCGCACTGCTCACCGGGTCAGACAAAGAAGCTGTCTGCGCCCTTTTGACCGCCGCCGGGGTCGATCCTGAATCAGTGAAGCCGCGCGAAGCTCTGCTCGATGGCTTTGTCAGTCGTATCGATTCAGTCGATGTGGCCAGCATCGCTTCGTCATTTTCGCAGGCGGGTGCGGCCAGGCCAGCCGAAGATTATCACTCAGGCGGATCGGCGGTGACTGCAAGGCCAGATGTGGTTGATGAACTCGCCGAAGTCGCGGTAACCTGTCCAATTGGTCGTCCAGCCGCTGCTGCGATCAAAGTTGCGCTGATCGTCGAAAATGGCGCTCAACAGGGACGGCGCTACGATTTTACCGAACCCGAGCTGTTTATTGTCGGGCGTTCACCCGATGCCAACTTTGTTCTCGATAAATCAGACCCCTGTGTGTCGCGCAAACATTTTATGATCGAGATTGTGCCGCCGCGCTGCTATATTCGCGATTTCGGCTCGCTCAACGGCACCTTTGTCAACGACGAAAAATGCGATCAGGCTGAGCTCAAAGATGGCGACATCATTGCTGCCGGTCAGACGCGCTTTCGTGTCAGCATCAGCGCTCACCAGAACCAGAACCTGTCGACCTGCCAGCGTTGTGGTAACAGGTTTGCCATGCCGGGCCAGGTCTCAGCTTCAACAGTTTGCCCGGCCTGCCAGGCTGAAATTGCGCTCGAAGAACAGGACAAATTTGCGAAAACCAGGGTTCCGGTGCTGGCCAGTTGTTGTGAGTGTGGCGCAGATGTCGGCAACTACGCCGCATCCGACGGCAAGGGTCTGACTCTGGCCAAAGTTGCTGTGTATCTTTGTCGAAGCTGTTACGGCAAAAAATCCGGCGCTGGCTCCTTTGCTCGCGTAGACCATCATCAGCTTTTACTGGAACTTGGCAAAGGCGGCATGGGTGCCGTTTATCTCGCCTGGAATCCCGACACCTGCCGTCTTGGCGCTCTCAAAAGGATTCTGTTACCCGAGCCAGATCCTCAGATCGCAAGACGTTTTGTCCGCGAAATGCGTATAATGAGCGGGTTGTCGCACCCGAATCTGGTGCGTCTTTACGAAGATGGCGTGCATGAAGGTTCTCCTTATTTTGTGTCAGAATACCTTGCCGGCGGTTGTTTGAGCAGATACCTCGCGAAAAAGGGGGGGCGCCTCGTGGTTAAAGAGGCGGTCAGCTTTGTCTGCGACATCCTCGACGGTCTTGAGTTTTTTCATGCTTCGGGCCATATTCATCGCGATATCAAGCCGTCGAACATTCTGCTGTCAGGCACAGAGGGCAAGATTCAGATGGTTGCGAAAATCGCGGATTTCGGGCTGGCAAAAAGTTTTGTAAATGTCGGCGGAACCCGCCTGACGCGCGCCAGCGAGTTTGCCGGTTCACTGTATTTTACCCCACCCGAACAGATCCTGAATTTTGCCCGCACCGGACCGGTGGCTGACATATATTCTACTGGCGTGACCCTTTATCATTTGTTAACCGGCTGTTTGCCCTACGATTTCGGCGGCGGTTCAAGTTCTAAGAGCCTCAAAGACTCCATGCTGACAGTTCTTGAAGAACAGGTGATTCCGGTAAGGCAGCGCTGTGCCGAAATCGAACCGAAACTGGCGGCCGTTGTCGAAAAGGCTATCGCCAAAAAGGCCGAAGAGCGTTATGCTTCTGCAAAAGCTTTCAAAGCTGAACTGCAGAGTTATCTCGGAGGCCGGTCATGAAAAAGTGCCGGTTCTGCGCAGAAGAGATTCAGGACGATGCAATAAAGTGCCGTTTCTGCGGAGAATTTGTCAGTCAGAGCAATGCTTTTAACGGAATCGGCCCCGGCGATACGGTTGACGGTTTCAAGATCGAAAAAGAAATCGGGCGCGGCGGCATGGCCATTGTTTATCTGGCCGCTGACAGCCGTCTCGACCGTCATGTTGCATTAAAAGTACTGCCGCCGAATCTGATTCATGATGGGCAGCTTTGCCGCCGCTTTCAGAAAGAAGCACGTCTGGCCGCCGGCATGACGCATCCGAATATAGTTCCGATTTATTCGGTTGGCGAGTCTTCGCTTAAACAGCCGTACATCGCGATGGCCTTCATGCAGGGCGGAACTTTGACCGGCCGTATCAAAGCCGGGCCTCTGCCGATCAGACAGGCGATCACAATCGTTTCCGGAGTTCTCGCCGGTCTCGGTTATGCTCATGAAAAAGGCGTTATACATCGCGATATCAAGCCTGACAACATTCTGTTTTCTGATGCCGGTCAGCCGGTAATTGCTGATTTTGGTATAGCTGCCGCGGCGCAGGGAAGCAAGACTGCGACGAATCTGAGTATAAGCATCGGCACACCACTCTACATGAGCCCAGAGCAGTTCAAGGGCGAGACTGTCGATTGCCGCAGCGACATCTATTCTACTGGCGCACTTCTGTATCAGGTTCTTACCGGCGAACCACCATTTCGTCGGGCTGACCTGCCGGGGCTGATGTATGAGCACATGACCGTCGCGCCAATACCACCGACTGAGAAGCGTCACGAAATCTCAGGTTCGATCAGCGCAGCGATCATGAAAGCACTTGCCAAGGCCCCGATTGACCGCTTCCAGACTGCGGCTGAATTCCTCGCTGCAATAAATGGCAATTCGGGATTTGATTCGGTTGATTTGTCGGGCATCTTGTCGTCTCCAGCTTTAAAGCCAGTTTATGAAGAAGTTGTGGCGACGCAGCCGGTTGCTGGCGTGCAGCCGCGAAAGACCGATACAGATAGCCATGTAGATGCCGACTTTGTCACTTCGAAACTGGTGCCATTGCCCGAAGCGATCGGTTCCAGGGCTGAGGCTGCTGCCGGCATAGCTTCGGCAGTTTCTCCCCGGGGAGTTGTTGCGGTCGCGCAAAGCCCTCTGATACCGGTTGCGCCCGGAATCGGCATGACTCTCTACGTCGTCGGGCTGCTGATATATCTTGTGCTGCTGCTTACCGTGTTTTTGGAGAATTATTTTTGAATAGCGGAAAAATATGTTAAGAATCGCAGTTCTGATTTTTTATATTTACGTTCTTTTCAGCAATGAAGCGTCGTTTGCTGATGACGATCTGATATTTGTTCTGGCGGCAACAGCTTTAATGCTGCCGGCAATGGCAACAGGTTTTTACTACATGCGGGCAGAGGCCGGCGGAGATGACAGCCTTCTGCAACTGGCGGGAAGGGTAGAGAAAGCGGCTGCCGAAGATCTCGCTACATTCAGAGTCAAATATCTGGCGGCGCGCGAGAGCCTTTATACGGCTGGTATTTTTATCTGGTTGTCGCTGGTTCTTGTTATTGCCAAAGAGCGGTATCTGGTTAGCAGCAATAACCTCGATTATCAGCTGGTGCTTGCCGGCATGATTCCTGTCATCGTTCTGTCGGTTTATGAAGATGCCTTATATCTGGTCTTAAAGATCAAAGCCGGTGTGCAGACCAGTCTGCCGGTCACATACGATCTCTGGCTGAGCTGGATCAACTTCGCGATGCTGGGCGTTCTTGCCGTTATGCACGCACTTACGTTTTACGATTCGAATCTCGGCATCGCGATTTTAATCGTGATGGTTCTTGCCGGCGCTCTTTATGCTGCCGGTGCTTATGCTGCCCGTTACCGGAAAGCTCATGAAAGCGGTGGCAAGGCATGATGATGATACATTTTGTTGCGCCGGTTCTCTTTGTGGCTTTGCTGCTATTGGGGCGGAAAAGCTACGCGTGGATGATTGCAACCGCTCTGGTAATGACTGTCGGCGCGCTGATGGTCAATGTTTCAAATTTTAACTCAAGCTGGAATGAGTTTTTGCTGGCGCAGACGGGTATCATTTTTGTAATGACAGCAGGTATTCTGCTCAGAAGGGCTGAGGCAGATGTTTTTAGACTGTTTTTGCGGGCACGCCTGCGGGGCACCGCAGATTTTTCGCATGCAGAGCTGATACGGCTGCTTGGTTTTACCTCTCTTGCCAGGAGCGCGTTTATGCATGTTGCAGTTATTCTCTGTCTGCTGACAGCCGGCGCTGCGATAGCGGTAGATATAATCGAGACATTGAACATGCCGGTCGGCTCGACAGTTACTCTGCTCGGCGAAACTCCGCCGCCTGGCTATGGCATTCCTGATAACAGCGGAATGGGAGCGCTGCCAGGAGAAGTTTCGGCCGACACACCAGCAGCTCCTGCTGCTGTTCCCGCATATTATCGGGATTCTTCACTGCGTTTTCCCAGTGTGCTGTTACCAGTTTTCTGGCCACTGCTGGTGGGGTTGGTGATTGCGCAGTTTCTGTTGCGCATTCAAGATGCGTCGTGGTTCCGGGCTTTGCCATTGTCTGAACTTGATCGCAGCCTGGGCGATTTTCCCTCATATCTCTGGTTTTTCCCGGGGCTGGCGATTTTTATGGCCTGGTCAGAAAAAATCTTTGCCTGGCTGTTGCTCTTATAACTGATTTTCAGCTGTGCTGCAGCAGGTTTCGGGCGAAGCTGAGACCATCATAGTCGGTGCGGCCGAGCATGCGCGCGATTTCTTCGATGCGTTTTTCACCCTCGACGAGGCTGATTTCGACGTTAGTCTGGTCGTTTGTGACTTTCTTGGTGACGGTAAAATGACAGCTGCCCTCTTTGGCGATCTGATGAAGGTGAGTGACCAGCAGAACCTGCTTTTCGTTGCCGAGGGCGCGCAGGCTGGCGGCTACCGCTTCGGCGGTTTTGCCCCCGATGCCGGCATCGATTTCGTCGAAAACCAGCGTTGGTAGCGCGTCGCTACGGGCGAGCACTTTTTTGATGGCAAGCGCGACGCGCGACAGTTCGCCGCCAGATGCGATTTTGCGTAATGGGCCGCCGGGCGCGCCCGGGTTGAGGGCGACGCAGAATTCTATGTTTTCGGCACCGTGCGGGCCGGGATTACAGGCGATCAGGGCGGCATTGAAGCGGGCAGCGTTGAAGCCGAGGTCGGCCATTTCGGTCGAAACCATCTGGTCCAGCTTTTTAGCGAGACTGCCACGTTCTTTACTGACGGCTTTGGTCAGCTGAACGAACTGCGCATCTATCGCTTCGAGTTCTTTTTTGACCTTGTCGCGTGTTGAATCCGGGGCGAAAAGTTCTGACAATTCTTCGTTTACTTTTTCCTTGAGTGTGAAAAGACCGGCAAAATCGGTCGAATGTTTGCGGCAGATGCGCGAAATATCGGACAGGCGTGACTGTATCTGATAGAGCCTTTCCGGGTCAAGACCTGTGCTTTCGGCAAGTTCTTCGATGTCGGTTTCGAGCGCCTTAAGCTCATAATAGGCGCCGTTCATTCTCTGGTAAAGCTCATCGATAGCTTTGTCATACTGGCTGATACGTTTAAGATTGTCGGCTGCCTTGAACACCTGCGATGTCGCACCCGAGCTTTCTTCACTGCCTGACAGCAGGGCGACAGCGGCCTGCAGACTGCTGATAATCTGTTCGGCGTGACTGAGCCTTTTGAGTTCTTCTTTGAGGTCGTCTTCTTCAGTCTGGCTGTTGAGGCCTAGACCGGTTATGTCCTGCAGTATCGCCTGCAGTTCATTTATGCGGCTGGCTGAATGCTGCTGCCGTGTTTCGAGTTCCTGGAGTTTCTGTTGTAATTTCTGGCGCTGCCCATACACTGACTGCAGTTCGGCCAGATTTTGTTTATGAGTGTTGCTGCCGGTGCGGTCGAGCAGGCCTCGCTGCACTTCGGGTTCGAGCAGTGTCTGGTGCTCGTTCTGGCCATGAATTTCTGTCAGATAGGGGCCAAGCTGTTTTAGAAAAGCTGCTGTGGTCAATATTCCGTTGACCATGACACGACCGTTGCCTTCTTCTTTGAACGTTCGCGAAATCGACAACGTCTGCGGATCTTCTTCGTTATGAAAACCAGATTCTTCTAAAAATCTCGTAAGTTCGGGCAGGCTGGTGATGTCGAATTCAGCCTGTATCCTGGCTGTTGTCTGCCCAGGCATAACCAGGCCGCTGCGGGCCTTTTTGCCAAGCAGAAGTTTGACCGCTTCGAGCAGAACACTTTTGCCGGCGCCGGTTTCGCCGGTAATTACGTTCAGCCCGCGTGAAAAGCGCAGAGATGCTGTGTGCATAAACAGAAAGTTTTCCAGCAGTATTTCCGTGATCATGGCTGGTCTCAGTAAATACTACGGGAAATCCCCGGTTCACCGGGTGTCCAGAAGAGTTTGCGCAGGCCGGAGGCGGTGTATGAGCCAGAATTTTCGGAAATTTGTCTGAGAGTGCCTTTGATCGATTCGGGGTTCTTGCTTCTGTTGCTGCGCTGAAGTGCGCTGACCTGAGTGGGGTTTGGCGGCGCGATCAGCGAAACTGGCGCGCTGCGCGGTAATGCGGCGATCACAACAGGTGCTTCTTCTTCGGGTTTGTCTGACGGTATTGCATATCGCATGGTAGCAAGCTTAGTGCCCGGATAATAGAACGCCAGAATCTGGCGGGAGTTGTAGCCAATCGCAGCCATGCCGATAGCACCGTCCTGGCACATGCCGACGCGGTGCCCGAAATTCTTGTGCGTAGAGGTTTTGGATTTTGCGCTCATTTGAGAGATCGTGATTTTTTTCTGTGGTGCTGGCAATTTGCCGCTGAATTTGCTGGTTTTGATCAGCTTGCCATAATAGCAGAACGGCTTGTATCCAGAAATACCATCATAATGGCCGATCAGATACGGAACCGAAGCGCCGTTCCAGGCGGCCCTGCTGTCAATTATGTAACCGCCACAATTTGAGTGATAGACCGTGTTTGCAGGCTCGCTGCCATAAATCAGAATTTTGCCGGCAGTGCCTTTGACGGCAGCGCTCGCAGCCTTGATTTCGCGGGCAATGCCACTGTAGACCTGACAATGAACCTTGTCGCAGAGCTGGTAATTCTCTCCGCCAGAATGCCGGTTGAGGTTGCGCACCGCGTAAGTTCGCGCGGCAATCGTTTGAGCCTGTTGAGCGGCGTCTGGCGCCCGGTTGAAGATTTCTGAGGGAACGACAGATTTAAGGTAATCTTCGATATCGACGATATTCACCCCACGCAATCCGCCTTTTTGTGGGAAAATGGCGATCGAACCGCGATAGGAAAACGATTTGCGACTGCCTGCGTTAACCTTGAGATTGATCGGTGGCCGGCCCACGGCCGAAAACAGCAGTTCATTGCTGAAATAATAAAGGCTCTTGCGCTGATCGACCGCCACCTTCATTTTACCGCCGCTCATCGCCGTTATAACGACTTCAGATGCCTTACCAGAATAAACCGACTGTTTTTTGTTCTGGTCGAATATCTCGATGAAACCACTGCTTGGCTCAATTTTCCAGGTGGTGGGCAAACCAAACGAGACCAGGCCGATCCGGAGATTGCGACTGGCGTTCAGGCAGGAAATTTGCGCATGCAAAGGGAGTGACAGAAGGGTCAGGAGCACACAGAAAATAAATCTTGTATAAAAACGCATGCATGGATTCTAACCTGTAAAGGTTTGAAGGTCAATACCCCGTGCACAGATTGACAACTTTAAATTATTAACTTTTTTCTGAAGGCAGGGTGGCGGTATAACCGAGGTCGTTCACAGTTTGCAAAACCAGCTCTGCCGAACATTTGCCGTAAATTTCGGCGCGTTTTTCACTGAGCCGGACCTGAACATCACCGATGCCGTCGATTTCCATTATTGCATTGCGAACGGCGTTAGCGCAGTTTCCGCAAGACATGCCATCGACATTTACAACCAGATCAGGAGGGGCAGCGACGTCGCTATGACAACTGGCGCAGCCGGCGGTCACCCGGTTGCGGTAAAAGCTGTAAGTAAGAATCATGAGCATGAGTATTGCACTGATGGTTTCGAGTAAACTGAGTTCTACATGGCAGGCTGGCGGCGAAACCGACATAAGCCCAATCGAAAAAGACTGATCGAGGTAGTCGAAGATGAGGCCGCCGGCGAGAGAACCGATCATAACGGTAAGTATGTATATGGTCGCGGATACTCGACCAAGCACCTTGAAAACAACGGAGATGGCCGCGGCATTGGTAGCCGGGCCGCTGATCAGAAAGACGAAGGCCGCGCCCGGGGACACCCCCATGTGCATGAAACCGAGTGCTATCGGAATCGAAGAAGTCGAACAGACATAGATCGGTATGCCAATTGCCAGCATGAGCAGCATGGTGAGATAGTAATTTCCGATATATTGACTGACGAAATCTGAAGAAATGAAAGTAGATATCAGGCCGGCGATAATTATGCCAACGATAAGAGCTCTTGCGATTTCGCCGGGCAGGGTGACCAGGCCATAGCTCAGGGCTGCTTTGATCTTCTGCGCAAAACTAAGGCGTTCTTCTGGAAGTTCCTGAGCGCCTTCGGTTTTCTGATGGTCATCTTCATCGACGGTAGATACGATAATTCCACCGATGATGCCGGTGATAAAGGCTGCGAGGGGGCGAAACCATGCGAAGAAAGGGCCAAGCAGACCGTAAGTGGCAAGAATAGAGTCGACCCCGGTCTGTGGCGTAGATATCAAAAATGACGTGGTCGCGCCCTTGTTGGCGCCATGTTTGCGCAGCGAGGCCGCGACCGGGATGACCCCACAGGAACAGAGTGGCAGCGGAACACCCAGAAGGGTTGCTTTGATAATTGAGCCATATCTGCTGCCGCCGAGATGCTTTTCTACCCATCGTGGTGAAACCATGACAGACAGTATGCCTGAGATAAGGAAGCCAAAGATAAGGTACGGTGACATCTGACCAAGAACTGACCAGCATGCCTGTAGTAGTGTGGTTAATTGTTGCATTTCGTTATCCATCCTGCATTTAAATACAGTATAAATATAACCACAGCCTGCAAAAAAGCAAACTATAGACTTTTGCTGGTCAGAATTCCCGGTCAGCAGCCAGGTCTGAATACTGCGATTGCTCGCAGAATGAGAATTGTCTTTGGACTGAAGAGACTATTTGTGCAGCCGGTTAACGCGTTGCAGCAGATCACTGGCACGAGAGTCGGCAGGATCTTTTTGCAGCATTTCTTCGCAAAGGGCTTTGGCAGCGGGAAGATCGCCAAGCTGAAAGTTGGCTTCGGCAACTGTCAGCTGAATGCGCCGTTCTGTCGGGTATTTGCTGCGTATCTGTTCGAGATAAAGTATCGCATCAGCGCCTTCACCAATGTAGTAGCAGGCCTTGAAGTATTTCATCAGGGTGTCTGAATCACGTTCCTGAATGCCTAACGCCTGCTTGAAGGCATCTTTGGCTCTTGCCCAGCGTCGATTTTCGGTTGCATTGTCGCCAAGCAGCAACAGTGCATCATGATAAGCAGGTGCTATCTCAAGAGCTTTGCGCAGGGCCTCGCGACCTTCCGGGCCCTTGTCTTGCGCGAACAGGGTTCTGGCCTCCTTGTAGAGGGTGACTGCTTCTTCTGGAATGTCAACCTTGCGGGATTGAGCCGGCATGGTTTTCGGTTCGGCAGGAACAGCAGACTCAGTTGCAACCGAGGTTTCAGGCTGAGGTGTCGCGACAAAATCAGGTTCGGCTTTTTTGAACGGTGCAAAAGAGGGCGAAGACTTCTCGAGAGCGTTGATAGCAGATTTGATTTCGCTGTGAAAGGCAGCTGCCTCGGCAGATGTTTCTGCTGCCGGAGCGGACATGAGAGCACGTTTATACATGCTGATTCTGGCAGCTGGTTTATCTTCTGGCATGGCTGCAGCTCGGCTGGCCAGCTGCCGCGCAAAGTCCAGGGCGTTGCGGGCCGGCGAACCCTCGGTCTGCTTCTCAGCACTATCGGCAGCCGCTTTGTCATAGGTAAGCTTGAAGGTGACGGTAAGATCGGTGATGCCGCTCTTCTTTCTGGCAATATCACTTACTGTGGCGGTAAAGCCGACATCGCCAATCTTAACATTGCCGATCTGCTCTCCTTTATTGATCTTGTTTGCGGCAGCGGGAATGGTTTCGGAACTGGCTGCTACCGTGCCGCCATGAAGAGCCTGAATCTTGAAGGCGATTTGTTTGAGCGTACCGTTTTCGCCGCTGACCTGCCAGTTTTCGATAAAGACGATTTCGAAGTCATGCATTTTTCCATTGAAAGGAACTTTCCCGGCAAAGGTGGCCGAGCTGGGATGCGGATCGTAACTGAACATGCGCTCAATTGTCTGTTCTGCCGTTTCTGAAAAGGCAGCAGCAGTGCTGAGTAAGAAGACTAACATTGCCAGAACGCCCGGTCTTAAGCTATTAAACATGGAAACCCCCGAAATTTTTACTTTTCGATAAATCACAAGTTACTGATCGTGCCGCCGGAATTGTTAATTTCCTTACCGCTGTTGCCGCTGAAACTGTTACTGCCAAGTCGCACATTCGCTTTACGGCCGCGTACGGTAATGCCATTTTTGCGGTTACCGGTTATCACGTTGTTGCTGATAGCCGTCGGCTGGGCATCCCATACCTCGATTCCGGCCATGCCATTGTCTTTGATGGTATTGCCGACAATGTTGCCTCCACCGTCCTGGTAGATGAGCATGCCATTTTCTTTATTTCCTATGATGTTATTGCGCGTAAATTCTGGATTAGCGCGATCTTTGATGCCGATGCCGGATTTTCCGCATTGAGTGACGGTGTTGTCGCTGACTCTGGCCCGGGTCGCGCCACTGAACCAGATACCGTAAATTGCGCAGCCGCTGATGCGGTTGCCAGCTACGACGGGCGAGCCGCCGCCAACAGTAATGCCCATAGCCTTCGAGCTGTTTATGGTATTACTGCTGATGTTTGGGCTGCCTCCACGAACCTCGATCGCTGCAACCCAGTCGGGAGCCTGGGCAGGAGAAGCATTGGAAATTATGCAGCCGCTGATCTCGGAGCTGCCGCCTGTGATCAGAACGGTAGGTGCTGTATAGCCTGAATTATTGGTCAGTGTCAGGCCGCTGATTTTGCCATTTCCTGAAAGTGTGAATGTCGGCCCACGCGATGAGTTGATTACACAGTTTGCGGGAGATGTACCTTGTATACTGATGTTGCCGGTGATGACTACAGCTTCATTATAGCTTCCAGGCAGGATCTTTATGGTAGCCCCATCTTGGGCCATCCGCATGGCATCTGCAATCGTCTTGTAATTGCCCTGAGCCCCTACGGTAAGCTCACTGGCTGCTTTTTCGGCAGCCGCTTCGGCATCAGCCTGTGCTTTGTTGCGGGCGTCGGATATTCGAGACTGCATCTGGTTAATCTGAGAATTTGCCGGATTCAGCTGTTTTGCTACAGAGGCGGCCTGGAGTGCATTATCGTAATCTTTTTGAGCAAGCAGTTTTTCTGCTTCGGCGAGAGCTTTGCCGGCTGCGATATTACGAAGTGTTGCTGCCTTGTCGGTTGCTCCAGCAATTTCAAGGTTCTTCAGCAGAGCCTGTAGATTTTCGTTCTGCTGTAGAACCTGATTGTTGCTTATAATCTGGTCGATCTGATTGCTGTACTGCTCTATGCGGGGATCTGTTTTTGGTGTTTTCTGTTCAGCATCGAGCTTGATAAGCGCCTGCTCAAGGCTTTTTAATTCAGCATCTCCGCTCAGCCCCGGCAGTTTATAGAGCTGTCCAAGCAGGGCGAGTGCTTTTTCTGCAGATTCAGGACTGGTTTCGTTAATCTCTTTCAGATAAGATTCACGGGTCAGGTTGATCATCGAAGCTTTTTTGTCTTTTTCGTTCCAGTTGTCAAAATCTTTGAGAGCCTCGATAACTGTAGTAATATTTGGACCTGGCCTGAAACCTTTTATTCTCTTTTCGGCAGCAGCCAGGCTGGTTTCGGCGATTCTGGCGATTTCACCCTTGATGTCAATTCTGCTGTCTTTATCAAATGTCTGTAGAACCTTGAGTATGCGCTCAGCCTCGCCGGCATTTTCTGCTTTTTGGGCCTTTGCGCGAATTCTTGTGGCTGCATCGCGGAGAACTGCAGAAGTATCATAGCCTGAGTCCAGCTTTTGAATCGCATCGACAAGTTTGAGTGTTTCATCAACACCAGATACCTGTGGATTGTCTGCGAATCTTTTTATGTTGGCAATATGGCCATCAATCTCCCTTTGAATTGCTGCGACTCGTGCTTTTTCGGCGAGCCGCGTTTCGAGTGCGACAAGTTCGTTGCCAAATTCAACATTATCCTGATAGAGCGGCCTAAGCCCGGCGGCGAGAGCTATAGCCTGATCCGGTGCCGAAGATTCAAGCTTTTTGAGTTCACTCTGGCAGCGGTCGAGAAGATGCTTCTCCAGTTTGCCGGCGGCTTCAGTGTCGGCAAACTCGCTATGCATCGATTTAATCGCCTCTCTTATCACAGCGACATCTTGCGGAATTCGGGCTATTTTTATGTCGCTGAAAATCGTATTAACTGTTTTTGTCTGACGTTCGAGGCGCTCGCGTTCTGCTTCTGCTGCCCTGCGCTTCTCTTCCTGCGCTATGCGCATTTCGATCTGCTGTTTGACTTCGTCGAGGCCGGTCGCGCCTGGTTTGATCTGAATGCAGGTCTGAAGAGTGCTTAAGGCTTCGGCCGGTGATTTTTCGATCAGGTCAGAGGTTCTGGCAAAATATTTCTGGTAGAGGTCGTCGCGGCTTTTCTCGACAAGATCGGCAGAGTCTGCGTATGTCGCCAGCTTGCCGAGTTGTTGCAGTATATCGTCAACTGGAGCCGGCGGAACTATGGCCTTTATCTGACCGGCAATGGTTTTGTCCAGGTCGTCACGTTCCTTTTTCAGCTCTTCAGATGTGCGCATGCTGGCGAGGCTCTCTTCAGCCAGTTTTATCTTGGTTTCGAGACCAGGCAGAACCGGGCAGGTGATTTTGGCTGAATTGAACAGCTCAATGGCCTTTTGCGGGTTGCTGACGATCCAGTTGTCGGCTTCTCTGGCGATTTTGTCGCCGAGCTTGCGACTAAAAGCATCTGCAGCCTCAGTGTCCCCAAGTTCCTGCACCTTCATAATGCGCTGACAGATAAGATCGGGGCTCTGGCCCGGTACGTAGTTTTCGATCGCAACGTCAAGAGCGGTTTTTAGAGTGCTCAGCATGGTTGCCTGAGCGAGTTCTTCTTCCTGCTTCTTTGCCAGCGTTTCGGCTTCTTCTATCTTTGCTGCCAAACCATCAGTATCTGGAAAATATGTTTGTAGATCACGATAATAAGCCAGTGACTTTTGTGGATGTGCGGCGAGAGACTGCTCGCCAAGATTGATGAAGCGTGCCTGCCAGGCTGCAGCTATTTCGGCGCTGGTGCTGGCCATGCCAATGGTTTCGAGTTCCTGCATTACGGTTTGCAGTTCGCGCGTGCCCGAGGCCGGTTCTAGTTTGTCAACCAGGGCCAGGGCCTGCTTGTTCAGGGTTTCAATGCGTGTGCGCAGGCGGTCGTATTTTTCCTTTTCCTGCTGCAGACGGGAAAGGGTCAGAGCTGATTTCGGGTTGGTCGGGTCGAGCGCGATCGCCTGACCGAAAAGCTTGATGGCAGTATCAAAATCTTTGCTGCTTTCGGCCTTTTCGGCGCTTTCGATCAGCGCCAGAGTCAGTTTTTGTCTGAGCTCAGGCGCATACTTTTTACCTTCATCGCTGCCGGCAAAGCGCTCGAATCGGCGACGCGCATCATCGAAGTCACGCGCTTCAATAAGTTTGATGATTTCGCCGGCTCTTTCGTCCGCGTTGCGGTCTCCTCCCAGCCCGAAATAATAGGCAGCACCGCCTGCGCCAATCAGAGCGGCGAGAATGGCGGGGAGCATATATTTTTTGCCGGCAGGAGGTTGCTCAGAGGCTTTAACCAGGCCGGAAAGCGAAGATATGCCAGAGCGCGAGGTCGAACGTCTGCCCGTTGTTGAATGTGGCATTGATTCTGGCGCATGTTCAACCAGCCAGGCTTCAAGCGTATCAATTACCTCGTTTTCTGAAGGTCGTGCTGCCGGGCTTTTGTCGAGCATACGCCTGACGAGGCCGACAATCGGAACCATAGTCATATCGGGAAGTGCAGCCTGAGCCGGCAAAGTCGCCTCGATATGTTTCATGGCGATATCCAGTTCCTGATTCTGCGAGCCTTCGGCTTTAAAGGGTACGGTGCCGAAAATGAGCTCCCAGAATATTATGCCGAGTGAATATATATCTGATTTTCCTGACAGATTGCGGCTTCCCGTGCATTGCTCAGGTGACATATACTCCGGCGTGCCCATGGTCATGCCAGTTTTGGTCAGGCTGCTCTGAGTCTTGGCAATGCCGAAGTCGAGAATTTTAACCAGCCCGGTCGGTGTAATGATGATGTTCGAAGGCTTGAGGTCGCGGTGCACAATATTGCGCTCGTGGCATGCCGCGATACCTTCGGCCAGCTGCAGCATCAGCGGAACCGCCTGCCGACTGTCTTTCTGAATAGCGCCTTTGAGCTGAGACAGTGGCTTGCCTTCAATGTATTCCATAACCAGGAAAGGACGGCTGCTGACTTTGTCGCGGCCTGATGCATAGATGCCCATGACGTTGCGATGCCCTACCGTCGCAAGAGTCTGCCCTTCGTGAATAAAACGTTCGACCAGTGAGTTGTCACCTGATGTTCTGTCGTGCAGCACCTTGATGGCGACGACCCGATTCAGTGAAGTATCGAGAGCCTTATAGACCTTGCCCATGCCGCCGCTGCCAATTTCCTGCTGAATCTGGTAAATTTCTCCAATCGTTGCGGCTGAATCAGTCGAATGGTCGCTGCCCCCAGCATCGACGCGCAGACGGTTGAGAATCTGTTTGAGAAGCTCAAGAATTTCGGGAACTTCGGGGCGGTCATTCGGCTTTTTCGCCAGCATTTTTGCGACGAGCGATCTGAAGCTTTCGCCCTGCGGCAGCTGGGCGAACCCCGTGAAATCGGGGGTGTCGTTGAGGTGCATCAGGGCTATTGCCAGTGCCGGGTCGTCGGCATGCCCTTCGATGTTGAATGGCAACTTGCCGGTAAGCAGCTCGAAAAGCATGACGCCGGCTGCGTAAACGTCGGTCTTGGCGGTTATGTCTGCCTTGCCGAGGCACTGCTCAGGTGACATATAGTGGGGGGTGCCGATGGCCATACCGGTTCGCGTATGTCGCGTTGCGGTTTTGGCTATGCCGAAGTCGACGAGTTTCAGCTGACCTTCCTTGTTGATCAGAACGTTTTCGGGTTTCAGATCACGGTGTATGATGCCCTTTTGATGACAGGCATGAATGCCGCTGAACAGCTGAATAAAATGGTTTACCAGGCTGACCGGATCGGCCCTGAGGGTTTCTTTATGACTACCGAGACTTTTGCCATCGACGAATTCCATGACCAGGAACGGGACGCCGCCCTCTTCAACATCAGAGGCATAAACGTTAATTACCGCCGGGTGGTTAATTGTCGCCAGAATGCGGCCCTCATTGAGAAAGCGCTTGACTATCTCATCTTCTTTGGCCATTTCGGCAAGTAAAAACTTGATCGCCACTTCACGGCCGAGGTTGACATCGAGGGCACGGTAGACCTGCCCCATACCTCCGGCGCCGAGTCGCGACAATATTTTGTAATGCCTGCCGATTATCTGTTCTGGTTTGAACATGCCCGTTAATCTACGATATTGCGCCGGCAAAATCAAGCCTGACAAAACTCTGTTGAATATATAAAAAAAACTGTCAGAATCTCATTGTTATGATAAAATCTGGGCTATGGAAGAGAATATAAACACTCAGAGGCTCGAAAGCATCGCAAAAGAGCTCGATCGGCGGAAACAGGAACATCAGCAGGGCAGGGGACAGCGCCGAAAACTGCGTAAGTATCTGCGGCGCCTGCTGATGGTTGTGGCAGTAGCCTTTCTGGCACTGGCCAGCGTATTTTTCTTCAATTTTTTTCGGCTGAATTCAGACTTGATCGAGGGGCACATCAAGCAGGGCATCATTCCCAATCTGACGCAGGATCGCTTCAATCTGCAAATGGGCTCGGTTTCGGGCAATCTTCTGTACGGCGTTGAGATCGAAAACGTGCTGATTCAAAACCCGCATTTTGAGTCAGCGTCAACGGTTCTTACCGTTCCCAGGGTTTCGCTGAGCTATTCATTATTTGATATTCTTTTTGGTAAGCTTATTCTTCAGAAGGTTGTCGTTGATAACCCGGCTTTGAGCCTGCATCGCAACGAAAAGGGGCGTGGCAGCTGGGATTTCTCAGCCATAGCGCCAGTCGTTGCCACTGTCGACGAAACCCGCTGGCAGAAACAGGATCGCGCTCAGGTCCTGGCAGACCGATATCTGGCTGATATTCGCATCAATAATCTTTCGGTGCTGGTGCCAAACCCCGAGTTGTTGATCAGTGATGATTTTGCCGCGCGCATATTCAGACTTCCGGCCAAAACCTGGCAGTTGTCAGGTATCAACCTTTCTTTACGCAAATACCCGGCCGAAGAATTTTTTACTCATGTTTTGCGAGTTTCGTTGCCTGAAAGCCCTGATTTTATGCGGTTTCAGGTGACCAGACTCAAGAAAAACGGCAACTTCACCATTACTTTTGATGGACTCGGCCAGAACTACAATCTGGCGGTCGATAATATTGGTCAGGATGGCCGCAGGGTAAATCTATATGATGGCAGGCATCGCGGTCGCCTCAATCTCGAATGGGTCTGGGCGAGACAGAACATTGCGTTGCCCGAAAGAATTCGAGGCCTGAATGGAGTTTTGCAGATACCGCAATTCAATGATCTGGTTAAGGAGTGGTTACCAGAGGAATATAGCCTGGCCGGCAGTCTGCAGGCGAAGTTTGCCTGCCGCGACCAGCAGCCACTCTATGATGCGCAGGTCGAACTCGATATTGCCAGCGCCGAAGTGCGACTTCCTTATCTGCCGGTTATCGAAAATCTCGATGTCAAAGCCGCCAGTTCTGATCGAATCGCCAGAATCAGCCGGCTCGAATTCGACGCCGCCGGAATTCACAATCTCCACGCAGGCTGGCTGAATTATGCTGACGAAGCCAATATCAGTACCGCCATCGAATCTGACCTTGCCGGAGACAAAATGGCAGTGGCGGCAACCTGGTCGCGCCTGTTGCCAGGGTCGCATCAGCTGGCAGCGAAGTTGTCGCGTAACGCCGGCACTGCTGAAATAAGCTTTATCAGAACTGTCGATAACAAGGCAATCATTTACAGCGATTTCGATTTCAATGCTGGTATCGTAGAAAAGGGCAGCGTTTCTGGCATGTTACCGCTCAACCTGCTGCCGCCGCAGATGCGCGAACAGTTGCGGACTTACTTTTCCCGTGTCGATCTGCTTGGGCCTCTGCAGATAAGCACCGGGTTCTCCAGAATCGATGACTGGAAGAGCAGTCTGGTTATACTTGGTTTTGATGGTGCACGCATAATAAATCGCATCAACCCGAAAGATTACGTCGAACTGCGGGGTATGGCCGAACTCGCGTCGGGCACACTTACCTGCGATGATCTGCTGGCGAGTCTCGATAATCTCGCGATAAAAACCTCAGGGCACGCAGTGTTAACTGATACGGCCCCTTTTGTCAGCGATTATCAGGCTGAAGTGACGGTATCGACGACAGGCAATGGTGTCTTTGAAATCTCTTCAGAACGACTGCAGTCTTCGTTCGGTCTGGCGCACCGCCCTGATTTTGACCGCATCGAACTCATCGGTGACCGTCTTGCCAGTGCCCGCGTCGCTGCTGATGCCTCCGAAAACCGCATAGATCTCGACATCAAGAAGTTATTGTTCATCCGACACAAAAAAATGCTCTGGGCAGAGAATCTATTCGGTGCCCTGACAACCGACCGCTTCAACATTGCGGCTCGCGAAAGGCCCGATCAGGTAAGTCTTGACGCCAGACTTGGATTTTTTGGCATTCCGCTGGAGCTGGCTGCGAAGGCTTCTCTGAAGCAGAAAACTCTTGAAACTCTTAGTTTCAAGGGTGGCGGCGACAACTTTACCCGACTGATCGAAGCGATCAAGACGCAACCAGAAGGCGCGGCCTTCATGAAAAAATTTCCATTCGTGCTTACCGGCAACTTCAACTTTGCGTTCCTGGGCTCTGGCTCGCTCGAACAGCCGCTTCTTGACGGCTGGTTGCGCTTCCCGGCGCTTAATCTCAACATGCCGCAGTTTTCGGCGCGCCTGCCTTTCTACATCCAGGTTAAAAACGATAAAGACTCGTATCTCGCAGCGGTCAAAGCTGGTGATGCCGCGCTCAAGGTTAAAGATGTCACTTTCGATCTTGGTAAGACCAATGCAGAAGTTGTCATCAGCAATCCCTTCGCCGGCGGCGGCGCCCGACTGGCTCTCAAGGGCGACTCACAGATCTTCGGCGCGGCGCTCAAAGCAGAAGGCAGCATTATGCCGGGGCAGCAGAAAATCGAAAACTTCAAGATTTCGTTGCGCAGTCAGAAAATCGAGACACTTGCCTCTGAAATCGCCAGAATAGGGCGTTTTGCCATTCCCTTTCAGCTGTCGGGAAGCTTTTCAGCCTGGGCTGATCTTGACGGCCGTTTTGCAGCGCCATCGAGCCGGGGCGAGGTGAGTGTGTCGAAAATCAATCTTGATTTTCCGTTGTTCGAAAAGAGCGGGCAGGCTGTGCTGCTGGCGCGTGACTTTGCTGGAAGTGTGGCTTTCAATAAGCGTGATGACAGATTCTTCGGACTCGAAATCAAAAGCTTTGCCGGAAAAATTCTCGATGCACTGGTTAAAATCAGTGGCAAGGCTCATCTGAAAAATCTAAATCGTGGTTTCAAGCCGGAGATTGAGCGTCTGGATGCCGAACTCAGCGGTCTCAGCGTCGTTCGTGTTTTTGATTTTCTTGCTTCCGGGCTGCTGCCAAAGTCTCTGGTCGGAACCATGCAGGTAATAAGCGGCGAACTGGCCGGAAAATTCGCTTTGTCAGGAACTCCCGACCGCATTCTGGCAACTGGCAGCGCGTCTTTGAGAGACGGTGCTCTCGGTTTCAGCGCTCTCAAAAACAATGTCGAAAAACTTTCGGCCGAACTCGATTTTTCTGGCCGCACCGATTCTGGTTATGCTCGCATTGGCGTAAAAGAACTGACGGGGCAGTTCGGCCGCTCTACGTTCAAAGTGTCTGATGGCTGGATCGAAGATCCGACGCGCACCGGGCGTCTGTCACTGCAGGGCAGCTTCGATCGCGTTTTTCCAGCCGATATGCTGGCAATGCTGGGCGGCATGGTGGTAAAAGCGGTTTCGTTTCCGAAAGAGGGCTGGCTGGCAGGCAGTCTGCAGTTGTCTGGTACAATGACGAAGCCGGAACTGCAGGGCGAGGTAAGCAGCAATGAGATGATCGTACAATACGATTCTGAAGATCAGGTGTTTACGATACCTCTCGGCAATAGCCTGGTCAAATTTGCCTACGACCCGACGAGTGGGGTGGCGCAGGTGTTGATGTCGACTTTCGGGCTGCTTGGCGGTGAGATCTTTGTCGAGCAGGCGAAGGGTACATTTTTGCCAGGCCGCCCATTTACCATGAGTCTGCAGGGTGGTTTGCACGACGTTGATTTTGCAAAGCTTGCCATAAGAGGGAAAACAGGCTTTCGCGGCGTTGTCGATGGCACCATCAAGGCTGCCTGGATGGGTCCGGGTGAGCGTGATGCTGTGTTCAATCTGAATTTTAAGGATATTCATCTGCCTGAACTGCCGATGATCGATGTTTCGGCGATGGGCAAAAATCGCATCGATTTTATTGAAAAGCCTGATTTTTCGGTCGGGCAGCTTAATTTTTACGTAACCACAGACGAAGAAGACTTGTATAAGGGCCGCCTGTTGATCGCCGACGGGCTTTTCGCCGGGCCGCATCTGCGGCTGGAGATAGGCAACAGCGAGTTCAATCCTTCGGCTTTGCAGCTGGATGCAAAACTGATGATCAACCCGCAGAGTCTTCGACATACTTCGATTGGCCATAAGTTGAAAAAGTGGACTTCGACAGCTCAGGATAGCGCGACCGGTGTGCCGTTCGTCGATCTGACTGTCAGCGGAACCTGGGATAAGCCCGAGTTGATTGCTGCGGCGATCAAGAAGCGGGCTGAGAAGAGAATCAAACGTAATGTAATTAAAAGAATCTTTGGCGGTCGGCGAATTCATAAGGCCAGCGTCGAAGAGCTCATGCAGTGGTTTCCAGGCTGGAAAAAGGGGATGTGAGGTATGAGAAAATCAGTTTTCAAATCAGTGCTGTTTGTTCTGTTCAGCTTGTTTGTGAGCATTTCAGGTTATATTTCTGCGGCTGAGCTCAAGCTGCCGGAGGTGATACGGCCTGGTGATCTGTTTGTCGTCAATCTGTTGCCTGACCAGCAGTCAGACAGGCAGGTTCGCTTCAAAATCGACACGAAGCAGCTGCAGTTTATGGGAGCGCAGCAGGGTACCCCTGATATTCAGATCAAGGGCGACGCCGAATTCGAGATAAAGCCTGAAAGCGGCACTCTGGCCGCTCGTTACGATCTGCTTTTCCAGTCGCTGTCATCGGGAAGCGCTGTAATCAATTATCTGGACAGCCGTGGAGAACATAATATAACCGTCGTGTTCACGCCTTTAGATGCTTCACGCGGATATTCCTGGTTGATCCTTGCTGTGGGTGTGGTGCTGCTGATTGTTGGCATCAAGCTCTGGCGTTATCAAAAGAGCGCGCCCGAGATGATGTCGACAAAATCGCTGTTCATGAACTACGAAGAGCTCGAAAAAGCCCGCAAGATGTACTTCCCGGAAGAGCCATCAGATGCTGCAAAGCAGGCTTCAATGCCGGCTGCGCCTGATTCGGTTTCGGCTGTGCCGCCAGCCCCGGCTGCGCCGCAGTCGCCGGCAACCGTTGAGATGCCAAAGCCTTCTTCGGGCAGCAGCACGAGCAAACAACAGGCGGTAAAGCCGGTAAACGTTGCTTCTCGCCTTGCCCAGTTCGTTGATGATGACGATGAATCTTCGCAAAAGCCTGAAAAACCAGCTCCTAAAACGGTGTCGCCAGTTGTCGATAAGACTTCGCCGGCCACATCAGCGGCACCGACAGCACCCGGCACCCGGCCGAAAAGCCCTGCCGCCGAGAGCGAAAGCACTGTTCCGGTAATGCACACTACGCCGGCCGGCGAAAGCACCGTTCCGGCTGCTTCAGCTGTCCCAGTGCCAGAAGAACCGGTCGATTCAAACAAAACTTTGCCGTCACAGAAGTCGGCAAAGGCTCCGGTCGCCGAACTGCCAAAACCAAAACTCGGCATGGCACCGGTCGAGGCAGAACTTCGTAAAGATACCGGTCAGCGGCTCGTTCGTAATAAGATGGTCTTCGCGTTCGAAGATGAGAAAGGCTGCTCTTACGAGGCAGAGTCAGAGGTCATCAGGATCGGACGCCGCAAGGACTGCCAGATCGTGCTGACCGCTTCCGAGATCAGCCGCGAACACATCGAAGTGCTGATGGAAAAGGGCAAAATCTGCGTCAAGCCGCTGACAACATCGAACATCTGCCGCCTCAACGGCAACGAACTCAAAAAACCGACGCCCATCAAACCTGGCGACAAGCTAAACATGGGCGGCACCGAGTTCCTCGTCACCAAAGCCCGCCCCGCCCTGCCTGTGTAAGCCGCCAGCAATAACATCCCGCAGATAAACAACAGAATACCCTCGCACAAAGCCGCAGAGACACGAAGAACAGCCAGGCCGTGACAATTCTTAGCCAAAGAAAGTCATTGCTTCAGGGCAAAGCCCTGAAGCAATCTCTTTGTCCAGGGGGATTGCCGCGTCGGGCTGCTGCCCTCCTCGCAATGACGGTGAACCTTGAAGTCTTTTATGTGACAGAGGACTAGAGTGAAAACTCTCTGGCAATTGTTATCTGCCAGCCGCCACGCACAGATTCTGATGGTTTTGAAACCTTGGCCGGTGCCGGGCCTGGCACCGGCGGAACTGCTGTAGCTGCTTTTATTTCCTTAATCTCTGCAACCGGAGCAATTAGATTCAGGCTTGTCTGCCAGGATCCCGATCTGTCTGGTCGTCTGGCCGATATCGTCAGTCGATGCAGGTCGAGCGTCAGTTTCTGGCGGTCATTTTCCGAAGAAGTCGAAGCATACATATTGTATGATTTGCTGTTGTCGAGGCTTGTTTCGCCTTTCATCGAAAACAGTGAATACTGGCTGCTGTAATCGATTCCGCGATATTTTCGCGAAAGGCCGACTCTAAGCCCCCATGGGTCATCAGGCCTGAAATTCATCAGATAATCGACGCGATTGGTACCAAATAAGAACAGCGGATTGAGGGTAATCAGGTTGATATTGGTCGAAAGAGCAGTTTTAAAAGTATAAACCGAATATTCTGCAAATAATGCATTTTTTTTCCAGTCAAAACGGCTGCCGAAGCTGATAGAAGTGATTTTTATGTCGCTTATATTGGTGCCGAAACGGAATGATTTATCTTTAAAATTGTCGCCGATTCCGTTGTCTTCATGGTTTTCATAACGAATGAACGGTTTGAGCCTATGATCTGGCACCCAGGCTGCTTCTATCGAGTCGCTTTTATACTCATGACTGAGGTTGAGTTGCAGATCGAGGGCTGGCGTAGTTGCACTGAGTCGGTGCTTGTAGTTCTCGTTGTGTCGTTTCCAGGTAAAGCGGAACTGCCTGTGTTCATAATACAGGCGTGCAAAACGATGGAAGCCTCTGTTGTTAAGATAAACTGGAGGGTTGTCGCCGAGAGCGTTTACAACATCTCTATGTAAATCGTAACTGCCGTCAAATTGCGAAGCTGAGGTGCCACCGCCAAATTCAAGGGCTGCGTTTTTCCAGAAATAACGGACGAATATTTCTTCGCGCTGCGATTCTGATTCAAAGTCAAAGCGCGCGGTTTTGTCTTCAAGACTGTTTTTCCATATCTGGGGCTCAAATAACGTCTTTCGGAAACCGAACGCGAAACGTGGCATTAATTGCAGTGTCAGGCCAAGCTGGCTGCTGCTGCCTGAAAAATCATTGATCAATCGGCTTTCGCGCCAGCGCTTGTAGTATTCGTTGGCCTTGTATTGAAAGCGTATTCTGGAACCCGTCTGCAGCCATGCCGGCTTTTGCAGGGTCAGCGGCAGTTGCGGCTGTTTGAGCCATGCAAAGATGTCCACAGCATGAACTTTCTGTGAAAAGGAAATTGCGGCGATGATGAGTAGAAGCAGATAATGTGATGGTTTGATTTTCAAAGCAGTAATTTAAAATGGCCGGGAACTACTTTTAAAGCAGTTCCCGGCGTTATTGTTCTACGAGTTCTCAGGGAATGAAACTATCAGTTGGAAAGAACGACGGAGATTTTCTTCTCTATGTTTCTGGTAAATGTTCCTCTTTTGGTCTTTCCCTGTTTGGTTGTGGTGATACCATCGATGATCTCACCATCAGCGATGGTCTTGTCATTCTCGAGGCTGAAGAACAGCGTCATCGAATTTGTACCGAAAGTGACTTCAACGCGGGCGGTTATTTCGCCAGTGTCGCTTTTGGTTCTTTCGTATGCAATAGTAAGTGTAGGCAGTGCATTTGCTCCATCTTTAGTGTATTGAACATTGCCTTTGGTCGTGACATTGCCGCTGTCGTCTACTACTATCACTTCGTTGCCCTTGCCTGCCTGCAATACCGGCTTACCGGCTACGATTTTGTATTCAAGCGTAGTTACGGTGTCAGATATGGCCTCGGGCGTGCGAGCAGTTTGCTTAACTGTAAACAGGGCACCATCATCTACCATATCCTTTGTCGGATCGTAGTTTACTGCGCTCAGATTAACGACAAGCGACTTGATGTAGCCGTATTTTTCAGCTTCGGTGCCAGTGTATCTTGCCTGCATTTCGCCGGTGGCCCCGACGACCTTGTAGTTCATGCCATGGGCAAAGTTGGTTGTGGTTGTCTGCATCGGCAGGGTCAGTGAGAAACTGTCGATGATCACGCCTTCATTGGCCCAGTTGGCGGCGATGTTCAACTGCAATTGATTGTTAGCAAATGCCAGAGCGTTGGTACCTTTGCTCTCGCCGAAAGAACCTTTATAGAAAACGTCAGAAATGGATTCTGTAACGTCTCCACCCGTGGGTTTAGATGCGTATTTGTAGATGCTGATGCTATCAGTAATAGTATACTTGCCTGTCATCCCGGTGAATTTGATCGAGCCGGTAGAAGTTTTACCACCTTCTGTCAGGCTGACTGTAACTTCGAATGGGCTGGTAAAAGTAAGTTCGGTAGTCTCGGTACCAACTTTGTATCTGTTTTGTCCTGCTTCACCAAACACGTTGCTGAACGTGGGAACAAAAACAGGTGCATCGAGCGTTTGCATGGTATATTCAGAAGCTGCAGACAAACCGCTTTCGATGGTGATGAGTATTGTGCTGACAAGATTGCCGGCTTTGTCATACTCTTTCATTTCAAGAGTTGCACCTGCTCCTATAGTTGCTTCGACCAGCATGTTGTCAGTCACCACAGCGTCTACGCCAGTGAACTTTGCTACGCTTTGTACATAATCGGTGGTGACCCATATTGTGCCGTTGAATGTGTGATCTGTCGCAATATTAGTAACTTCAAGCACTTTGGTCGCAGCAGTGTAAGTTGCGATCTGCTTTGTGTTGTTATTTTCCATGCCAAAGCCGCCATTGACATTGCCGCCGGTGGGCAGTGCAACTGCCAGCAGGCTCATCATCTTACTTGGGCTTAGAAGGGTATTATTGCCCATGCCAGGGACGAATGTGGGTGCTTCAGATGCTCTGACGTCTGCACGCATGGCAGTTGGCAGATCAACACTAGCGACACTCTCTTCAACCGCTTTGGTAACCTGAACGGTTGTGTCGGAAATGTCATCTGTAGTCGTTTTCGACACTACAGTGGGAATACTGTCATCGACAGCAGGGTAATAGTCATCACTACCTCCTCCGCCAAAACAGCCAGTTAACAGAGAAAAAGAAATGACCAGTGCAACAAAAGTAAAAATAACACGTAATTTCAAAACGGACCTCCCCGTATTTTATTTTGGTGTACGGATTTTACTACCTTTTCTAATTTTTGTCATAAAAAAAATGTACATGAATGAATCAAGCGCTGATCCTTCTTTGGAAATAGATGTAAGCTCTACAGCAAATCAGAAAGCCTCGCACGGAGACGAAGAAAACCTCGCACAAAGCCGCAGAGACACAAAGAACTGCCGGTCGAAGTGCTGGCCAACGAATCATGTTCGGGCAAGGTGCTTTTTTTAAACTCAAAGTTTTTAGGGTTATAACCATAAAAAGGTTGTGGTTGCTGAGAGTTTTTAGTAGTATAACCATAAATTGTTTTAGCGTGAGGTTTATCTTGATTAAAAGAGATCTTTACATTGATCAGCTGCGCAGATTTGTTGACAAGCCGGTGATTAAGGTATTAACAGGTGTTCGTCGGAGCGGAAAGTCTTCTATTTTGATGCTGCTTCGTGAAGAGTTCATGAATCATGGAGTTGCCAGCGATAAGATCATTTACATTAACTTTGAGAGCATGAATTATTCTGAAATTACCAAAGCTAAGCCTCTTCATAAGCATATCAAGAGTAAAATCGTTGATAATTCAAGGTATTACCTGCTTTTTGATGAAATTCAGGAAGTCGAAGACTGGGAAAAGGCGATAAATTCATTTCTGGTAGATTTCAATGTCGATATATATATCACAGGCTCCAACTCAAGGCTGTTGTCTTCTGAACTGTCTACTCTCATTGCCGGGCGCTACATCGAGATTAATGTTAAAACTCTTTCATTTGCGGAATACCTGATTTTTAAACAGTCTCCTGATAAGCATGATGAGTCGGAAAGCAATTTATTTCACAAACTGAACAACTTTATCAGGCTTGGTGGGTTTCCGGCTATTCATGTGGCTGACTATGGTTTTGATGATGCCAGCAGAGTTGTCAGTGATATATATGCTTCAGCCCTTCTTCGAGACACAATTCAGCGCTACAAGATCAGAAATATTGAACTGCTGGAAAGAATCGTCAGATTTGTTTTTGATAACATTGGCAATTGTTTCTCTGCCAACAAGGTTGCTGACTATTTCAAGAGCCAGCATCGGCGCATTGATCTTAACACCGTTTATAATTATCTTGCCGCGTTGGAAAGCAGTTTTATAGCCAAACGGGTTCAACGTTATGACCTCAGAGGTAAAGAAATCCTCAAAACCAATGAGAAATACTATATTGCTGATCAATCGTTAAAATATGCATTATTGGGTTACAAAGATCGAGATATCTCGGGAATCATGGAAAACATTGTGTTTCATGAGCTGGAGCGGCGCGGTTATCGGGTATTTATAGGCAAGCTCGATGATAAAGAAATTGATTTCGTCGCGGAGCAGAAGGAAGAGCGAATATACGTTCAGGTAGCCTATAAGCTGTCTGCAGAAGCAACTGTTCTGAGGGAGTTCGGTCCGTTACTGGCTATAAAAGATCATTTTCCCAAGTATGTGGTGACCATGGAAGAATTCTGGCAGGATAACATCGAGGGCGTCATGCATAAGCACCTGTCCGACTTTTTACTTATGCCCTCTTACCAATACTGACTTAGACTTCGAATGCTGTTCTCCTGCGAGCTTCATTGCATTGCGGTTATGCCGGCAATCTAGTTTCTGATCTGGAATTCTACTGATTTCTGGCGGGGGTTGCCGGTGCTGTCGGTGACTTTGATGGTCAGGCGGTAACGGCCGTTGGCGAGGTGGGTGGTTTCGAGATGATTGGAGGCTGAGTAGCCTGACATGGTTGTGCCGCTGGTCAGGTTGATCAGA
>Ga0116144_10001378_pt1 | contig 29058 bp, 22 predicted proteins | sample AD_UKC035_MetaG_FD_89746 | JGI IMG/M metagenome (GOLD analysis project Ga0116144, IMG submission 89746) | Active sludge microbial communities of municipal wastewater-treating anaerobic digesters from USA - AD_UKC035_MetaG | ecosystem: Engineered > Bioreactor > Anaerobic > Digestate | place: USA...
CCGGTTGCAGCGAAGCAATCTGCTCTGCGTTCATCTCCAGATTCTCCAAAATATCTATCGTCAGGAGAATCATCGGATCACACCTCACAAAATCTTGAGCTAAAATAGCGCTGTCGTACTAGCGTGCTTCCGATGAAGAATAGACAACAATGGCGACCTTGACACGCAACGGCCGGCCCGATACGCTGTCTAATGGAGAACCCGCCGGGCCGGCGACTGAATCTCAGGCACAAATCGGACAAGCAAGCTCAAGAGTAACGTGGAAGGGCAACCGACCTTGGCAGACGTGACTACGATCCGGGCATTGGGCGACAACCTGATCTACGTTCATTCGTGCGGCGACCATCGCGCGTGCATTGTCGATCCCGGCGATGCCGGCGTCGTGTTACACGCCCTGGCGGGACAGGGTCTGTCCCTGGCGGCCGTTCTGTTGACGCACCATCATTGGGACCACGCAGGCGGCGCGGCGGAGCTGAGGTCCAGGACGCGCTGCGAGGTCATCGGGGTAGATCGCAGCCTGATCCCGATCTCCGACCGCACGGTTACCGAGGGCGACGTACTGACGTTCGGCGAAATCCGAGTCGAGGTGCTCGCGACGCCGGGACACACGCGAACCTCGGTCTGTTACCATATCCCGCCGCACAATGAGGACGAGCCGGGGGTCGTATACACGGGCGATACGCTCTTCGTCGGCGGCTGTGGCAGACTCATCGAGTGCGACGCACCCACGATGTGGCAGTCGCTGCAGAGGCTCGCGGCCCTGCCCCCCGAAACGCTCGTCTGCTGCGGCCACGACTACGCCATGGAGAACTGCGAGTTCGCCGTCGCCACCCTGCCGGGCAACCGGCGTTTGCGGGACCGTCTGGCGGAGGTACAGAAAGCCGTCGAGTACGGCCGCCTGACCGTCCCCTCCACCATCGCCCAGGAGCGAGCGACGAACCTCTTCCTGCTGGCGGATCATCCTGAGGTCAAGGCCGCCATGGGCATGGCCGGCGCCGGAGCCGTCGAGGTCTTCGCGGAGCTGCGCCGGCGCAAGGACTCGTTCGGCTGATTCGCATCACTTCAGTTGCATCCAGAGGTAGCTGTAGGTCAGAGCCGTTCGCAAAGCCAGGTGCTTGTTGATCGCGGCGCCCGCGTGGCCCCCTTCCAGATTCTCGTAGTAGTAGACCTTCTGGCCCATCCCCTCCATCTTCGCGGCCATCTTCCTCGCGTGGCCCGGATGTACGCGGTCGTCTGCGGTGGACGTGTAGAAGAACACGTGGGGGTACTTGCCGTCGACTCGCAGGTTGTGATAGGGCGAGTACTTGCTGATATAGGCCCACTCCTCGGGGACATCGGGATCGCCGTACTCGGCCATCCAACTGGCGCCGGCCAGCAGCTTGTTGTACCGTCTCATGTCGAGCAGCGGGACCATGCAGACCACTGCGTTGTACAGGTCGGGACGCTGGGTGAGCTCGACGCCCATGAGCAGTCCGCCGTTGGAGCCGCCCATGATGCCCAGGTGGGCGGGCGAGGTGATCTTGCGTCGGATCAAATCCTCCGCGACGGCCGCAAAGTCGTCGAAGGCTCGCTGGCGGTTGGCCTTGAGCGCCGCCTGGTGCCAGGCGGGACCGAACTCGCCGCCGCCGCGGATATTGGCCAGGACGTAGACGCCGCCCTGAGCCAGCCAGCAGGCGCCTGTGGTGGCCGAGTAGCCGGGCAGCATCTCGATCTCGAAGCCGCCGTAGCCGTACAACAGAGTCGGATTCGCGCCGTCCGCCTTCACGTCGCGAGGTCGCACCACGAAATAGGGAATCTGCGTGCCGTCGCGGGAGGTCGCCTGACATTGCTCCGTCGTCAGGCCGTTGGCGTCGAAGAAGTGCGGCAGCGATTTGACTTCGCGCATCGGGCCGCCGTCCGGGACGTAGTACAAACTCGTCGGCTTCAGGAAGCCCTGGTACGTGAAGAAATACTGATCGGACCGGTCGTCCGTAGAGACGACGCCCAGCGTGCCCAGCGCCGGGGCGTCGATCCGCTGCTTCGACCATCGACCGCCCTCCAGGCGAAACGCGTACAGCTCGCTGCGCACGTTGTCGAGCAAATGGACCAGGAGCATGTTGCGGGTGTCCGCGAACGAGACGACGTTGGACCGCTCGTTCGGCTCGACGATCACATGGAACGCCCGGTTCCCCTTCAGGTACTTGTCGTAGTCGATGGCGATCAGGGCGCCCTGCCGATAGGTGTTCGCACCCAGCTTCCAGTCGGACTTGAGCTTGACGAGCAGTTGGTTCTTGAAGAATCCGCCGAAGTCGGCGTCGTCCGGGATGTCGAGCTTGAGGGGCCGGCCGTCCTCGATCACGTAGGTGTGCGCGGTGTAGAAGGTGATGCCGCGATGGACCACGTCGTACCGCCTCTCGGGCGTATTGATCGTCGCAAAGCCCACCTCGACGTCCTTGCCTTCGCCCTCGAACACCGTCTCGGCGCTGCTCAGAGGCGTCCCCCGCTTCCAGAGCCTGGCGATACGCGGGTAGCCGGAATCCGTCAGGCTCCCCGGCCCAAAGTCCGTCCCGACGTAGAGCGAATCGCGGTCCCGCCAGCAGACGTCGCTCTTGGCCTCGGGCAGGACGAACCCGTCTGCGACGAACCGCTTGGCCGCCGCGTCGAACTCGCGGACCACGACCGCGTCGCCGCCGCCCTTCGAGAGACGGACGAGAAAACGGTCATAGTCGGGGTACAGGCCGTCGGCCCCTTTGAAGACCCACTGCTCCCCTTCCTCCCGGCAGAGCCGGTCGATGTCCAGCAGGACCTCCCATTGCGACGACGCGGTGCAGTACTGCTCCAGGGTCGTGCGGCGCCAGAGGCCGCGTTCGTTCTTCTCGTCCTGCCAGAAGTTGTAAAGGTACTTGCCCAGGATCTGCGGGTAGGAAATTCGCACGTTGGAGTTGAGGATCTCCAGGGCCTTGTCATAGGTCTCCTGGAATCCCGGCTGGGCCTGGAGAACCGCCAGCGTCGCGCCGTTGCGGGCTTTGACCCACTCGAGGGCCTTCTCGCCCCGGACCTCTTCGAGCCACAAATAGGGGTCGTCCTGCTGGGCGGCCACGACCGCCTGCGAGCACGCGACGAGCAGGGTCGCCGAAAACAAACCGACAGTGCAGTGATTCATCGATAGTCCCTTGTGTTTGTTGTCACAATCTTTCCGCCAACTGGCTGAGCAGGCCCGCAAGGTCGCTGAGCGCCTTTTTCGACGGCACAGGCAGCTTCAGGTGACGCTGACCGCTCGCCGCATCTGTCTCGATCCGCAGTCCCGCGCCCACCTCGACCGGCCCCCTGCCCTCGACGGCCAGGGCGGAGCCCAGCTTGTTCAGCAAGGTCAGTCCTGCGGACAACAGGCCCTCCCACTCCGTTCGCCCGGTCGCCGGTGCGGGTGCGGGCTCCCGCGACGCAGCCGGCTCGGAGGCCTGTTCATGTCCGTCCTCCGGCACGGGCATCGCGGGCGGAATCGACCCGGTCACGCGGTCCACCGACTCCATGAAGTGTTTCAGTCGGGAGCCGCCGAGGAAGACTTCGCTCTGCCCTCCGTCGAGCACGCCCGCGAGCATGGACTGCTTGAACGCCAGAACCGACAACATGCTGTGCTCGATCGTCCCCTGGGCAACGAAGTTGACCACGCGAACGGGATTGTGCTGGCCCAGGCGGTGGACTCGGCCAATCCGCTGGTCCAGGACCGCGGGGTTCCAGGGCAGGTCCATGTTCACGACCGTCGAGGCGTTCTGGAGGTTCAGGCCGACGCCGCCGGCGTCCGTGGAGAGAAAGACGCGGCACTTCGGGTCTTCCTTGAACTGGGCGATCCGGTCCCTGCGGTCCCTCGAATCGATCCGCCCGTGGAACAGCGTGTATCCCAGGCCCGCCGACTCCAGACGGCTCACGAGCAGCTCGTGCGTGCCCAGCCACTGGCTGAAGACCACCGCCTTGTCCTCGGGTCGCTCGAACGACTCCTGCAGGACGGAGACCAGCTCGTCTGCCTTGCAGCCGAAGTCGGTCTTTCGGTCGAGCAGGTAGGTGCTGTTGCAGCTCATTCGCATGTTCTGCAGGGCGATCATCAGCCGGCGCTGGTCCGCTTCGGACAGGAACCCGAACCGGCGCCACTTGGACGCGATTCTCGCGACAACCTCGCGGTTCTCATCGTGGTGCGCCATCTGCTCTTTGGTCATGGGCACGAAGTAGTTCTTGTCGAGCCGGTCGGGCAATTGCTGGAGCACCTGCTTCTTCGTCCGGCGGATCAGGATCGGGGCCAGCGTCCGCCCGATCGTGTCGAGGTTCTTGTAGCCGACGGTCCGGCCGGTCTCATCCACGTGCTGGTGCTCCGCGAGGAAACGGAACACCGGTCCCAAACGGAAGCGGTCCACGAACTCCACGATGGAGTGCAGCTCCTCCAGGCGGTTCTCCAGGGGCGTCCCGGTCAGCACGATCGCGTGCTTCGACTCGAGTTTCTTGATGCTCTGAGCCCGACGGGTCTTCCAGTTCTTGATCCGCTGCGCCTCGTCCAGAATGACGACCTCGGGACCCCATCCGCGGATCGCGTCCAGGTCCCGATGCACCACGTCATAGTTGATGATCTTGTAGAACCCGGCGCCGGCGTACAGCTCGGCCCGACGGGCCAAGCCCCCCTCGACCACGAGGGCCGGATGGTCGCAGAACTTCTCGATCTCCTGTTTCCACTGATATTTCAGGGAGGTCGGACAGACGATCAGGACCCGCTCAATCCCCGCCATCTTCGCGAGAATCTCGCACGCGGCAATCGCCTGGATCGTCTTGCCGAGTCCCATGTCGTCGGCGATCAGACTGCGTCCGGCCCGCGAGGCAAACAGGGCCCCCTCCCGCTGGTACGGATACAGAGGGACCTTCAGCAATCCCTTGAACGCGGGACTCTCGATGCCGGTCGGGAATGCCTCGTCGAGCCGCTCGGCCAACGTCGCCCGATCGCGCACCTCCGCGACGAAGTCCAGCATGTCGTCGTAGCACCGCAGATCGTGGGAGAAGGCGGCCGCCTGTCGGAGAAACGACTCGAACCGCCGGTATCCGGGGCTCTGAAGGACGCCGCTCGCGTCGAAGTAACCCGCGGCGAGCCGCCGCAGACCCTTGGGGCACTCTGTCCCCGGTCGAAAGACCACCTCGCGCCGGGCGCCGTAGCGAAGATAGACCTCCGAATAGGCGGGCCGGAACCCCTCGGAAAAGGCCGACGACGCCCCCCGCCGCAGACGGAGCTTGCCCAGAAGCCACTCGATGTGTTTGCAGGTCCCCAGCGTGTTCACCGCGAAGTCCGGGCAGGAGCAGTAGTTGTCGCCCAGCCCCTGGCCGCGGATCGCCACGCGGTACTCGCCGCCGGTCACGGGGTTCGTCACAAGGAATTCCGAGAAGATCGGCTCCGTGCCCAGATTGGTCACGCGGTAATCCTGCCGCTGGGCGAACTGCCTGCGCAGCGCGACCTGCCATTGTTCCAGGGACATCTCCTCCGGTTTACGCACGCGGGAGATCTTGGCAGTCGGAGCAGGTCTCGAAGCCGTCTTCCGGCGGCTCGTGCGCCGCATCGACTTGCCCACCGTGGCCAACACGCTCGTCTGAACCATGTGTCATCCTCCAATACGCGCCGCTGCCGGGTCCTCCCCAGCGGCAACAAGAGCGAGTATAGTGGTCGTTCCGGGGAATGCAATGGTCAATGCGTCTCGTTGCCCGCCCGCTGGGCAAGCGATAGAATGGCAACCGTTGAATCTGGAAGGACAGACGTGAAACAAAGATCAAGCGTCCGCTCGCTGTGTTCGTCGCTGTGCGCAGGTCTGCTGCTGACTTGCTCCTGCACGCTGGCGGCCAAGTCGGGCGAGTTCGGCCCCGGTCGGAGAGTGGGCGTCGTGCAAAGCGATCTCATTCGCGAGGCGTCGGGGATCGTCGCCAGTCGGCAGAGTCCCGGCGTGCTTTGGGTCCACAACGACTCCGGCGACACCGCCCGCGTCTTCGCCATCAACGACAAGGGCGAGTTCCTGGGCGTGTGCAACCTCGCAGGCGTCATAGCCCGCGACTGGGAAGACATCGCGGTCGGCCCGGGACCCGACCCCAGCCGGCAGTGCCTCTACATCGGCGATATCGGGGACAACGACGCGAAGTACACCAGTATCACGGTCTACCGGGTCCCCGAACCCAGAATCGATCCGGCAACGCCCTTCGATCCAATGGAGATCGGTCCGGCGGACGCAATCCGACTCACCTATCCGGATGGTCGGCGAGACGCAGAGACTCTGATCGTCGATCCACTGACCCGAGACCTGTACGTCATCTCCAAGCGGGAGTTGTCCTCGAAGGTGTACCTGGCGGCTTATCCCCAATCGACGACGGAACCAACGAAGATGAAACGCGTAACGAAGCTGCCCTGGGGCCTTGCGGTGGCGGGCGACGTCTCGCCCGACGGCCGGCGTGTGATCGTGCGAGGCATGTTGGGCGCGTCGCTGTGGGTCCGACCCGCAGGCGAGCGGCTGTGGCGCGCGTTCGAAGGCAAGCAGGTGCGGCTGGCACTGCCTCGCGAGCGGCAAGGCGAGGGCATCTGCTTCGACGCCCAGGGCGCCGGCTACTTCACCATCGGCGAAAGCCATCTGCCTGCCCTCCACTGCTTCGGGCCCGCGGAGCCCAACGTCCCCCGCCGATAAGAAGGACAACGAGTGGCACACGCCCGATGGCGCCGTCCGCGTCGATCTGGCGGCCGGGCACGGCAGTTGGCGGGTCCAGAAACCCGCCCTATACTTTAACTGAGGCACGGAAACAGCCGATGGTCTTCGCGGAGGATACGGGTCTGCTGTTTTCGGACCCGGCAATCCTGCCCGATGGAGCGGCCCACGTAGCGGGCCGAGGGAACAATGCCGAATATGCCAGCAAAGCTCACTCGACTGGAACTGGTCATCATTGTGTCGGCGCTCGTGGTCCTGCTGTTCAGCAACCAGCCGCCGGTGCCGGGCAACGCAGACACCCGTAACGATGCCGAACGAGCGGCCGAGCCCGCGGACAGCATCCCTCTCGTGCGGCCCGAGACGATCCAGCCCGAGACCCCTCGCGCCGAGGTCGTCGCAACACGGCCTCCGGCCAGTCCTATGCCCGATAACCAAGTCCTGCCGTCGATCGCCCCCCGGCCGACGAAGAAATTCGGCAAGGTCGATGCGAGAAGGTGCGATCCGGTCAAGTACCCCAACATCATGTACGGCCCAATCACCGTCCGCTGGGTCTGGAACGGGACGAAGTTCGAACCCTGCAAGGTCTGCGAGATCAGGGAGAGCAACGGCGTCGTCACCGTCTGGAGCTTCGACGAGCACGAGGAGAACGTGACGATCACCGAGGTTTCAGAAGACGAGGTCCCTCGCTACTGAGGACTCGCCTCCAAACGGCAACGCAACCTGTCCTGCCCGCGACAATCCCTGAAGGCCTATTTCAACTCCAATCGACGTTTGCACTCGTCGAGGATCTCCGCGGTGCGCGTCGCGCCCACGCGCGTGACCCCCAAAGCCCGGACTTCCAGCAGCTTGTCAAGATCGCGAATGCCACCCGCTGCTTTGACTTGCGCGCTCGGGGGCGAGTGCCGCCGCATGAGTTTCAGATCCTCAATCGTAGCACCGCCTGAGCCGTAGCCGGTGGAGGTCTTCACCCAGTCGGCGCCGAGCCGCCCACAGATCTCGCAGAGCCTGATCTTCTGGCCATCGTTCAGGAAGCAATTCTCGAAGATGACCTTGACCTTCTGTCCGTGCGCGTGCGTCAGATCGATCACCGCGGCCAGTTCCGAGCGGACATACTCCCAATCGCCGCTGAGGACCTTGCTGATATTGACAACGGTGTCCAGCTCCTGACCGCCGTCAGCAAGAGCCTGCGTGGCTTCCGCGACCTTGACAGCAGTCGTATGCCCCCCATGAGGAAAACCAATTGTCGTGCTCGGCTTGACGCTGCTACCTCTGAGGATCTCGGCACACCGCCTAAGGCAATACGGCAGGATGCAGACGCTGGCGACATCATACTCCAAGGCCAGCCGACACCCCTGCTCGAGTTCCTTGTCAGTCAGCACAGGGTTCAACAGTGAATGATCGATCATCTTGGCGGTGTCGCGATACGTATAGTCCATCCCAGAGCCCTCTATTGGTTCAAATGCGATTTGCTGGCTTCGGCGGTGCCGCCGTAGGCTCCCATGTTGATCCGCTCGCCATTTGGCTGAGGCTCGTCCCCAACGGGGCTATTCGGGTCACCCGCGTCGATGCAGGGACTTGTCACATCGTCCTCGACCCAGCGTCCGCTGTTCGGATCCCATCGGCCTGCCTGGCTCTTGAGGTGATAGTCGCCGTCTACCCAGAAGTCGTCAAGCGGTGCACTGGCAAGTTCATTGGGGTCCCAGCGACCAGGGGTCGCAAACAAAGGATCTCCGTTGAGCCACTGCGCGATCGTATCATCATCCACCGAATTGGAATCTGCGCCGATGAGGCTGTAGGCCGCTTTGACACCCATCCTCCCCAGTATCCCCCCGCTCTCGACTGCGACATCATCCGCGGCGAAGCCGTCCGCCGCGACATATGCCGTATTGCCCCAGACTATGGAATTGAGCACATAGGATGTGTCTTGTTCCCTTCCAGGGCCAAATAGAATGCCACCGGCCTTGCCCTTGAAGTCGATGTCGCGATTGCCGGCGCCGGTGTAGGTGCCGGGCTGGACGATCACCGTGTCCCCATCGACCGCAGCGTCGATGGCCGCCTGGATCGTGGTGAAGTCCGCCGGGCCGTCGTCGTCCACGGAGATGATCCCGGCCGGACTGTGTGGGCTGAGGGCCAGGACCAGGACGTACAGAAGGGCTGGCACTCGGGTTCTTCTGTGGTTTCGCATGTTTCGCCTTCTTCAGCAATGGGATGATGAATATGGATGACGAGCGCGCCGTCGGAGCGTACGCCGCTCCGCTGGCGCACAGAGATCCGTCCACCTACGAAGGCCGGCGGGATATGAAGGAGAAACGAAATTATGATAGCAACGAACGTTATGACAGAACACAACCCGCCTTCGTTTCTCAAGCTGGTTTCATTCTACCATCCCGGCCGGGGGATTCGCAAGAACAAACCGATCTCGGTTCAGGTCCATCGAGATCTTCACGGCCTGTCGCGGAGCACTCGTAAGAACCTGCCCTGAGCGCGTCGAACGGGGTACGTATCCAAGTGCAGAGAAGATAACGCCTTACGGCGTCACTACGAACGAGTCCGGACGATTTGAGGCTGTCCCCCTTCCCAATGGCCGGGATCTTCGAGGACACACGCCGTACCCCGTGCGAAAATTCAATCTTTTGCTGGCAAGACGCCGGCGGGTGTGGTATAGTGTCGCCCTGTCGGTTGGGTCCCTGGGCGACAGCAGGCTTCCGGGACTTGCCGCAGGCTCTTTGATTCGGGAATAGTGGGGATATGATGGGCACCCCAGACGCGAGAAATCGCGCATGGGACCCTTTCGCCGGCCGGGTCCCATGCAGGCCGAGCCCGTGAACCTGGTCAGGCGGGGAACCGAGCAGCCATAAGCGGACGCTCAGCCGTGTGTGGGGGCACCCGGCCGATCTTTTTTCAATCGACGATTTGCGATTTACTACTTGCGATTTGGGAGTCGAAGGGAGAGTCCCCATGAATCGACAGGAGTTGCTGGCGAGGGTTACGCAGTTCGCACACCGTTGTGTGAAATTGGCCTTGGCCTTGCCGGAGACACCGCTCGGGCGGCATATCCGGTCGCAACTGATTCGTTGTTCCACCGGGGCGGCAGCGAACTACCGGGTTGCCTGTCTGGCGCAGTCGAGGGCCGCGTTCGTCGCCAAGCTGAGCATCGTCGTGGAGGAGGCAGACGAATCCTGCTTCTGGATGGAGTTCCTGTCGGAGGAGAGTCTGCTTGCGACGAAGAAGATTGCTTTGCTGCTCGGCGAGGGCAAGGAATTGACCTCGATCTTCGTCTCAGCAAGGCGCACGACCCGAAGCAATAGTAAATAGTGAATCGTCAATAGTAAATCGCCATGGCTTACACGGTTCTAGCACGAAAGTACCGCTCCCAGACGTTCGACGACGTCATGGGGCAGGAGCCGATCTCGCGAACGCTCAAGAACGCGATCGAGACCGGCCGGGTCGCGCATGCCTATCTGTTCACCGGCACCCGCGGCGTGGGCAAGACCACGATGGCCCGAATCCTCGCCAAGGCGCTGAACTGCCTGGAGGCGAAGGAGCCGACGACGACCCCGTGCCTGAAGTGCAGCAGTTGCGTCGCCATCAACACCGGCGAGGACATCGACGTCATCGAGATCGACGGCGCCTCAAACAACCGCGTCGACGAGATCCGCGAGCTGCGAGAGAACGCCATCTACCGTCCGGCCCGCGCCCGCTACAAGATCTACATCATCGACGAAGTGCACATGCTGACCACCGCGGCGTTCAACGCCCTGCTCAAGACGCTCGAGGAGCCGCCGGAGCATGTGAAGTTCATCTTCGCGACCACCGAGCCGAACAAGGTCCTCGCGACGATCCAGTCCCGATGCCAGCGGTTCGACTTCGGCAATATCAGTCCGAAGGTGATCGCCGAGCAACTCAAGACAATCCTCCAGAAGGAGGGCATCGGATTCGAGGAGGACTTGATCCTGCCGGTGGCGAGGATGGCCAATGGCTCAATGCGGGACGCCTTGAGCCTCCTGGACCGGCTCATCAGCACGGGCATCCAGCCCTTGACGGCGCAGCTCCTGGAGGACTTTCTGGGCCGGCCCAACGCGGAGAAGATGCACCGGCTCATCGAGCGGATCGCGGAGCACGACGCGGCGGGCACGCTCACGGCCATCGAGGACCTGGTCTGCACCGGGCTGGGCGAGATCCAGATCGTCGATGCGGCAATCGAGTCGATGCGCGATCTGCTGGTCCTCCGCTCCGCGGGCGCCAACACAGACCTCGTGATCCTCACGGCCGACCAGAAGGCCAAGGCCGGCGTTCTGGCCGGGAAGTTCGACGCCGCTGCCCTCATCTACAACATCACCGCCCTCGAAAAACTCCGCTGGACCATCAAGAACAGCGACACGCCCAGGGCCCTGCTCGATGCCTCGCTGCTGCGATTCGCTCTGAGCGAGCACTTCATGAACGTGGACGAGCTGATGGCTCAGGCCCAGGGTGCGCCCGGCGCCGTTAAAAAAAAACTGCTGACCGAGGATAGACCGGCGCCGAAGCCCGTCGCGCCAGCAGCCCATCTTGATGAGAGACCGGCCAGAGTGGAAGAACTGCCCTTGCTCGGCCAGTCCAAGGCTGCTTCGGCGTCCGTGGATCTCGCGCAGGACTGGACGGAGATCCTGGAGATGATCCGGACGAGGCTCGGCAACGGCACCGCCGGACTCCTGACCGGCTCGACGCCCCGGGAACTCACGGACAACACGCTGGTCATCGAGTTCCCTCCGACCGGCGGAATGCAGAAGCACATGTGCGAGAGCAACGGTCGGGCGGACCAGATCGCCTCGTTCTTGAGCGAGCACCTGGGGCAGACCGTCCGCGTGAAGTTTGCTCTGGCCGCCGCACCGTCGGCCCAGCGCGAGGGCAACCCGGCAAAGCCCAATGCCCAGAAGCGATATGAGATCGTCGGCGATCCGGCGGTCAAGATCGTCCTCGTCGGCCTCGATGCGACGATCACCAAGATCGAAGAGAACCAATGACACAACCCCAGGAGTGAGCTTCTTTCGCTATGAGTAGCGCCTACACCGCCACGCTGAATCGACTGATCGAGGAGTTCGGAAGACTGCCCGGGATCGGGCCGAAGACCGCCGAGCGTCTGGCATTCCACATTCTCAAGAGCGATGCGCCGGCCGCCATGGCCCTGGCCGACGCCATTCGCGATGTTAAGACCAAGATCAAGCGGTGCCGGGTCTGCTGGAACCTGTCCGAGTCGGATCTGTGCCAGGTCTGTTCCGACACACGTCGAGATCGGAGCCTGATCTGCGTCGTCGAGCAGCCCAAGGACGTCATCAGTCTCGAGAAGACTGGGGCCTGCAAGTGGCTCTACCACGTCCTGGGCGGACACATCGCGCCCCTGGAGGGCGTCAATGCCAGCGATCTGACGATCGACAAGCTCGTCGAACGGGTCCGCGCAGGCGAGGTGCAAGAGATCGTCATGGCGACCAATCCCAACATCGAGGGAGATGGCACCTCGCTCTACATCAGCTCTGTCTTGAGGCCGTTCGGCGTTCGCATCACGCGTTTGGCCCGCGGCCTGCCGACCGGCAGCACGATCGAGTACGCCAGCGGTCGCATCCTCACCGACGCCATCCTCGGCCGACAGGCCATCGAGTAGAGAACGCTGGGGACCAGGCATCTCTCCGCAGGTCGCACATTCTCGCACATCTGTTCCGTCGAGCAGGGACACTCTGCGGAGACGCACTCCGAACGGAGATTGCACGGGAAAGCGGCCGAACCACCAGGGGGTTGTTGACGAAACCCACGACGAAGCTATCATAGGTTGAGATTCGTCGAATTGAGCGTCAATTGGGGTGCACAGGTGGTTCCATGAAGCTGGAAATGACAGGACAAATGCGGATGGAGCAGCGGATGAAGCTCGCTCCGCATATGATCCAATCCATGGAAATCCTCCAGCTCCCCATTCTGGCCCTGCAGGAGCGCATCGAGCAGGAACTGAACAGCAATCCCATTCTCGAACTCGACGACAATTCGAGCCCGGACGAGATGGAGACGCCGCCCGAGGTCCCGCCGGAGGACGACGCGGACGAGAAAGCCCTGGTCGTGGACGTCAAGAACCAGGCCCAGGATTTCGAGCGGCTCAGCAACCTCGGCGACGAGTTCAAGGACCTCATCGATCAATCCGGCCCCTACCGCAGTCACTCCGATGACGACGAGAAGGACCTCAAGCTGGAGGCCATCAAGAACACCGCCGCCCCGCCACAGTCCTTGCACGAGTATCTCACCGAGCAGTGGCGCCTCGTCGATGCCGAGGAGCCCGTCAAGAAGGCCGGCCAGGCCATCATCGACTACATCGACGCGCGAGGTTACGTCGGCGTCCCGCTGGAACAATTGCACAACAAGGACCAGACCGCATTCACGCCGGAGCATCTGCAGGAGGCCCTCCGGCTCGTCCAGGAGCTGGACCCGCCCGGCGTCGGGGCCCGCGACATCCGCGAATGCCTGCTGATTCAACTGACCCAGAGAAGCGAGGACATGAACTTCGAGTATCGTCTCGTCAGCGATCACATGGACGCCCTGCTCGAGAACCGCCTGCCGGAAATCGCCAAGAGGATGGATTGCACCATCGACCGGCTCAATCTCGCCATCGAGCGGCTCCGCAAGCTGGATATCTCGCCGGGCTTGCAGGTCGGGCGCAACGAGAGCATCCCGATCACGCCCGATGTGATCGTGGAGGCGAAAGACAGTTCGGACGACTTCTCGGTCCGGCTCGCCGACGACAGCCTGCCGAGCCTGAGACTGAGCCCCTACTACACGAGGATGGCCGAGGATAATCACGTCAGTGACAACACCAGGAAGTTCCTCCTGAGCAACATCCGGTCCGCCCACTGGATCATCGAGGCGATCGAGCAGCGAAAGAACACCCTGCTCAAGGTCGCCAGGGCGATCGTCCGACACCAGAAGGATTTCTTCGAGCAGGGTCCCCTGTCCCTGCGTCCGTTGCCCATGGCGAAGATTGCGGACGAGGTGGGGGTCCACCTGGCCACGGTCTCGCGGGCGGTTTCCGGCAAGTACCTCCAGTGCGCCTGGGGGATCCTGCCGCTGCGCAAGTTCTTCAGCGGGGGCACGGAGGACACGAGCGGACAGGCCCACAGTTGGGAAGCTATCCGCGTCAAGCTCCAGCAGATCATCGACGAGGAGGACAAGAGCCGCCCGCTCAACGACGACCAGATCAAGGAGAAGCTGGCGGAGGCGGGAATCCCCAACCTGGCGCGACGCACCGTCGCCAAATACCGCAAGCTGATGAACATCCCCACGGCGAAGTTCCGCAAGAAGTACTGAAGCGCTGCGCCGCCGCCGAGCACCACAAGCAGGCTCCGCCGGGGCCTCTCAACACGCGAGGGCACGGCTTTGGGCTTGACCGCGTCCGATGGCTCTGTTAGTCTGCACCCGCTGTCTGGGCCCTGGAGGCCATTGCGCTGCCCATTGAGACGGAGGCCATGATTGCCGGCGGCCTCCGAATGCGGCCATCCCGACAGCAGAACCGGCCGACCATCGGAGAGATTCTGTCGCACATGAAAGAGTTCACTCGCTTGTTCGCCTATATCTGGCCGCAATGGCCTCGGGTCATCGTCGTGGTTGTCAGCGCGATGGCCATCGCCATGCTTCTGTCGGTCAGTTTCATTATGATCATCCCGATCCTGAAGGTCATGCTGACCGACGAAGGGCTGCATGGCTGGGTCGACCGCACGACGTGCGAGACGGCTTACGGCTTGAGGTTCCACGTGCCGTCGAGCGCGGAACTGTCGGAGGGCACGGGCCCCTCTCTTCAGACCCATCTTCTGGTGGCGCACGTCCAGGAGAACGGCCTGGCCGGGAAGGCGGGCCTCAAGAGAGACGACTACATCAGCGATATCGTCGGAACCGACATCGCTCTGCCAGGCGAGAACCGTTCCTATCCTCTACTGCTGCAAGCCCTCGCCGGTACGTCGCAGGAGACCATCCGGCTGGACATCAAGCGGCGGGCCCAACAGGGTTTCGTTCCTCTGACGCTCGAACTGAACACGCCCGCCAACCATGCCTACGTCCGGACCCTGGACTGGAACGTGTTCGCACGCGTCAAGTGGCAGGCCACGCTGGGCGGGCTGAGCATCGCCCATTGGGCGGTGAGCTTCCTGCCACGCGAGCAGTCTACCCACGGTCGGGTGTCGGCCATCACCCTGATCATGACAGCGATGCTGATCGTCACCGTCGTTCGCTGCGTTGCCAAGTTCTATCAGGACTATCTGGCGGAGAAGGTGGTGCAAATCGGCATCAACGAGCTGCGTGAAGACGTCTTCGTGCACATGACGCGGATGCCGATTGGCGAGTTTGCCAGCGAACGTCCCAGCGATCTGATCAGCCGCGTTGTGCGCGACACCAACGCCATGGGGTCCGCCATCAAGATGTTGTTGGGCAAGGCCCTGCGAGAACCGCTCAATGCGATGTTCATGCTTGCGATGGCGATGCTGCTCAACTGGCAGTTGGCGCTGATCTTCCTTTGTGGCGCCCCGGCGGTCGTCTTCATGCTCGGCAAGTTTGGACGCCGCATGAGAAAGGCCACCAAGCGATCTCTGCAGTCGAGCGCCGAAATGCTGGGCAAGCTCCAGGAGACGGTTGCCGGCCTGCGCGTCGTGAAGATCTACGGCCAACAAGAACACGAACGCCAGCGGTTTCATCTGATCAACGAACGGCTCCTGAAGCAGTTGTTGCGCATTTCACGAGTGGACGCCGCGACCCATCCCGTGCTGGAGGTGCTCGGCATGATCGCGGGGTCCGTCGCCATCGTCGCCGGCATGGCGTGGGTCACGCAGGGCAACGTCGAGGGCGCGACGTTCTTTGCCATACTCGGCCTGCTCGGCGGCGCCGCCGAGGCGGCGCGCAAGACCAGCGACATCTGGAACAAGCTGCAGCAGGCGAACGCCGCCGCGGAACGCGTGTTCGGCATCATGGACGAACCGGTGGAAACGGAGAAGCCGGGGGCCGTCGCTCTGCCCCCGGTCTCGCGCAGCGTCGAGTTCCGCGAGGTAGTCTTCACATACCCCAGGGCTGAGCGCCCGGCCCTCAACGGGATCAACCTGACCGTCGCCGCCGGACGCAACGTCGCGATCGTCGGAGCGAACGGCTCTGGCAAGACCACCCTGGTCAATCTGCTGCCGCGATTCTACGACCCCGACTCCGGACGGATTCTCGTCGACGGCCAGGACATCGCCGATGTCACACTGGAGAGCCTGCGCGGCCAGATCGGCATGGTGACGCAGCAGATCATCAGCTTCAACGACACGGTCCGGGCCAATATCCGTTACGGCCGCAAGGACGCCAGCGAAGAGGAGATCGTCGCGGCCGCAAAGGCTGCCTTCGCCCATGAGTTCATCATGCAACTGCCGCAAGGCTACGACGCCGTGATCGGGGAACAGGGCACCGGCCTCAGCGGCGGGCAGCTCCAGAGGATTGTCATTGCCCGCGCCATCATCAAGAACCCGGCGATCCTGATCTTCGACGAGGCCACCAGCCAGATCGACGCCGAGAGCGAGGCCAAGATCCACGCCGCGACCCAGGAGATCATGCGAGGGCGCACCACATTCATCATCGCCCACCGGTTCAGCACGGTCGTCGCAGCCGATGTGATCGTCGTCATGAATGATGGCAGGATCATCGCCCAGGGCCGGCACGAGGAGCTGATCCGAACCTGTCCGGTGTACCAGGCGCTCTACGAGACGCAACTGGCCCGGTAGAACGGGTTCTGTGACGGCCCGTCCCCCGCGGGCCGCGCGGGCTAGGGAACGTCCCGCCCTGTCGAGGCCCGGCGGATCTCGAACCACTGTTCCGTCGACAGCTCGATGTCGAGCGCCGCAACCGAACTGCGGATGCGGTCCATGACGCCCGAGCCCAGCACCGGCACGAACTGCACCGGGTGCTTCAGGACCCAGGCAATGGCGACCTGGTCGATGGACGCCCCGCCGACCTCCCGCGCGATTCTCCCGAGCGCCTCGCGGAGCCGAACCGCCTGCTCGGAATCCTCCGCGAACAGGCGACCGCCTCCGAGCGGCGACCACGCCATCGGACGAATGTTCAGCCGCTGGCATTGATCGATGCTCCCGTCCGCGTGGGCCGCGAGGTTCATCACCGAGTACTCGATCTGGTTCGTCACGAGCGGGACATCCAGCTTCGAAGCCAGCATCTCGAACTGAGAGGGCAGGAAGTTCGAGACGCCGAAGTGGCGGACCTTGCCCGACTCTCGCAGGCTCGCGAACGCATCGGCGACCTGTCGGGGGTCCATGAGCGGGTCGGGCCGATGAATCAGCAGCAGATCGACGTACTCAGTCCGAAGGCATCGCAGCGAGTTCTCGACCGACGCGACGATGTGCGAGCGACTCGTGTCGTACGACTTGACCCGCCGGCCCGGGCGATGCGAGGACACCGGCTTGATGCCGCACTTCGTCACGAGCTGGATCGATCCGCGATCCACGCCAGCCTGCGCCAGGGCCTCGCCGAAGAGACTCTCACAGGCATAGTCCCCATAGACGTCGGCGTGGTCGAACGTCGTGATCCCCTGCTCCAGACAGCCGTGGATCAGATCGACGATTCCCTTCGTATCCCGACTCCATTGGGCCAGGCGCCACAGACCGTGAACCAGTCGGGACACCCGAGGACCCTGCTCGGCCAACATCACTTGCGGAACCACGTGCGTTCTCCACAACGACTCAGATCGATCGCGGCCGCGCCACGACACCACAGGCACGCATCGTACCGCAACTCGCTCAACAAGACAATCGGTCCGTCTCGGATGGAGCCGGGAAGTCAGGAGAGAACCCTCAGCTTGACACGACGAACAAGGCCGATACAATCACACTTGTGTATCTTGCCTATTCTAACGAGAACGGCCACAAAAAGCCAGATTCCAAATAGAATCTGGCTTCGGAGGAGGGTGATGAAAAGCTACTTGTTGGCCTTCGGAAAGCCTTGTGCTCTCCAACATCTAACATCGTGCGGAGCAAGGCGGAATCTTTAACGAAAACCGAAGACAGAGAAGAAAATACGCTTTCCCTGAGGGAATTCAAGAAGTAAATTGTGGAATTGTCAAATATTTCGCGGCTCATTGAAAAAATGAGCGTATTTTAGACCCTCAACTATTCGTTTTTACGGGCGAGGGCGGGTTTTGTTCCCTGGTCATAACCGAGAGCTTGTTAATTCTTTCTGGAATCGTCGAAGATGGAAAACCGCATCACGATTGCGGATCTGCTGAAAGCCAAACAAGACCGCCGGCGGATCGTCGCGGTCAGTTGCTATGATTACACGACCGCGCGTCTGGCCGCACAGGCCCAGATCGACATGATTCTCGTCGGGGATTCGGCCGCCCAGTTGGTCCTCGGACACGACTGCACACTCCCGGTGTCCCTCGACTTCATGGTCACGATCACCGCCGCAGTTCGCCGAGCCGCCCCAAACATCTATCTTGTTGCGGACATGCCTTTCCTATCCTACCAAACCTGCCCAGCCGATGCGATCCGCAACGCCGGGCGATTCCTCGTCGAAGCGGGCACCCAGATGGTGAAGATCGAGGCGACACGCGCCTACCTCGACACGGTCCGCGCGGTCAGCGACGCCGGCATTCCCGTGATGGCCCACATCGGGATTCTCCCCCAGTGGATCAGCACGGTCGGTCGGTTCCGCGCGGAGGCCACAACCTCGGACGCCGCGATCAATCTGATCCGCCTGGCCGAGCAGATGATCCAGGCCGGCGCGACCGCCCTTCTCATCGAGGGGACAGCCGCCGAGGTCGCCCGAACGATCACCGAGCGATCCCCGGTGCCGGTCATCAGTTGCGGTTCGGGTCCCGGCTGCGACGGACAGATCCTCGTGGCCCCGGATATCCTCGGGCTCTCGCTGGAGAGTTCCCCGAAATTCGCCAAGACCTTCGGGGATCTGGGTGCCCGGTCCATCGAGGCCTTCCGCAAGTACAGCGAAGAGGTCCGGGCCGGCCGGTTCCCCGACGCCGAGCACAGCTACCACATGAAGCCGGGCCAGGCTCAGCAACTCGACGCATCGCTCCACGAGGCCGACTGAGCATCCGGGTTCATCATGGAAGCCCGAGACAGTACAGGAACTTGTCCGAACGGATGAGCAATCGATTGTCGGCCACGGCGGGGCTGGCGTTGAACATGCTCGGGTCTCCCAGATCGTTGACGGCCAGCAGTTCGTACTTGGCGACAGCCGGAAGAACGTATGTCCGGCCAGTACGAGAAAGGTAGTACAACCTCCCGTCAGCCAGCACGGGCGACACGTAGATCTGCCCGGCCCGCTCGATTTGCTGTTCGTACACGATGCTGCCGGTCATGGCCTGAGCGCAGTAGGCGATGCCCCGGCTCTCGTGCATCCAGTACAGGCGCCCTTCGTGGACGATCGGCGAGGCCGCGGAACCCCAGCCATGCAGGTCGGAGCCCACGTCCCCTCGCCAGAGTTGGTTGCCCTCCAAGTCAAAGGCGAACACGCCCGATTTGCCGAAAAACACATAGAGCCGATCCCCTTCCGCGACGGGCGTGCTGGAGGCATAGCCGTGGGTCTCGCGAATCCTCGCCTGCTCGGGCAACCTCGGCACGACCTCGCAGTCCCAGAGGATCTTGCCATTGTCGCGATTCGCACATACGACGTGCAGCTTCAGTTGGCCCATCTCGCCTTGGCCGGCGCCGGGGACATTGTAGCCGCTGTAGCAGGTGAGGAAGACCTTCTCGCCGACGAGAATCGGACTCGATGCGCCCGGCCCCGGCAGAGCCGTCCTCCAGAGCACATTCTCATCCGCGCTCCAGGTCAGCGGCAACCCCATGTTTCCACTGGTCCCACAGCCGCCGGGACCGCGAAACCGCGGCCAGTCGGTTGTCTTCTCCTGGCCATGGAGTGGTGCGGCTCCCGCAAGAGCACACCCTGCCAGAATCACGCGGGATGCCATCACGTTCAGCCTCTTCACAGAAGAGCCTCCTTCCCTTGTCTTCGTATGATTCGAACGTTGCCGTTCCGAAGAAGTCAGACGCCGCCGCCGCTGGCGAAGACCGGATTCAGCGACTGGGCCATCTGCCGGAGGGAGTCCTTTTCCTTCTGGGAAACCGGGCGAAAACCCATCGCCAACTCCAAGGCCAGTCGGAACAGCGACTCATCTCCCGGCGGGATCGCCGCCGTGACTGACTGGCTCAGCGTGAAGTACAGGCCCAGCTTGGCCTCGCTGCGGTCCGTCAGCGGCTGATACCAGCACTCCGGGTACTGCGGTCGAAGCGGATCGCCCTCGGGCCACTTCTGCTTCGCCATCGCCTTGAGAGCCAGTCTCGCGACGCCCTTGGCCTTGGCCGCTTCGATCACCCGCGGGCCGAAATCGCCCTTGTAGTACATGGCGAAGTTGACGGGAAACAGGATCGAGTCGAAATCGTACCGCTCCATCGCGGCCAGTGCCGCTTCCTCCGAATGGGCCGAGAAGCCCAGATAGCGGACTTGCCCCTGCTTCTTCACTTCGAGGAAGACTTTCATCGCCCCGCCAGGGGCGAACGCTGCATCGACATCCTTGGGCACGTCGGAAATCGCATGAAGCTGGTACAGATCGAGGTGGTCCGTCCGCAGCCGTTGGAGCGATTCCGCGAGTTCGGACGCCACACCTTCCTTCGTCCGCTGCGTCGTCTTGCAGGCGAGGAACACATCCTTGCGATAGGGCTCCAGCGCCGGGCCCAGCTTGACCTCGGCATCGCCGTAGGTGGGCGCGACATCGAAGTAGTTCACCCCCTTCTCGACGGCTTCGGCGACGAGGCGATTGGCCTTCTCCTGCTCGGCACCACTGACGACGAGCCCGCCAAACCCGATGATGGACAGCCGCTCGCTGGTATCGCCATACGCACGTCGCGGCAGCTTGGGAGCGCTCACACAATCGCACTCCGGCTCGGCGCCCTGCACGAGCCCCCCCGTCGCCACGGAGCCGGCGACAACCGCCCCACTCTTCAGGAATTCCCTGCGTTGCATTCCATGTTCTCCTGTGCTGCCGCCACGTGGATGCCGTTCAGACTGCCCCCTCATGGTATCACCCTGCCCCCGATCATGCAATCTTGGTGCAAGAGAGCCGCCCCGGCGCCACACGAAGATTTTCTTCAGGAATCTCAAGAATCTCCGTTGACATCTACGACAAATGTCATATATTATCTATGACATTTGTCATAGGAGACAGAGCATGGCTCGAACGAAACGTCCTGCGATGAGTCCCGCCGAAACGGAAGTCCTGCGCCTGGTCTGGCAATGCCGGGAGGCGACGGTGCAACAAGTGTGCGATGCGATGCCGCCCAATCGAAAGGTGACCTATGTGACCGTGGCCACGCTGCTACGGCGGCTTGAGGAGAAAGGGTATCTCCGGCATCGCATTCGCGGCAAGGCGTTCATTTATGCTCCCGCCGCGAAAAAGGAGGATGTGATCAGGAGAACCATCAGCGACCTTGTGGAGCGGCTGTTCGGCGGCAATCCCGTGCCTCTCATGCAGCACCTGGCCCAGCACAGCGGGATCACCGACGAGGACATCGAAAGGCTGAAAGCGGTGACGAAGAAGTAGTCTGGGGGCTTTCCGTGGAGTGATTGCCATGAATGCGTACGCAGATTACGTGGTCAAGTACCTGTTCGCTCAGAGCTGGCAGATCGCGATTCTGGCGGCGATTGTGGGCGTGCTGTCGTTCCTGCTTCGAAACCGAAGCGCCCACATCCGCTACCTATTGTGGCTGATCATTCTGGCCAAGTGCCTCGTGCCGCCGCTTCTGACCGTGCCCCTGGCAGTCCTGCCGGAACAGCCTGCGGGCCCATTCATTGGCGGATTTGCCCTATCGGAGGAGCATCCTGCGCCTGAGCCCTCTGCTTCTCTCAGCCCAGGCGTCAAACCGTCCGATCCCGCGCCTGCAATACTGAGCACACGTGAATCAGTTGCCCTTGTCTGGACAGTGGGCGTAGGTGTTTTCCTGCTTTGGGTGGGCGCCAGAGCGGTTCGATATACCGTGTGGCTCCGGGATCGGCGAAGGCCACTGCCACACGCTTTGCAGCAGTCCATCCGGGACTTGTCCATGGGCTTCAAGTTCCGGAAATGGCCAAGAATCTGGCTGCTGGAGGAAATCAGCCAGCCCTTCGTATGGGGTCTGATCCGAGGAAGCGTCTATCTGCCGGCTGACTGTGTCGGCTTGATCGCTTCAGACCGGCAGCGGAGCATCATGGCCCATGAGCTCAGTCACATCGCCCGTTTTGATGCGGGCCTCAACCTGCTGCAAGTCTTGGCCCAGGCGATGTACTGGTTTCACCCCTTCGTGTGGTGGGCCAATCGAAAAATCCGCCAGGAACGAGAGAAATGCTGTGACGAGGTGGCCATCGCTTGCCTCGGCGGACCGCCCGAGCAGTATACCGATGCCATCGTGGATACGCTGGCGGCCGAGCGCCGGTCGGCTCATCCGGTCCCATCGTTAGCGATCGTGGGTTCTGTCAGAGACATCGAGGAAAGGATAAAGACCATGTTGAAACCAGGCAGGACATTCCGCGTACGCCCGAGCACTGCAGCCACCACGGCCGCGCTGCTCATCGCTCTTGTGACCATCCCAACCGCGCTTGTTCTGACCGCCAGAGGCCAAGGGCAGTCGCCATCCCAGAGCATGACCAGCGAAAACCCGGAGCCGCCTCGCTATGCCGCGCGGACCTTCAACTCCGAGCTGGCGTTGGCGGTCGCGGTTTGGGAGACTCCGGAGGCCCGGGGCATATACATCGGGCGCACACCCAGCACAACTCCCTTGCGGATCCCGGCCTGCTGGCTTTGGTGTGTGGAAGCATCCGGCCCGGTGCAAGGTATAGATCTATTGGTGCGAGAGATTCGTCAAAACGGGGTCCCCGGCTTGAAATTGGCCGAGGTGTGTACGGACTCCGATTTGAGTCTCCTGGCGGACATGCCGGGACTGCGCTTCTTGGATGTCCAGGTCAGCGCCGTTACGGATGCCGGCCTGGTGCACCTCAAGAGCCTGACTGGGCTGGAGGAGTTGAATGTGGGCGCGACCGGGATCACAGACGCAGGCCTGGTCCACCTCAAGGGCTTGAGCGGTTTGCGCAGGCTGGAATTGGCGCGGACCAAAATCACTGGCCAGGGCCTGGCCTATCTCAAGGGCATGACCGGACTGCGCCAGTTGGGTCTGGGCGGAACGCAAGTCACGGATGCCAGCCTGGAGTCCCTCAAGGACCTGAGCGAGTTGCGGTTCTTGGAGTTGTGGGGTACGCCGATCACGGGTCCGGGTCTGGCCCACCTGGAGGGCCTGACCAAGCTGGAGAAACTCACTCTCAATGACACCGCGATCACGGATGCCGACCTGGCTCATCTCAAGGGCATGACGGAACTGCGAACATTGCACTTGCCGGGAAAAGCGATTACCGATGCGGGCTTCGAGTCTCTTGGGGCCATGACGAAACTGCGCGATCTGCAGTTGGACGGAGCCCGAATCACAGATGCCGGACTCAAGCGGCTCGCGAATCTGACCGCCTTGCAGTCGCTGTCACTGAAGCAAATGCCGATCACGGACGCGGGCCTGGAGTCCGTCCAGCGTCTGACCGCGTTGCAGGCACTGGATCTGGACGGCACCTCGATCACGGACGCAGGACTGGCGTCCATCGCGGGCTTGACCGCATTACAGATGCTGTACCTGGGACACACCGGCATCACAGATGTTGGTTTGACCCACGTCAGCGGCTTGACGAAGCTACACATCCTGGCGTTGAACAGCACGCGAATCACAGATGCGGGCTTGGCCTATCTCGAAGGCCTTACCGCATTGGGTGCCCTGAGACTGGAGCGTACTCTGATTACAGATGCGGGCCTTGAGCATCTCAAAGGTCTGACCGAGCTGGGGTACCTGGTATTGAGGGGCACGCAGATCGAGGGACCGGGTCTGGTTCACATCCGGGGCCTCACGAAATTAGCGGGACTGTTTCTGGACGACACCCCCATGACGGACGCAGGATTGGAGTACCTCCAAGGTCTGACCAAGCTGGAGGAGTTGCACTTGATGAATACCAAGGTCACGGGGTCGGGCCTGGCGCACCTCAAGGGCCTGACGCAGTTGCAGAACCTGTCCCTCGACAAGGCCCCGGTCACAGACGCCGGTCTGGCCCATCTCGAAAGCCTGCACGGTCTGCTGTACCTGCAACTAACGGGCACGCCGATTACCGATGCCGGTCTCGTTCATCTCAAGAATCTGACGAACCTACTCCAATTGCAGTTGACCGACACACCGATCACTGACGCCGGCTTGGCTCATCTCCAGGGCCTGACCGCGATGCAGTGGCTGGACCTGTCTGGCACGAAGATCACGGACATGAGCCTCGATTATCTCAAGAGCATGACTCGGCTGCAGTGGGTGGCAGTGTCGCGGACACAGGTCACGGACGCGGGCATCCAGAAGCTTACCCAGAGTCTACCAGAGCTGAAGGTCACGAGAGACCAGGAAAAGAAGTAGGAGGCAGAGGCCCGCTCGATTCCTGCCTGGTATCCCAATCACGTGTGGCCACGTGTGAACCGATCCCTCTCGGGCCTCGTCCGTCATATCGGACAGGTACACGCGAAGCCGACGCGGCTTGCCAGCCTTTCTGTCGCGACGTGGACCGAAGGCGGGGAGTGGCGGAATCCCCTCGCCATGCAACGACTGGGCGGATATGCTATGGCCCATGCATCGGCACGGGCAACTGGCATATTCAAAGGAAAGGGGCCACGATGAATTCGTCACGCACCTTCACGGACATGGGGTTCCCCAGACGGACGTTTCTCCAAGCGGCGGGCGGAACCGCGGCTTTTCTCTCGACGAGTTCCCACCGATGGCTGGGCTCACTGGCGATGGCACAGCCCGCGGGACAGGCGAAGAAACTCCCGGTCGTCCGGGCGGCATTCACCTATCCGCCGACCGAGAGCCTCCGCCAGGCGGGTTATTATAGCTGGCCCGGCTCGACCTTCGACGCGGAAGGCCGACAGGCGCAGTACGTCGCCAGGCTCCAGGCAATGGAGACTTCGCTGGGCATTCGGGTCGCGGTCGAGCGGCAGCCGCTGGACGAGACCGACAGCGTGACGCGGTTCGTCAGCAGCGTGAAGGCCGAACCGCCCGACGCGCTGTTCCTGGCGCCGTTCAAGAAGGGACATTGGCCGAACATCGTGCGAATCGTCGAGGAGACGAAGCTGCCGACCATCGTCCTCGCGCCGCTGGGCGTGCTCCTGGTCGGGCAGGTCCGCGAACTGAACGCCAAGCCCGGCGTCTGCCTGATCAACTCGCTGGACAACTTCGAGGCCGTCGAGCGGGCCCTGCGGATGGTCCGAGCGGCATCCTGGATGAAACAGAGCCGCATCTTGAACATCGCGAAGAAACCCGCCGACGACCGAATCGTGCCGCATCTCGGGACCCACGTACAAACGGCGGTCAACACGGGATTCATCGAGGCTTTCAAGATGACCGGTATCACGGACGAGGTCGCGAAACTGGCCGCAAGGTACAAGGACCGCGCCCAGCGGGTCTTCCAGCCCAGCGACCAGGACATCCTCGACGCTGCCCGGGCGAGCGTTGCGCTGCGACGGGTCGTTCGAGAGGCGAAGGTGGACGCGGTGATGATGGACTGCCTGCCCGGCCTGCAGCATCCGCATCAGCACGTCCCACCGTGCATGGGGTTCATGGACCTGCGTGACGACGGCATCCCGGCCGGCTGCGAGTCGGACCTCGACGCGACGCTGACCATGATGCTCCTGCAGTACCTGTTCGACAAGCCGGGTTTTCAGCACAACCCGACGGTCGAGACCGAGAGCAACCACTACTTCTGCGCCCATTGCACGAGTGCGTCGAAGATGAAAGGCGCCGGCGCCCCGCCCGAACCCTATATGCTGATGAGCCATGCAGAGGCCGGCTGGGGTTGCGTGCCGCGAGTGCTCTTCTCGCCGGGCCAGGAGGTAACCGTCGCGAAGTATCTCTCGGTGAAAAGCGCCTCCGAGACGCCGCAGATGCTCGTCTACTCCGGCGGGATCGTCGGTTGCCCGCCCATCCCGCAGGCGGGCGGCTGCCGGACCAACGCGGAGACGACCATCAACGAACTGGACGATGTCGCGCAGCTCAAGGGCCATCACCTCATCATGATCTACGGCGACCACACCAGGGAACTGCGCCGCTTCTGCCAGATGTATGGCATCGAAGCGACGATCTGAACGCTCCACTGCAGGCTCGCAGGGCGCCAGGAATGGACGCGTCGTGCCGACGATTTTCTTGCAAAGCCGCGATTCCGACGGTAAGGTAAGAACGCACTTCGTCGCGGCGACAATGCGGTCGCGGCGACAGAATCGTTGTAAGTACTGTTATGACAGGACTTTGGGAGTGTAGCTCAGTCGGTAGAGCAACGCACTTTTAATGCGTAGGTCCTGGGTTCGAGTCCCAGCACTCTCATTGGCCCGACCGCGTCCGGCGGAAGGCCCAAGGAGACGCACTCCATGAAGGCGATGGTGCTTGAGCGAACCGGGCCGGTTGAAGGTCGGCCGCTCCAACAGAGGGAAGTCCCCACCCCGGAACCCCAAACCCGCGAAATCCGCATTCGCGTGACCGCGTGCGGCGTCTGCCATACCGAGTTGGACGAGATCGAAGGCCGGCTCGCGGCCAGACTGTCCGTCATTCCGGGACACGAGATCGTCGGACGCGTGGACGCCCTCGGGCCGGAGGCGTCGCGGTTCCAGCCGGGCCGGCGAGTCGGGGTCGCCTGGATCTACTCTGCGTGCGGCGTTTGCCCTCTCTGTCTGGCGGGCAAGGAAAACCTCTGCTCGCAGTTCCGCGGGACCGGCTGCGACGCCAATGGCGGGTATGCCCAGTACTGCGTCGTACCCGAGGACTCGGCCTACCCGATCCCGGAAGCGTTCAGCGACATACAGGCGGCCCCCCTGCTCTGCGCGGGCGTCGTCGGCTATCGGGCACTGCGACTGACCGACATCCAGGACGGTCAGACGCTCGGCTTCTTCGGCTTCGGCGCCTCCGCCCACATCCTCATCCAGGTCGCCCGACACAGGTTCCCTGCCTCGAAGCTGTTCGTCTTCACGAGGTCCGGCCAGATCGAGCATCAGCAACTGGCGAGGAGCCTCGGCGCCGACTGGGCCGGCGCGACGGGCGAGGCCCCGCCCGCACTGCTCGACGCAGCCATCGACACGACGCCCGCCTGGACTCCGATCGTCGAAGCGATGCGCGTCCTGACGCCGGGCGGGCGGTTGGTGATCAACGCGATCCGCAAGGAATCCCGCGACCAGGACGCACTGCTGCATCTGGATTACCCGACGCACCTGTGGCGGGAGAAGGAGATCAAGACGGTCGCAAATGTCACCCGCCAGGATGCCAGGGAGTTCCTGCCGCTGGCGGCGGAGATCCCGATCCGATCCAAGGTGCAGGAGTTCGGTCTGGAGGAGGCGAACGAGGCTTTGCTGCTGGTCAAGCAAGGCAAGACGCAGGGCGCCGCGGTCCTGCACCTGTGAGGAGGACCGCGGTCGTCGCATTTCTGCGGCGTAAGTTATCCCCTTATTGACAGCCGCCCGCAGGGTCCATAGGATCGGCGACATACCAATTTAATCACCACGGATCTGACACCTTCGAGACTGAATACGTAGTCCGACGCCAGCCTTCGTTCCACACTCACGCCGCACTTCATCGCGCTGGCCAGGGAGGCTTTTCTGCGATGAGTGCAGACACAAATCCACCATTCTGGTAACCCTCGGCAGACCTGGAGCCAACCATCGCCGAGACAATCTCTGGCGGTCATTGAGGAGGCCGGGTTCGATGACTCGACTCCGGAGAGGCTTCCCCCATTTCCGGTGATCGAGATCGCCGGCAAGAGGGTCAGCACGTCTGAGGGTTCTGGTGTCGCGCTGTTGTTTCACGTTCGTGGAAGAGCTCCGGAACATGCGATGCGACCCTGCGGTTTCCGCCCCTGACCATGGCAGTGCGTGCGAGGGTCAGGTCGCAACGAAACGATGGGGGACAAGGAGACAGAAGATGCACGGGGTCATGAGAACTTCATTGATCGCGACGCTTTGCATGGCAACCCTGGGAACACAGGCCGTGCGGGCTCAGGGGGATGTAACGCTCTATGGCCACGGCAGCTACAAGTCGGCTGCGGCTGCATGGTCAGGAGCTCACATTTGGGACGACGAGTTCGCGGCCAAGCTCTTCGGTGAGATACCCGTCTACAAGAACATATCGTTCATGTTCGACCAATGCTTTGCGGGCGGATTCATCAACGACTTGGCTTTCGAGAATGGACAGGCCTGGCCCTATATCCAGGGCAACGAGCGGCTCGGCCTCACCATATCCACCAGTTCGAGATGGGATCGCTACATGTACTACATGGATGGGCCGTTCAGTTACTTCACGAACTTCTCGGATCCATGGAATGCGGCCGTTGATGCGCCCACCTTCGACAACTTCGGCGACGCTCATCTGACTGCGGCCGACGCCACTCGACAGAATTGTATCAATGCCGGCGTGGCGCAATCGCATCCTGAGTACCATTCGAATCCGACCAACATGGACGACCTGACTCTGTCGGCCCAGCCGGGAGACGACAAGCGGTACGCCATAATCTTCGGGGGCCACACGAATTCGAAGGCGTTCTTCCAGGCCGCCCAGGGGATTTATGGTATTCTCACCACACAGTATGAATACACCGATGACAACATCGCCCTGCTCTGGGGCGATGGTCAGCACAGTTGGCAGGTGCCGCCGACACCGAGCTGGCCCCCCGGAGCGACGTACCCTATTCCTTTCACATGGAACAAGATCGATCTGTCGGCAACCAAGCAGAACCTGTGGAATGTGCTGGCGGATATGGGCTCGCCGGGCGGCTCGTATGACGAGATCGGAAGCGATGATCGCCTCCTCGTGTACTTCGTGGGCCATGGAGGCCAGAACAACTCCAACGTCACGATTACCTCCACTCTTGCCAACTTCGATGTGAAGAACAAGACAGGTTTCACGGTCGATGACTTTCACGTGGTGGTGTCCGGGATACAACCCAGCGATCTGGTCTCGTACTACATGGGGTCGCATGGGTGGGGCAATCCGACCGACGTGGATTATGATGCGGCGGGGAACCGAACCGAGATCACGTGGACGGGCACCGCAGTCGATGGGGACTGGGTGCATCACGGCATCCACCTGAAGAGTAATGCCCAGCCGACAGACTGTGAACTTTCGCACTTTTTGATCGGGTAATGTGGATGTGGTATCAAGAGAAACATACCAACCGTCCGATGGGTGTTGTGAGAGACATCCGACAAGGAGGTTGGTATGGTTACGACATCTTC
>Ga0116144_10001379_pt1 | contig 29058 bp, 29 predicted proteins | sample AD_UKC035_MetaG_FD_89746 | JGI IMG/M metagenome (GOLD analysis project Ga0116144, IMG submission 89746) | Active sludge microbial communities of municipal wastewater-treating anaerobic digesters from USA - AD_UKC035_MetaG | ecosystem: Engineered > Bioreactor > Anaerobic > Digestate | place: USA...
GACCCCTTGCACCCCATGCAAGTGCGCTACCAGGCTGCGCCACGCTCCGACATTTGTTCGATCCGGACTGCGCACGGCCGGGGACGCCGTGCGGAACTGAATGATACCACCCTGGCCTAGCGGCGCAGGATTCGGAGCAAGTCCTCGAGTTCCATACGCACCTGGCGCACGATCTGCTGGCTCTGCGTGGTATCGCTGCGCGCCTCCTCGCCGGTCAGCTTGTTGCGCGCACCGCCGATCGTGAAGCCCTGTTCGTACAGCAGGCTCCTGATCTGGCGGATCACGATTACGTCCTGGCGCTGGTAGTAGCGGCGATTGCCGCGGCGCTTCACGGGCTTCAGCTGCGGGAATTCCTGCTCCCAGTAGCGCAGCACATGCGGCTTCACACCGCACAGCTCGCTCACCTCACCGATCGTGAAGTAGCGCTTGCCCGGGATCGCCGGCAGTTCGTCGTTATTCTTTGCTTCCAGCATACGCCTCGACCCGCGCCTTGAGCTTCTGCCCCGGGCGGAATGTCACCACACGGCGAGCCGTGATGGGAATTTCTTCGCCTGTCTTCGGATTGCGACCCGGCCGCTGGTTCTTGTCGCGCAGGTCGAAGTTTCCAAAACCGGAAAGCTTCACCTGTTCGCCATTCGACAGCGCCGCACGTACTTCCTCAAAGAATAGATCGACGAGCTCGCGCGCTTCACGCTTGTTCAATCCCAGCTGATTGAAAAGCGCCTCGGCCATTTCCGCCTTGGTCAGGGCCATGCCTACTCTCTTGTTTTCGCATTCAGCGCACCGGCCAGGTCGGCAACGATAGCCGCCACGATACGGTCCGCATCTTGATCAGTCAGCGTGCGAGAATTATCCTGAAAAATCAAGCCTAAAGCGATGCTTTTTCGTCCGGATTCTACTCCGGGCCCCCGGTATTCATCGAAAACGAGAAGGTCTCGCAACAGGCTCGACCCCGCCAAGGTTACACGTTCGCGAATCGCGCTAAAAGGCGTCGATTCGTCGACGACGATGGCAAGGTCGCGCCGCACCTGGGGGAAACGCGAAACTTCCTGGAATCGCGGCATGCCGGTCGCCAGAGCCGCGAACTCGAGCTCGAAAAGCACCGGGACATATGTCAAGTCGAGCGCCCGCACGAGTTCCGGATGCAGTTCGCCGAGCGAGCCTACGCGTCGCCCGCCGCGCAGGATCCCGGCGCTGCGGCCCGGGTGCAGGCACGCGCCCGCGCCCGCCACGAATTCGATGCGTGCGCTGTCGCCGGTCGTGGCCAGCAGGGCCTCGATGTCGCCCTTCACGTCATGGAAGTCAACCGTGGCCTTCGCACTGCCCCACTGCTCCGGCATGCGCGTGCCGCTCGCGACGCCCGCGATCATGTCGACCTCGCGCGTTGCTGCGCCGTCGACGAGGAACACCGTACCGTGCTCGACGAGACGTACACGCTCCTGCTGGTGCCGCTGGTTTTCGCGCAGTGCACGCAGCAGGCCCGGCCACAACGAGACGCGCATGACCGCGAGGTCACTGGCGATCGGGTTGGCCAGCGCCGCAGCCTGCGCGCCGGGGAACAGGCGTGACTGCAGTGCGGCATCGACAAAGGCGAAGTTGATCGCCTCGTGGTAGCCACGCGCGGCGAGCAGTTCGAGCGCGCGTGCCTCATCGGGCTCGGACGAGGGGCGCGCGGCGATCCGCTGCGCTGCGTGCAGTGGTGCCCCGGCAATGGCATCGAGGCCCTGCAGCCGCGCCACTTCCTCGATCAGGTCCGCTTCGATCGTGATATCGAATCGATGGCCCGGTGGCGTTGCTGCCCAGCCTTCAGCGTTGCGCTCGACGATCATGCCGAGCGCACGCAGGTGCCCCTCGACCGCGGCGTCGGCCGGTGCCTGGCCCAACAGCCGCGACAGGCGCGCGCGACGCAGCGGCACCGGCGCGCGCGCGGGCAGGAACTCGGGGCGCTCGACCCTCTGCGTCGGGCCCGGCCGGCCACCTGCGATCTGCGTGAGCAGTACCGTCGCACGCTCGATCGCCTCGACCTGGCCTGCCGGATCGACACCGCGCTCGAATCGCTGGCTCGCATCGGTGTGCAGGCCATGGCGCCGGCCGCGGCCGGCGATGATCTGCGGGCTGAACCAGGCGCTCTCGAGGAAAACGTCGACGGTTGCCGCGCTCACGGCCGTGCGCTCGCCGCCCATGATGCCCGCGAGGCCCACGGCACCGGTGTCGTCAGCGATCACGAGATGATCGGCGGCGAGCTCGATCGTGTTGCCGTCGAGCAGGGTCAGGCTCTCGCCTTCGCGCGCCGCGCGTGCCCGCACATCGCCTTGCAGCTTCGCAAGGTCGTAGGCGTGCATGGGCTGGCCCAGTTCGAGCAGCACGTAGTTCGTCACGTCGACCACCGGGCTGATCGAGCGCTGGCCGGCGCGGCGCAGGCGCTCGCGCAGCCACAGTGGCGTGGCCCGCGTGTTGTCGATCCCGCGAATCACGCGACCGGCAAAGCGCGGTGCGCCCTGCGGCCAGTCGAGGTGCACGGCGCGGCGCTCATCGCTGGCCGGCGGCACGACTTGCAGTGCCGGGCCGGTGATCTGGCGGCCCTCGCCGAACACTGCGGCCACCTCGCGCGCGACGCCCCGCACCGACATGGCGTCCCCACGGTTGGGCGTGACGTTGAGCTCGATGATCTCATCGTCGAGCGCGAGCCATTCGCGCAGGTCGCAGCCGACGGGCGCATCGCCAGGCAGCTCGAGGATCCCGTCCGAGGTCTCCGCCAGGCCCAGCTCCTTCGCCGAGCACAACATGCCGAAGGACTCGACGCCCCGCAGCTTGGCGCGCTTGATCCGAAGCTCGCCCGGCAGCACAGCACCGATTGTGGCGAGTGCGACGCGCAGGCCCGCGCGTGCATTGGCCGCGCCACAGACGATCTGCACCGGAGCCTCCTCGCCGAAGGCCACACTGCAGACCTGCAGTTTGTCGGCCTCCGGGTGACGGGCGGCAGTCACGATCTCGGCGACCACGACGCCCGAGAATGGCGGCGCGGCCTGCGACACGCCCTCGAGCTCGAGGCCCGCCAGCGTGAGGCGCGTGCCGATCGTGTGCGCGTCCGCACCGACATCCACCCACTCCTTGAGCCAGGACAGCGGCAGCTTCATGTCAGGCGCTCGCGAACTGGCGCAGGAAGCGCAGGTCGTTGTCGAAGAACAGACGCAGATCGTTCACGTCATAGCGCAGCATGGCGAGCCGCTCGATGCCGAAGCCGAACGCATAACCGGTCCAGCGCTCGGCATCGATGCCGCACGCCGTGAAGACATTCGGGTGCACCATGCCGCAGCCGGCCACCTCGAGCCAGCCGGTGTGCTTGCACACGCGACAACCCTGTCCGCCACAGAACACGCAGGAAATATCGACCTCGGCGGAAGGCTCGGTGAACGGGAAGTACGAGGGACGCAGCCGCAGCACCAGCTCGCGCTCGAAGAAGCCCCGCAGAAAATCGTGCAGGGCCGCCTTCATGTTCGCGAAACTCACGTTCTCGCCCACCACCAGTCCCTCGACCTGGTGGAACATCGGCGAGTGCGTCAGGTCGTTGTCCCAGCGATAGACGCGTCCCGGCGCGATCAGCGCGAGTGGCGGCTCCTGGGACAGCATGGTGCGCACCTGCACCGGCGAGGTGTGGGTGCGCAGCACGCGGCCGTCGGGAATGTAGAACGTGTCGTGCATCGCGCGCGCCGGATGATCGGCCGGAATGTTGAGCGCCGCGAAGTTGTGGAAGTCGTCTTCGATTTCCGGCCCGGTTTCGACGGCGAAGCCTGCGTTGCGAAACAGCTTCTCGATGCGCTGGCGCGCGAGCGTGATCGGATGCAGCGAACCGCGCCGCTCGCCGCGCCCTGGCAGCGTGACGTCGATGCGCCCGGCCTCGAGCGCCTGCGCCACCGCCCTGCGCTCGAGCGCCTCGCGGCGCGATTCGATCGCCGCCTGCACGGCCGTCTTCGCCTCGTTGATGCGCTGGCCGGCCGCCGGGCGCTCGGCCGCCGGCAGCTTGCCGAGGGCCTTCAGTTCCTCGGTGAGGACGCCCTTCTTGCCGAGCCAGTGCACGCGTACGGCGTCGAGCGACGACAGATCGTCGCTCGCGCCGATCGCGGCGAGCGCCTGCTCGGTCAGACGGACGAGATCGGGCACGGCGACTTACGCCGCCGCGAGCGCCGCTTTTGCCTGCTTGGCGATGGCCTCGAACGCCGGCGCATCATGCACGGCTATGTCCGCCAGCATCTTGCGATCGATCTCGATGCCGGCCTTGCGCAGGCCGTTCACGAGCTGGCTGTACGAGATGTCGTACAGGCGCGCCGCCGCATTGATGCGCGTGATCCACAGCGCGCGGAACTCGCGCTTCTTCGTGCGACGGTCGCGGTACGCATACTGCCCCGCCTTGATGACCGCCTGCTTGGCGGTGCGATAGACCTTGCGACGGGCGTTGTAGTAACCCTTCGCCTTGCCCAGAACCTTCTTGTGACGGCGCCCGGCCGTCACGCCACGCTTGACTCGTGCCATGACTGATTACCTCGTGCCGTTACTTGTGGTTGGGGAGCAGTTGCGCAAGGCGACCGACGTCGCTCTCGTGCACCAGGCTGCTGCCACCCGAACGGGCGTGGCGCTTGACCTTCGCGCTCTTGTGGCCGAGGTTGTGACGACGGCCGGCCGCATAGCTCTTGAAGCCTTTCGCAGTCTTGCGAAAACGCTTGGCCGCCGCCCGGTTGGTTTTCAACTTGGGCATGCTCATCTCCTCTTGTAGCAAAAGCTCGCAAAGCCCTTGCGGGCCCGCTTGCTCGCGGACCGGCGGTTACCCGCCGGTCACTTCTTTTTGGGCGCGAAGACCATCACCATCTGGCGCCCCTCCATGAGCGGGTTCTGTTCGACCGTGCCGATGCCGGCGAGGTCGTTCACCACCCGATCGAGGAGCTTGCGCCCGATCTCCTGATGCGCCATCTCACGGCCGCGGAACCTCAGGGTCACCTTGGCCTTGTCACCTTCGGTCAGGAAGCGCACGAGATTGCGCAGCTTGACCTGGTAATCGTTCTCGTCCGTCCCGGGACGAAACTTCACTTCCTTGACCTGGATCTGCTTCTGCTTCTTCTTCGCGGAATGGGCCTTCTTGTTCTGTTCGAACAGGAATTTGCCGTAGTCCATCACCCGCACCACCGGCGGTTCCGCCGTGGGCGACACTTCCACGAGATCGAGCCCAGCGGCCATTGCCATCTGAAGCGCGTCGTACCGGGACATGACTCCTGCCTGGGAGCCGTCGGCAGCAATTACCCGCACCTGCGGTGCGCTGATATCGTCATTGCGCCGGACGCGCTTGCTTGCAGTGGCTATAAATCAATCCTCCAAAGTTCGGCGCCCGCGGCTCTCGAGCTCGTCGCGGAGTCGTTCTGCAAACGTCTCCGGCGACATTGTGCCCAAGTCCTTGCCGCCACGGGTACGCACGGAAAGCAGGTTCGCGGCGACTTCTTTGTCTCCAGCGACCAGCAAATATGGCACACGCTGCAGCGTGTGGGCGCGAATCTTAAAGCCCACCTTTTCGTTCCGCAAGTCGCTTTCGACCCGAAATCCCTGATTCTTAAGCGAATCTGCGACTTTCCGGGCGTACTCGTCCTGGCGGTCGGTGATGGTGCATACGACCGCCTGTACCGGCGCCAGCCAGGCCGGCAGGCGACCGGCGTGGTGCTCGAGCAGAATGGCGAAAAACCGCTCCAGGGAGCCGAAAATCGCCCGGTGCAACATGACCGGCGTGCGCCTCGCGCTGTGCTCGTCGATGTAGTGGGCCCCGAGCCGGCCCGGCAGGTTGAGATCCACCTGCCAGGTTCCGCACTGCCAGTCCCGGCCTATGGCGTCCTGGAGCACGAACTCGAGCTTCGGGCCATAGAAGGCCCCCTCACCCGGATTGAGGGTGTACTCGATGCCCGCCGCCCGGGTGGCGTCGATCAGCGCCCGCTCGGCGCGATCCCACACCTCGTCGCTGCCGACGCGCTTTTCCGGGCGATCAGAGTACTTGACCTTGACGTCGTCGAAGCCGAAGTCCCGGTAGATCGACAGCAGCAGTTCGATGCCCCGCACCGACTCCTCGGTGATCATGTCCTCGGTGATGAAGATGTGCGCGTCGTCCTGCGTGAACGCGCGCACGCGCATCAGGCCGTGCAGCGCCCCGGACGGCTCGTACCGGTGCACCTTGCCGAACTCGGCGAAGCGCAGCGGCAGGTCATGGTGGCTGCGGATTCCCTGCTTGAAGATCTGCACGTGTCCCGGGCAGTTCATCGGCTTGATCGCGTACAGGCGCTCATCGGGAGTCTGCGTCAGGAACATGTTCTCGCCGAACTTCTCGAGGTGGCCCGACTGCTGCCACAGCGACGCGTCCATGATCTCCGGCGCGTTCACTTCCTCGTATCCCGCGGCGCGCTGCTTCTCGCGCATGTACTGGATCAGGCCCTGGAAGATCGACCAGCCTTTCGGATGCCAGAACACCGCGCCGGGCGCCTCCTCCTGCATGTGGAAGAGGTCGAGCTCGCGGCCGATGCGCCGATGATCGCGCTTCTCGGCTTCCTCGAGACGGTGCAGGTAGGCGTCGAGGTCCTTCTTGTCGGCCCAGGCCGTGCCGTAGATGCGCTGGAGCATCTCGTTGCGCGAGTCGCCGCGCCAGTAGGCGCCGGCGACCTTCATCAGCTTGAAGACCTTCAGCTTGCCGGTCGAGGGCACGTGCGGCCCGCGGCACAGGTCGACCCAATCGCCCTGCCCGTAGAGGCTGATCTCCTCGTTGGCCGGGATGCTCGCGATGATCTCGGCCTTGTAGTACTCGCCGATATCCTGGAAGTAGCGGACCGCATCGTCGCGGCTCATCACGCGGCGCGTGACCTTCTCGTCCTGCTCGGCGAGCTCCTTCATGCGCTGCTCGATCGCCGCGAGGTCCTCCGGTGTGAACGGACGCGAAAAGGCGAAGTCGTAGTAGAAGCCGTCTTCGATCACCGGGCCGATCGTGACCTGGGCCTCGGGGTAGAGCTGCTTCACGGCCTGCGCCAGCAGGTGCGCGGTCGAGTGGCGCAGGATCTCGAGGCCTTCGGTGTCCTTCGACGTGACGATCGAGACCTTCGCATCGCGGTCCAGCACGAAGCTCGTGTCGACGAGCTTGCCGTCCACGCGGCCGGCAAGGGCCGCCTTGCGCAGGCCCGCGCCGATGCTGGCGGCGATGGCGTCGATCGATACCGGCGCGTCGTAGCTGCGCTGGCTACCGTCGGGCAGTGTGATGACCGGCACTGTGACTCAGGTTCCGGCGTGGGCGAGGCAGCGATCGGTGTAAGGAACCGCCAGGAGCCGCGCGGATTCGATTTCCCGCCCGCACTCGACGCAGATGCCGTACTCGCCGCGCTGCAGGCGATCGAGCGCGCTGTCGATCTGTGCGATCTCTTCACGCGCCGCGGACTCGATGCCGCGCAGCACGTCGTCGTTCTGCCGTTCGGCCGCCTGTTCGGAGAAATCGGGGCTGACCGCCTGCCGACGATGCGCAGCGTCGTCGCGCGCGCGGTTGGCGCGCGCGAGCAGCTCCTCGCGACGCAACTGCAGAGCTTCCTGGACGCCGGCCGAACCGATCATGGGGATACTCGTGTCATCCGAAAAAACTGGTAGGCGCGAGTGGGATCGAACCACCGACCACTTCCATGTCAAGGAAGTGCTCTACCACTGAGCTACGCGCCTATGGGGGCGCGAAAGATACCGCAACGCGCACCCTGTAAGCAATCGAATCCACGGGATTTCAAGAAGTTAGGGCCCCGCCTCAACCGGCCGCGGCATCCGGTAGGCCGAGCTCGGCTTTCTTCAGGTGCTCGATCTGGTCGCGTAGCCGGGCGGCCTCCTCGAATTCGAGGCTGCGGGCCTTCCGGAACATCTCGGCCTCCAGCTGCTTGATCCGGCGCACGACCTGCTCGGGCCGCAACGCGGTCGTCCTGTCGTCCCGGACCGCCCTGCCCCGCGGCCGCGGCGCCTCGCTGCGCGCACCTTCCATGATGTCGGCGACGGCCTTCTCGATGCCGCGCGGGGTGATGCCGTGCTCGGCATTGTAGGCCTGCTGTTTCGCACGCCTGCGATTGGTCTCCTCGATCGCCCGCTGCATCGAGCGGGTCTCGCGGTCGGCATAGAGGATCGCGCGCCCGTTGATGTGGCGCGCTGCGCGCCCGATCGTCTGGATCAGCGAATTGTCGGAGCGCAGGAAGCCCTCCTTGTCGGCGTCGAGGATCGCAACCAGCGACACCTCGGGCATGTCGAGGCCCTCGCGCAGCAGGTTGATGCCGACCAGCACGTCGAACCTGCCGAGGCGCAGGTCGCGGATGATCTCCGTGCGCTCGACGGTTTCCACGTCGGCGTGCAGGTAGCGCACCTTCACGCCGTGCTCGTGCAGGTACTCGGTCAGGTCCTCGGCCATGCGCTTGGTCAACGTGGTGATGAGCACGCGCTCGTTGCGCGCCGCGCGCAGTCGGATCTCGGACAGCACGTCGTCGACCTGCGTGCGCACGGGGCGCACCTCGACCTCGGGATCGACGAGACCGGTGGGTCGTACGAGCAGTTCGACCACCTGGGAGGACATCCGTGCTTCGTAGTCGCCGGGTGTCGCCGACACGAAGATCATCTGCGGCGCGAGCGCTTCCCATTCCTCGAACTTGAGCGGCCGGTTGTCGAGCGCCGAGGGCAGCCGGAAGCCGTACTCGACCAGGGTTTCCTTGCGCGAACGGTCGCCGCGATACATCGCGCCGAGCTGCGGGATCGTCTGGTGGCTCTCATCGACGATCAGCAGCGCATCCTCGGGCAGGTAATCGTACAGGCACGGCGGCGGCTCGCCGGGCTCGCGCCCGGACAGGTAGCGCGAGTAGTTCTCGATGCCCGCGCAGTAGCCGACCTCCTTCATCATTTCCATGTCGAACATCGTGCGCTGCTCGAGCCGCTGCGCCTCGACGAGCTTGTCGGCCTCGCGCAGCTCCCGAAGTCGCAGACGCAGGTCTTCCCGGATCAGGTCGATCGCCCCGATCAGCCGCTCGCGGGGAGTCACGTAATGCGAGCCCGGGTAGATGGTGTAGCGCGGCAGCTTGCGGCTCACCTCGCCGGTCAGCGGATCGAACTCGGCAAGCGACTCCACCGTGTCGTCGAACAGCTCGACGCGCACCGCAGCGCGGTCGGACTCGGCGGGAAAGATGTCGATCACGTCACCACGCACGCGATAGGTGCCGGCCTGCAGGTCGAGTTCGTTGCGCGTGTATTGCATGTCCGCAAGGCGGCGCAGCAGCTGGCGCTGGTCGAGCCGGTCGCCGCGCTTCAGGTGCAGCACCATCGCGAAATACGCCTGCGGGTCGCCGAGGCCGTAGATCGAGGACACGGTGGCGACGATGATCGTATCGCGCCGTTCGAGCATCGCCTTGGTCGCCGAGAGGCGCATCTGCTCGATGTGCTCGTTGATCGAGGCATCCTTCTCGATATAGGTATCGCTCGAGGGCACATAGGCCTCGGGCTGGTAGTAGTCGTAGTAGGAGACGAAGTACTCGACCGCGTTGTCCGGGAAGTACTCGCGGAATTCGCCGTACAGCTGCGCCGCGAGCGTCTTGTTGTGCGCGACCACGAGGGTCGGGCGCTGCACCCGCTCGATGACACAGGCCATCGTGTAGGTCTTGCCGCTGCCGGTGACACCGAGCAGCGTCTGGTGCGCGAGGCCGTCGGCGAGCCCGGCCACGAGCTTGTCGATCGCCTGCGGTTGATCGCCCGCCGGGCCATAGTCGGCGCGCAGCCGAAACGGTGCGGTAACGGGGCCGGCAGCCTTGCCTGTTGCGCTCATGCGTGAATGCGAATCCGGGGCACAATCAGTTAATATAGCGCCGTTCCCGCCCCCACTCACCTGCAGGTTGTAACCGTGGCACTACCCGTCTCGCGACGCGTTCAGCGCGTCAAGCCCTCCCCCACGCTGGCCGTCACCGCGCGCGCGGCAAAGCTCAAGGCGGAGGGCAAGGACATCGTGTCGCTCGGCGCCGGCGAGCCCGATTTCGACACGCCGGCGCATATCGCCGCGGCGGGCGTCGAGGCGATCCGGCGCGGCCACACGCGCTACACCAATGTCGACGGGATCAACGAACTGAAGGACGCGATCATCGCGAAGTTCCGCCGCGACAACCAGATCGAGTACGAGCGCTCGCAGATCCTCGTCTCGAGCGGCGCCAAGCAGACGATCTACAACCTGTGCATGGCCGTACTCGACGCGGGCGATGAGGCCATCATCCCGGCACCCTACTGGGTGTCCTATCCCGACATGGTGATGCTGGCCGACGGCCTGCCGGTCATGCCGTTCGCGGGCGCGAGCCAGGGCTACAAGATCTCGCCGCGCCAGCTCGAAGTGGCGATCACGCCGGCAACCCGCCTCGTGCTGCTCAACAGCCCGTGCAATCCGACCGGCGCCGCGTACACGCGCGCCGAACTGCAGGCACTCGGCGAGGTACTGCTGCAGCATCCGCGCATCGTCATCGGCACCGACGACATGTACGAGAAGATCTACTGGGCCGACGAGCCGTTCTGCAGCCTCCTCACCGCGGTGCCCGAACTGTACGACCGCACCGTCACGATCAACGGCTGCTCAAAGGCCTACGCGATGACGGGCTGGCGCATCGGTTACTGCGGGGGACCGAAGGAAATCGTCAGCGCCATGTCGACGATCCAGGGCCAGAGCACCTCGAACGCATCGAGCATTTCGCAGCGCGCCGCGGTCGTCGCCCTGTCCGGCGACCAGGCGAGCGTCGGCGAGATGTGCGCCCAGTACCGCAAGCGGCACGACTATGTCGTCGCGGGGCTCAATTCGCTGCCCGGCATTTCCTGCCTGCCCGGCGCCGGCACCTTCTATGCCTTCGCCGACGTATCGGCGGCCATGGCGGCCACCGGCTGCCGCGACGACAACGCGTTTGCGGAACTGCTCCTGAACGAGGGTGGCGTGGCGCTGGTGGCCGGCTCGAGCTTCGGCGCACCGGGCCATGTGCGCATTTCGTTCGCGTGCAGCATGGAGACGCTCGAAAAGGCCATCGATCGCATCGGTCGGGTACTCGCGGGGGCGGCGGTCAAGACCGCCTGATGGCGTGGGCTGGCGAGTCCTAGCGGATCTCGTCGTCGCGCTGCACTTCGCGTTCATCCTGTTCGTCTCCGCGGGCGGCTTTCTCGTCTGGCGCTGGCCGCAGCTCGTTTGGCTGCACGCGCTGGCGCTCGTATGGGGCTTCTGGGTGCTCGCAACCGGTGCGTATTGCCCGCTCACGCCGCTCGAGAATGCCTGGCGCGTACGGGCGGGCGAGCTCGGCTACACGAGCGGATTCATCGAACACTACATCACGCCGGTGATCTACCCGGCCGGCCTCACGCGCGGCTTCCAGGCGACACTCGCTGCCGGCCTGATCGTGCTCAATGTGTTCGCCTACGGCGGCCTGTGGCGACGCCGGCGCAGGCGCCGCGCGCCCATCGCTTGACGCATCTGCCCGGGTCCGTGAGAATTCGCGCCCTTCTTGCCTCCCGTTCCCCGGTAGCTCAGCGGTAGAGCGTCGGACTGTTAATCCGTTGGTCGTTGGTTCGAGTCCAACCCGGGGAGCCACATCACACCTGTCCATCCTGCTCACGTGAGCAGCGGCGCAGCCAAAGGGCTCCCGGCGCCCGCCGCGCGTGACCCCTGTCGCATTTTTGTGACAGATGGAACCGATTCGCGGGTCACCTGTCGCAATATTGGATTGCTTGCGTTTCCTGCTACATAAGGGTTACCTGATGAGACACACCCCCGTAATTTGTGGTGTTTTTGCCGCGATTTCGATGGGCGCGGCAGCTGGCGCCTCGGCCGCTGACGACATCAGCTACTCCTACGTAGACGCCGGCTGGGTCCAGACCGATCTCGATGACGTCAACGAGGACGGCGACGGCTTCCTGCTGCGCGGCTCGGTCGCCTTCGCCGAGCACTGGTTCGCGTCGGTCGGCTACCGGCAGATCTCGTTCGACGTCGCGGGCAATGACGTCGATATCGACCTCGTGGATGTCGGACTGGGTGGCCACCTGGCGCTCTCCAACACTGTCGACGGCGTGGCGCGCCTGAGCTACGTGGACGCCTCGGCGGATGGTCCATTCGGTGGGTCCTTCGACGACAACGGCTATGCCGTGAGCGTCGGCGTGCGTGCCCGGACCGGCGCGCAGGTCGAGCTCGACGCCTTCCTCGACTACACCGATCTCGACGACTCGGGCGACGACACCGCGGCGCGCCTCGGCGCCCGCTATTACTTCACGCCCGCCTGGGCGGTCGGCGCCGAGGTATCCTTCTCCGACGACCAGACCGACTTCGGGATCTACGGAAGGTTCTCGTTCTGAAGAAGCTGCGACTTGCAGGCATGGCTGCGGCGGCGCTCCTCCTGGGCGCCTGCACGCAGTCCGCGCCGGCGGATGAAGCCGGCGCGGCGCAATCCCAGGCGATGCAACGCGCCAGGGAGGCGCTTGCGCGCCATCTCGACGTGGCAGTCGACGAGGTGACGGTCACCGGAGCCGAGGCACGCACCTGGAGTGACTCGAGCATGGGTTGCGGCCAGCCTGGCTCGATGGCGGCGACCGTGATCACCGAAGGCTTCGCCGTGTCGGCCACCGCGGGGGGGCGCCCCTACGCCGTGCACGTGTCCGGCGAAAACGTGGTCGTGTGCGGACCGGCAACCCTTACTCGCCGCGACCGCTCGCCCGCCGTGCGCGCGGAGGGCATCGATGTATTGATGGAACGCGCACGAGAGGATCTCGCGCAGCGACTCAAGGTGGAGCCGGCCGCGATCCGCCTCGATGGCGTGCGCGGCCAGCAGTGGCCCGACAGCGGCTTGGGCTGCCCGCAGCCCGGGGAGACAATCGAGCCGGGACCGGTCGAGGGGCTCGTGATCGCGCTGCGTTATCGCGGACGCCTCTACCTCTATCACACGGATCGCCACACGCTGCGACCCTGCCCCGCCATCGAGGCGGAATGAAAGAGGGCCGCCCGAAGGCGGCCCTCACATTCGTCAATCACTCGTCGCGCCGGATCAACGGCCCCGGCGATGCGTCTTCTTGCCCTTCGACGAGTTCTTGTGCGCGTAGTGCAGCGCGAGCGCCGGCTGCGCCGCCGACACGTTGTTCTGCAACAGCCACAGGGTCGTGCCGTTGGGACCGGTGAAGTCCACATCGACATGGTCGAACGGCTCGACACCGAAGCTGTTCACGTCCGGCACGATTGCCTGCGACAGGTCGATCGTGCCCCGCTGCACGTCCGTCACGCCTCCACGCGCCGTCACGCTCAGCACGTAGTCGAACTTCTCGGGCACGAAGCCGGGGAAGGACGGATCGGTGGAGAGCGTGAACGGCAGGATCAGCGTGCGGTCGTTGTAGTCCCACGAATTGGCGAGCCAGTCCGCGAAGCCACTGCCCGACGCGTTGAACTGCAGCGTGATGAACTGGCCCGGATCGACGTCGAAGTAATCCGACATGTCGGTGCCCTCGAGGAAGGCATCCGGCACACCGTCACTGTCGGCGTCGATTTCGAGCAGGAAGTACAGGTTCGACAGGTGCTCGAACGAACGCTCCATCGCGAAACCGAGTTCCAGCACGCGCAGCCCGCCGTACATCGGCGAGGTCGGGTCGGCCAGCCGGAAGCCGGTCGCGGCGATCGACCCATAGGTGCGGTCCTGCTCCTCGCCGCCGAGCTTCGCCAGCGTGAAGCCTTCCGCCCAGCCGATGCTCGGCCCGATGTTCAGCAGCTTGGCGCCACCGAAGCCGTGGTCAGGCAGCACCAGCACGGCCGAGGCCGGATCGACCACCGCCATGTAGCCGACGCGCAGGCTGTCCTTGCCGTCGTCCAGCACGCACCAGCCGTCGACTTCCGTCTGGCTCACGATCGCGTCGTCGTAGACGTCGTTGCGCCAGGCCACGCGCGGATCGAACTTCAGCGAGATCTTGAACTTCGTGCTGCCCTTGCCGTTGACCTTGACGTGACGCGGACATTCGACCGTGACGCCCGGATAGGTCTGATTCGGCACATGGGTTACACCGAAGGTGCGGCGCTTGCCGCTGAGGTCGGTGAGCCTGACGTCCTCCTTCACGTTGAGGCTCGTGATCGGATTCAGGCGCCCGAACGATACGCCGCCCGGCGCGGCATAGCTCGTGAGCGCAACCGCGCGGTCAATACGCAGCGAACCGACACCCTGCCGCGCAAGATCGGTGTCGCCCGTCGCATTGGAGTCGACGGTCGAGTTCTGCAGCAGCGCCTTGATGGCGCTCTGGTCCAGGTTGGGATGCTTCTGGCGCAACAGGGCCGCCGCGCCCGCGACATGCGGCGACGCCATGGACGTGCCCTGCAGGTTGAGGCTGCCCGTGCCCGTGGCCACGCCCGTGGAGATGATCGCGACACCCGGCGCCGAGAGGTCCGGCTTGAAGGTCGAGCCACCATGCCCCGGACCGCGCGACGAGAACACGCCGATCTGGTCGTCGTCGGCCGGATCCGCGAAGGCATCCAGCGTCACGGTCACCCCCGCGGTGCCCGCCAGCACGTCACCCACCGTGCTCGAGATCATCAGGCCCGGAATCGTCACCGTGGCGCCGAGGCCGCCCATCACGATCGGGTCGACGCGCGTCGCGTCGAGGCCGTCATTGAAGACGACGATGGCCGTGGCCCCCGCAGCCTGCGCCATCTCGTACTTGACGACGAAGCCGCAGGTGCCGCGACGGATCAGCGCCACGTTGCCGGCGATATCGCCCGCATTGGTCAGCGCCGCACAGCCGTCGATCGGCGTGGCCGGCACGAGGTTGCCCGAGATGGGTCCAACCTCGCCAAAGGTCACGGGACCTGCGCCCTCGAGCGAGGGATAGACGCCGGCGAGATCCGCCGGCGCCGTCACCGTGAAGCGCGAAGAGAGCCGCCCACCGGGGATGTTCGCCGCGGTGGAGATCGCCGCGCTCGCGACACCCGGCGCACCGGTGACATAGGGCGTATTGCCTTCATTGCCGGCCGAGGTCGCGACGATGATACCGACCGCCGCGGCGTTGTTGGTCGAGATCGCCGACGGATCGTCGGGCGAACCAAGCGGCGAACCGAGACTCATGTTGATCACGTCGAGGTGATCGCTCATGTCGCCGTCAGCGTTCGGATCCATCGCCCATTCGATGGCGAGCGAGGTGAGCGAGGTGCTGCCACCGGCGTCGCCGAATACCTTCAGTGCATAGAGGCTGGCACCGGGCGCGACGCCCGGGCCGATGCTGCCCGGCACGCCGACGCCCGCCGCAGAACCGGCGACGTGGCGGCCATGGCCACCGCGGTCGAGCGGATCGCCGTCCGGCGCCGGCACGGAGCCGGTCACGTTCGCGTTGTAGGTCGGGCCCGCGAAATCGTAGCCGCCCACCACCTTTGCCGTGGGGAAGCTGCCCGGCTCGACGATGTTGCGATTGTTGGCCGCGTAATCGGCCGGATCGCCGCTACCGCCGAAATTGGCGTGGGTGTAATCGATGCCGCTGTCGATGACACCGATCGATACGCCCTCGCCGGTCCCGAGCGCTGCCCACACTGCCGGCGCACCGGTCCACGGCACGCTTTCGGCGTTGTCGAGCGTGTGGATCTCGACCTGACCCACCGAGCGCACGCCCGGCAGCGAGCGCAGGGTCGGGATCTCCGACGGCCTCACGCTGACTCGAAAGCCGTTGGCGCCGACGCGCTGGGCCGAGAGGATTTCGGCACCGACACTTTCCAGCGCCGGCCGGAAGCGCGCCTGCTGCTGCGAAACGCGCTGCGCCTGCGCGCGCTGCGCGGCGGGCGCAGCATACTCGCCGGTGCGGGCGATGCTCTCGGCGTTGAGTTCCGCCACTGCGGGCTCGTCGAGCCGCACGAATACCTGCACGCGATCTTGCTGACGCGCGACCTTCTTGCCGTGCATGTTGAACGTACGGCTGGTATCCGCGGAGCGATGCCTGCTCTTGTCGGACGCTTGTGAGAGGGGCGCGGCAACCAAAGCCGCGGTGAACAAGGCGAGCGCGAGTTTCGATCGCGTCGCACGCACAACCTGTGTCATTTCCCTGTCCCCGGTTGTAGTTGTAAGTTCGGGGAAACTACTCCCGCGGGTGACAGGATTCAACCGGCGGGGCCGGTCGCGAGGACGGGCGCATGCGACATAATGCCGCCCGGTCGCAGGCACACACGCTGTGCGGGTCAGGGACCGTCCCTGGTCCGTTGCCCGCCGACGCTAACGTGAGGCGCGCGCGGCGAGATTCGCGTTGGCGAAATCCCAGTTGGCCAGGTGAGCGAGGAACGCGGCGATATAGTCGGCGCGGCGCTGCTGGTAGTCGAGGTAGTACGCGTGTTCCCACACGTCGAGGGTCAGCAGCGGCACCTGGGGCCCGGTGAGCGGCGTCGCTGCATTCGAGGTGGCCACGATCCGCAGCGTTTCGCCGTCGAGCACCAGCCACGCCCAGCCGCTGCCGAACTGGTCGGCGGCCGCCTTGCTGAACTGCTGGCGAAAGGCGTCGTGGCTGCCGAAGTCTTTCTCGATGCGCTGGGCGATCGGGCCGACCGCATCGCCGCCCCCGCCCGGTCGCATGCTCTTCCAGAGGAAGTCATGGTTCCAGGCCTGCGCCGCCGAGTTGAACAAGGGTCCGGGCTTTCCCGCCTCGGCACGGACGATTTCTTCGAGCGAAGCGGATTCGAGCGCGGTGCCCTTCACCAGCGCGATGGTCCTGTCGACATAGGCGGCATGGTGTTTGCCGTGGTGTACCGAGAGGGTCCTGGCCGAGACGTGGGGCTCGAGTGCTTCGAGCGGATATGGCAGTGGGGGTAGAGTTACGGACATGGGGGGTCTCCTCGTACTTGACCTCCTAGTATCGCTCATTAATGGCGCTGCAACGCCGCGCTTCATGTCTCATGGCATCGGTCCGAGTGGCACGTCCTGCGTCACGCGCACCACGCCCGGAATGTCGTACAGGCGCTCGAGCCGAATGCCGGCCGGCACGAGGACCGTCACGACGACGGTGCCCGGATTCTCACCAGTGCCGCGCAGCGGCACGTCGTCGAAGCCCGGCAGGCGCGCGATCCCGGCCGCCTCGAGTCGCGAGGCGATCGCCGTCGCCGAACTGTCAGCACTGAATTCCAGCAGCACGGTACGCATCATGCCGCAAGCACAGCCCAGGCAGCCTCGGCATCGATGACGCCTGCACCGAATCGGGGATTCCACGCGTCACCCGCCGCGCCCCGCCGCGCCGTCGCGCGCAGCGCTTCGCGGGCGCGATCCTGGCTGACGCCGGCGCGCGCGCCCGCGAACAGGCCGAGCACACCTGCCACCACCGGGCATGCTGCGGAAGTGCCGTTGTCGCTCGCGAAGAAACCCTCGAAATGGCTGAAGCCGCATACGTCGGGCTTTTCGGGCGACAGCGCCGCGGGTCCCTCCGAGCTGTAGCCGATCCACTCGCCGCGCAGGTTCACTGCGCCGACGCAGATCGAGCGCGCATGGCCACCTGCGCCCCAGATGCCGCGCCCCGGCCCCTGGTCCGCGCCGCAGCGCGCGTCGGCGCAAGCGCCACCGCAATTACCGGCGGCAAATGCCACCAGTATCCCGGCATCCAGCAGTTCGATGAGCTTGCGCGTGAAGACGTGGTCCGGATTGCGTGTGTAGTTCGACGGATCGCCTGGCGGAAACGGATCCCAGGCTTCCTGATAGAGGCCCCAGCTGTTCGACAGCACCTGCGGCGTGCCATCCGCCGCATGCTGCACCAGTGCGCGGTGAAAGGACTGCAATGCACTCGAGAGCAGGCCAGCGATGCCCGCGCCGGGTGCCGTCTTGCCGATCGAATAGTCGTGAAAGCGGGCCTGCGGGCAGGCGATCGCTGCATCGAACGCGCACATGTTGCCGTGCCCCTCCCAGGCGACGCGTGCGCTACCCGGCGGCGCGGCGGGATCGGGCGACCAGCCACCGACCACCGGGAAGCGCGCCCCGTCGATGCCGCCGTCAACGATGCCGATCACCGTGCGATCGCCGCGATAACCGCTCGCCTGCCAGACGCGATCGGCGCCGAGCGCCCGCGCCACGTCGCTCGCGGCGCCGGTCGGCACCCGAGGCGTGCAGTCGATCGCCGCGGATCCCTCGACCTGTACCGCCGCGACCCGCGGATCCGACCAGACGGCGACGACGTCGCGATCGGCGCGTAGCCGCGCGAGGTCGGCCCTGCGGATGTCGGCGCGCACGACGATCGTCGGGCCGGCGGCGCCCGCGCCGGCCTCGCGCATCGCGCCACGAGCGAGGGGCACCGGCTCGAAGCCGGGATCGACGCCCTGCGGCCAGCCGGCGCGCGCGCGGGTCGGCGCGAGTTCCAGAAGTACGGAGAAGCTCTCGTTCTGCATGCGCCCTCTCCCTGTGGTCATTCTCCTACAGTCGTGTCGTCCCGGGCACGGCTTGTCGGGTCTGCGCGCTTGCGCCTAGACTGCCCCGCGCGGTCTGCGCAACCGTCCACTTCAGGAGAATCCATGATCATGCACTTTCGTCGCGGAATCGTCGCACTGACCCTCCTGGCTTTCGTTGCCTCGGTGGCGCCGACCCCGGCCAGTGCCGCGATGATCGGGACCCAGGCTGCGGCTGCGGCCGGTGCTCGCGCGGCCAACCTCGCGCGCGTGGACGGCGTGCTGGCGCGCGCCGATGTGCAGCAGCGGCTCACCGACCTCGGCGTTGATCCGGATGCTGCGCGTGTCCGCGCGGCGGCGCTGAGCGACGCGGAACTCGCCAGCTTCGCCGAGCAACTCGAGCAGGCGCCGGCAGGTGGCGACATCCTCGCCGTGATCGGCATCGTGTTCGTCGTGCTGCTGATCCTGGAGTTCACCGGCGTCATCGACATCTTCAAGAAAGCCTGACGCCGGCAGGCGCGCCTTGCAGCGCGTCCGCTTTGGGGCTGTCGCCGTCGCGCTGCTGGCGAGCGGATGCAGCCTGCTGGCCAGCCACGGCAGCGGACCCGGCGCGGACGCGCCGTGGCCGGCCGACGCGCCGCCCGCAGTCGAACTTGCGGCGGTGCCGTTCCATCCGCAGGACGAATACCAGTGCGGCCCGGCCGCGCTCGCGACCCTGCTCGGCGCAAGCGGCATCGGGGTGGCGCCCGACGACCTGGTCGCCGAGGTCTATGTTCCCGCCCGCAAGGGCAGCCTGCAGACCGAGCTGCTCGCCGCGACGCGCCAGCGCGGGCGCATAGCCCTGGTGCTCGAGCCGTCGATGGCGGCGCTGGTCCACGAACTCGCCGCGCAGCGCCCCGTGCTCGTGCTCCTCAACCTCGGCGTGCGGTCGTGGCCGATCTGGCACTACGCGGTCGTCATCGGCTACGAACGGGACACACACGCGCTGTTGCTGCGCTCCGGCACGACCGAGCGCCAGCGCATGTCGCTGCGGCGCTTTTCCGGCGCCTGGTCACGGGCGGATCGCTGGGCCTACGTGGCGCTGCGCGCCGGGGAATTGCCGGCGAGCGGTGGTGGCGAGCGCTATGCCGCCGCGGTCGCCGATTTCGAGGCAGTCGACGCCGGCGCGGCGCTGCGGGCGTATGAGGCCGGCATTGCGCGCTGGCCCGACACACCCCTGCTGCGTCTCGGCGCCGCCAATGTGCTGCTCATGAAGGGTGACCCGGCCGCGGCCGAAGCCATGCTCACGGACCTCTTGCGAATCGCGCCCGCCGATGTGGCCGCGCGCAACAATCTCGCCGAGTTGCTGTCGCGGCGCGGCTGCCGGGACGCGGCGCGCGCGCAGATCGCGTTGGCGCGCGCCGCTGCGAAAGGCGGCCCGCTCGCACCGATCATCGAACAGACCGCCGCGGAGATCGAATCACGCGACGCGGACCCTGCAGCGCAGTGCCCGTGAGTCCCGCGGCACCGCGCTGCGCTAGAGGCGCTTCGCGAGCCTGCGCAGATAGGCCGCAAAGGGGTCGCCGAGTTCCTCGTGGGCGAGTGCGTGCTCGACGGTCGCCTGCAGGTAACCGAGCTTGCTGCCGCAGTCGTAGCGCTTGCCCGTGAAGCGATAGGCATAGACCGGCTCGGTCTGCATCAGCCGCGCAATGCCGTCGGTCAGCTGGATCTCGCCGCCCGCGCCGCGTCCGATGCGCTCGAGGTGCGCGAAGATGCTCGCCGAGAGCACATAGCGGCCGACGACCGCGAGGTTCGAGGGTGCCGCGGTCGGCTTGGGCTTCTCGATGATCCTGCGTATGCGGCGCACCGGCCCTGATCCACGCTCGACGGCGACGATGCCGTACTTGTCGGTTTCCCTCTTCGGCACCACTTCGACGCCCAGCACGCTCGCACGCACTCCGGAATACACCTCCGCCATCTGCGACAGGCAGCCCGGCTCGCCCATGATCAGGTCGTCGGCCAGGTGCACGAAGAACGGCTCGAAGCCCACGGCCGGTGCGGCGCACAGCACGGCATGGCCGAGGCCGAGCGGCGCAGGCTGGCGGATGTAGATGCACGACGCATACGAGGGCAGCACGCTGCGCAGCTGGCGCACGAGCTCGCTCTTGCCCTGCGCCTCGAGCAGCTTCTCGAGTTCCTGGTCGGAATCGAAGTGATCCTCGATCGCCCGCTTCGACGCGCCGGTGATGAACACGAGGCGCCGCGCACCCGCCTGCAGCGCTTCCTCGACCGCATACTGGATGAGCGGCTTGTCGACCACCGGCAGCATTTCCTTGGGACTGGCCTTGGTCGCAGGCAGGAAGCGGGTACCGCGGCCCGCCACGGGGAAGACCGCGGTCTTGATCAACGCGTTCTGGGGCATGCGCCGATTCTAACGCAGCGTGCGCATGCGCCACGGCGTGCTCACTGCGCCGGCTTGCTGCGCATCGGCTTGACTGTCGACTTGGCGGCCGGCTTGCCCGCGGCCGGCGCGGCCTTGACCGCCGGCGCCGGCTTGCCGCTGGCCCGATCGACCCGCAGCACTTCCCGATTGTCGTCGATGACCTTCTGGCCGATGCCAGCGACCAGCGCCAGTTCATCGACGCTCTTGAACGGGCCGTGCTGCATGCGATACGCGACGATCGCGGCGGCGCGCGAGGGCCCGATGCCCTTCAGCTCGCGATCGAGCGTGGCCGCATCGGCGGTGTTGATGTTGACCGGATCGGCGTACGCGCTGATCGGCAGCGCAAGACACAGCAGCAGACAGGCAATGATGGAACGCATGGCTCTCCCCTCCGGATGTGTGGCGGCCGACGGCCGCATGGGGAGAGGCTAGTGCGGTGGACACGCGCAGCCGAGCGTCGAAAGTGCGGCAAACGCGCCGCTTCAGGGCTTGACCGCAGCGGGCGGGAGCTCAGTCCCGGATCGGCTTGTCCGCGCCGTCATTGACGCGCTCGCGCAGGTCCTTGCCCGGCTTGAAATGCGGCACGTACTTGCCGGCGAGCGCCACTGCCTCGCCGGTCTTCGGATTGCGCCCCTGGCGGGGCGGACGGAAATGCAGCGAGAAGCTGCCGAAACCGCGGATCTCGATGCGATCGCCGGTCGCAAGCGCATCGCTCATGATCTCGAGGATCTGCTTCAGCGCCAGCTCGACATCCTTCGCCGGAAGATGCTTCTGCTTCGCAGTGATGATTTCGATGAGTTCCGATTTCGTCATGCGCTGCTGTTACCCCCGGCGCGTGGGCGCCCGGACTTGCGGTCCGGGCGCCTCGCCCTTGTCGTTTCTTGTCAGCGTATCAGGATCGGTCCGACGAACCGATCTGCTCCTTCAGCAGGTCGCCGAGCGACGTTCCCGACGAAGCAGCGCCCTGGTCGGACCGGTAGCTCGACACGGCTTCGGCCTCTTCATGGGCCTCCTTGGCCTTGATCGACAGCGAGATCGTGCGCGTCTTGCGATCGACGCCCGTGAACTTCGCCTCGATCTCCTCGCCTTCCTTCAGCACGGTGCGCGCGTCCTCGACGCGATCGCGGCCGAGTTCCGAGGCGCGCAGCTGGCCCTCGATGCCGTTGCCGAGGTCGATCACCGCGCCGCGCGCATCGACTTCACGGACCACGCCCCGCACGATCGTGCCGCGCGGATTCTCGGCGATGTAGGCCGAGAACGGATCCTTGGCGAGTTGCTTGATACCGAGCGAAATGCGTTCGCGCTCCGGGTCGATCGACAGCACCATCGCCTCGATCAGCTGGCCCTTCTGGTAGCTGCGCACGGCTTCCTCGCCGGGCACATCCCAGGAGATGTCCGAGAGGTGCACGAGGCCGTCGATCCCGCCGGGCAGGCCGATGAAGATGCCGAAGTCGGTGATCGACTTGATCTGCCCCGAGACCTTTTCGCCGCGGTTGCTGTTCTCGGCGAATTCCTTCCACGGGTTCGCCTGGCATTGCTTGAGGCCGAGCGAGATGCGGCGACGCTCCTCGTCGACGTCGAGCACCATGACCTCGACTTCCTGGCCGGTCTGCACGACCTTTGCCGGATTGACGTTCTTGTTGGTCCAGTCCATTTCGGACACGTGCACGAGGCCCTCGACGCCATCCTCGATCTCGACGAACGCGCCGTAGTCGGCGATGTTCGTGACCTTGCCGAACACGCGCGTGTTGGGCGGATAGCGGCGCGCGATGTTCTCCCAAGGATCTGCGCCCAGCTGCTTGAGGCCGAGCGAGACACGCGAGCGCTCGCGGTCGAACTTCAGGATGCGCACGTCGATCTCGTCGCCCACCTTGACGACTTCCGACGGATGCTTGACGCGCTTCCACGCCATGTCGGTGATGTGCAGCAGGCCGTCGATGCCGCCGAGGTCGACGAACGCGCCGTAGTCGGTCAGGTTCTTGACCGCACCCTTGACGACCGCGCCTTCCTGCAGGTTGTCCATCAGCGCGCTGCGCTCGGCGGAGAATTCCTGCTCCACGACCGCGCGGCGCGAGACCACCACGTTGTTGCGCTTCTGGTCGAGCTTGATGACCTTGAACTCGAGCGGCTTGCCCTCGAGGTAGGAAGTGTCACGCACCGGGCGCACGTCGACCAGCGAACCCGGCAGGAACGCCCGCACGGTCTCGATCTCGACGGTGAAGCCACCCTTGACGCGACCGGTGATCACGCCGGTGACGATTTCGCTCGCCTCGAACGCCTTCTCGAGGCGGGTCCAGGTGCGGGCGCGCTTGGCCTTCTCGCGCGACAGGCGGGTCTCGCCGTTGCCGTCCTCGACGGCATCGAGCGCGACTTCCACTTCGTCGCCGACTGCGACCTCGATCTCGCCGCGCTCGTTCTTGAACTGATCGATGCCGATCACGGCCTCGGACTTGAGGCCCACGTTCACGATGACGATGTCGTCGGTGAGCCCGACGACGAGTCCGGTGAGGATCATTCCCGGACGGATGCGCTGGTTGGCGAGACTCTGCTCGAATAGCTGAGCGAAACTTTCAGTCATGTTGGTTGATGTCCTGCATGCGCGGCCTTGCCGCGCTGTAACACCCCGGCCCGTTCCTTGAGCCCTGGGGAAACCCGAAAAAAGCGCTGCATCCCGCAGCGCCACGTCCAATTCCTCGCGCGTTCAGCTCCACAGGCCGAGACTGCGTCCCTGCGACAGCACCGCCGCGACGACCTGAGCCACGCTCATGCCGGTCGAATCGATGATGCGGGCGTCGGGCGCAGGCACCAGCGGTGCGACCGCGCGGGTCGAATCTCGCTGGTCCCGTTCGGCTATCTCACGCGAAAGGGCGGCGAGGTTAGCACCAGACCCCTTTTCTTTCAACTGCTTATAGCGCCTCAGGGCGCGCTCTTCCGCCGTGGCGACGAGGTAGATCTTGAGGCGGGCGGCCGGGAAGACCACGGTGCCCATGTCCCGCCCGTCGGCAACCAGGCCCGGGGGGCGGGCGAAGGCGCGCTGGCGATCGAGCAGTGCATCCCGCACGGCGGGCCAGGCAGCCACCCTGGAGGCCCCCTGCCCGGCCTCTTCCGAGCGGATCTCGCGCGTGACATCGACGCCGTCGACCCGCACCCGCTCGCCACCCTGCCCGTCGCTGCCGAATACGACGTCCATCGAACGGGCAAGCGCCGCATGGCCTTCGACGTCCTCGGCGGAGAGCCCCCTGCGGGCGCCCAGCAGGCCGACGATGCGGTACAGGGCGCCGCTGTCGAGCAGGTGCCAACCCACCACTCGGGCGACCTCACGGCTGACCGTACCCTTGCCTGAGCCGCTCGGGCCGTCGATCGCGACTACGGGAACGGCGTCCATGCCTGCATCCTACGTAATGAGGAGTCCCGCGGCGCGCGCCAGTGGCACGAAGCCGGGAAAGGAGGTGGCGACATTGGCCACGTCCAGGATCTCGAGCGGCCCCGATGCCCGCAGGCTCGCGACCGCAAAGGCCATGGCGATGCGGTGGTCACCGTGGCTGTCGACAGTGCCACCGGACATCGGCCCGCCTTCGATGCGGATGCCGTCGGGCAGCAGTTCGTGCACCACGCCGAGCCGCCCGAGGCCCTCGGCCATTACCGCGAGCCGGTCGGTCTCCTTCACGCGCAGCTCCCCGGCGCCACGCAGCTCGGTGACACCCTCGGCCGCAGCGGCCGCGATGAACAGCACCGGAAACTCATCGATGGCGAGCGGCACCAGCGCCTCGGGAATAGCGACACCCCGCAGCGGTGCGGCCTTGATGCGCAGGTCGGCGCTCGGTTCACCGCCGCTCACGCGGGCGCCCTCCACGCTGATATCCGCGCCCATCAGACGCAGGATGTCGATCACGCCCGTGCGGGTGGGATTCATGCCGACACTCCGCAGCAGGAGGCCTTCATGCGCGGCGAGACAGCCGGCAACGATGAAAAAGGCCGCCGAGGAGATGTCGGCCGGCACGTCGACCCGCGTGGCGGTGAGCCGCTGTCCGCCCTCGATGGCAACGGTGGCGCCGTCACGTTGCACGCGCACGCCGAAGCCCTGCAGCATCCGCTCGGTGTGGTCGCGGGTCGGCGCCGGCTCGGTGACGCGGGTGGTGCCCGCAGCCTGCAGGCCCGCGAGCAGGATCGCGGACTTCACCTGCGCGCTCGGCACCGGCAGGTCGTAATCGATAGCGTGCAGTCTGCGCCCGCCGGTGATGCGCACCGGTGGTCTGCCATCGTGTGTCTCGATGGCGGCACCCATCTCGCGTAGCGGTCTCGCGACGCGCTCCATCGGCCGCGTCATCAGCGAGGCATCGCCGGTCAGCGTGGTATCGAACGCCTGCCCCGCGAGCAGCCCCATGAAAAGTCGCATCGCCGTGCCGGAGTTGCCGACATCGAGTACCTGACCTGGTGCGGACAGGCCGCGCACGCCGGCGCCGTGCACGCAGACCCGGGTCGGCTCCGTCCGGTCGACCGTGACGCCCATGGCCTGCAGCGCGGCGAGCGTGGCGAGGCAGTCCTCGCTCGGCAGGAAACCGTGTATCTCGGTGCGACCATCGGCAATGCCGCCAAGCATCAGCGCACGATGCGAAATGGACTTGTCACCCGGGACTGTGAGTTCGCCGCCGACGCGTTCGCCGGGCTGCACGAGGTAGCGGACCTGCCGGTTCAACGCGCGCCGTCCCCCGGCCAGGCATCGATGAGTTCGAGCAGGCGCGCATTCTCCTGCGGGCGTCCGATCGTGATGCGCAGGTATTCGGCCAGGCCGTAGGTGCCGACCGGGCGCACGATGACGCCACCGCGCAGCAGGTGATCGTTGAGCGCCGCGGCGCGCGGCGCGCTGCCGATGTGCGCGAGCAGGAAGTTGCCGGCCGATGGCAGCACCGTGAAGCCTCGCGAGGCGAGTTCGCGCGCAAGGCGCGGACGCTCCGCCTGCACCAGCGCCACCGAGCGCACAAGGTGCTCGTCGTCGGCGAGCGCCGCACGCGCGCCCTCGAGCGCAATCGAATTCACGTTGAAGGGCTGGCGGATGCGGTTCAGCACGTCGGCGACCTCGGGATGGCTCGCCGCATAGCCCACGCGCAGCCCCGCGAGACCATATGCCTTGGAGAAGGTACGCACAACGACGAGCCGCGGGTGGCGCGCGAGCCAGGCGATGCCGTCGCCGCAATCCTCGGCGCGCGCATATTCGAAATACGCCTCGTCGAGCACGACGAGGGTGCTCGACGGCAGGCCCGCGACGAAAGCCTCGAGCGCCGCCGCCCCGACCCAGGTGCCGGTGGGGTTGTTGGGGTTCGCGACGAACACCAGGCGTGTTTGCGCCGTGACCGCCGCGCGCATCGCATCGAGGTCGTGGCCGAGGGGCATTCGCGGGTGATCCGCCGGCAGCGCCGGCACCACGATCGCACGCGCGCCGGTCGCCTGCACGGCGAGCGGATAGACCGCGAAACAGTATTGCGAGAATACCGCATCGGTGCCGGGGGTGAGGAACGCCTCGGCGAGCAGCACGAGCACGTCATTAGAACCATTGCCGAGCGTGAGCTGCGCCGGCGCGACGCCGAGCCGCGCGGCAAGCGCCTGCTTCAGCGCGTGGCCGCTGCCATCGGGATAGGCGGCCGACTCCGCGAGCGCCGCCTGCATTGCGGCCATCGCCGCGGGGCCCGCACCGAGCGGATTCTCGTTCGATGCGAGCTTGATGATGTCGGTGAGCCCGAGCTCGCGCGCAACTTCGCTGACCGGCTTGCCGGGCGTGTACGGTGCGATCTGCCGCACGCACTCGCTCGCCAGCCGGGCGGGATGCTCGGTGCTCACAGGATCGCCCGCGGGTAGGCGCCGAGCACGCGGAACAGCGAGGCGCGCTTCTTCAGACTGGCGAGCGCCTTGGCGATGGCCGGGTCGTCCGCGTGCCCCTCGATGTCGAGAAAGAACACGTAGTCCCACTTGCGGCGCCCCGACGGGCGCGACTCGATGCGCGTGACGTTGATGCGATGCCTCGCGAGCGGCTCGAGCAGCCGGTAGAGCGCGCCCGGTGCATCGGTATGCCCGCCCGAGACGATGAAGGTGGTGCGATCGACGCCGCTCGGGGCGAACAGCTTGCGGCCGATCACCAGGAAGCGGGTCGTATTGTCGGGCCGGTCCTCGATCTGCGCCGCGAGGATGTTGAGTCCGTACACTTCGGCCGCCGTGTCGCCGGCGATCGCCGCGGTACCCTGCTCGTCGCGCGCCCGGCGCGCGCCCTCGGCATTGCTCGCCACCGGCACGAGTTCGATGTCCGGGAGATTCTCGCGCAGCCAGTCGCGGCACTGCGCCAGCGACTGCGGATGCGAGCAGATGCGCTTGACCTTGCGCAGGCTGTCCATGCGCCCCATCAGGAAATGGTGGATGCGCAGCTCCACCTCACCGCAGATGTGCAGCGGCGATGAGAGGAATCGGTCGAGCGTGTAGTTGACGGTGCCCTCGCTCGAGTTCTCGATCGGCACGACGCCGAAGTCGGCACTGGCCGCCTCCACCTCGTGGAACACCTCCTCGATCGAAGCGAGCGCGAGCGCGCGCACCGAATGCCCGAAGTGCTTGAGGACGGCAGCCTGCGTGAACGTGCCCTCGGGACCGAGGAAGGCGACCTTGAGCGGCTCCTGCTGCGCGAGGCACGCCGACATGATCTCCCGGAACAGCCGCAGCACTTCCTCGTCGCGCAGCGGCCCCTTGTTGCGCTCGAGCGCGAGGCGCAGGACCTGCGCTTCGCGCTCCGGCCGGTAGAAATCGACGGTGTGGCCGTCTTTGTGCTTCGAGATGCCAACCTGCTGCGCGAGCGCGGCGCGCTCGTTCAGCAGGTCATGGATGCGCGCATCGACGTCGTCTATGCGCCGGCGCACGTCATCGAGCGCCACCCTGCCGGGCGCACTCCGCTTCGCCTTCCCCTTCGCCCTCGCCATCGGCTTCGGCTTCGGCTTCGGCTTCGCTGTTGCCTTGCGTCCCGCCATGGCGGCCTGCCGCGCGTCACACGACGCGAGCGGACAGCACCCCGTGGATGGCGCGGAGCCGCTCGACGACACCTGCCGGCACCTCGCCGTCGGCATCGATCAGCGTGTACGCATACTCGCCGCGCGACTTGTTGAGCAGGTCGGCAATGTTGAGCTTGGCCTCGGCGAGGCAGTTCGAGATCTGGCCGATCATGGTCGGCACGTTGCTGTTGGCGATCGCAATACGCGAGGTGCCCGGCACACGCGACAGCACCGCTTCGGGGAAATTGACGCAGTTGCGCAGGTTGCCGTTCTCGAGGAAATCGCGCACGGTCTCGGCGACCATCACCGCGCAGTTCTCCTCGGCTTCGCCGGTCGAGGCGCCGAGGTGCGGCAGCGTGACGATGCGCGGATGGTCCTTGAGGGCGTTCTTCGGGAAATCGCACACGTAGGCGCGCAGGTGCCCGGCATCCAGCGAGGCGATGATCGCCTTGTCGTCGACGATCGGCGCGCGCGCGAAATTGAGGACCACGCCACCCTTGCGCATCAGCGCGAGACGGGCCTCGTTGACCAGGCCCCGGGTCTGGTCATTGAGCGGCACATGCACCGTCACGATATCGGCGCGTGAGAACAGGTCGTCGAGCGACAGCGCCTGCTCGACATTCGAGGAGAGCTGCCAGGCGCGTTGCACGGTGATCTGCGGGTCAAAGCCCAGCACCTTCATGCCGAGAGCGAGCGAGGAGTTCGCCACCTCGACGCCGATGGCACCAAGGCCCACGACGCCGAGGGTGCGCCCCGGCAGTTCGAAACCGACGAAGTTCTTCTTGCCCTTTTCGACCGCGACGTCGATTTCCTTGTCGTCGCCGGTCACGCTGCGTGCGAAGTCCCAGGCGGCGCACACATTGCGCGCCGCGATCAGCATGCCGGCAATCACCAGTTCCTTGACCGCGTTGGCATTGGCGCCCGGCGCGTTGAACACCGGCACACCGCGCTGCGACAGCGCCGCCACCGGGATGTTGTTGACGCCCGCGCCGGCGCGCCCCACGGCGAGCAGGCTGTCGGGGAGCTGCAGCGCGTGCATGTCGGCCGAGCGCACGAGGATGGCATCGGGCCTGGCGATATCCGAGGCGATTTCGTAGCGCTCGCGCGGCAGCCGCTCGAGGCCTTTGACACTGATGTTGTTGAGAGTCTGGATCCTGAAAGTCATGGTCGATGGCAGCGCCGGCGTTCAGCCGTGGCGCCGCTGGAACTCC
>Ga0116144_10001385_pt1 | contig 29000 bp, 26 predicted proteins | sample AD_UKC035_MetaG_FD_89746 | JGI IMG/M metagenome (GOLD analysis project Ga0116144, IMG submission 89746) | Active sludge microbial communities of municipal wastewater-treating anaerobic digesters from USA - AD_UKC035_MetaG | ecosystem: Engineered > Bioreactor > Anaerobic > Digestate | place: USA...
CGCACATTGATCACCCCGTCACTAAAAGCACGAATGACTACTGTCCCTATGATTTTACATTGCACCCTTTGAAGCCAAAGGAAAACAAAGGGGAAGGAGTGCAGTATGTTGATTTTCTTGCCAAAACCTTAAAGCCTTTTATAGATAAAAAATACCGTACACTGAAGAACAAGAAAAACACTTTTATATCCGGAGCATCTATGGGAGGATTAATCTCTTTCTATGCAGTATTGAAGTATCCAAAAGTGTTTGGCGGGGCCGGCGTTTTTTCACCATCGGTGTGGATATGTAAGGAAGATCTGTTAAACCTGGTAAAGACTGCCGGGAAAAAAGTCAATTCAAAAATCTATTTCTATTGCGGTAAACTTGAAGGACCCGGTATGGTACCTGATATGTTGAAAGTTTTTCAAGAGCTGGCTGCTGTTTCAAAATCAAAAATGACAACGGTGATACGGGATGACGGAAAGCATAATGAACCAACATGGAGGAAAGAATTTCCTCTCTTTTATGAATGGATAATTAATTGATCAAATTGTATAAGCTACGCCTTCTAATGCCAGCTCCGTGTCAGGGAAAACTTCTTTCGCTTCCGCTTCGAATTCCTCCAATGTATCGTATTTGCTGCTGAAATGGCCGATGAGTAATTTCTTTACACCGGCTTTCTTTGCGATCAACGCTGCCTGTTTAGTGGTGGAGTGGAAGCGTAGTTCCGCCCTCTCCCGAAGGTTATCGAGGTAAGTGGCCTCATGATATATCATATCAAAACCCTCTATATGAGTTAGTATATTCTCATCATACTTTGTATCGGCACAAAAAGCATATTTTTTTCCTGGCTCAGCTGCTTCTGTTACCCATTCATTCTTTACAACACTGCCATCTTTTTTTGTATAGTCATCACCTTTTATAAGACGGTCGTAAAAAACTGCTGGTATCTCATACTCCTTTGCTTTTTCCGGGAGAAGGCTCCTGGGTTGTTTTTTTTGTTCAAAAGAGAAACCATAACACTCAATACGATGATTGGTAGGGAAGCACTTTACGGTAAGCTTGTCTGTATCGATTAATGTTTTAGCTTCAGTGATATGATGTATATGTAAGGGATAACAGATTTGTGTATCCGCCACTTTCAGTTGCAGCTCAATGATCTCACGGAGAGGTGCCGGGCCATATACATGCAGCACTTGCTGATGGCTGAGCAGGCTTAGTGAATTGATCAGGCCAATAAGCCCAAAATAATGATCACCGTGGAGGTGAGAGATGAAAATATGTGAGATCTTGCTCCGCCTGATCTTATAATTTATTAATTGAATTTGTGTGCCCTCACCACAATCCACCAGGTAATTATTGCCATCCAGTGTTATTACCTGGCTGGTAGGATGCCGGTCAAATGCCGGAACAGCAGAGTTATTTCCAAGGATAGTGACTGCAAACATGAAACGGTCAGTGATTTGGTGTGAACGATTACTACAAAAGACCAGTGCCTAAACCTTTTAGCTGCATTTGCAGCGATTAAAAATCCTCGCCATCCATCATCTCTCTTTCAATTTCTTCCATTTGTACAATATCCCATGCTTCACTTTCGGTAGGGGTAACATTCATCATTTCCAGCAATTCATTTTGATCAAGAAAATCCTCTACCTGTTTCTGTAATTCGCAAATAACAAAAGAGGCACTGTTCTCATAAAATCGCTGTTGTATATATACAAGTTTTTCCGCAGCAACTGTATCTACAGATTCAACGTTTTTTAATATCAGTACCAGGTTTTTAACGTCATTTTGCAGGTAAGGAAGCAAACATCCGGCCATCTCGTCTGTCATAGTAGCAGACAAAACCGGGTCGGCTACTGTGATGGCATGAAATTTCTCTTTGGTATCAGTTTTGACATTCATAAGTTCTTACTTTTAGTTATTGCTCCTGTCCTCCTTTTGGGTGCCGCTGCAAAGTAAAAAGTAGGGGTTTTCCCACAACTTAAATTATCAACATTCCGTTTATAAGTACGGGAGAACAGGAACCAAATTTATTCGTTAATATTGTATCACAACCAATTATCTAAAAATGGATAATAATTTTTCAGCACAGGTTAAGGAAATAATCTCATTCAGCAGGGAAGAGGCGCTAAGACTTGGTAATGATTTTATCGGTACCGAGCATCTTTTGCTGGGTCTTATCCGGGAAGGAGATAATACTGCAGTCCGTATCCTTAAAAGCTTCAATGTGGATCTTTATGAATTAAGAAAAGAAATTGAGCTGGCAGTAAAGGATAAAACAGGGAAAAACATTGCTAATATCAACAGCCTGCCGCTAACAAAACAGGCAGAAAAAGTCATCAGGGTAACTGTACTTGAGGCTAAGGCGTTGAAAAGCGCAACGGTAGAGACGGAGCACCTGATGCTCTCTATTTTGAAAAACAAGGAAAATATTGCTACACAAATCTTAAATCAGTTTGACGTGGACTATGATCTTTTCAGACAAGAGCTGGGAATCGTAAAATCAAACGATCCCCGTGCCGAATTCCAGGATGAGAATGACGATGATTTTGATGAGGAGAAAAAGTATTCACAACCCAAAGGAGGAGGCAAGCAGGCCGGTAGCACAAAGAGTAAAACTCCTGTGCTTGATAATTTCGGCCGTGATATTACAAAAATGGCTGAACTCGGCGCTCTGGATCCTATTGTTGGCCGTGAGTCAGAAATTGAAAGAGTATCTCAGATACTTTCCCGCCGGAAAAAGAACAACCCGATCCTTATTGGTGAACCGGGTGTGGGTAAAACAGCCATAGTAGAAGGCCTTGCACTTAGAATTGTACAGCGTAAAGTTTCAAGGGTATTGTTTGATAAAAGAGTGATCTCACTGGATCTTGCCGCATTGGTGGCAGGTACAAAATACCGTGGGCAGTTTGAAGAGAGGATGAAAGCCATTATGAATGAGCTGGAAAAGAACAGGGATGTTATCTTGTTCATTGATGAACTACATACTATAGTAGGCGCAGGTGGAGCCAGTGGTTCACTTGATGCAAGCAATATCTTTAAGCCGGCACTGGCAAGAGGGGAACTTCAGTGTATTGGTGCCTCCACGCTGGATGAATACAGGATGTATATTGAAAAAGATGGAGCATTGGACCGTCGTTTCCAAAAGGTGATTGTTGATCCGCCAAGTGTGGAAGATACTATCCAGATATTGAACAATATCAAATCCAAATATGAAGAGTACCACAATGTAAATTATGATCAGGAAGCTATTGATGCATGTGTGAAACTCAGTGACAGGTATGTAACTGACCGGTTGCTTCCTGATAAGGCCATTGATGTGATGGATGAAGTAGGGGCAAGGGTCCACCTGAAGAATATTAATGTGCCTGAGAATATTGTGGACCTGGAAAAAAAGATCGAAGATGTGAAGAACGAAAAGAATAAAGTAGTAAAGAGCCAGAAGTTTGAAGAAGCAGCCTCACTGCGTGACACTGAAAAAAGATTGCAGGAAGACCTCGAGAAAGCTAAGAATATCTGGGAAGAGGAAAGCAAGCATAAGCGTTTCCCGATCGGGGAAGAAGATATTGCAGAAGTAGTGAGCATGATGACAGGGATACCTGTAAGAAGAATGGTACAGGCAGAAACAGATAAGCTTCGCAAGATGGCCGAAGAAATGAAAGGAATGGTTATTGGCCAGGATGAGGCTATTCTGAAAGTAGTAAAAGCTATCCAGCGTAACAGGGTTGGGCTGAAAGATCCCAAAAAACCAATTGGTACATTTATTTTCCTGGGTCCAACCGGTGTGGGTAAAACGGAGTTGGCAAGAGCATTGTCCCGTCACATGTTTGATTCCGAAGATTCGCTGATCAGGATTGATATGAGCGAATACATGGAAAAATTTACTGTAAGCCGTTTGATCGGGGCTCCTCCCGGTTATGTAGGATATGAAGAAGGAGGACAATTAACAGAGAGAGTACGCCGTAAACCTTACAGTGTTATTCTGTTGGATGAAATAGAAAAAGCACATCCTGATATTTATAATATCCTGTTGCAGGTATTGGATGATGGGCAACTGACAGACGGATTGGGCAGAAAAGTGGATTTCAAGAATACACTGATCATAATGACCTCAAATATTGGTGTCCGCCAGTTGAAAGATTTTGGTGCGGGGGTTGGTTTTGCAACTGCCTCAAGGGTAGAAAATGAAGATGAGGCAAATAAAGCGGTGATTGAAAAGGCCTTAAAGAAAACCTTTTCACCTGAATTTCTGAACCGTATTGATGATGTGGTGATATTCAATAGCCTGACCAAAGAAAATATCTTCAACATTATTGATATCCTGATGAAAGGTGTAATGAAGAGATTAGCTAACCTTGGTTTTAGTCTTGAACTAACAGAAGCTGCAAAAACCTTCCTGGCAGATAAAGGATACGATTCACAGTTTGGTGCAAGGCCATTGCACAGAGCCATTCAGAAATATCTGGAAGACCCCCTGGCAGAAGAAATACTGAATATGAATGTGAAAGCAGGAGACATACTGATAGCTGATGTGGATGCCGAGAATACAAAACTTTCATTCTCATTTAAGAGCAAAGCAGAGGAAAAGTCAAAGGCATAATTAATTTTTAATAAAGTTACCAAGGAGTACCATTCTACAGTACTCCTTTTTTATTTTTGTTCTTTCTGTGATGGCAAAGAAAATAATCATAACAATAGATGGCTGGTCAAGCTGCGGTAAAAGTACGCTGGCCAAAAGGCTGGCAAAAGAGCTTGGCTATATCTATGTTGACAGCGGTGCCATGTACCGTGCCATTACACTGTATTTTCTGCGGAACAATATAGATATAGAGGATAAAAAGGAAGTAAAGCAGGCATTAAAAAGTATCAGCCTTGAATTTGTTTTTAATCCCAACAGTCAGCATAGTGAGATGTACCTGAATGGGGAGAATGTGGAATATGTTATCCGCGACCTGATCATAGCGGAAAAGGTGAGTGATGTAGCCGCTATTAAGGAAGTCAGGGAGTTTGCTGTGGCACAACAGCAAAAAATGGGGGATAAAAAAGGAATCGTAATGGATGGCCGTGATATTGGCACTGTCGTCTTTCCCAAAGCGGAATTAAAAATATTCATGACAGCCGATAATGCAGTGAGGGTGGAAAGGCGGTTTAAAGAGCTCTTTCAAAAAAACCCGAATGTGACCATTGAAGAAGTGAAGAATAATCTTGAAATGAGAGATTATATTGATTCTAACAGAGAAGTAAGTCCGCTTAAAAAGGCAAAAGATGCCCTGGAACTCGATAATACCAATCTCACAGAAGAGCAGCAGTTCAAAAAAGCGATGGAATGGGTGAAAACCAGGAAATCCTGATGTTGGACACCCCGCCTTCATCCTCATACTCACTTATGACTTAAATCAATAGCACAATGCTCTTTGCACTTTATTTTTATGCAAAGAGTCATACTTGAAAGCATCTACTTATAAGCTGCTTCAGCCGTTTATTGTATTGCACATTATCGTTATCACCGGTATAATAGGATACATGATAATAGAAGGGGCTCCTCTTTTCGATGCAATATACATGACGACTATTACCATTACCACAGTAGGCTATGGAGAAACAATTCCTCTGAGTACGGCAGGAAGAACCTTTACTATGTTTTTACTGGTAGCGAGCTGGCTTACCTATGCTTTTGTCATTACTAGGATCACCCAGTTTGTTATCAGTGGGGAATTGAATCAATATTTTAAAAATCGGAAACTCATGAAAGATATTTCCAGGTTACATGATCATGTGATCGTTTGCGGTTATGGCCGGAACGGCAACCAGGCCGCAAATATTCTTACTGCCCATGGCGTGCCATTTATTGTTATAGAGAAAGATGAACACCTGGTGCAGAAAGTTGATGCAGAAGGTACCGGTATTACAAGATTAGTGGGAGATGCAACGGATGATGATGTATTACATGCAGCAGGTATAGAGAGAGCAAGAGCATTGATCACTACGCTGCCGGTAGATGCGCAAAACGTATTCATTGTTCTTTCTGCAAGAGCATTAAACCAACGGCTCAAGATCATAAGCCGTGCTTCAGAGGCTACTTCTGTGGCCAAGCTGAAAAAGGCAGGTGCTGATAATGTTATTATGCCGGATTTCATAGGGGGAACACATATGGCTACTTTGATCTCTAAACCCGATGTGATTGAATTTATCGATTTTCTTTCCGGGGAGCAGGGGCATTCCATCCATATGGAATCTGTCGGCTTTGATGACCTCCCGGCAGAATTAAAAGATAAATCTCTGTGTGATGTAATGGGCTGGAAGAAAACAGGGGTTAATTGTATTGGTATAAAGGATAAAGATGGAAATTTTATGATCAATCCCCCGGAAGAAACCTATATAACACCCGGCATGAGAGTAATTGTACTTGGCACAATCAAGCAGATCAAAGAAATGAAAGGGAATCTCTCTTATTAGATACTGCTATGTAAAAAGCCCTTTTATTAAAGGGCTTTTTACATGGAAAAATATTACTCTTACATTTTCTTCCTCACTTCAAGCAGCTCTACTTCAAAAGTCAGCATTGAACCTCCCGGTATCGTCATATAATCAAATGCCCCGTAGCCCAGTTTGTAAGGGATATAAAATTTATACTTTGAACCAACACTCATTAATTGCAAGCCTTCTGTCCACCCGGGAATAACGCCACTTAACGCAAATGTAATTGGTTGTCCCCTGTCGTAAGAGTTATCGAACCCTTTGCCATCCAAAAATGTTCCCCTGTAATGGCAGGTTACACTATCAGCAGCAGTGGGTTTTTCACCGGTGCCTTCTTTTATTACTTCATATTGCAAACCGCTGGCAGTTGTTATTACCCCGGGTTTCAATTTATTTTTTTCAAGGAATTTCTCACCGGCCTCAATGGTTGACTTTGACTTTTCTGCCTGCAACAGGGTCATGTAATTATTCATAACCGTATTTGCTGCGGCATCATCAATCAGTGGCTTTTTATTTCCCAGGATATCATTGATAGCACGGGACACAAGAGCAGTATTTAATTTTTTTACACCCTGCTGTTTGTAAAAGTTAGCCACACTTACTCCAACAGCATAACTCGCAGAATCGTTCAGGTTTTTTAAAACCGGCAATGAAGATTTAGCAACAGGTTTGCCCGCCGGTTTAGCCTGCCCCGGTTGTGCATAAATTGCAATAGTGCTGACCAGGGCCAAAAGAAATAGGGTTGATTTTAACATAAAGTGATTAATTAAGTTGGCAAAAATACAGGTTTGCAAGGTGAAATCTGGCACCTTAAATCAATTAATTTCACCGGTAAAAACACATTACAATGGAACTATTCTCTATACCGGTACAACTGAGATGGTCGGACATGGATCCTAATTTTCATCTTCGTCATTCGGTTTACTACGATTGGGGAGCCATGTGCAGGGTACAGTTTCTTGAAAAGTATGGATTGACGAGTTCAGTGATGCAAAAACTGCAATTCGGCCCTATCATTTTCCGGGAAGAATGTGTCTTTCGAAGAGAAATTCACATGAAAGACGCTGTTTCGATCAACCTGGAACTGGTGAGTGCCAAAAAAGATTATTCCCGCTGGACGATCAGGCATATGATAATGAAAGACACCGAAACCCTATCAGCGATACTTACTATTGACGGAGCATGGCTGGATACTGCCAAAAGAAAGCTGGCAATGCCTCCGTCAGAAGCAGTTCATGTATTTTCAAACATGCCATTGAATGAAAATTTTCAATGGATAGATTGATCAGCATAATTTTCAAAGAATAATACTTTTTCAGGGAACCTGGCTGCATAACCATGTACCAGGTTGCGGATAAAACTGTTTTCCCTGTAAACAGTAAGATGATCTTTAAGCATGACAGGATCTGTTATTTGTATGTCAGCAGGAAGATAACCCATGCCATAGAAAACTCCTTCTAATACCAGGATACAAGATTGATCATCACCATTTACTCCTTTATCTACAATAGCAAAAGAGGGTTGCCTGCGGAGAGATGCTGTTGCTTTCAGTACTCTTTTGTTATAGTGCTGTGCCGGTTCTTTTTGTTCGCAGGCCCCCTTGCAATGACCTTCATTAAGACCTTCACATTTGCCTGTGTCTTTTTGCAAAAAACAAAGTTTAGGACAAAGCTGATGATCTGTAATCAGTTTCCTGATGATAGCATGGCCATCAACCAGGTAATGAAAAGTATAAACAGGATTCAGTCTTTTCCTGTTTTTATCAATCGCAAGACGCAGATAACCTTTTTGATCCTCATACATATAAATGCCATATATATCCTCCCATCTCTTTTGCGAGGAATTAAAAACAGGCCACCTTTTTTTTATTTCTGCTGACTCCATAATGCAGGCCATTAGCTCAGTGCCGCATGTTTGATAGCTGATAGCATGCACATGCTGCATGAAATTCTGTTTCTGCCGGCTTTGAGAATTGTTGCTGAAATGACTGTTCACCCGGTAGCGGATATTATTGGCCTTTCCAACATACACTACTTTACCTTTTTCGTTGTGAAAGAAATATACTCCCGGAGTGTAAGGTAACTTTTCAAAATGTTCTTTTGGAACATTAGGGGGCAATACTGATTCCTTTGAATTACGCTGCAGGCTTTTTTGTATATGCTGCTCCCTGTCATTTTGCAGCAAGAGCTGAAATACCTGTACTGTTGCTGCCGTATCGCCACCGGCACGGTGCCTGTCGTAGATGGTAATCCCTAATGACTGGCAAAGTTTACCTAAACTATAAGAAGGGAACCCGGGAAATATCTTGCGGCTGAGTCTTACCGTACAAAGTTTTTTGCTATTCAGATCAAAGCCTGATTCTTTCAGGTGTGCTTTGATGAATGAATAATCAAAGTTTACATTGTGTGCAATAAAGATCTTATCGTGCAGTATGCTGTAAATCTTTTCAGCTACGTCTTCAAACCGGGGTGCATCAGCTACCATTTTATCGGTGATACCCGTCATAGCCTGGATATAATAAGGAATTGGCTGCCCCGGGTTTATCAGCGATTCAAACTTTTCGACTACGGTGGTACCATCAAATACATGAATAGAAATTTCAGTGATACCATTTGCGGCAGCATAACTTCCCGTGGTTTCTATATCAACAATGGCATACATGAAATAAGTAGCAGGTATTAAAAATGAAGTACGAATTTCGTGAAAGTTTTCTACCTGACTATGGATGCAGATAAACTAATAATGTTCCAAAACAGGCTGACCAAGGTATTTCGTCATCTTGGAAAGCAGGCTAAACGGGCAGGGGTAAGCTGTTACCGGGTGTATGACCATGATCTGCCCGAATTTCCTTTCTGTATCGAGTTCTATAGCGATAAATTATATGTAGCGGAATACAGACGGCGGCATGGCATGACAGAAGAAGAGCATGATACCTGGATGGAAAAAAGCCTTGAAGTGATAGCTGCTGTGTTAGGCGTTTCCAGGGATAGTATTTTTCTCAGGTTGCGGCAACGAAAACCGGGCAGGCTGGGCCAGTACCAGAAGTACGGTGAAGTGCAGCATGAATTTGAGGTAGAGGAAAACGGGTTAAAATTTATAGTGAACCTGAGCGATTACCTGGATACCGGCTTATTTCTTGATCACCGCATTACAAGGCAAATGGTACGGGAACAAAGTGCAGGCAAGAAAATACTCAACCTGTTTGCCTATACAGGTTCATTCTCTGTATATGCCGCAGCAGGAGGAGCAGAGGAAGTGGTGACTGCAGACCTGTCAAAAACCTACCTGAACTGGGCAGAAAGAAACCTGCAGTTGAATGGATTTAACAGCACAGCGAAATACAAGATCATCCATGCAGATGTAAAGCAATACCTGAAAGAAATACCTTCCGGTTATTTCGATATCATTATCATGGATCCTCCGACATTCAGTAACAGTAAGCGGATGGATGATATACTGGACATACAGCGGGATCATGTCGAGCTGATCAATGACTGTCTCAAAGGACTTAAGCCCGGCGGGTTGCTGTACTTCAGTACGAATTTCAGAAAATTTAAACTGGAGAGAGATAAAATCAATGCAGCTTCAATAAAGGATATTACCAAAGCAACGACTCCATTTGATTTTGAGGGAAAGTTATTCAGGTACTGTTACCTCGTTGAAAAATAAAAAGCCTTCCTGAAGAGGAAGGCTTTTTATACTATGCTTATGTCACTTATAACGTCTTCAGCACATCATTCATACTCCTTACGGCATCTGCACTTTTATTAAAGGCAGCCTGTTCGCTGTCATTTAATTTAAAGTCAAGAATTTTTTCCCAGCCATTTTTTCCAATGATAACGGGTACACCCAGGCAAATATCTTTTTGCCCGTATTCGCCGTCCAGTGCCACACAGCAGGTAAATAATTTCTTTTCATCACGAAGGATTGATTCCACTAATGCAGCACCCGCAGCACCGGGAGCATACCAGGCCGAAGTGCCGATCAATGCAGTTAGCGTAGCGCCGCCCACCATCGTATCTTTTACAATCTTTTCCTGTTGTTCAGCAGATAAGAAATTTGTAACAGGAGTACTGTTCCATGTAGCGAGGCGGATCAAAGGGATCATGGTAGTATCGCCATGACCACCCACTACAACTGCATTCAGGTCAGCAGGGCTGCAACCTAAATGCTGGCTCAATTGGTATTTGAAGCGGCTGCTGTCCAGCGTGCCACCCATACCGATTATACGGTTTTTAGGTAATCCTGTTGATTGCAATGCCAGGTATGTCATGGTATCCATCGGGTTGCTGATCACAATAATGATAGCATTGGGAGAATGTTTCAGGATATTCTCACAAACACCTTTTACAATTCCTGCATTTACACCGATCAGTTCTTCACGGGTCATACCGGGCTTGCGTGGAAGGCCTGAAGTGATAACCACCACATCGCTGTTGGCTGTTTTTGAATAATCATTCGTACTGCCGGTGATCTTTGTATCAAAGCCAAGTAAAGTGGCTGTCTGCATCATATCCTGAGCCTTACCTTCTGCAATACCTTCTTTGATATCGAGTAAAACCAGTTCGTTACAAAGTTCTTTACGGGCAATATTATCAGCACAGGTTGCACCTACAGCACCAGCGCCTACAACAGTTACTTTCATGAGCTAATTAATTTATGAATGGAGAAAATATTTCGCCGCAAAGGTAGAGGAACAGCCTTGTTTTTATTATGATGAAAACGTTTATTTTTCAAATTCCTTCAACAGTTTTTCAACAGGAAGCAATCCTTCAAAAACTGAAATAAGTTCCTTTTTGCGGCTGTAAAATGCAAGAAAGGGAAGACTCTTTATCATAAAGAATGTGGGAAGAAAATAGTGTATATCCTGCCCCACAATGATATTCCTGTATTTGTCTAACTGGTACCTGGCACGGAAGGCCATCATTGTATCGAAAGGCATATTGGTAGCCATTACGATCCTGATATTTTTAAATTTATCTATGTGTTTGATGATATCTTCTGTCTCATGCCGGCAGTGTTCACATTGAGGATTAAATAGCACCAGCAGAACAGCTTCTTTTTTAGACAGATCATCTTTTGAAAAAAAGGAAATACTATCTGGTAAGAGCAATTTTACGGGAGGAAAGACAGGAAATCTTTTAAAGGGAGGCTGGATACTATCCGGCTGGGCGAAAGCTACATGTACAGACAAGAAGCAAATCATGATAAGAACCAACCTCTTCATACCTCAAAGATAGCAGCTAATGCGGGGTAACTTACCTGACGATAGTGACAAAACCTCTCCGGCTGATGAGGTTGCCTTTATAATCGATGGCTTCTGCCATCCACACGAAAGTGCCTGTTGGTTGTCGTATCCCATTTATTCTGCCATCCCAGCCTTTATTAGGATCTTGTGTGCTGAAGACTATCTGGCCCCAGCGGTTGAATACACGGAAGTACCTGAATTCTCTTATGCCAACAGGTATTGGTTTTAATACATCATTAAGTCCATTATCATCCGGTGTAAAGCCGGAAGGAACATATATCTCCGGTCCTTTATATGCTTTGATCAATATCTCGTCCATTCCTTCACAACCTTCGGGAGTTGTACCTGTTACCGTATACCGGAAATCATTTGGCAGAGTAGCTATTGGGTTAGCTACTGTCGGATCGTTTAAGAAATTAGCAGGCGACCAGGTATACTGTGTTACACCGGCATTGCCGAGTTCGATGGCCTGCAGTTGCACCGGTTGATTGATGGCGGCTACTGTATCTTTCCCTGCAAAAATTCTTACGGCCGGTGTCACGGTTACTTTTACATCATCAGGAGTAAGCGATGTACAGCCCCTTGCATCAGTTACCATTAGTGAGTAAGTGATGTTATTCGTTGCTTTTACAGAAGGTGAAGGGATATTGGCTGCCGTTGTCATGTAGGTAGAGGGAGACCATTGATAAGATACCCCACCGCTTCCATCCAGGTTAAATACTTTTCCAAAACAAACAGCAATATCAGCGCCGGCGTTTGGAACAGGTGCGGGCCATACATTTATCGTAACGGAATCAGTTCTTGTACAGATGCCTGTGGTGGCTGTCACATAATACACGGTGGTAGCTGCCGGTGAAGCTACAGGAGTCAAACTGGTAGCATTCTGCAAAGTAGCTGCCGGGGTCCATGCAAATGATGTGGCATTGGATACAGCTGTCATTAAGTGACTCGTACCTTCACAAATAGCCGCATCTGTTCCGGCATCGATCGTTACTGTATTATTCAATGGAATAACACCATTTTGCGATGCAAGACAACCGTTATTATCTTTTATCGTAACAGTATAGTTTCCCGCTATCAGGTTGAACGTATTACCCGGTTGAAAGTTTACTCCATCCTGTGAATAAGAGTAAGGAGCATTGCCACCACTGGCAGTAATGCTAAGCTGCCCGTCTGCGTTGCCTGAGCAACTGGCTGCGGTGATGGCAGCGTTATCGATCAATAAATCCGGGAAGGCCTGGTTTATAGTAACTATAACACTATCGATGCAATTGGCATCCCTGATCTTAACTGCATAATTACCGGCAGGCAGATTGAAAAAACTGCTGTCGGATTGCCAGTTTACACCATCCAATGAGAACTGAACAGGCTGTATCCATTCTGGTCCTGCAGTTACCCGGATATTACCGGTAGCAGCATTGCGGCAATTAACATCCAGTTTTGATAACAGGGCTCCGTCCTTCCATTTCAGGAACACAGAATCTCTTGCATTACAAGTGCCCACGTTGGCGGTACATATATAAGTTGTTTCACTGTTAACCGGTGTGGCAACAGGGTCACGGATAGTTGTATTGCTTAATGTAGGATCAGGCAACCATTGGTATACGTCATAGCCTGCAGAAGCGGTGAGCTGGATAGAACTGCCTTTACAGATAATAGCTGTATCAGGAGCCAGGGAAAGTATATCATAATCCCTTATCTGTATCATAGTGCTGTCAGTAGGGATACCGGCTGCACAACCTGCCAATGCAAATATTTTTAACTCTTCAATTCCTTCCGGTGCGCCGTCAATTAAGGGGAATACATTCACAGTAACGAAACTATCATTGGCCGGAATAGTAACGAATGCAGGCAGGGTCTGTACGTCAATTGTATTTAGGGCAGAACCTCCATACGATAACATAATATTTAGCGGGTTTGGGTCCCTTCTCGGTCTGGTAATATTAAAAGCACCTACAGCACAACCTTCTACCAGGTAACTATTGCCTGATGTGGGATCTGTCTGTGTAAGATTAGTAATACCAAATGCATTGGAGGTTAAACTTTTTGCCTGCAGAAAAACACCACTGTCAACAGCAGCATCCCCTATATCCGCAATAACAATTTTCAGATGATAGGTCTGGCAGGGCTGCACCTGTTCTTTTGCGGTGAGTACTGTTGTATGCCCTTCATGAGTAAAAAAAGTATTGGTTAAATTATCAATGTAGTAAGCAATATTGTTTGGACAGGCGCCACCGGGAACATTATTTACATTAAAAATGGAAACCGGAGTAACCGTGTTCGGTATAAGGGCAATATTTTTTAACCCGGTTATCCCCGGCCCGGATATAAAGAATGCAAATGCGTCATTAAAAGTACAAACATAATTAGGAGTGTATTCTTCTGAACTGAATACATAATTGAATTTTACACTGTCGCCCAATGGTACAAAGTCGAATTCCAGTACGCAGGCATCACTCATAGTAAGGGCGCCGATGGCAAGGGCCAGATCAGGATCACCGGGCAGCCCCCAGCCATTATCAGCTTCCACGCCGGAAGCAGGTGTTATGCCGTTCCCGTCCACACCAAAATTATTTCCTGCAGTCTTTGCACGGCCACTGGTTAATACTATCCCACTGTCTATCCCGATATTTGTTCTGTTGGCCCTGTTAAGAAAGAAGGAAGCCATGAGGCTATTGCCGGTAAAACTTACATTGCTGATGGAAACACCATCACCCACTAATTTTTGTGCCAGGGCTGTTGCATCGGGATGCTGGGTAATTATTAACTGTGCCTCAGTAATGTAACTGGTCAGGCAGGTTAATAGGAGTAAGAAAAAAGGATGTAACCGTTTCTTCATAAGCGTTGCGGGCAGATTGCGAATATAAATTATTCGCTCCAGACTTAGTTGCCTCCGGTCAATAAGCTTCCTTTTGCCGTCAGGCAGCCCTCCCTTATCTTTGCCGCCTCAAAAATTGATTTACAAATGGCAACAACAGCAGACATCAGCAGGGGATTAATTATAAAACTGGATGGCAGTTTATACACGGTAGTAGAATTTGGTGAAAATAAAACAGCCCGTGCCGCCGCTAAAGTGTGGGCAAAATTGAAAGGTGTTGATAATAACCGCAGTATTGAAAAAACCTGGAACTCAGGTGATAATATTTATCCTGTACGGGTAGAAAGAAAGAACTACCAGTTCCTCTACAAGGACGATACGGGTTACAATTTTATGGATACCGAAACCTTTGAACAGGTGGCCCTGCAGGAGAACATGGTAGATGCCCCCCAGTTTTTAAAGGACGGCCAGGAAGTAAGTGTACTGTTCAATACAGAAACAGAAACACCTATGAGTGTGGAGCTGCCTGATAAGATCGTAATGCTGGTTACCTATACAGAACCCGGCCTGCGGGGCGATACGGCCACCCGGACTTTAAAGCCGGCTACAGTGGAAACAGGAGCAACGGTGAGTGTTCCGCTTTTTGTAAACGAAGGCGAACTGATACGCATTAATACCAAGACAGGTGAGTATGTGGAAAGAGTAAAAGAATGATCAATTAACGCTATATCAAAAATGGCCCGAAACAGACAGTTTCAGGCCATTTTTGTATCATTTAGGGCTGATTTTGACCAAAAACAGCAAAAAATCATTCAATTTCTCTTCTTGATTTCCTTACCTTAGCCCACCCGAAACCAGGGTAAGGCTTTTATAAAACCAAAACATCTACTAAATTGAAAAACATGGACTTTAAACAAATTCAGGAGTTGATCAAAATGGTCAACAAATCGAATATTGGAGAAGTAACGATAGAGCAAAAAGATTTCCGTGTAACGATAAAACAAAAAGAAGAGCATGTAACGCAGGTGGTTTCTTCTGCACCTGTTCCTGTTGCTCCTGCCCATACCGTTGCTCCTCAACCGGCAGCCAGCAGCCAGCCTGCTACACCTGCAGCGGAAAAAGCAAAAGCAATTGAAGCACCGGCAGCCAACCTTGTAACTATCAAAAGCCCGATGATCGGGACTTTCTACAGAAAATCCTCACCTGATAAACCTAACCTGACCGATGTGGGTTCAGATGTAGCACCCGGAACGGTGGTATGCATCATTGAAGCCATGAAACTTTTCAACGAGATCGAAAGCGAAATAAGCGGAAAGATCGTGAAGGTGCTGGTAGAGGATGCCTCACCTGTAGAGTATGATCAGCCTTTATTCTTAGTAGAACCGGCCTGATTACTGCCTGATTAGCCAATTTCTTAATTACTCAATGGCTCAATTCAGCCAACTTATTCTGTAAATCTAATTCTGGCTATATGAAGAAGGAAGTGTTTGATAAGAACCCAATACTCAGGTTATCATTTGATTTTTCTCTTATGGTAATTGAATATTGCGAGAAACTGGAGGCCGAAAAAAGATATGTAATTGCACGGCAATTACTAAAATCGGGAACTTCTGTCGGAGCAAATGCTATGGAAGCACAAAACGGTGAAAGCAAAGCAGACTTTATCCACAAAATGAAGATTGCAGCCAAAGAAGCTGAGGAATCACAATATTGGCTTTGGTTATGTCAGCATGCAGAAAATTATCCTGATTGCAAAATATTGATTGATAAACTGGAGGAAATAAACAAAGTATTGGGTAAAATTTTGGCTACGTCAAAAAGAAAATCACTCTTTAGTTTCTTCGTTTAGAACAAGAGCATTGTGCCATTGAGCCATTTTCAAATTTTCAAATTAATCGCATGTTTAAGAAAATACTGATAGCAAATCGTGGAGAAATTGCCCTGCGGGTTATTCGGACAGCAAGGGAAATGGGTATTAAAACTGTAGCCGTTTATTCTACTGCCGACAGGGACAGCCTGCATGTAAAATTTGCTGATGAAGCAGTTTGTATCGGCCGTCCGCAGAGCAGCGACTCTTACCTGAATATAGCCCACCTGATGGCCGCTGCCGAGATCACAAATGCTGATGCTATTCATCCCGGTTATGGATTCCTGGCAGAGAACGCCAGGTTTGCCCAGATATGTAATGATCATGGTATTAAGTTTATCGGCCCTACACCGGAGATGATCAACTCAATGGGAGATAAGATCACGGCTAAAGAAACGATGATTAAAGCCGGAGTGCCGGTGGTGCCCGGCGGTGAAGGATTATTACAGAGTGTGGACCAGGCCAAAGGCATTGCCAGGGAAATGGGCTACCCGGTTATTCTGAAAGCAACTGCCGGTGGTGGCGGAAAAGGTATGCGCATCGTATGGGAAGAAAGAGACCTGGAAAAAGCATATGATACGGCCAAAGCAGAAGCCGCCGCTTCTTTTAAGAATGATGGCATCTACATGGAAAAATTTGTAGAAGAGCCGCGGCATATAGAGATACAGGTAGCCGGCGACCAGTACGGCACTGTTTGCCACCTGAGTGAAAGAGATTGTTCCATTCAACGCCGTCACCAGAAGCTGGTGGAAGAATCACCTTCTCCTTTTATGACCGATGAACTGCGCTACCGGATGGGAGAGGCCGCTAAAAAAGCAGCTTCTGCCATCAACTATGAAAGCGTAGGTACTGTAGAGTTCCTGGTGGATAAGCACCGCAACTTCTACTTCATGGAAATGAACACCAGGATACAGGTGGAGCATTGTGTTACTGAAGAGGTGATCAATTTTGATCTGATAAAAGAACAGATACTGATTGCAGCCGGTCATCGTATTTCCGGCAAAGATTATATACCGCAAATGCATTCTATTGAATGCCGCATTAATGCTGAAGACCCGTATAATGATTTTCGTCCGTCACCCGGCAAAATCACTGTACTGCACCAGCCGGGTGGGCATGGGGTAAGGGTGGATAGTCATGTATATGCCGGCTATGTTATCCCTCCTTATTATGATTCTATGATCGGTAAACTGATCGCTGTGGCACAAACAAGACAGGAAGCGATACAGACCATGTACCGGGCATTAAGTGAATATGTAATAGAAGGAGTGAAGACCACTATTCCTTTTCACCTGCAACTGATGCAGGATGAACGATTCCGCAGTGGTGATTTCAATACAAAATTCCTTGACGGATTTACGCTGAAGTAAACAACTGCTGCAAAGTTTCTTCAGCCTTCTGCTGCAGGCAGAGCGGAAGCGGGGACGTATCAACTTGGTTATTGCTCAGCAAGACCTGGATAGATTAAATTTTGTTTGGTTGTACACAGTTCATTTGTAGCGCCGTCATTGTCTTACCAATGATTCCTTTTTTTCATTTCGTCAATTTCCTTCTGTATATGCTGATTTTCGGCTTTTTTTTTCGAATCGAAATCTTTTTGCAGTTCAAAAATTTTCTTAGCCACACCTTCTGTAATAAATAGATTGTTAAGCATTATGGTTTCAATTATCTCAACTAATCCTTCGAAATTTTCATATATCCAACCTTGCTTATTTTGCCATGAATTACCTTCTCTTTCATCAACTGGAAATATTTCTTCAAGAGACCAAATATTTTCATTTATTTTCACTAATTTCTCTTCTTCAGTAAATTCCTCGATAGTTATTTTTAATCCTCGTATCATCAAATAGTTCTTGTTATCAACTCTGCTTTTAAATACGATGTTAGAAACTTCTGAGATATTTATCTTCCAAAACTTTCTCCATGACTGAAAGTAGGTCCATAGAGAAAATGGTAAAGCCATTTCCGGTTCTTTTGAGTCTATCGAATTTTTACACAGTTCGATTTTATCTTTTTCAGTTTGTCTGCCGATGTTTATGAGTATGTCAAGTAATATCTGCCAGTAGTCTTCTTTTTGCATCCTTTTATTGAGTTTGGTTTCGGTGATTATCGTTCCATTTCATATGTTACCTATATTATTTAAGGGCTGGCTGAAAGGTAGATCTATGAATTGAAAGCCGTCAATGGCTAGGGCTTTCTCCTGTGCTGATACTCCGTGATTCTTCAGTCCGAACCGAGACTAAGCAAAGTAAATATAGTTGATATTTTATTCTGTTGTTCGCCTTTATTCATTTACCCGAACTAAAGATGATAAGCGAACGAGACAATCAGTATCTATTCTTCAGCCAGCATAGAAAATCCCGTCCTAGCGGTAGTATTTGTCTATTTTGAAAAGCCGAATTTGCTAACTAAAACAGCAGAAATAACATCAATCTTTTTCACTATGGTAAATCCTGGATTCACAATTGCTACTCTATCTGGTTCCTTTAAATTTTTGTATTTAATCTCTCCGAATTCGTTTGGATAAGCTTGTGCTATTCCTGAGAATTTGTATACACTTTGTTTAATACGAAACACAGGACTTCCGCTATTTCCTCCTTGTACAAATCCGTCAATTAAAAATGTTGACGATTCTTTAATATTTTGAGCAACAATTCCTCGTCTAGAAACAGGATAACTTTTTAGTCCGACCCCGAATGACATTGGATAACCAATATACAAAAGAGGTTCTCCTTCCTTTAAATCTTGAGTATTGTCAAAATTATCAAAGGGCATAATTAAAAGGTTTATTCTGTGTAATGAGTCCTTTGGAGTTGGAAGGCCAGCAAATGAATACTCCAATAATGCAAAGTCATTACTCTCGTCTGAATAAACTAATTTAAGCGGCACTGTAATAATTGAGTCATTGTATAAGTTGAAGTTTACATAAAGGGTTTTAACACTTCTAACTGTTTTGCCCGTTGTTGAATCTTTAATGGCAATAACATGCTCACAGGTCAAAAGGTATTCTTTACCAAGTTTTCTGTCCCCAATGAGAATGCCGGTACCTAAATGCCGATATTGATTTGACCATTTTGTGTCAGAACCAATAATAGGAACAATCGATTTTTTACTTTTTTCTATAATATCGGGTAAAGTGAAATCCTGTCCGAAAGTAGTTTGATAAAATAAAGAGGTTAGAAAAAGAAAAAGCGTTGATTTAATAAAAGTCATGTCAATTATTTTGGAATAGATGCAGATTTAGGATGAATTGCATAAATGTGATTAGTTTAATATAATTGCCGCTAACGTTGAGGCATTGGCGAAATGGCGGTTTTCTATGTTCTGTCAGCCTGGTGCCACCGCGGATTAAAGATACAAAAGCTCCTTGTTTATTCTGTTGCTCAGCATTATTCATCAAACCCCGAACTACGGTATAGAAGAACATACATTGCTGATTTTTCGAATGTCCGAACCCTCTATTGATAATACCAATCTTGTATGATGTGGTTACTTGTTCAAAGTATCAATTAACCTAATCATAGCAGTGTCATAGTTGTTTAGAGTTGATGTTTTGGATACTTTTTCGATTTTAATTTCAAATAGCTTCCTTGATTTTAGAAACTCTGAAAGTTTTTGGTAGCCTAATTCTTTATAGTTTACAGGTGTGAAAGTGTAAAGATACCTTCCTACAGCTGCAACATTTGCCCATCCATCTTTATTAGAAACACTTTGACATGCCTTAATTAAATAGTCGTCAATTTTTTGAGAGGTTATTTGTTCTTTGGAAGTGATTGGAGATAAGTTATTTTTATTGATTTTTTTAGCTAAAGCTTCGCTTGGCTCTTTCTTTGTATTCCTGTTTATAAGCAGTAAGTTATTAATTATGTTTCCTACATTTATTCCTAATTGTCGACTGAATTTTTGTCTAAAATCAGGGATGTTTGAATATAATTCTATAAGTCCCTGCAAACGCATTTTTTCTTTAAAGTTTTTCAGTACTGAAAACTGCTCGATATCTATCCTGTCGGGGTCTATTGGAGATTGAGAAAAGTATAGCATTACTGGCTTTTTTGAAGCAACAAATTGTTCAATTTCTTCAACTGTACCACTAATTGATAAGCCAGTATTTGTGCCGATTCTTGTCCAGAATACCCCAACTAATAAGTCGCAGTCTGTAACTAGTTGTTCATTAATTATTGCCTGTGCCCTGTTGCCCAAAAGTGGGGCAGAATGAGTTTCCCACTTAACAGGCATTAAAAGGAATTTTGTATTTACTGCATTTAACGCATTCCATTCATTAATTAATTCTGGAATTACAGTTCTCTCTTCACCTACGTCACTAGGTGAAGCAATTAATACTTTGAAAATTTTTGCGTCAAATGGCATAGCTAAAATTTAGGTGTTTATATCATACAACATAAATATACGCTACCGCTGGCATAAGTTGCTATTGATAACCAACTTGTATTTATGCCAGCAACAATTTATTTATTCCCTGTTCCTTGTATCGATAACAATCTTCTTGCGGCTAAAGTATTTGCCAATAGAAAGTCCAAATACTTTGTGTTTGATAGAAGGGCCGCCATCACGGTTGCTCAGGTTGGCAGGGCTATGGGTAAACTGGGCAAAGATGAGAAAGCCACCGGCTGTTTCATATCCTAGTTGTGTAAGCAGGTTGGCAGAGTAGCGGCCATATTCCCCGGGACCAAATTTCATTTTACGGCTCACACTGCCACCGGAGATAAGATTGAACTTTTCGGTAGCCGAGATCATAAAATCCAATGAAGGGCCGGCCTTAATAAAAACATGGTTGGGTTTAGGGCTCAGGTCAAATTGTAACAAGGCAGCAATCTCGAAACTGTGAAACCGGGTGCTGTTGTCTGTGGCACTTATATCAGGTAAAGAGTTGTACAGGTTATAAGTAACATCATAGCCCTTCATACTATAGTAGGCAGCAGGAGCAAAATACAGAAAACCTTCAAAAGGAACTTTCATGGCCACACCGGCATTAAAACCATATTTCATTTTGGTGTCCTGCCTTTGATTCAGAATAAAATAATTAGCCGTGCTGGCCTGTGGCCCCGCAAAAATGGCGACCTGGTTCTGGCTGGTGGCATTCAGACTCAGCAAAAGGGTAAGGGCGGATATAATACGTTTCATTTTTGAATTTTACTTTTCAAAATCAGGTTGTTATAAGCTTTTCGGTAAGGATTTCACCGCTGTCCGCAACGGAGCGGCTGGATAGGGCGGCTAAAATAGCCATTAATTCCGGGGATTGCAAGCGGGAAGCAGTTTCCCGCAGATGAGGCAGATCAGCGGGGAGTTTTCATTTTCCCGCAGATGGTGCAGATTGGTCCGCAGATAACCGCTGATTTTTCTTTTTTCCCCGCAGATGACGCAGATTAGCTCGCAGATGACACGGATTAGAGTTCTGCGATAATCAGAATAAAATTTTATAGCCCGTTTACTTTTCGGTAAATAGATTCTGCAATGTTTGAAGAGTTGAAATTGACCAGTAATCCAAGCTTTAAACCGGATAGTTTTAAGTATGTGATTACCTGTTTATGATGTACTTCGGCAAGATTTTCTATTGACTTTATTTCAAGAATGACTTTGTCATTTACCAGGATATCTATGCGGAAGCCTGCTTCAAACTTAATTCCTTCGTAGACCATTGGTAATGGTACTTCTCTTTTTACTGATAAATCCAATTGTTGCAATTCATAAGAAAGCGCAGTAACGTAGACAGATTCATATAATCCAGGTTCTAATGAGTTATATACTTTGAAGATGGCTTTTCTTACCAGGTAAGAAATATCATTTTCATGCATAAGGTTGTTTTATTAAAATTACAGATATTGTTATAATGCAGCGGATAGCATATCTGCGATATCAGCGAATACCTCAGCGATTATCAGCGGGAGATTTTCTTTTTTCCCGCAGATGGCGCAGATTAGCGGGAAATTCTTAAAATTTTTTTGCCGGGTCTTTTATAGCGGCAGCGTTATTGTATTGTTGCGAATCACCTCTTGGTATTGACAGGTTCTTCCAGCTTTTATTCTTGATGATCTTGGCGAGAAAAATGATCTGGCCTACATGATAAGGGTAATGCGCCAGTTGCCGGTTGATAGCATCTATCACTGTTAATGGTTCCTTACGGATATGTACTGTTTTCTTCAGGTCTTTTTTCTTTAATGATTCCAAGGCATCAAAAAAACAGGTCCAGCCTTTTTCCCAGAGCTCCAGCAATTGCTGTTTGGTATAAGTATGTATCTCAAATTCTTCATCCCTTTTGCGCCATTCCTTTTCACCATCCTCTATTAAGAAGTTGGTCCAGCGGCTGAGCATATTGCCCGCCATATGCTGAATGATGACTGCAATACTGTTCGATTCATCATTGGGCTGGTAATGAAAATCCCATTCATTCAGTTGCTCAAATGTTTTATCGCCGAGATCTTTATAGTACTTCAGGCGACGGACAGCTGTTTGTAAAAATTCTTTTCCTGTACTCATAATTTATTTTATTGAACAAAAAATCATAAACCTCAAATTCATCCTGCTCACCATCCCTCTGCTGCATCATCGCCACGATTATCTGCCACGGCTTCAAATTTTCCGCCGCTCAGCACTTTAATGATCTCCGTTCTTCCGATACCGCTTCTTTCTTTACTGAAACTATATCCCATTTTCTGTAAGGCATCTTTCACAGCAGCCGGAAATCCTTTTTCTATCATGATCTCATCCGGTAACCACTGGTGATGGAATTTTGGTTTGTATACTGCCTCTTCGGCACTCATGTTGAACTCAAGAATATTCACCAATGTCTGAAAGATCTGTGTGGGAATAGTTGTGCCGCCGGGAGTACCTATTACGATATAAGGTTTGTTATCTTTTAAAACAATTGTCGGCGTCATGGAACTCAGCATTCTTTTTCGGGGTTTGATGGCATTAGCTTCTCCGCCCACAGCGCCATACATATTCGGCACGCCGGGTTTGATACTGAAATCATCCATCTCATCATTTAAAAAGAAACCTGCACCGCCCACTACTGTTCTGCTGCCGTATGAGTTATTTAAAGTAGTGGTTACCGCAACAGCATTTCCCTCTTTATCGATCACACTCAGGTGGGTGGTCTCTTCACTTTCTGTTTGTAAGAGGCTGCCGGGTTTTATCATCGTACTGGGAGTTGCTTTTGCCGGATCATAACTTCTCATCCTTTCCTGCAGGTACACTTCATTGGTAAGCATATTCACCGGTACTTTATAATAATCCGCATCACCCATATATTCAGCCCGGTCAGCAAAAGCCCTCCGTTCCACTTCCGTCATCAGTTGCACTGCCTGGAGTGAATGAAACCCCATAGCGCTTATATTCTTGTCTTCTATCATCTTCATCATTTGGTGAAGTAACAGTCCGCCACTGCTGGGCATGGGCATACCTGTTATTTTGTAACCTTTATAATCAAATGAATGTGGTGTCCTGAATTTTGCTTTATAGTTTTTCAGATCTTCCGTGGTAATGATACCGGTGCCTCTTTTCATTTCTTCGGTGATCAATCTTGCTGTTTCACCTTCATAAAAACCGGCAGCGCCATGTTGCTGTATTCTTTTTAATGTACCAGCCAGGTCTTTTTGAACCAGCGTATCACCTTTTTGCCATGCTGTATTTTTAACAAAGACCGGTGTTACAGTATTGTATTTTACCAGGTCATTTTTGATATTGTTCAAACCTCTTGCTTCTGATGCAGAGATGGTAAATCCTTTTTCGGCAAGTTCAATAGCCGGCTGTATCAATTTTTCAAAAGGCAGCCTGGCATATTTATGCGATGCAAAAAGCCCGGCTACCGTTCCCGGCACACCGGATGATAAATGCCCGAGTTGACTTTTGTCGGTATTAGCATTTCCATTTGCATCAATATACATATCACGATGAGCAGAGCCCGGCGCCATTTCCCGGTAATCCAATGCCACGGTTTCCCCGTTGCTTAACCTGGCTACCATAAAACCACCACCACCCAGATTGCCTGCATTGGGATACACTACTGCCAGAGCAAGTTGCGTGGCAATAGCTGCATCCACCGCATTGCCTCCCATTTTCAGGATCTCCACACCCACCTTACTTGCCAGCGGATGAGCCGAAACAACCGCCCCGTTTTCAGCGATAACTTTTTTTACTCCGGAATAATTGTAGGCATTAATGGTGGGTGTAGCGGACGTATTCTTCTGCGAAGATTTGCAGGCAGCAAGGATCAGCAGCAGGAATAAAAATGCAGTAAACTTTTTTTGCATGTGGCGGGATTTAAATAAAATAAAGCTACAGAAACCGGTGCACTTAACGGTAATCAAAATTTGTGGTAATTAAGGCTTCCTTTGCTAACTTGCTGCACTAAAAAAATCAATATGCTCCGGAAAGGTATCCTATCGTTTGTAGCTGTTTTATTTGTTCTTGTAAGTACTGCGCAATTAAAATCTCCGGATGAGTTCCTGGGATATAAAGTGGGCACCCGGTATACACCGCATTATAAAATTGTAAACTACTTCAATCATGTTGCAGCCAATGCACCTTCTATGATGAAGCTGCAGCAATATGGCGAAACTAATGAAGGCAGACCCTTGCTGCTGGCATTTGTTTCTTCGCCGGATAATATGAAGAACCTGGAGCAGGTCAGGATGAATAATATCCGGCTGGCCAACCTGGCCCGTGACCGTGCTGCAGCAATAGAGGAAAATGCACCGGCCATAGTATGGTTAAGTTATAATGTACATGGCAATGAAACATCTTCGTCAGAAGCGGCCATGCTTACCGTATATGAACTGGTAAACCCGGCTGTCGCCAGAACCAAAGAATGGCTGAAGAATACAGTAGTTATTATTGATCCCTGTTTGAACCCCGATGGCAGGGACCGTTATGTAAACTGGTTCAATTCTGTAGTGGGTAAAAATTTTAACCCGCAACGGATAGCAAGAGAGCACCGGGAACCATGGCCCGGCGGCCGGACCAATCATTACAATTTTGACCTGAACCGTGACTGGGCCTGGCAAACACAGGTAGAAAGCCAGCAACGGATCAAAGTGTATAATCAATGGATGCCGCATGTGCATGTGGATTATCATGAGCAGGGCATCAATGAGCCTTATTATTTTGCACCGGCTGCTGAACCATTTCATGAAGTAATCACTCCCTGGCAGAGAGAATTTCAAACAACGATCGGAAAGAACAATGCAAAGTACTTTGACCAGAATGGCTGGTTATATTTTACCAAAGAACGATTTGATTTACTCTATCCTTCATATGGTGACACATACCCCACTTATAATGGTAGTATCGGCATGACCTATGAACAGGGTGGAATAGGAGCAGGCCTTGGTATTATCAACGAAGATGATGATACGTTAACGCTGGTGGACAGGGCGCAGCATCATTTCACCACTTCATTAAGCACCGTAGAAATATCTTCCCTGAATGCTGCAAAGCTGGTAAAAGAATTCCGTAAATTTTTTAATGAAGCGGTTAGTGCAGGCTTCGGTGAGCATAAAACCTATGTGGTGAAGTATGATGCTAAAAACCAGGAAAGAATGGAGAAACTCGCAGAGCTGCTTGATAAGAATGGTATACAGTATACTGCAGGAAGCGGTGCTGCTGGAAAAGGATTGAATTATTTTACCGGGAAGGATGAAGCTTTTACTGCCGGAGCAAATGACATTGTAATAACTGCCATGCAGCCCCGTTCAGCTATGGTAAAAGTATTGTTTGAGCCAAAATCAAAATTGGCAGACTCTGTTACCTATGATATCACTGCGTGGTCATTACCTTATGCGTATGGATTAAATGCGTATGCATCAAAAGAAAAAATGGCCGGTGCAGGAGCTTATAGTAATAAAACAAAAGCAGCTAATCCTGAAACAAGCTACGGGTATGTGATCCCATGGAGTGGTGTAAAGGCTGCAAAGCTGGTCGGGCACCTGCTGCAAAAAGGGATCTTACTTCGTTATGCAGAGCAGTCATTTGAGGTGAACGGAAATAAATTTGACAGGGGTGCTATTATCGTGTTGAGAACTGCCAATCAGAAATTTGGTAACAACCTGTGGAAGATCGTTCGGGAAACAGCAGATGCTGACGGAGTGCAATTATACCCGGTAAGCAGCGGATTTGTCGATAAAGGGTTTGACTTCGGCAGTGATATGGTGCATCCGATGAGAGCCCCGAGAGTAGCAATGCTGACAGGAGAGGGTGTTGGCAGTAATGCAGCAGGTGAGATATGGAATTTCTTTGATGACCAGTTGGATTATCCTGTTACACTGATCAATAGCAATGATGCAGGCAGGGCTAACTGGAATGATATTGATGTGCTGATTATGCCGGATGGCAATTATCGTTTTCTCAGTAATAAAGATGAACTGGAAATGTTCAAAGCATGGATCAATAAAGGAGGAAGAGTGGTGGCGCTGGAAGGAGCCGTAGGGCAACTGGCAAAAGCAGAATTAGGCATTAAGCAAAAGAAAGCAGAAGAGACAGATAAAAAAGAGAAGGATAAATCTGACAATTATGATGCACTGAAGGAATATCAAAGTCGTGAAAGAGATGCTATATCCGGTTTCACACCCGGCTCTATCTGGAAAGTGAAAATGGATAATTCTCATCCGCTGGCCTTTGGTTATCCTGATTTTTATTACACATTAAAAATGGATGATAATATTTACGAGTTCATTAAAGAGGGAGGATGGAATGTAGGAGTTCTCAAAAAGGAAAACCAGGTGGCCGGCTTTGTAGGAGCAGGCTTGCAACCCAAATTGAAAGACGGTCTGTTGTTTGGTGTATATGAAATGGGCGGGGGCAGTATCAGTTATATTACTGATAATGTGATGTTCCGCCAGTTTTGGGAAAGCGGTAAACTGATGTTCTGTAATGCAGTGTTCCTGGTGGGTCAATAATTTGTGAATTAATTTATAATCGTATCTTGTATGCATTCAAATAACCTTAACCAAACAACTATGGGAAAAAAATTATTAATTGCCTGTCTGCTGTTTACCAGCCTTATCGCCTGTAAGTCAAAATCAGCTTTTGATTACAGCCAGAATGTTGTGGCCAAAGAAAGAAGTCTTGAAAAGTATATTTCTGAAACAGAAGATAAAGTAGAAAAGTATGCAGATAAAGAACAATTTGACAGTATAGCAATCGCCGGGGAGAAAATGGAAAAAATGATACAGGATAAGATTGATGAGATCAATGCAATGGATGTACCAAAAGCCAAAGAAGCGGATAATTTCAAAGCGGCTATTATGAAATACTTTAATTACATGAAGAGTATTTACACTGGTTATAAAAATGTAGGCCGTGCTGCTTCAACTGAAGAAAGAACTACATTGGTAATGGACTTGCAAAAACTGGTAGGAAAAAAACAGGCAGCTATTTCAGATATGCAAACGGCACAAAAAAAATATGCACAGGCAAATGGGTTTAAATTGGAGTAAAGACATCCAGATACAGAAAGCCCCGGCCTGATACCTGCCGGGGCTTTTTAGTTTAGTAATTATCTTTTCAAAACCATAATTTATACGACCGGTTCTGCCGGCTTGGCAAATACCTTTTATATTCGCTGAATAATTTTACCGATGAGAAAATATTGTATCCTTTTCCTCGCTTTATGCATGCAGCTTTCAGGTTTTTGCCAGGCACCGCAAAGCTGGTCTTCGGCAGATATGTACCTGGCCCTTCGCAAACTGAATGTGCTGGGTTCAGTATTGTACATAGCGGCACATCCGGATGACGAGAATACAAGGCTGATCACTTATTTGTCAAAAGACAGGTTGTACCGAACCGGGTATTTATCATTGACAAGAGGTGATGGCGGACAAAATCTTATCGGTGACGAACAGGGAATTGACTTAGGACTGATACGAACACAGGAACTACTGGCTGCCAGAAGAATAGATGGCGGGGAACAGTTTTTTACAAGAGCTTATGATTTTGGTTATTCAAAAACACCACAGGAAACTTTTACTAAATGGGACAAAGAAAAAATATTGAGTGATGTGGTGTGGGTGATCAGGAAGTTTCAGCCGGATGTGGTCATTAACCGCTTCCCGGAAACGGGAGAAGGAGGGCATGGTCATCATACGGCTTCAGGTATCCTTGCCAATGAAGCATTTACTGCTGCAGCTGACCCCAATCGTTTCCCGGAGCAATTGAAACATGTTTCGGTATGGCAACCAAAAAGAGTACTGTGGAATACATTCAACTTTGGCGGTACTAACACTACAAGAGAAGACCAGTTCAAAATAGATGTGGGAGGGTATAATCCGTTGCTTGGAAAAAGTTACGGAGAGATTGCCGCTGAAAGCCGCAGCCAGCATAAAAGCCAGGGATTTGGTGTGCCTGCATCAAGAGGCGAATCATTGGAATATTTTAAGGCCACTAAAGGGGATCAGCCCGTTAATGATCTGATGGATGGAGTAGAACTGACCTGGAAAAGAGTTGCCGGTGGTGAAGCAATCTCCAAAATGATTGATGAGCTTACCCGGAATTTTGACCTGTTGCACCCGGAAAAATCAGTAGAGGGCCTGGTAGGATTGTATAAAGCCATTAACAACCTTCCGGATAGTTATTGGAAGACGCAAAAGCAA
>Ga0116144_10001397_pt1 | contig 28855 bp, 25 predicted proteins | sample AD_UKC035_MetaG_FD_89746 | JGI IMG/M metagenome (GOLD analysis project Ga0116144, IMG submission 89746) | Active sludge microbial communities of municipal wastewater-treating anaerobic digesters from USA - AD_UKC035_MetaG | ecosystem: Engineered > Bioreactor > Anaerobic > Digestate | place: USA...
ATCGAACGTGTTCACGGATGCCTCGACCTCCCGGTAGCTCAGAATGAAGCTGCCGAGCTCCTGGAGAGGACCAAAGATGGTCGTGGAGATGAACTGCATCGAGATCAGCTCGCCGGTGGTGAGAATATTCCGGAATATCAGCCAGAGCAGGATGAACAGGATCGAACTCTTCAGGATAGAGAGCGTCGTCCCCTGCAGGAAGGTGAGCGTCCGGACCTTTTTCACCTTCGTCATCTCGAGGTTGAAGATCTTCAGGTTCTGCTCCCGCAGCCTCCGAATCTCCGGAAAGGTCAACCCGAGACTTTTCACGAGTTCGATATTCCGCAGGGACTCGGTGATCACCCCAGACATCTTGTTCGTCTCGCGGTTGATCTCGCGCTGCGTGGACTTGATCTTCTTGGAGAGAAGCCCGGTGAGCGATCCCAGCACGACAATGCCGATGAGAAACACCGGGATCAGCAGCCAGCTCTTTGTCACCGCATACCCGATCAGGAATCCCATCCCGATGATGGAGGAGAAGAGGACATTGATGGCAGTATTCATGAAGATCTGGGTATCTGTCCGGACCTTCTGCAATACCGAGAGGGTTTCACCGCTCCGCTGCTCTTCGAACTCACTGTAGGAGAGCCGGAGCGTCTGCTTCAGACCGTCGTTGAATATCTGCATGCCGAACTTCTGGACGACCAGCCGCACGAGATAATCCTGGAACGCCCGTGCGAGCCTGGCAAGCAGGGCGATCGCAATGGCTATCCCGAGCCAGAAGAGGACTGAGGATACCAGTTCCGCCTCCGGCAGATTTGCGGGATTCAGTGCGTAATCATCGATGATCTTACCAAAGATGACCGGGTCGACCAGGTTCAGCAGCTGGCTGATCGCTGCCAGGATCAGGGCAACCAGGATCAACCATTTCTGCGGTTTCAGGTACTTCCAGAGGATCTTCATCGCAGGGAGATGTCCTTTTGAGGACTTCCTGAATGTACCTGTAGCGTGTATTGAGGTAAATCTTTAGGAACGAAAGACGGTCTTTCGGGAGGAGAACCCACCTGGCGGTGAGAGTGCAAGTATGAAAACAAATGAGTGTCTTCGATCAAAAAGGGGTAATGAGTGGAGCTCTTTTACCCGTTATTTTTTCTTCCGTTCCTCGACCAGCCGGGCCTGGATCCCGTAATAGGCCGAGACCCCGGTCGCGTGGCACTGGTCGATCGTGGTGCTGTCAAATGAGACCAGATCGTCAGAGTAGATCCCCTCGGGGGATGACCGGCCGAGCACCCGGCAGCACCCCTTGTAGAGCTGGAGATCCACCTTCCCGTTCACCTTCTGCTGCGATTCATTGATGAACGCGTTCAGATCATGGAAGAGCGGTTCGTGGACGAGGCCCATGTAGGCGAGCTCGGACCACTTGTCGTCAACGATCCGCTTGAACGCAAGTTCCTGACGCGTAAGGGTGAGCTGCTCGAGGTCGGCATGGGCGGCGAGGATGACGGTGGCAGCCGGGTGCTCGTAGTTCTCCCGTGCCTTCAGCCCGAGGATCCGGTCCTCGATCATGTCGGAGCGGCCGATCCCATGCTTCCCGGCAACGATGTTCAGTCTTGTGATCAGGTCGCGGCCACTCATGGCCTCGCCGTTCATCTTGATAGGGATCCCCTTCAGGAACTCAAGGGTGATCTGCTCGGGCTTGTCCGGCGCTTTCTCGACGGGGACAGTCCACCCGAAGATCTCCTCAGGCGGGTGGTATGCCGGATCCTCCAGCCGCCCTCCTTCGATGCTCCTGCTCCAGAGGTTCTCGTCGACGCTCCAGGGCTTCTCCTTCACGACCGGGACCGGGATCTTGTGCTCCTTTGCGTACTCGATCTCCCATTCGCGGGTGAGGTTCAGCTCGCGGATCGGGGCGACCACCTCGAGGCCGGCGATCCGGAAGATGAAGTCGAACCGGAGCTGATCGTTCCCCTTGCCCGTACATCCGTGGGCTACGGTCCTTGCCTTCTCGCGGAGGGCGACCCGCACCACCTCATCGGCGATCAGGGGCCGGGCAAGCGCCGTTCCCATCGGGTACCCCTCGTAGGATCCGTTTGCCCGGATCGCCGGGAACAGGTAGTCCGTGACGAACCGGTCCCGTGCATCGATCGTATAGTGGGCATCGGCAAACTTCTCCCCTTTCTTTGTCGCGATCGCGATCTCCTCTTGTCCCTGGCCGACATCAACGGCCACGGTCACTACCCGGTCGTAGTCGTACCGCTCCTTGAGGAGGGGGATGCATATGGAGGTGTCAAGGCCTCCTGAATATGCCATCACAACGGTTCCTTTTCCCATGGTATCGCTCCGTGCTGTGGGCACAAATGTACCTGATCGGTTCGACGTCGCGGATAATAATACTACCAGAAACCTCTCCCGAAAAAAAAGAGCAGTCCTAAAGCAGCGAGGTCCGAGAAAGGGAGGATATCATGTGCTCCCACTCGTTTTCCTGGCAGGTCCTTCATCTGTTCCCGCCTCCTCCAGCCAGGCGGGTGAGAACCTGGGTTCTCAGGAGGATCCACCCTCTCTGATGAGGGTCGAACATAGAAAAAAGTATTTACATAATGTAATGTAAACTATACATTATCTACAGTAAATTTGACAATCAGCCACTATTCCAATCGTTCAGGGGATTGGGGATTCTGCCAGAACAATTGGCATCCCCGGAACGGGCTGAAAATGAGGGATAGAGAGCGCTGAGGGAGACGAACAAAAATGAAAAGCATGACTGCACTGATCCTGGCATTCATCGTAGCCGTCACCTTTACCGGCTGGGTGAATGGGGAGACGGCCGGAACCGATTCCGGAGTCACTTCTGTTACTCTGAAAGGCAGTTCGATCACCGCTGAAGGGAGCGGGGCGACCGTCGAGGGCACCACCCTCACCATCACATCCGGTGGAACCTACACCATCAGCGGCACTCTGAATGATGGCCAGATCCGGGTCGATACAAAGGATGAAGAAGCCGTAAAGCTAGTCCTGAACGGAGCCACCATTGCCTGTTCTTCGAGTGCTCCACTCTATGTCATCAACGCTGATAAAACGGTGATCACCCTTGCAGAAGGAACAAAAAATTATATAACTGACGGGGGTTCGTATCTCGCTCAAGATGCAGAATCCGATGAACCCAATGCAGCAGTTTTCAGTAATGATGATCTCACAATCAACGGTGAGGGTTCACTGACCGTCACGGCAAACTATAATCATGGTATTGCAGGCAAGGACGACCTCAAGATCAACGGCGGACAAATAGCCGTAACTGCGGTCAACGATGGTATCAGGGGAAGAGATTCTGTTACCATCAAGGACGGGACCGTCACCGTGAAATCTGGCGGGGATGGAATCCAGTCCAACAATGATGAAGACGCAGAGAAAGGATTGATCTCCATCGAGGGCGGTACAATTGCCATCACCTCCGGAGGGGATGGCATCCAGGCAGAAACCAGCCTGAGTGTCAGCGGCGGCGAAATCACGATCAAATCAGGTGGAGGCAGTAGCATGGGGAGTAGTACCTATGCATGGGGTTCCCAGGATATGGGACCATCGGCAACCGACTGTGATACCGAAAGCGCCAAGGGGCTGAAAGCCGGGGTCGCCCTTATCATCTCTGGGGGGACTATCACCATCGATTCATCTGATGATTCGATTCACTCGAATGACAGTATGACCATCAACGGAGCAACTATCACAGCCTCCTCAGGGGATGACGGTATGCATTCAGATTCCACGCTGGAGATTAACGAGGGAGACATCCGCATTACGAAATCCTATGAGGGTCTTGAGAGTGCCTCCATTACCCTGAATGCAGGAACGATCCACATCGGTGCCAGCGATGACGGGATAAACGTCGTCAGCAACGATGACACCTCTGCAGCACAGGGTCGGCCGGACCAGAATCACTACCCTGCCACGGGTAACAACTATCTGCATATTAACGGCGGGTATATCGTGATCTATGCCAACGGAGACGGGATAGATGTCAACGGCCCGATCGAAATGACCGGAGGCACGGTGGTCGTCAATGGTCCGACAAACAATGGCAATGGGGCACTTGATTTTCTGGGCACCTTCAGAATGACCGCGGGGTATCTCCTTGCAGCAGGGAGTTCCGGCATGGCACAGGCTCCCGACACCTCATCGACCCAGTATGCGGTCTTGCTGACATTTTCATCAGCCCAGCCCGCAGGCACCATAGTGCATATCGAATCGGAAGAGGGCAGAGACATCCTCACGTTCATGCCGGCAAAGGCATACCAGTCGATCGTGCTCTGCTCACCCGACCTGGAAAAGGGTGAGACCTACGTTATGTACACAGGAGGCAGGTCAACTGGTACAGTGAATGACGGCCTCTATTCCGGGGGAACCTATATTGCCGGCACGGAGATAACCAGGTTTACCATAACCGGTATCATAACGAATGTCGGCTCTTCAAACAACCAGAACCCAGGTGCCATACCAGGTACCAATCCGGGTACGAACCCTGGTAATAATCCCCGGATGAAACCGAATACTTCAGGAGTTCCTACCATGGCCCCGACCCAGGCACCGACCGGAACGGGGACGGGGGCCCTCTCGGTTATGTCAACCCCCGCGGAAGCCAGTATCTCGCTTGACGGGATCTACAAAGGAGTCACGCCAGTCATCCTGAGCGGTATTACGAGCGGGATCCACCAGCTCAGGGCATCAAAAACCGGATACCAGGAGTATAGCACCGGAGTCTCGATCACGCCGGGAAAAACGACTCACCTCCCGATAACCCTGAAAGCTCAGTCGGGATCGGCAGCCACCTCAATTCCCACGCCCGAGGTAACCCCCATCCCGGCACCCTCTGCGAAAGGGACGGGGATTATCGGAGTGACCTCCACCCCATCGGGGGCCAGTGTCTTCTGTGACGGTGGATTCAGGGGACTTTCTCCACTTACCCTGACGGGTGTGTCTGCCGGGTCACACCAGCTCAAGCTGACCAGGACCGGGTACCAGGAGTATCTCACCAGGGTGACCGTGACGGGAGGGAGTACCACGAGCATCTCAGCACTCCTCACCCTTCTTGAAACAGGGGCATCACAGGGTACCAGCTCGTCCCGGCAAAACCTCCTACCCCTATCCACCATTTCCCGGATTGCAGAAGCTTCACCGGTACCTACAGAAGAGCGCAGCGCATTGACTTGTTCAGTATATCACGGATCAGGATGAGTATGGAGATCGGACTACTGGGAACTGGCATGCATTCCGATCCAGATGACCATCTCCCGCTGTCATCATTGATCAACGAATTTGAGAGCATCTCCCTTTCAGAGCTGGATGAGACAAAAGCCCGGCTCCTGACCCGCATTGAGAGCAAACACCTGATGACGCTCGGGCAGTGCAGGGAATTCGTGCGGACACTCGGTGGAGCGTATCGGGTGCTGGAGATTCAGGACATCAGAATCGGGAGATACGAGACCCTATACTATGATACCCCGATGTTTCTCACCTATCTCCAGCATCATAACAGGAAAGGGAATCGTTACAAGCTGCGGCTTCGACATTACGATACGTCTGATGAGACCTACCTCGAAGTAAAAAAGAAGAACAATAAAGGCTCAACGGAAAAGAGCAGAATCAGGACCTCGTGGTCTTCGTCCGGATTCTCTCTTGAACAGGTGGCGTTCCTCAGGGCGGCATTCCCTTATGATTCCCGGGTATTCCACCCCGTGCTCTGGACGGTGTACAACAGGCTTACCCTGGTCTCCAAAAAAATCCCCGAACGCATCACCCTGGATACCGGGATATCGTTTGGGGACGGGCAGAAGGTTCTTTCGTTCCCCGACCTTGTCATAGGTGAGATCAAGCACGACAAGGGGGTAAAGAACTCCCCGGCACTCCTGGCGCTGCATGCACAGAGCATCAGGAAAAGGGCGTTTTCCAAGTACTGTATCGGGATATCGCTCCTTTACTCCTGGCTGAAGCATAATCGGTTCAAGGAGAACCTGATCTACCTCTCGAAATTATCCGGCGGAGGCAGGACAGCATGATGAGCTTGTCGGTCGGGTTGTTCCTTGCAGGATTTATCATCAACATCCTCTCAGCGTTCATCATCGTAAGGCTGATCTATTACCCAAGAGGGCGGTGCAACAACTTCGCCTTCACGTTCCTGGCCTTCAATACGGTGATCTACTTCATCATGGGGTTGTTCACGAGCATCGAATTATCCATTGCCGCGGGATTTGGCCTGTTTGCCTTGTTCTCAATCCTTCGGTACCGGACCGAGACCGTCCCGATCCGGGAGATGACTTACCTGTTCGTGATGGCAGCCCTGCCGATCCTGAACGCTGTCCTCTGGGGATTGTCCTCCTATGCCCTGCAACTGGTAGTGGATCTCCTTGTTATCGGAACCCTCTGGGTCCTTGACAAGGAATGGGGTTTTAATCGTTCCCAGTTCCAGATGACCGTGCGGTATGAGAAGATCGACCTGATAAAGAAAGAGAAGAAGGACGAAATGCTTGCCGACCTCCGTGAACGGACAGGCCTTCCTGTTCAGGATTTCGAGATCCAGAAACTCGATTTCCTCCGGGATTGTGCAGAGATAAGGATCATATATTCAGGGGATGTATAGGAGATCTCTCTTTTGAGGAGATACAATACCAGCGATCTCCCTTATATTCTTAAGAAAGGAAAAAATCCCTGATTCACCATCGAGACACCTGCCTGCCAGATGATACTTCCGGTCCTTATTTTGAAAAAAAAGCGGAAATGGAAAAGTGAATGGGGGTCGTCTCATCTCTTATGATAATGGGCCAAAGGCTCGATCGTAATCCGCTCCTTCTTTATCGCCTCGATGGCATAGGCAGCAGCCCGGGCGGCCTGGACCGTTGTGATGTAAGGGACACCGTAATCAACAGCAGCCCGCATGATCTGGTAATGGTCCTGCCTGGACTGCTTGTCGGAGGGGGTGTTGATGATCAGCCGTATCTCCCCTTTCCGCAGAAGGTCGATCACGTTCGGGGAGCCTTCCTGCACCTTCCGGATCAGGTGGGCATCGATCCCGGCATCCGAGAGGTAGTCCACCGTTCCCGATGTACCGTAGAGGGCAAGACCGAGTTCGCGGAGCTTCCGGGCGATCGGGATCACCTCGTCCTTCTGCTCGGAGATGACTGAGATGAAGATGTTCCCCCGGACCGGGAGCTCGTTGTCGGCCGAGATGCAGGCCTTGTAATAAGCACGGCCGAAGTCGTAATCGATCCCCATCACCTCACCCGTGCTCTTCATCTCCGGCCCAAGCACCGTGTCGACACCCGGGAGCTTGTTGAACGGGAGGAGCACCTCCTTGACTGCGGTATGGCAGATACGGGGCTCGTCGATCCCGAGATCCTTCAGCTTCTTGCCGATCATGACCTTCGCTGCGATCTTTGCAAGCGGGATCCCGGTGGCCTTCGAGACGAACGGCACCGTCCGGCTTGCCCGCGGATTCGCCTCGAGGATGTAGACCGTTTCTCCCTTGACCGCCATCTGGAGGTTGACGAGCCCGACCACGCCGATCCCGAGTGCGATCCGGGTCGTGTAATCCCGCACCTTCTCGATCACGGCAGGGGAGAGCGACTGCGTGGGGATGACGCAGGCCGAGTCCCCGGAATGGACCCCCGCTTCTTCGATGTGCTCCATGATCCCGCCGATCAGGACCTCCTCGCCGTCGCAGACTGCATCGATGTCGAGCTCGATCGCATTCTGGAGGAACGAGTCGATCAGCACCGGGTGGTTCCGGCTGACCCGAACTGCCTCCTTCATGTAGGACTCGAGCTCGATCTCGTCGTGAACGATCTCCATCGCCCTCCCGCCGAGGACGTAGGAGGGGCGGACGAGGACCGGGTACCCGATAGCAGCAGCCTTCTCACGAGCCTCCCCGAGTGAATAGGCGGAGCTGTTGGGGGGGCTCGGGATGTCGAGATCACGGAGCAACTCCGAGAACCGGTCCCGGTCCTCTGCAATATCCATCGAGTCCGGGGTCGTTCCGAGGATCCGGGTATCCATGCCCCGCCGGATCAGCTCCTCGTGGATGGGCACGGCAAGGTTCACGGCGTTCTGGCCGCCGAACTGGACCATTACACCGGAGTAATGGTCTTTTTCAAGGATGTTCATGATGTCCTCGAGCGCCATCGGCTCGAAGAAGAGCCGGTCCGAAGTGTCGAAGTCGGTCGAGACCGTCTCGGGGTTGTTGTTGACGATGTGCACCTCGACCTGCTCCTCCCGGAGCGCTTTGACCGCGTGGACCGTGCAGTAGTCAAACTCGATCCCCTGCCCGATCCGGATCGGGCCTGACCCGAGGATCAGCACCTTGTTCCGGTCGTTTGGCGGGATCTCGCACTCTTTGTCAAAAGTGGAGTAGAAGTAAGGGGTCGTTGCCGGGAACTCTGCGGCGCAGGTATCGACCATCTTGTAGGCCGGGTCCCCGGCAATCTCACGAATCTCAGCGGGACTGATCCCTGTCAGTGCGGTAAGTTCCGCCTCGGTGAAGCCGTACTTCCGTGCAAGGATGATGTCGCCCTTTGTTGCCGATTCGGAGAGCCGCTGTTCGAGGTCGACGATATTCTTGATCTTTTCGAGGAAGAAGGGGGCGATGTCCGTCAGGTCATGGATCTCTGCCAGCGGGAAACTGGCCTTGAAGGCATCGAAGAGCGTGGGGAACCGTTCATCGGTTGGCCGGGAGAGGATCATCCGGATCTCGTTTGCGTTCGTATGCGTGTATACATCGGTATCGAGCGAGCGGAGCGCCTTTTTGAAGGCCTCCTCTACGCACCTCCCGATCGCCATCACCTCTCCGGTACTTTTCATCGCGGTGGTAAGAGTCCGGTCGGCGTTCTTGAACTTGTCGAACGGCCAGCGGGGGACCTTGACGACGATGTAATCGATGGCCGGCTCGAAAGATGCCGGGGTGCAGCCGGTCACCGAGTTCGTGATCTCATCCAGGTGGAGCCCGATCGCGATCTTTGCCGCGACCCTGGCGATCGGGTATCCGGTCGCCTTGGAGGCCAGTGCACTCGACCGGGAGACCCGCGGGTTCACCTCGATCACCCGGTAATCCCCGTCCTTGTACGCGAACTGGATATTGCACCCTCCCTGGACGTCCAGCGCCCGGATGATCTTGATCGAGGCGCTCCTGAGGAGCTGGAACTCGTCGTCCCGGAGCGTCAGGATCGGGGCGACCACGACACTCTCCCCCGTGTGGATCCCCATGGCATCCACGTTCTCCATTCCGCAGACGATGATGCAGGTATCAGCAGCATCCCGCATCACTTCGAACTCGATCTCCTTCCACCCGACCACACTCTCCTCTACGAGCACCTGGTGTATGCGGGAGCGGGTCAGCCCGATCTCGATGATCCGGATCAGTTCGTCCCGGGTATGGGCGATCCCTCCCCCTGACCCGCCGAGGGTGTAGGCAGGCCTGATGATGGCAGGGAGCCCTACAATGGCGAGTGCCTCGTCCACCTGGGAGAGCGAGTTTAAAATCATGCTCTTTGGCACCGGCTCGCCGATCTCACCCATCAGGGACCGGAACTTCTCCCGGTCCTCACCCTGGTAGATCGCTTCGAGAGGGGTGCCGAGCACCTGCACGTTTGCAAGCGCCCCCCGCTCGGCAAGTTCGGCCGTCATATTCAGCCCCGTCTGGCCTCCCATACCAGAAAGGATTCCGTCCGGCCGCTCCTTCTCAATGATCTTCTCGATGATCTCTGCCCTGATCGGCTCGACATAGATCACATCGGCCGTCTCGGGATCGGTCTGGATGGTTGCCGGGTTCGAGTTGACAAGGACCACCTTCACCCCTTCCTCGCGGAGTGCCCGGCATGCCTGCGTCCCCGAGAAATCGAACTCCGCCGCCTGCCCGATCTGGATCGGCCCGGATCCGATCAGGAGGACTTTTTTGATCTCAGGCTTCTTCGGCATTATTCGAGCCTCCGGAACATCGTGTCAAAGAAGGGGATCTCGGTGTCCCTCGGTCCGCCATGGGCTTCCGGATGGAACTGCACACAGGTGATATCGAGGTACCCGTTCTCGAACCCTTCGAGGGAGCAATCGTTCACGTTCGAGTACAGCACCCGGCATCCTTCGGGGAGCGAATCGGCATCGACGGCGAATCCATGGTTCTGGGTCGTGATATAGATACTCCCGTCCTTGTACCGTACCGGCTGGTTGCTCCCGCGGTGCCCGAACTTCATCTTGTAGGTGCTCCCCCCCAGGGCAAGCCCGCATACCTGGATCCCCATGCAGATTCCAAAGATCGGGAGCGTGCCGGCAAGATCGCTGATGCAGCGGATCGCTCCCGTGGCATGGACCGGGTCCCCGGGGCCATTGCTGATGAAGAGCGCATCGGGGCGGCATGCCATGACCTGGTCTGAAGGGGTATCGTGGGGAAAGATATGGAGGTCTGCGTTCCTTGCCATGAGAGAGAGGACCATGTTCTTCTTGATGCCAAGGTCGAGCACCGCTATCCGCTTTCCCGGCCCCGGGATATGGTATGGCTTCCGGCAGGAGACTGCAGGGATGAGAGCTCGTTTCGAGATCGGGGGGACGTCTCGTGCGCAGCTGACCGCATACTCCCCGTTGTCATCCCCGACAACGAGGGCCGCCCGCAGGGTTCCCTTCTCCCTCGTCTTGATGGTGAGCATCCGGGTATCAACCCCCTGGATACCCAGAAGTCCCCGGTCAGCAAAATAATCGGCAATGCGGGGATATGCCTCGGGGGCGTCGCAGATCTCCCGGGTCACACATCCCATCGCCCACACCTTCGGGTGCTGGAAATTTCTCTTGTCAACCCCGTAATTACCAATGGTGGGGAAGGTGAACATCAGAATCTGCCCGTGATAGCTCGGGTCAGTCAGTGCCTCCATGTATCCCGACATCTGGGTGGAGAAGACCAGTTCACCCGCACATTCCCCTTCCGTTCCAAAACCCTGTCCACGCACAAATGTGCCATCCTCAAGACCCAGAACCGCCTTCATCGTTCCATACGTAATGCGCAGGATTACATTTAATAGGTAGCGGAACGGAGAAAACACAGGTCCTGCGCAGGAAAATGCGATCAAATCCGCGTGCCGCAGCACTATCATAATTATTTTTATAATCTATTCTTTTTGCAATCAAAGAGTAAATAACTGTTTTTTCTTTATTTAAAGTGATTAAACCATTTCGATATCGGAATTAACGTTTTTTAAGTGTTCGTTTTCTGAATAATAAATTTTAAGTTCGACTAATCCTCAGTTATGATCATGGCCGTACCCTCCAAGATATTTTTCACCAAGGGTGTTGGTGTACATAAGGATCGTCTCGCATCGTTCGAGCTTGCACTGCGGAGGGCGGGGATCGAGAAGTACAACCTTGTCTATGTATCGAGCATCTTCCCCCCTTTCTGCAGACTGGTGACGGTCGATGAAGGGGCACGGTGCCTTGAGCCGGGCAGCATCACCTACTGTGTCATGGCCAAGAACGAGACCAACGAACCGAATCGCCTGATCTCTGCGGCGATTGGGCTCGCCCTCCCGAAGGACTCGCAGGAGTACGGGTACCTTTCAGAGCACCACGCATATGGCGAAACAGCGGAGAGGACCGGGGACTATGCCGAGGACCTGGCTGCCACCATGCTTGCAACCACCCTCGGGATCGAGTTTGATATCAACCAGGCCTGGCAGGAACGGGAACAGATCTACAAGGCAAGCGGCAAGATCATCAAGACCACCAATATCTGCCAGTCTGCCCAGGGCGACAAATCCGGGCTCTGGACCACCGTCCTTGCAGCAGCCGTGTTCATCACGGACTGACACGCCCTCTCTTTCATCTGCGGATTGGCGGTACTCTGCCCCGTCAGAATGCATCTTCTCCATTAACATTATCCAGAATAATCAATATATGGGCTCGAGAAGCACCCTCCCCTTATGACGGGAACGAGGACCGGTATTATCTGCATACTCGTCATTGTGGCCATGATATGCCTTTCCGGATGCATCTCTCCCCCGGATAAGAATGCCGGTTCAGGAGCCCAAGGGGGCAACGCCGCTTCAACAGGGGGTATCAGCGGAGCAAAGGCAACCCCGACTGCTGCAGGGACTGACGGAGGGAGCACAACGACCACCACACCGACCCCTGCTCCCGGTGAAGCCGGGTATCTTGTCCCTGCCACACCATTCCCGATAGAGACCACCCCCGGAACAACGATGTCAGGAACCCGTTTCCCTGACATTACCCCTTCCCCTGTTGAGTACATGGGAATTTACTATAGCACACTCGCCCTGAAGAACAACAAGACTGCCTTCACGTACGACCTCCAGAAGCCTCCCCTCGTGATCGAGATCTGTTTCTCACCTAATATGACCACCCGGACGATCTGGTATGACAGTAAATACACCAACAGGGGGGAGAAGACTGAGACCGTCACCACCATCAGCCCCGCTGCATGGTTTGAGGTGATCGTCCGCGAACCCGCCTCAGGGCAGATTGTCGCAAAGGAAGGGTTTGGACGGGGATACAGTACCGACACCGGAAAAGATCTCATGATCCGATCCCAGGGAAAGTACCTGATCGAATTTTCCGGGAATGAGCTCTCCGCCCAGGTCCAGATCAGGGTGCCAAAAGAAGGCAATCCGGCGGGATCGCCCCTGAAAAAGATGGCCTGCACTTTCTGAACTCTGACTCTTCCCCCTTCTTTTCACGGCTGAATTCCATATAGCCTTCTCTTCAGGATATGATATCGAACGGGCACGGGACCGGTCAATCGGAATCTTGGCGACCGAGATACTCCAGATCCTCCAGCTTGTTGATGTTAGTGAACGTGGACAGGTCTGGATCGATGGCCTGGATCCGGCCCACCGGGACAAAGGTGACATTGAGGTGCTTCACCAGGGAACGGAGCGAGAGGGAGGGGGGGTCTTCAAGATACTGTTGAAGGGGATCCTTCCGGTACACAGCGTGGAGCGGTTCGAGCATCTCCGTGTCCCAGGACGGGATCGCGGCATCGTAGTCCCCCAGTGCATCAAAGAGGGCTGAGACGACCATGGTATCGATGCAGGGCATATCGCATGCGCAGACAAAGATGGGATCGCCCTGGCAGGCCGCAACCCCGGCATGGAGCCCTCCGATCGGCCCCATGCCTTTCCGGATGTCGTGGACACACCGGGCTTCATAGATATGGGCGAACCGTTCACAGTGCTCATCGTCCTTTGCCACAAGGATGATCTCATCTACTGCAGGCCGGAGGGCTTCGATCAGCCGCTCGATGAAGGTCTTTCCGAGATACCTGAAGAAATATTTCTCCATGCCGTTCACCCGCCTGGCTTCCCCCCCGACAAGGACGATTGCTGACCTCATACTACGCCTCCGATGCCTCCCTGCAGTCTCATGGCACGGCCATCCCGTGCGGTCCGGAGAACTTCTCCTCTCCGGATCCCTTCCCTGCCGTCCTGTTGATGGCACCAGACCTCATGGTGCCTGATCCAGGCCCTTTCCTCATCATCAGTCCTCAGTTCTTCTCCTACTTTGCCGTTTGCCCCTCTGTTCCATCGCCAGAAGATCCGCTTTTATCGCGGGGTCAGGGGTAAATCCCCCGATTCCGTCCCGTGCTACCACCCGGTGGCAGGGGATGATCAGCGGGAGCATATTCCGCGAGAGGGCCTGCCCGACCACCCTCGCGGTCGTCCCCGACCGTTCAGCAACCTCTCCATAGGTCGCGGTCTCTCCGTATGGGATCCGCTGCACTTCCTCGTAGATCCGGGCATAGTGTTCCCCGGCCGGGGGAGACCCGCAGGTGAGCGTGGATAGGTCAACGATCCTGCCGGAGAGGTACTGGGTGAGGGCGACAGGGACCGGTCCGCTTATGGGGATGCGGCTAAACCGGACCTGGTACACGGTGGTTCCTGACCAGCGGACATGGACATACCAGAGGCCGAATCGGGCTCCGCCCTCGATCACTTCCACCGCTTCATCGCCTCCCCGAATGATTCTGCGGTGCATTCCACCATCTCCTCGCGGATCCAGGCCGGGAGGCCGGCCTTCACCCGCGGCTCAAGGAACCGCTTCTCACCAAGGACGAGGATACCCCGGTCTTCGGGAGTCCGGAGCACCCGCCCTATCGCCTGCTCGGCACGGTTCAGGGCAGGAAGGGTATACGAGATGAACTCGCCGTCGGGCCCGAACTTGTGGCGGAAATAATCGATCGTCATCTTTCGTACCTGGTTGTAAGGGGCGAGGGGCAGGCCGATCACCATGGCACCAGAGAGGAGCTCACCCCTATAATCGAGCCCCTCACTCCATTTTCCACCGGCAACCGCAAAGAGGATACCGGACTTCCCCCTTGAGGGGAGCGAGAGGAAGGTCGTGAGAGCCTCTCCGGCATCCCTCGCATCCTTCGGCTCAATGATCAGGTTCCGGGAGGCAAGGGGAGCGGCAAGCAGCCGGGCATAGGTGTCGAGGATCTGGTAGGAGGGGAAGTAGACCGCAATATTCCCCTTCAGCCGCGCAAAATGCTGGATGTATTGGGCGATCCGGGCCGAGTTCTCCCGGTTCTCGCGCATCGAGAACGCCGTCGTAATATCCCCCGCACAGAGGACCATCCGGTTCTTCTTCGGGAACGTGTTGGGAAGCGAGCAGCCGGTCACCGGCAGGTCGCCGAAAAAGTACCGCTGGTAGGACTCGAGCGGCGCCAGCGTTCCCGATATGAGGACGGTGCAGTGGTGGGACAGGGCGAGGTCTCGGAGCCGGTCTGAGGGATCGATGCTCCTCACCTCGAGGAAGATATCCTGCTCCTCTTTCCGGTATACCGTCAGGTATCCCGGATCGGTCGATGAGCAGGAGATCCTGACGAGGAATGCGGTGAGCATCTCCGTGGCACTCATGGAGTACTCACCGGCCATCATGTTCTTCTCCCTGATGTATTCGCTGATCTTCATCAGGTCTTCAACCACCTCGGCCATGTCCCTGTAGAGTGAGCCCCGGACCACCATCCGGTTAAAGATGGCGGGATCAAACCAGTCCTCCGTCTCGTGCGAGTTCTTCAGCCCCTGCATGAAGAGAGCGATATTCGAAATGATCTGCCCGATAGCCGCTGCACTCTTTATATGGCGGCGGATCGCGGCAATCTCCCGGTCGGCCTGGGCAAGGACCTGCTCACCGACCACGACGTTCATGATCCCGGTCATCACCTCGCCGCAGTTGTGGGCTTCATCGATCAGGAGCATCGCATCAGCCGGTTCAATTCCAAGCGATCCATAGAGCTGATTCCGGATATCCTCATCGAAGATGTGGTGATAATTCACGATGATGATATCAGAGCGCTGGGCGGCGAGGAGGAGCATTTCATAGGGACAGATCCCGGCACCGATATCCCGGAGCTCGCCCGGGCGGGCAAGCTCCCGCGAGACCCGCTCTGCCTTGGTTTTCAGCGGCGTGGAGGGGACCATCCGGAGACCGCTCCCCCCCTCGGTCAAAAATACCCTGCTCCGGATATAGTAGGGGCAGATGACCGGGTGTTCCTCATCGAGCTTCCGTATCTGCTGGGTGATGACCGGATCTTTTGACGGGACAAGCGATCCCTTCTCTGCCCTCTCCCGCATCAGGCTGGTCGATACGGCCTTGACCCCCTCGCATCTCCGGTAGATGTCACCCTGCCCGGGAAGTATACAGAGGCTCCGTTTACCGATCAGGTAGGAGTAGGAGATCGGCCGCTTCTTCTTCCGGATCAGTTCGAGTTCCCTGATAAACGTGTTCAGCTGGCTGATCGTCCGGACCGCGACAAAGATCTTCCTCCCAGAGCGCTCCGCAAGCAGTGCTGCGACCACGCTCGATTTTCCGCTCCCCGTGGGGGCATCAATCATGGTAATCCCGCCCTGCCGTGCACACGCTGCCACGCACTCCAGCATCTCCTTCTGATGCGGGCGGTACGATTCGTACGGGAAATAGGCGTCCGGGTTCTCCATCACCTACTCTTTGTCCCGGACTGTTTTTTATTCTTCCAAAGGAGAATCTTTCAGCATATGGCGATCCATCCCATCGATTACCGGTACGGAACTCCCGAGATGCGTGCGGTCTGGACCGAGGAGAACAGGTTTGCCTGCATCATCCGGGCGGAGGCCGCTCTCGCCAGGGCAGGGGCAGACTTCGGGCTGGTCCCGGAGGCTGCTGCCGATCGTATCGGAGAGAACGCGAAACGGGCATCTCTCTCTCGTGCCAAGGAGATCGAGGCCGAGATCAACCATGACATGATGGCAATCGTGAAAGCCATCGCCGAGGTATGCGGGGAATCTGGGGGATGGGTGCATTACGGCGCGACCTCAAACGACATCCTCGACACCGCAACCGGGCTCCAGCTGAAGGAATCGCTCGGGCTCCTCGATGTAAAACTCCGGGACCTCCTCGCCGTCCTGCTGAAACGGAGCCATGACACGCGGCACCTCGTCTGTGCTGCCCGCACGCATGGCCAGATCGGGGTGCCGACGACCTACGGTCTCCGGTTCGCTATCTGGGCGGCTGAGACAGCGCGGCACCTGGACCGGTTGTCTGAGCTTACCCCCCGGGTCGCGGTCGGGCAGCTCACCGGTGCGGTGGGAACCCAGGCGGCTCTCGGTGAGAATGGGATGGAGATCCAGGACCGGATGATGGAACTCCTCGGGCTCGTCCCGGTGGCGGTATCAAACCAGGTGATCGCACGCGACCGGTACGCAGAGTACTTCATGTTCCTTGCCAACGTGGCAACGACCCTTGATAAGATCGGGATAGCGCTCCGGACCCTGCAGCGGAGCGAGATCGCCGAGGTTGAGGAGGCTTTCGGGAAGAAGCAGGTCGGATCGAGCACGATGCCCCATAAGAGGAATCCCATCAGGAGTGAGCAGGTCTGCGGGCTGGCGCGGGTGATCCGTTCGGCAGTCGAGCCAGCCCTCCAGAACAACACCCTCTGGGACGAGCGCGACCTCACGAACTCCTCCTGCGAGAGGGTGATCTTTCCCGAGGCGACTATCCTTGCCGACCACTGCATCAGGCTCCTTACCGGGGTGCTGGAAGGGCTGGTCATCCGGGAGGAGAACATCCGGAAGAACCTCGACCTCCTCCACGGGGTGAACATGGCCGAGTCCGTGATGATCGCACTTGCTGGGAGAGGGATGGACCGGCAGCAGGCCCATGAGGTGGTCCGTGTCGCGAGCATGAAAGCCCTCGCCAAGGGGAATCCGGTTGACGAGATACTGGCGGAGGATCCTGCTACCGCCCGGTGGCTCTCCCGCCAGGAGATCCAAGATCTGCTCGATCCTGACCGTTATACCGGCACGGCAGTACGGCAGGTGGAACGCCTCTACGCAGATCTGAAAAAGAACTATCTGAAAGGATAAGGGCACCAATCCCGGAGGGGCTGTTCACTCCTGGCTGCTCTCCCGAAGGGAGTATAACGGGTGGAACGCCTCTATACGGATCTGAAAAGGAACTATCTGAAAGGATAAGGGCACCGATCCGGGAGGGGCTGTTCACTCCTGACTGGTATGTGCGGAGTCAGTACAACGGCTGGAAGGCCATTTCTGCGAATCTGACCGGGAACTATCTGATGGGTGGGTGGACCATGCACCGAAAGATTCTGTTTATGAATGATGGTACAGGGAGTCATCCCCGAAAAGAACAGAAACGCCATCGTCACCCCGGCCCTACCAGGCGACCGAGGTGATCCAGGCATTCAAGGTGGCGCGAGTTCTGCACTCGCACGGAGGGTTGTTCTGCACCGGTCAACCCACCAGGTGAAGATCCCTGGAACCAGGAATCCTGTGGTGCACCAGAAGGTTGCATGGTGTCCTTGCAGAACAGAGCAGAGTTGTCTGACAATTATCAAAGAGATTTCGATCGGTGTTGCTGGTTTCCTGGCAGGTAGGGAGGAATACCTTCTGCCACCACCTGGGAGTCCTGAAACGCCTCGCCGGAAATGAATGCCGGGAAGACCGCATGGCAGAGATGGTAGTGGCATTCCCACATTCCGGTATCTCCGATCGGGGACGTCAGCAGCGAGCCACAGCTGGGGCACCGGAGGAGAGGCGGATCACCGCTCATGGTCAATCAATCCCCTCACCCCCTCTATAGGCTGTGCCCCGGGCAGGGTGAAAGTGAGGGTGCAGCGTAATGCCGGGACAAGTCCGCGCTCCTCCTCTGCCAGAAAGGGATTCAGGCCGGAATGGTGGTTTCTGGTCGTCGTAATTTCAGGTCTATCCCTTGAGCAGCTCCGTTACGCCGAATAAGAATACGATCAGTAATCGGCACCAAGTTGGAAGTGAGAATCAGAAAATCCGGGTGAATCATCAAGCGGAGGCTCTGCTCCTCTCCATCATCAGGAAGAAAAATGCCTTCATCACCCCGGCGAAAGGGGAGGCCGAGGTGACCAGGCTTTTTCAAGGTAGCGCGAGTTGCAGAACTCGCGGAGGGTTTTGTCCTGCACCATAAAACCCTTCTGGAAGGTTCCCAATGAGAGGATCCCGCTGTGCTCCAGGTGGGGCGAATGTTCTATGCAGAACAGAACTTCATTGTGCGATTCCCATAAAAGAGGTTTCGGTTTGTTCCTCAGATGTTCGGTGACGTAAGATGCATCTCAGGTTTTGGCGGGATCACTCGCCGGAGTGCATGGCACCCGACTGAGCAGGGATGTTCTTCATTTTCACCGGAAGGAAACACCTATTAGGACGACAGAATCCCAAAAATTGCTTCAACGTCCATGTTCTACCACTTCCCTGAAATAACACATATTCTTGAATCATGCTATCCTTGGAACACCGGGTATTACCTGCCGGGTCCTGGTGCTCCCTGTTTCACAGGGTGTCAAAACACAGGTCACATCCGTTTCATGGGAGGATGAATTGCTCCCTCCTCTTCTTCCGGTATTCGTTCATCTCTCACGCAGCGGACGGGAATTTCACTCGGGAGGATATGTTGCAACGAAGGGATGAAGGGAGAAGAAAAAAAGAAACGTTTTCAGATTGATCCTACTTTTTCCGTTCAGAACCGGCAATCACAGGATTCTCTTTCAAAGGGGTGCCGTTCATCCGGTTCCACCACTTATTGTAATCCTCCTGCCAATATTTCTGGGGATTTCTTGGTTCGTTTGCCCGCATACTATTACCCTCGTACTATCGTTCTCTGACATGATAGCCTAGCTGATGGTATCCATTTTTCCGGAGAACGATTGAGGGGATCCGGATCCTGGTAAATGAGTGTCTGTTCGCTGGCGGATGGTGCCGGTTGATTTGACACGGACGGTATTCTGACTGTGACGCCTCAAAAAGGGTGAACAACACGTTAATCTGTAAAAAAAGAGTGGTGACGGATCACTCCGCCTCTTCTTTCCTCTTAAATGTCTCAACGAGGGTAATTTCATTGATCTCGGGGATATGCTCAAGCGATTCCCCGATAACGCGGCTTCTCCAGAGCACCCACCGGCGATCATAGTTGATCCCCGGCGGGAGGGTGATCGTGAGTATCCCGTCAGCAAACGCGGTCTCCATGTCCCTGCCGGCATAGAGGCGAATGAGCCCGTTAACCTTCTCCTCGACTGAGGTCACCTGGCTTTCGATCCTGTACCAGTAATGGAGCTCCTTGCCGGCAAAGGGGTGGTTGAAGTCAAGGAGGACCCTGTTGCCGATGACATCGACAACGGTACCCTCTCCCTTCTCCTCCACGCTGAGGTGCATACCGAGCCTCGGCTTGTCTTTGAAGGCATTCTTGTTGAACGCCTCCACTTTCTTGGGATCATGAGGGCCGAACGCTTTGTCCGGACCGACGTCGACCTCTCCTTCAAATCCCACCTCTTTTCCAACGAGGGCTTCGTCAAGGCCGAGGATAACATGGTGACTCCCGACACGGACCGTAACCGGGCCGTACAGTCCCTCCGGGTTGTAGATCCCTGCCTCCTTTGCTACCTCTCCATCGGTGGTATCAAAAACGCTCCCCGCGATACTGCCGGTATAACTCAAGGTAATAAAGTCTCCTTCCTGTAGTGCCATGAACTGAACCTCTTCCTCATACAAGGGCGGGATATCACATTATTGTATCCACCCTGGATCAGGAATGGGTGGTATGCCAGGTTGTCCAAACAGTATTTGCAGCCTCTGGGAGTGCAGGAATCCCTGGTAGTATATCACGTCCGGAGGAATCGGACGAAGAAGAGCTTTGATTCGGAAGATATCTGACAGGGCCTCTGCCGAAAAAAACTGCATGTTCCCTTCGAAGGACACATGCATACGAGATGAAAATGCCGGAGGCATTTTCATATAAAAGAGGGATATCCTTACCGGGACCGGTAGAGGATCCCTTCAAGGCGACCCGATTTTGGGATCGACACCGCAGTAGTGAACAGATTCATAAACTCCGCTGTGGTCTCCGGGAGGGTCCGGGAGACCATGGCAGGCTTTTCATAGGACACAATATCAGCATACCCTGGCCGATCTTCTGTGGGACGGGGATCGTCCGGGCAGTAAATCCCATGGATGGGACAGACATAATCTGCAGGGATGGGGGTCCCGTTTGCGAAGGTATAGAGTGTGGATCCGGGTGCATTATTCGATGATATGCTAAGGGAGGAGTACCCGGTTTTCATGGAGGATTGCGTAGTTCCACAGGTCGGGCAGCTATCTGGGGAGTTCAGGTCATATTCGATACCTGTATCGAATATCAAAGAACAGGTTGGGCACCCTGCATAGGGATTGGGGTCAAGAAGCCCGTCATCATCATAGGCGAAGACACAGCTTGGGCACCCTGTAAGGGGATTGGGATCAAGAAGCCCGTCATCATCGTATGCAAAGACGCAGACAGGACATCCGGCGTAAGGATTGGGATCGAGGAGGCCCTCAGTATCGTAGGCGAAGACACAGCTTGGGCATCCTGCATAGGGATTTGCATCGATGAGCCAGCTGAACCAGTCATCCTCGTAGGTATCCCCGGAAGCCGATACCGAACCCGCAAGAGAGAGCCCTATCAGGAAGAGGCAGATCAAGACCGGTTTCATAACAATCAGTTATATTCCGCAGATACATAACCATTGGTATCGCCAGAACCACCCGTTATATTGCACCAACCAACAGGCTAACATAGCGATGAAGAGACATACCTGTGGAAACGGCATGCTTGAAGTCGAGATAAAAGCCCTGGTCCCTGACCTTGCACCCATCCGGGAGCGGCTCCTCAATTGCCATGAGGGCGTTCCTGAACGGGTCCATGAGCGGGACATCTATTACAACTCCCCCCACCGGGATTTTCGCCAGACCGATGAAGCGCTCCGGCTACGGTACGCGGGGGGCTCCTGCATCCTCACCTACAAAGGGAAGAAAAGAAAGGAGTTCCGGTTCAAGGCCAGGGAGGAACTGAACTGTGTCGTGGAGTCAGGGGAGATTATGGAGCTGATCCTCTCCCGTCTTGGATTTTTCCCCGCAGCGGAGGTAGAGAAATGGAGGGAATATTATTCCTACCGCGGAGCTACCGTATCCCTCGATGAGGTGAAAGGCCTTGGATCGTTTGTCGAGATTGAAGCGCCGGGGAGTCCGGGATACGACCATCCGGAAGAGTTCATCCGTGAGATCGCGGAGGAGCTTGGAGTGGAGGGAGAGCCGATCCTTTCTTCGTATCTGGAGCTGCTCCAGTCTACCCTGTGATCAATTCGATCTTGGGATAGAGGGAGAGCCAATCCTCTCCTCATAGTTGGAGCTGCTCCAGTCTATACCGTGATCAGTTCGATCTCGATCTCCTTCGGTTCGTTGCCGAAGTGGATTATGGCCCCATCGCCCAGCGCCGCCATGCCCGGGTTGACGACTTTTACTCCCTCTTCGATGGCGATGCCCCGCTCCTCGTGGATATGGGCACAGCAGACCAGGTCGAAGCTGGTGAGGTGACGGCGCACACTCTGGCTCCCGACATGGCTCCCGTTTGCACGGTCGAGGAGACCGTAGGGAGGTGCATGGCTGATCAGGACGTTGTGCATCGCCAGTTCGCGCTTTTGGAGGACCTTGTGGAGGAGGTCATCGATCTGCTTGTCGGTCAGTTCAAAGAGTGTGCTGAAGGGGGTGGGATTCGACCCTCCAATCCCGCAGATCGAGATCTTTCCAAGGTTGATCTGTGCGCCATGGAGGCAGACACAGTCGGACTGTTCCAGGACATCGATCGTCTCCCGTGGATCGCAGTTACCAGGAACCGCAAAGCAGGGGACATCGATTCTGTCAAGAACGTCGGTCACCGATTCGGCAGGACCCATGTTGGTGAGATCCCCGGCAATAAAGACTGCATCGGGATTCAGATCAAGGAATGGATCGAGTTTTCCGTATTCACCGTGAAGGTCTGCCAGAAGCAGGACATCCATCATGCTCTATCATTCGAACATGAACCACAAAAGGATATCCTTGGATCCCTCCAGGATCCGGTTACCTTCCCCTTCAGCGCGAGCGAACCAAGCAGGTGGGAGAGCTCAGGGATGAGCGGAACCGGGCTGGTCTTTTCGAGATGAGTTCCTGGTAACGGGAGAAAGAGGTGCGCGTGGACAGTCCCGCATGAGCTGATCCAGCGGATCAGATCGGCCGTTGCGCGCTGGTCTTCGCCCGTCTCGAAAGGAAATCCTACTATCACGTCGACCACCGGCTTGAGACCAGCATCGCGGCATAACTCCACCGCATGTATGACATCATCGACCGAGTGCCCGCGCTTCAGAATCTCAAGCACCCTGTCACTCCCTGACTGAGCGCCAAACTGGAGACTGGTGTTGGCACAATACCTGGTGATCAGGGAGAGTGCCTCTTTGGACACGAACTCGGGCCGGACCTCGCTAGGAAACGTCCCGAGATAGATATTGTTCCGGAGCCGTTTCAGGAGCCGTTCCACTTTGGCGAGGCAGGAACTTCTGCTGTCGGATCCATAGGCGAGGGCGTTCGGGGTGACAAACCGTGCATCCCGGTATAGTGAAGCGTACCGGGCAACCTCATCGATGCTCCTGTGCCGCATGGTATGGCCGAAGATCCTCGGGGTCTGGCAATAGGCGCAGGAGAACGGACATCCCCTGGATATCTCCACGTATCCCTTCATACGCGAGAACGGGGGCCAGGCATCAAGACGGACCATGCTGTCGGCGGGCCGGAAGCTGTGGCGGGTGGCGACACCCGGGACCATGTCCGTGGTACCCTTTTCGATCGCAAAGAGGAGTTCCGGCAAGGTACGTTCGCCTTCCCCGACAACTACATAGTCCGCCTTCTCTGCCACTTCCCGGTAACATGCCGTGGCGTAGGGTCCTCCCGCAACGGTGATACCGTCCGCCTCTTCAATCTCTGGTAAAAGGGAAGGGGCATTCAACGAACTGAGGCTGTAACAGGTGATATCAGGGGCTGGGGCACTGACAGGCGAAAGCAGGATCCCCTCACGTTCGCACGCCGCATAGAGGGCGGCGTAGGTATTCCTGGTCCCGCTGGTGAACCTCCAGTGTACCTTCATTCCTGTGGTATGTTCTTGTCCGGGATAAAAAAAGGAAGGGGCCGCTATCCCCGGGTCCGGTATGGCACGAGCTGGTCGATGATCTTATAGGTCTTGCCGGTATTCAGTGTCACATACACCTCGATCCGGTCGGACTCCTTCGTCCCCTGGATCTCCACCTCGTCCTGCATCTCAGCCGTAAGGTGCTCGATAATCACCTCTCCATCCGGCCGCGTGAGGCGGACAAGGATATCCCTGGTGGCGATCTGTCCTTCTCCACCGGCAAAGATGACTTTGATGGTCGCTTTGATGGGATCTTTCTCGTTTATCTGGACTGTGACTGACTGGCCGGGGGGCATGGTGACGGTCGGACCCGGTGTCATACTGTCCGGTGGGCTGCCAGGGGGTACTACGGGGATACTTTCCGTGCAGCCTGCACAGAGGAGAGCCATTGCCGACAAAAGGATGAAAAACAGAACCTGGTTCTGCATAGCAGAGACTATGTATACCGAACGGGTTTAAAAAATTGTTCAACCTGGGGGTTCAGGATATGCCATCCTGATCGTATTCGATCGTCCCCGTATCGCCATCTACGGTGATGCAGGTCCCGTTTCGGAGCCTCATGATGTCCTTTTCAGGCTGGTCTACCATGGGGATCTTGCCCATGATCGCGCCCACAGCAATGATGGGATCCGCCCTTATATTGATGATGGCCGCAGGGGCTTTTCCGTTCCTCTTCAGGGCATAGAGGACATACGAGCCAACGGTCGATCCTTTCCCGTGCGGGAAGGCGAGGACCGTTCCGGTGATGCTCTCCCCTTCGAGAGGATGCCCCTTCTCAACGATGACCCCCTTATCAGGGTCAACACCGGAAAGGAAGGAGATGGGAGCGGGGCTGACAAGGAGCCTGCCCGTTCCCCTTCCCCTCGATATCCCACGCCCATGGACTATCAAAATCACACCTAATAAATGGTAGGAATCCGAATATAATAGTATAATGGAGGAAACCATCCTCACCCCATCGGGTGAGACTGAACTCAGCTGGCAGCTGAAGGCACAGGACCTCGAGTCCCAGCTCCTCGACCTCAAGGTGAGGTATGACGAGCTGGCCCGGGACAATGCCCAGCTCAAGCGGGAGAACAATCAGCTCAAGAGGATGCCCCTTTTTGTCGCCGCAGTGATCGATCTTTTGGGAAAAGGCGAGGTATACCTCAGGCAGCAGGGGAATAACCAGGAATACATCACGCATGTGAACGATGAGCTCTTCAGCCAGCTCAAGCCGGGGACCAAGGTCGCGGTCAATAACGCACTCTCCATCGTCCGTATCGTCGGGAATATCTTTGACTCCCGGGTCCGGGTGATGGAGCTTGAGGAGTCGCCGGACATGACCTTTGATCATGTTGGCGGACTCGAGAAAGAGATCGAGGAGGTTCGTGAGGCGGTGGAGTATCCGCTCACCAAGCCTGAGATCTTCGCACGGGTCGGGGTGGAACCCCCGAAGGGGATCCTGCTCTACGGTCCACCGGGAACAGGAAAGACCCTGATTGCAAAGGCGGTTGCCCACGAGGCGAAGGCGACGTTCATCCGGATGTCAGGGAGCGAGCTCGTCCACAAGTACATCGGCGAAGGGGCACAGCTGGTCCGCGAGCTCTTCTCGCTTGCCCGGGAAAAAGCACCCACGATAGTCTTCATTGACGAGATCGATGCAGTCGGGAGCACCCGAACCAACGACGGCACCTCTGGAAGCGCCGAGGTCCAGCGGACCCTTATGCAGCTCCTCGCGGAGATGGACGGGTTCGATAACCGGGGCGACGTCCGGATCATGGCTGCCACTAACCGCGTCGACATGCTGGATCCAGCCCTCCTCCGCCCCGGCCGTTTCGACCGGGTTATCGCAATCCCGCTCCCGGACAAGGCCGGCCGAAAAGCAATCCTCGGGATACACTCGAGGAAGATGACCCTGATCGATGTGGATATCGACCGGATTGTCGACATGACCGAGAATGCGACAGGGGCCGATCTTCAAGCGGTCTGCCGGGAGGCTGGCATGATGGCGGTTCGCAGGGAAGCGGACGGGGTCTCCGAGGAAGACTTTGAGAAAGCCGTCCGGAAGGTGAAGGCCGAGGTAGTCACCGATCTCCGGATGTATACCTAACTCTTCCCCCTTTATTGTCCTGGAATCTCACCTGACTAGTGCGTCGCTCCCGAAAGAAGCCGTTGCCATGCAGGATTGTGCGGATCGAGGCTTCGGGGGCTCTCGTTATAGTGAATCCTCGACTGCACCCCCTGATCAGGGTACTGCACCCGGGAGCCAATGTCGAGTCTACGGATATATATTCTAGGCTAAGAAATGCCGGATTCCGTCATTTGACTGACGATACTCCCCCCTGGCCTGCCCGTATCTCCCGGAAAGGGATTTAACCGGGGAGCCTATAAATCCCCGGCAACCATAGTATCAGCAACCGATCCATGAACGTCCTCTTCCTCGCCAAGGATGGCGTCGCCCTGTTCCACGAACTCTCAAGCTCCGAGACAAGCAGGGATGCACTCCGGTTCTACCGCCCGGTTGAGACCCCTTCCGGGATTGCCATCTCGGTGGCATCTCTCGGCAGTGCACTCTCCCTTGTTGCTGACCTCAGGTGGTACGTCAAACGGTACATGCGGGGAGTCCTGTTCGAGATCTCCCCTGCAATATACTGTTCCTATGGTCTCGCCCGGGAGGTTTATTTCAACCGGGCGATCACGCTCGGGGACACGTGGGAGTTCCGGCTTGTCTACCGGATGAAGAACGGGCAGGTGGTCCGTGAAGAACAGGTGGTTCCCGGGCGTGAACGACCCCTCGGGGGGACGCCCGAATCGCCCGAGATTGAGGTCTGGTGCACGGAAGACGAGTATCATTGTGGGATCAGCATGCCGGCCGGGGGCGATGATGCCGATGAGGGCGGGGAGAGTGGCGGCCTATCAGAGTGATGCGGGGAAAGGTAATCCCTCATCATCGTCGTATGTTTTTCAAACAGGGGTGGGTCCAGAACGATCTAATCATCCATAGGATTTATATCGACGAGTTTAACAGGGCAGTCACGGTGAAAAATCACTGGCTTGCAGGGGTTATGCCAGCCCAAAAACCATTGCGATGAATATCACATAGGAGACGAGGAGAACAAAGGCCCAGACACGGGTCTGCATTCTGCTCCCGAAGTAAAGCCCGAAGATCGCGGCGGCAAATCCCATCATCACCAGGGTATCATTGTATTCCGTCACCGGAACGGTGGTAAACAATGAGTTTATCCCGAGGATGAAGAGGATATTGAAGATATTGCTGCCGACAATGTTCCCGACCGAGATGGCCGGACTGTTCTTTAAAGCGGCAATAAGCGAAGTGGCAAGCTCGGGGAGAGAGGTTCCGACGGCCACCAGTGACAGGCCTATCACATACTCCGGAATACTGAGGATCGCTGCAATCTCGACCGCGGAAGTGAGGAGGAGGTGTGACCCGAGGATGACTGCCCCAAGCCCAAGGACCGTTTTTACCAGGGGATGTTTCGTCTCGGCAGGGGGATCCTTCATATCATCGTGGCGGTTCTTTCGTATGAAAAAAAGGATACCGAAGAAAAGGACGAGAAAAGCCAACCCCGTGATCCAGTCGATCACTCCCCTTAAGGAGAGCACCGCGTAGAGGATGGTCGCAGCAAGCATCAGGAGCGAGTCTTTCAGGAAACGGGGACGCAGGTGCCTGGAGGCTGTAAGGGTGGGGTTGATCAGGACGCAGAGGGCCAGGATGAGACCGATGTTTGCGATATTGCTCCCGGTGATGTTCGCAAGCCCGATCTCGTAGGTGCCGGTGAGAAACGCCTCAGTGGTGACAAAGAATTCGGGGAGTGAGGTACCGAATGCGACCACCGTGAGCCCAATCGTGGTCGCTGATACTCCCATCCGGAATGCGAGACCTTCTGCTCCACTGACCGCTACCTCCGCCCCTTTCAGCAGCAGGATCAGCCCGATAATGAAGAGGACGAATACCAGGATCATTCCAGTGATTGGATATTGCGCTGATGGGGAAGATGGTATCGGCCTGAAAAATCAGGAAAAGACTGGTAGTGACCTGGTCCCCCGGAGTACGGATCAGGTCACGATCCAGGACCGGTTCTGTCTTTCAGCGGATGGTCCCGGTCATGAGCCATCGTCCCATTGATTCCAGGACCCGCGATAGTCCAATACCAATTTCGATTCGGGCAGACCTGGACATCTCCACGGTTTGGCGCCTGTCCCGATAGCATGTTCATCCGGTTGCGGTTTAAGGGTGCCCGTATCAGGGCTCGTTCTTCAGCATCTTCAGTGCTGAGTACACCAATCCTGAGAGTGTAGTCCCCAGGCAGTTCTCTGAATAATTGTGGGGTAAATGGAGTGATACCCTCACAGAAAGGTCCGGATCACGAAAGGAGAGGGTACCCGGAGATTCAGCGATTCTCCGGGTTGACAAAACAGAAGGGATCTTCATCAGAAAAATTCCCTGAGGCAGCATAAGCCCGCACCCGGCATCCCCCGCCACACAATTCAAAATAGGTGCACGTACTGCATCTCCCGCCGATGGATGCTTTTTTGTTCCGGAACCTGGACAGGACGGGGTTCGTATCGTCCGACCAGAGCGAAGAAAATGGCCGTTTACGGATATTTCCGATGAGGAACTCCGGAGCCCTTGCAAACTGGCAGGGGTAGACGTTCCCCCTTGGATCGATATTTGCCACCCGGATGCCGGCACTGCAGCCTCCATGAAGGGATTCGAGGAGCCGCTCCGCATCCGGCAGGTCCGGGGATGAGTCCTGCTCCATCGAACGGAGAAGATGAATGCAGTCCTGCGGGGCATCAACGGTCAGAAATTCCATGGCACCCGGGGCGGTCTCTTTCGCGTTCCGGTAGAGCAGGTCGAGGGCATCCTGTACTTCCTGGCTGCCGAGCTGGAGGCGTGCATACCCTTCCCTGCCCCGGCCGCTCGGGACGAGCCAGTAGAGGCAGAACCGGGAAGCCCCGATACGCCGTGCAAGGTCGATAAGGGCACCCAGTTCGCCAGCGTTCTCCCTCGTCAACGTCACCCGCACCCCACACCGGACGCCTGAGTCAAGGCAGTGGGAAAATGCTCCGATCGACCGGTCAAATGCACCCGACATCCCCCTGAACCGGTCGTGGGTGGCTGCGGTTGCACCATCCAGCGAGATACCGATGTATTCAATGCCGCTCTCATGTATTTTTTCCGCCATTTCCTTGTCAATGAGGGTACCATTGGTGCTGAGCGCGGTCCTGATCCCTCGATCCCTGGCATGACGCGCAAGCTCCCAGAGGTCATGGCGCAGGAGTGGCTCTCCCCCGGAAAAGAGGATGAGGGGTACCCCCGATCCCGCAAGGTCATCGATCAGGTCCA
>Ga0116144_10001399_pt1 | contig 28824 bp, 19 predicted proteins | sample AD_UKC035_MetaG_FD_89746 | JGI IMG/M metagenome (GOLD analysis project Ga0116144, IMG submission 89746) | Active sludge microbial communities of municipal wastewater-treating anaerobic digesters from USA - AD_UKC035_MetaG | ecosystem: Engineered > Bioreactor > Anaerobic > Digestate | place: USA...
ATCAGTATGGACATTCATAACCTGAATGATGGTTTCTATTTCCTGAAGTTAAGCACTGCCAAAGAAACATATCAGTCGAAGTTTGTTAAAGTTTCAAGATAGATTTTTTTCTAAATTAAGTTTGTAAGTCAAAAAGGATGAAGCATAAATATGCTCCATGCTTTTTGATTTAAAAATGATATGCAGCTGCAAATGTGATTCTTGTCGAAACCTCCGGCTTTCGATCAGCTGCATAAAAGTTTTCATTCCTCGCGGCATGATAGTATGTTTGCATTGAGTACCCGATGTATGTGGAAATATCCATTTCCAGTTTACCGATGCAGATTAATCTAAAACCGCCTGCGATTCCATTCTCAAGAAGGTTTTCTTTGTAATGTTTTAATTTAGTGTCAGGCCATTCTTTGACAAGAAACGATTCTGAAAACTTGTAGAATGTAAATAAGCCGAAGTGAAAAAAATGCATTTCACCCGATTCAATATACCATCTGAGTTCAATGCCCGGTTCATAACTTCGGGAACTTTCATTTTTGGTCTTGTATCGATCATAATTAAAATTTCCCTGAATACTATAACATTTTTTAAAACAGGCTTCAAGTCCGAAATTAAACTGAGTAGAACTCTTTTCCAGAATGCTGTTGAATGCAGGTATTAGATCGGACTTTAGGATATAGCCTGAATGAGATTCTGTTCCCTTTCTGTTATTGAATTTGCTTTTAGAGTAGACTGTATCTACATTGAAAATGTTGAACACTATGATTAAATACAGAAATGGCAGGTACTGATGCATTAAGAATTCTTGATCTGTTGTGCAAACGAATAAGCTCTGTTTATATTTTAGTGTTCATGTTAATGAGGTCAATCTTGAATTTCGAATGGATGTAAGATTGTCAATTTTACCTCTTGTCAATCCAATTTTTCCACAAAGACACATTTATTCAACGGCAAAGAATAGAAAATTTAATATCAATATTATACACCCTGCCGGATCCGTTCAGGTTTTATTCATGGTCATTTGTATGATTGTAGAGGCCTTAAGCTTTACATTTGTATATTTACTTCCTCAAAGAAAGCCCTTGTTAACTCTATTGTTCGCCTTTTTAACGGCACTGTTGATCTCCTTGTTTTCAATCCCGTCAATCATAGGGGTTTCGAATAAATTGGAACTTTTTGATGAACCGGGAGAAAGAAAAATGCATACCTCAAAAATTCCCTTTCTTGGTGGCCTGGCGATATTTGCGGCAACATTAATTTCATTTATCATTTGGGCGATCCCTTACTTTGAACAGAATCAGCTGATCATTCTGGCTTCCCTTTGTATTTTATTCTTTATGGGACTTCGTGATGATATTCTTCCTATTAAACCGGTCATAAAAATACTTGGACAAATGGCAGCAGCATTTCTGGTAATTTCCTTCTGTGGTTTATACATAAGCGGGTTGCATGGATTGTTCGGGATTCATACTGTGAGTCCTGTTATTGCTTATGTGATCAGTACTCTTGTTATCTTATTTCTGATAAACTCATTTAACTTGATCGATGGTCTTGACGGACTGGCAGCAGGATTGGCATTTATTGCAGCTCTTAGTTTTACCTATTTGTTTTTTTGCTATGAAGAATATTTCATGGCAGTTTTATCCTGTAGCCTTGCAGGTGCGCTTTTAGGTTTTCTTGTTTATAATTTTTATCCGGCAAAAATATTTATGGGAGATACGGGGTCACTGACAGTCGGATTCATTTTGTCAATCCTTGCAATTCGTTTTGTTGAGTTAAATAAGGCAACTGTAGTTGAGGACCTTTTCAACCAAAGATCTGCACCGGTAATTGTTCTCGCTATATTGATTATTCCTGTTGTTGATGCGATCAGAGTTTTTTTTCTGCGGCTCTACAAAAAGAGATCACCATTTTCTGCAGATCGTTTGCATATTCACCACAAATTGCTGGACCTTGGTTTCAGTGAGAGACAAGTTGCTCTGGTCTTATATATAGTAAATTTGTTATATATTTTTCTGGCCTGGTTCTTTCGCTTCGAAGATTCAACTTTTATGTTTTATGTATTGATAATCAGTGCTTTGGTAATGACACAGTTGCCGCATCTGATCCTGAAGCTTCGAAATGCCCGTCAATTTAAATGAAACTGCAACCCATTACGATCCTTTGGGTATAACTAGAGTTGAGTAAAAATCTCGGTCCTTCAGATCTATGGCGCCCTCCGGTTCTACGCTTCTTTTTATTTTTGGTACAAGACCAGAAGCCATTAAGTTGGCTCCATTGATCCGTGAGTTTAGATCCCGGCCCGGTATGAATGTCTTGGTTTGCGTCACCGCTCAACATCGGGAAATGCTTGATCAGGTTCTCAATTTTTTTGAGATCAAACCTGATTATGACCTTAACATCATGCAAAGCAATCAAACTTTGTTTGACGTTACAGTCGTTGGTTTAAAAGCACTGGAGCAGGTGTTGGATGCCTCAAAGCCAGACCTGGTATTTGTTCAGGGAGATACCACAACTTCATTCATTGGAGCACTGGCTGCTTATTATAAGAAAATTAAAATTGCACATGTAGAAGCAGGTTTGCGGAGTGGTAACAAATATTCACCATTTCCGGAGGAGATGAACCGGGTTCTCGCAAGTCATCTGGCAGATTTTCATTTTACTCCTACACGTCAGTCGGTTGGTAATTTAGAGAGGGAGAATATTTCTTCTCACCTATACAAGGTTGGAAATACTGTCATCGACGCTTTGTTCCTTGGCCTGGATCTGATAAGAAAGCATGAGGAGTCGGTTTATGAAGATCATTTTCCTCAGGTGCAGTTGCAGAAAAGAATCGTTCTGATAACGGGGCATCGCCGGGAAAGTTTTGGAGGACCATTTGAAAATATTTGTAAAGCTATTCGTGAGGTAGCAGATAAGTTTGATGATGTAGAGTTTGTATATCCTGTTCATCTGAATCCCAACGTTCAGGAGCCTGTGAATAGAATTCTGAAAGGTCTTAATAATGTTCACCTGGTTGCACCGCTTGAATATCCACAGTTTATATGGTTAATGAATCGTTGTCATGTAGTATTGACAGATAGTGGAGGCCTGCAGGAAGAGGCACCTGCACTTGGAAAACCTGTGCTGGTGATGCGTGATGTCACAGAACGGAAGGAGGGTGTTGATGCAGGTACAGCTAAGTTGGTCGGAACAGATAGAGTTGTAATTGTAAGAGAGCTCACAAGTTTGTTATCAGATGAACGTGCATATCAAAAAATGGCGAAGGCTGTAAATCCATATGGGGATGGTACTTCATGTAAACAGATTGCCGATCTTGTTGTAAAAATCTTACCTCGCAGCTAAACAAAATGAATGAAACGAATAAGATGAACGTTACAATAATGGGCCTTGGTTATATCGGGCTGCCTACTGCTGCTCTTATTGCCAGCAAAGGCATCAATGTATACGGAGTTGATATTAACAAGGAAGTTGTTGATACCATTAACATGGGTAAGATACACATTGTGGAACCTGATCTGGAAGGATTGGTTCACTATGCAGTACAAAAGAAGTTTCTCAAGGCCTCATTAACAGTAAAATCGTCTGATGTATTCTTAGTTGCAGTCCCGACTCCATTTAAAGCTAAGCACATCCCGGATCTTTCCTTTGTTGAAAAAGCTACAAAGATGATCATCCCCAGACTTAAAATCGGAAATCTCTTTATAATCGAGTCGACAAGTCCTGTTGGTACGACTGAGAAAATGGCAAAACTGATCTTCAAAGAGAGACCAGAACTAAGAGGCAAGATCTCTGTTGCGTATTGCCCGGAGAGGGTTCTGCCCGGTCATGTCATCTATGAGCTGCAACAGAACGACAGAGTGATTGGAGGAGTAGACGAGGCGAGCACCGAGGCTGCCATAAAATTTTATTCAAAGTTCGTGAATGGGGATCTTCACAGGACAAATTCCAGAACTGCGGAGATGTGTAAGTTGGTTGAGAATGCATATCGTGATGTGAACATAGCCTTTGCCAATGAATTGTCTATTATTTGTGATAAGGCAAATATTCAGGTTAACGAATTGATCGATTTGGCCAGTAAACATCCGCGGGTAAAAATATTAAACCCCGGTCCTGGTGTCGGTGGACATTGTATTGCTGTAGATCCATGGTTTATTGTATCGGAATTTCCGGAAGACGCAAAGATTATTAAACAGGCTAGATTGATCAATAATTATAAGCAGGAATGGGTTTTTAATAAGGTTAGATCTGTAGCCTCGAAATTTCAGAAGGACAAGGGACGCGTTCCTGTGATTGCCTGCATGGGACTTACGTACAAACCCGATATTGATGATCTGCGTGAATCTCCTGCACTTGAAATTTATAATGATCTAAAGAGAGAAAAGTTTAAACTTCTTGCAGTGGAACCAAATATCAGAAAAGATTCCAAGATCATGGTCTCGGATATGAATGATGCCGTGGTTCAGGCTGATATTCTTGTGTTCCTTGTTGCACACAAGGAATTCAGAACACTGAAGTTGTCAGAAGAAAAATTAATTTTGGATTTTTGCGGAGTCAGCCATCTGTAATAAACAGGATTAACTTCCCGCGGAGCAGCCATTAAGCATCCGGTTTTTGAATCACAAATAATTTAATGTTTAAGTTTATTTCTTCTGTTTTTCCCGGCTTGAGTACAGCCTTCGCGAGAAAGTCAGTGATCCATTCATTGGTTATTCGTGCATTCGGGCTGGTACTTATCTTTTGTAGTCAGGTTCTTTTAGCCAGATTAATGGGTGTTAAAGGATATGGAGAATATACAGTTATCATCACCGCCCTGAATTTTATAGTAGTATTCAGTTTGTTTGGAATGGACACAAGCGTATTGAGATTTCTTCCTTCATACCTGCAGAAAAAAGAATTTCAGTTTGCACATGGATTTATCAGGTTTAGCTACAGAATGATCTCTGCACTGGCAGTGATCGGTAGCATTGGCATCTTCATATTTTTATTGACTCATTCAAAAAAGTATCACATTGGTTTTTCTGAAGCAATATTTTGGTCTGTGTTGATCCTGCCTTTTCTGGTCTTTGTTAATCAGGCAAGTTCAGTCCTCAGAGCATTGCAAAGAATTAAAGCTTCACTCTTACCGGCTTATTTTCTTTTTCCGGTTGGAATGGGAATTGGTTGGTTTTACTATGATAATGCACATGGCAAGTTGCCCGTTGACGCTGCCATGATGATCAATTTGATCGTTACGATAATTGTATTTGCTATTATCTACAGAAAAGTAACTAAAAGCGCAAGGAAACAAATCCCGATAGCTGAACCTAAGCCCGAAAGGAAATTATGGTTAATGGTTTCTGCAACTGTTTTGCTTACATCATTTCTTAATATGTTATTGAAACAGTCTGATATTTTGTTTGTCAGCTACTTGCTCGGAAATACTATGGCTGGTAAATATGCGGCTGCAGCCAAAATGGCTATGATTGTTGCTCTTGGACTCTCAGTCATTGATTATGTATACATTCCGAAGATTGCAGCCATGTGGGAAAACAGAAGGCTTATTGGTCTGCAACAAATGATAAAAGAAGCATCGAGGCAAATACTGATAATTACAATTCCTATAGTTTTAGTTTTGATTATTGCCGGTAAATGGATACTTGGTCTTTTCGGTGAGTCCTTCTCAGCATCATATGTTCCATTGGTGATACTTGTATGTGGACAACTATTTAATGCATTAACAGGAATGGTTGGTGGTTTGCTCATGATGACGGGACATCAAAAGGTGTTTTTGTTTTTATATTTTTTATCGTTTTGTCTTCAGGTTAGCCTGAATTTTTTACTTATCCCTGTATATGGAATAGCCGGGGCGTCAATTGCATCGGCATCGGCAATTATCCTGCTCAATGGGCTTGCTTACCTGTATGTCAAAAAGAAATTGAAGATTTCCGCTGCAGCTTTTTAGCAATAATTAAAAACACTCATTCCGCGTCGACTATTTTGTAAATTCGCCGTTGTGAATACATCGATCCGGCAGCCAATTCTAACAATTCAGTCCACCTTGTTTGAAAGAGTGTTACTGTTCTTGTTGGTATTCAGTATTTATTTTGAAGCAAACCTTCCATTTGTCGGTACAGCAAGTACACCTTTTTTAATTTTTGGTTTTACATTCATTTATCTTACTGCCACGAGAGCAAAAACGTTGCTGCGCTTATTTTCAGGAAAGTACTTTATCTCATCTGTTCTCTTTGCCATTGTCTGTATTTTCATGGAGACATTGCACCCATTTGCATCCTATGAGTTTATTGGCCGATATATCAATATGACGGTAGGAATTTTTTGTATAGCTGTTCTTTGCCGTGACTACGCAGCGCTTGATGTCGCCTTATTTACCTTTGTTCTGGCTAGTGCCATACAATCAATAATTCTAATTTCAGGGTCATTTCACTTATTACAAGGTTTAACGGCTTTTGGCTTTTATGATGCTTCACGCGCCAGGATCGAAGCATTCGATGAGATTTTTCTTAGAGGGAATTTGAATGAAATTTCCTATTTCTCATCTATCGGTGCATTGATCGGAATGATATGGGTTTACTATGAAAGAAAAAATTGGAGACGATGGATAATGATACTACTAACGGTTCCATCCATTTTGGGAGTTTTCTTTCCTGCATCGCGGACAGGTGCCTTCGTATTCTTTGCATCATCTCTGATATTTGTTTTTAAAACGAGGGTGAATCTAAAGAAATGGATCATGCCTGCAGCATTAATAGCATCATTGTTGGTTCTAGCTATTCCTGATGTAATTTGGGTCAGACTTGCATCGATCGTACATCTTTCGGAATTGCAGGAGTCAGACTCCCGTACCAAAGTGTTTTCAGCAATCGTATCTCATATTGATGATTATGCCCTTACAGGGGTAGGTGCCGGTAACTACTGGCATGGTTGGGCGGTCTCTGCCGGTATCACAAATCGATTTACAACTGACATTGCAATGGCTGCACATAATGCATTCTTTCAATTGTGGATGTATTGGGGAGTACCGGCTTTAGCGGGTTTTTTATTCTTGATATGGATTTTTTCAAGAGCCGTTGATCCGAACATTACAGGTGACAGAATAAAAACCAGTTTGTACATATTCGTATTCATGATCCCTATGATCTTTTTATTCTATCATTCATTTTATCATAAATCATTTTCAATTGGACTGGGTATGTTAATAGGTGCGCGCTTTTGGAATTTGTTTGAGCCTTATAACACCATTGAGAAGTGGTGAAATGAGTGCACAAATTTACCATATCGCACTTGTACTCGGTTCCATGCGAATGGGCGGTGCAGAACGTGCATCACTGAATTTAATTAATGAATTTGTTGCCAGAGGGGTACGTTGTGATCTGGTATTGGTGCAGGCAGAAGGAGAATTGCTTTCTGAACTTGATCCTGAAGTAAATATAGTTCCCTTGGGAAAAGGTCGCACGCTTTATTCAGTTTTTGCAATGAGAAGATACCTGAAAAAGATCAGACCACAGGTTGTTATCGCAGGACAAACACATGTGCAAATAATGACCCTGCTGGCCAGGAAACGATCACTATCCAATATTCCTGTTATCCTGAATGAACACAGTACCTTCTCTACTAATAATCCGGGCAGTACATTTAAAGGCAGACTCACAAGATTGTTTGCAAAATATATTTTTAATCATGCTGATGCAATCACAGCAGTATCGCAGGGTGTGAAAAAAGATCTTCTACAAGAGTTTCCATTTCTTGGTCCGAAATTAGACGTCATCTATAATCCTGTTGTTGGAAGAACTCTTTTTGAAAAAAGTAGATTGGAAGTTCAAATGCCATGGGATAAAAGAGAATCTATTCCTGTGATTCTTGGCCTTGGTCGCCTTGTACCTGACAAAGATTTTGAAAATTTACTGCATGCCGTCGCAATTGCCAGGAAATCTCAACGTATACGTTTGTTAATTGCAGGTGATGGTCCCGATAAGGAAAAGCTTGTGAAACTGGCTGAGAAATTATCATATGGGAATGATATTAATTTTATGGGGCTTTCTGATAATCCATATTCACTAATGAAACAAGCGGATCTTTTTGTGCTTTCATCAAGAAGAGAAGGGCTGCCGATGTCACTGATTGAAGCTCTGGCATGTGGCTGCAGAGTAGTAAGCACTGATTGTGAAAGCGGGCCTTCAGAAATATTAAATAAAGGAGAGTACGGTCGCCTGGTTCCTGTCGCAGATGCAGATTTACTTTCTAAAGCTATTTTAAGTTCATTGAAGGATAAGGTCCAAAAGGATTCAGGTAATGAGGCAATTCATCCTTTTTATGTTGAAACGGTTTGTGATAATTATTCAAGATTAATTATATCATTGTTAGGCCGGGGAGTAAAAGCATGAGCAAAACCAGAATCGTACTTATCGGGCCAATGCCGCCACCCAATGGCGGAGTCTCTACTCACTTGTCAAGATTGCTGAAAAGAAGCCAGTCAGAGAAAGACTTGCAACTGAGTGTGATCGATCTTAGACGATTTAGAGTACATAGAACCTCTGACTCAAGTCAAAATCCATTCACACTTATTCGTACTTTTTTATTGGCTGATGTTTTCCATTTTCATCTTAGTCGTAATCTAAAACTGTGGCTCATTAAAATTGCAAGATCTTTTGGTAAGAAAATAATATATACACATCACAATTCTCGCAACTTGAAGGATCCTGTTACATTAATGACTATGAGAATTTCGCATCAGGTGATACTTGTGCGTCCGCTACAAGATGCTTTACCGGAGGACATTCAAAATAGAATACATGTAATTCCGGCATATCTTCCTTCATCAACCAAGAGCACCATACCATCCGAATTGAAGGAAAGGATAGGTGACAGGAAAATTATTTTTGCTCATTGTTACCAGAAAAAAGGCGAAACTTTACTGGTCGATGGAAAAGATCTCTATGGCTTTGATATAATTTTGGATGCTTTTGAAATTATGCACAGGGATAAATTTCCCCCGGGCTACATTTTGATTCTTGCAGACCCCGCTGATGGGATGAAGGAAATGTACAAAGAGCGTATAGATGAGCTGGTTAAGAATTATAACATGTCTGTTATATATTGGAACAAAGAGCTTGATTTCTCTGCAGCTTTAGATCATTGCGCTCTAGTTATCCGTGCCACCCGTTCAGACGGGGATGCGGTGTCCATCAGAGAAGCATTGCAGGCAGGAGTGCCGGTAATTGCAAGCAACTGCGTTGAAAGGCCGCATGGAGTGATAAGTTTTGTTTCAGGCGATTCCTTTTCATTGTCATCTGCACTAGCAAAACATTTTGAAAGCCCCGGAAACAGAATTTTCTCTCAAACTGACTATGCACCTCAAATTTTCAGAATTTACCGATCGCTCAGTAATACTGTTGAGAAATAAATTTTGATTGAGGAAAATTATTCTGACTTTCTGTAGGATAAGCGGGCAATTTTTTTAACTTTGATTGATTGGCTTTTTTGATTCAGGGTTTCCATGAATATCATTCGTTTTCTGCATACTGTTCGTAATTTTCAAGCGGATCAGATCCGTCAGAAGATGGTGTATAGCCTGGCGAAGAGTAAAGCGGCACAAAGTCTTCATAAGAATTACACATTCAATTCTTCCGGTATTTTTCCATTACACTATACCAATACAGCCGTAGTTCCAAAGTATTACGAACAAGGCAAATTTACTTTTTTAAATAGTCAGTTAAGTTTCACCGGCAGTCCTCCCTGGAATGAAATGAAGCATGGAATATTATGGAACATGCGTTTGAATTCATTTGAATACCTGTTGCAGAATAATATTGAAAAGGATAAAGGAGTGGAGTTGATACGGGATTTTATCGTACATTCTTCTTCTAACAGAACTTTATATGATTCATACACTGTTTCGCAAAGGATTATAAACTGGACAAGTTTTATATCAAAACATTCCATCAAGGACAGTGAATTATTAGGTTTTCTCTATAGGCAGGCATGTTATCTTGCCAGTAACCCTGAATACCATCTTAGAAATAATCATTTACTTGAGAATGGTTTTGCTCTTATTAGAGCGGCTTTGTTTTTTCAGGATTCAAAGCTTCGAAAGAAAGCAGAACGAATACTTATAGATGAATTAGGACGTCAAATTCTTAGAGATGGAGCACATTTTGAGTTGAGCCCTATGTATCATTGTATAGTTTTACGTCATACTCTGGAGACAATCGAAATACTTAATTCAAATGACAACAAAGGAGATGGGGTTTTGCTTTCTAAGTTAAGGGATACAGCATCCAGTATGTGCGGATGGTTGAAGAACATTGCATTCGATAATGGTGATCTGCCTCAACTCAACGATTCCGGTGATGAAACTCATTCCTGGTTTGCATTGTTTAAATATGCCGATAGTCTGGGAATAAAATGTAAACCCAATGCACTTGGTCCTTGCGGTTACAGAAAATTCAGGAATAGTCATTTTGAAATGCTTGTAGACGTGAATGGTTTGACGCCATCGTTTGCACCAGGTCATAGTCATGCAGACACATTTCACTTTCTCCTGCATGTTTTTGGGTCTCCCTTTATCGTCGACACAGGCGTTTCAACATACTCTCCAGGTCCTGTGCGTGCCTACGAACGTTCGACACAGGCACACAATACTGTGATGATAGAAAACAGAGATCAAAGTGAAGTTTATGGAAGTTTTCGCGTTGGCAGGAAAGCCTCTGTGTATAATTTAAAAGAGGCCAGAAATTTCATCTCAGCCTCACACAATGGATATAAAATAATTGGTGCAATTCACCATCGAAGCTTCGATTTTGGTGATAGAGAGATAGTTATTCATGACAGGATAGATCCCGGTGCCGGGCTTAATGCTACAGCGTTTTTCCATGTTCATAAAAATTGTTTTTTGAGTCTCAGGGAAGGAAAATTATTTTCTAAGTTTGTTCAACTTAGTTTTGAGGGAGCCGAAAAGGTTCAGCTTTGTGATACATGGGTGGCTCCGGCATTTGGCGTGAGGCATCCTTCTAAAAAGATCAAAGTTGATTTTAAGGGTGAACTCACAACAAGGATTTCATTGCCTTGAGAATTCATTGAAAGTTATTAATGTCATAACCCCTCATTTTACGCCTGAGATAACGGCGGCTGCGCATCGCATAGATGCAGTAGTATCAACTCTTGCAGGTGAGTTTAAGGTGAATGTATTCACCCTTACTGAAAGGGGAAAAAAGGCCGGCGCTTCCCAGGTCCAGATTGCAGACAATGTGACTGTACACTCCATAAATTTGCCCGGTTATGCTAAGTCAATGTTTTTTATCCGGGCTTTATATGAATTATATTATTCGATCAAAATATGCAAGCTGGCTTCGGATCATGAGGCTGATATCACCTTTGTAACTTCACCTTACATGTTTTTACTTCCTGTTGCTACTTTTTTTTCGGGCAAGAGTAAGTTGATAGCGGATGTAAGGGATCTGGTTTGGTGTTATTTACCTAAAAATAATTTTATTCAGCATCTTATCAGAAGTCGGTTTGAAAAACTAATAAGTCATTATATCACCCTTTACGACCACGTTACGGTTACAAACAGATCGGAGAAAAAATGGCTTCTTGAGAATACAAGTTTGCCGAATGATAAAATTACCATTCTTAGCAATGGCATTTCTGCAGAAAGATTCGAACGATTATGTTCCCTGAAATACCACGGTAAGAAAGACCCCTTTGTAATTACTTACGTGGGTAATATTGGTAACGGGCAAGATCTGCAACCTTTGATCGATACAGTTAAAAACCTGAAAGGTGTAAGGTTGAATATAATCGGTGATGGTATCGAACAAAAGAAATTTGAACAGCAAATCAAGCATGATAAAATTTCTAATATTCAACTGCATGGCAAGTTGAAGTGGAATAGAATACTACCCTTTTACCAAAGCAGTTCTGTCTTATATGCACGTCTTGGGGAAAATTACAACAGTGCTATTCCTTCAAAACTTTTCGAATACCTGAGCACAGGTTTACCTGTTATTTTTCACGGTAGAGGAGAAGCGAAGGAATTATTGGCGCAATTTGAAAATACATTCATAGTTGAAGAAAGAGATAATGGAAGTCTTGAAGAGGTATTGTTGCAATTGAAGAAAACCGATCCGGACCATTCTGCGTTGAACAGAGAACTGATCGCTTCGCAATATTTGAGAGGAGATATTAATCAAAATCTTTTTCCGGTAATTGATAAGCTGCTTTCTATTTCGGCTGAAAATCCAATAAATCAAGAATCAGTCCCACTCATATTGCAGTAAGATGCGTTTTGATCTTTGCAATTTGAAGGATTTTACTAAACTTGCAGCGCATTTCAAGCATTAGAATGTCAGATAAATCCTTGACACTCACAGAACAAGTGTCTTTTTCAAGCAAGCTTCAAGATTATATACTCCTAACCAAATTCAGGTTGTCCGGTTTGGTGGTATTCTCTGCAGCTATGGGTTATATAATTGCCTCAGGTTCCGGATTTTCCTGGACTCGATTAGGTATACTCATGATAGGGGGATTTTTAGTGACAGGCGCATCCAATGGTTTTAATCAGGTGTTGGAAAAAGATCTTGATAAGCTGATGGATCGTACATCAAACAGGCCATTACCCTCGGGGAGGATGAGTATTTCTGAAGCACTTATGGCATCGATCTTTATGGGCATTTCCGGTGTAGGGATTTTATGGCTGGCAATCAATCCATTATGTGGGGTGCTAAGCTTACTTTCTCTACTTATTTATGTATTCATTTACACACCTGCGAAAAAACTGACACCTTTTTCAGTGCTTATCGGAGCTATCCCGGGAGCATTTCCACCCTTGCTTGGCTGGATCGCTTATACCGGTGAAGTTGGTTTGGAAGGTCTGGCATTGTATGCCATTCAATTCATATGGCAATTCCCTCATTTTTGGGCAATTGCATGGGTGTTGCATGATGATTATGCCAAGGCGGGATTTAAAATGTTGCCATCCGGTGGAGGAAGAAATAAAAAATCAGCCTACCAAACACTGGTTTATGCTATCTGCTTAATCCCGATGGCACTCCTTCCGCAATTTTTCGGATTTACAGGTACTATCAGCACAATTCTTATGTTGATTTGTGGTTTGATGTTTACATTTCAGGCTGTCAATCTCTATATTACTTGCGAGACAAAAGCCGCACAAAAATTGATGTTTGGATCGTTTATATATTTGCCATTGGTGCAGATCGTTTGGATGATTGATAAATTATTTAATTAATAATATGGATATCGTGATGCAGGGGGACAATAGAAGTGGCAACCTAATGAGAGCTAAGAGAAGCCTTCTTTTATTAGGAATTGTCAGCATCGTTATGCTTTTTGCCGGATTAACATCAGGTTACATTGTCAGACAGGGTGAGGGCAAATGGCTGGAATTTGCATTGCCTAACATGTTTGTCATCAGTACAATCCTGATACTGATAAGCAGTATCCCAATGCAGTGGGCCTTATACTCTATCAAGAACGACCGACCAAAAAATCTCATGACAGGTTTGGTCTTGACAGCTATTCTTGGATCAGCATTCGTTCTTACTCAATATCTGGCCTGGTCGGAATTATTCAATCATGGTATTGCTTTTACCGGCCGTATTAAAGATGTCACAACAGATTTTACCTATATACCATCAGGTGTTGAAACGGTGGAACAGGCAGGCGAGGCCGGAAACGTTGCAGGATCATTTCTTTACGTCATCACCGGTTTACATGTCATCCACCTTCTTGCAGGAATCATTGTATTATTTGTTGTATTTTCACGCGCGACAAGAAATAAATACTCAGCCGCTAATTACAACGGCGTGAAAATGTGCACTATATATTGGCACTTCCTGGGAGGCTTGTGGCTGTATTTATTTTTCTTTTTACTTTACATCCGATAAGAACAAAGCATATTATTACACGTACATAAACAAGAATAAAAAGAATTTAATTCATGGCAAATCAATCAGCTGTAACACCTTCTTCAGGAAATATCTGGGACGGCGGTAGTTCTCCTTTTTCAGTTCGTTGGGGGAAGATGTATATGTGGATTTTCCTCGTTTCGGATGCTTTTACATTTTCAAGTCTATTGATTGCCTATGGTGCGATGCGCCATAGATTTCCAGAGATCTGGCCTAAGCCGGGAGATGTCTTCACCCATTTCCCGTTCATACATGCTCATGTACCTTTGATGTACGTAGGTCTGATGACCTTCATACTTATCATGTCATCGGTAACAATGGTGTTAGCAGTTGATGCCGGTCATAGAATGAAAAGGAAATCAGTGCTGACATGGTTAGGTTGGACCATTGTTGGCGGATTTGTCTTCCTGGGATCACAGGCCTGGGAATGGTATCACTTTATCAAAGGTTCTGAAAAAGGTGCTTATGTATTGGCTGATGGACGTTATGCCCGAACTGATGATCTTGAACCGGGTGTTTTAAAGTTTCACGATGGAACTGTTGTTGAAGGAGCAGAAGCTCAAGCCTTGATAGCTTCTTCGGTAAAAAATGTAAAAGGAGCTAACCTCACCGAAAATGAATATGGAAATGTTCCTTTGTTTGGAAATTTCTTCTTCTTTATAACAGGCTTTCACGGTTTCCACGTATTCAGCGGAGTTGTTATTAATATTATTGTATTTATACTGGTCTACCAAGGCTTCCTTGACAGGAAAAAAGACTACGAGTTGGTTGAGAAGGTCGGTTTGTACTGGCACTTCGTTGACCTTGTTTGGGTATTTGTATTCACCTTCTTCTATCTCGTTTAATTAAATTAATAAAAGAAATCTGCCATGTCAGACATGCACCACGAAGTAGTTTCGCATGCAAGCGAAGAAAAAGCACACAGTGCGTTAACAACTAAAATGATCTGGAAAGTATTCTGGATACTTTTAGGGATCACTTTATTTGAAGTGGGAATTTCCTTCACAGGCATTCCACATACAATATTGATCTGGACATTTGTCGCCCTTACTCTTGTTAAAGCATACTACATCGTAGGATACTTTATGCATATGAAATTTGAAGTGGTACCATTTCAGTGGGCCATTCTCTTGCCATTTATCCTCATAGTGTATTTGATATTCATTGCACTTTATGAAGGAACTGTGCTTGGCTATATACCCGGTTAATCTTTAAAAGAATAATGAGTTCACCTGTCTGGAAAAAGATAGCCATACCGTTTGCAATTCTTCTCTTCCCTGTTGTATTCTGGCTCGTCCTGATAACAGGGAAGAATCATTTTAAGGCGCTCCCAATCTATGGCCCTATACAAATCAGCGAACAGGGTGATACCACGTTCCACAGTGTTGGAAGTTTCAGGTTTCAAAATCAGGAAGGAACATGGGTTAGTGACACAGATATTGGCAGCAAATTAATTGTCGCCAATTTTTTCTTTGCAACCTGTAAAACTGTTTGTCCTGATATGAATGCTCAAATGTCGAGACTCCAAAGTAAACTTGATGGCGATAGAAACATTCAGTTGATCTCATTTACTGTAGACCCCGAGAGCGATAGCGTGCCTGTGTTATTTGATTATGCGAAAAAGATGGGAGCTGACAATTCCAGATGGTGGTTTCTTACCGGTGACAAAGATTCTATTTATGCAATTGCCAGAGAAGGATTTCTGGTATCCGCAGCTGCAGGTAAGACTGCAGATGATTTTTTTCACAGTCAGGACTTGATATTACTCGATTCCAAAAGAAGAATTCGTGCAATAGTTGACGGAACTAATTATGCAGAAGTTGACTCCCTTTTTGATCAGATAAAACTTCTGCACTTCGAAGAGGAGAGGGCCAAATAGTTCATAGGCAATTTTGCCATTTAGGTTATATTGTAATATAATTTCAGGACTTACAAATGAATTCGACAATAAAAAGCAACCGATTCTACCTGCGGTTGATATATTTTATTTCTGCTGTAGTTTTTTTGCTGGTTGTTTTTCTTGGACGCCTGCCAAAGTCCGACTCTATCCCTGACTGGGCTAGGTTACTTCCGGCATTCAATGCAATTTTGAATGGCATTACCACCGTAATTTTATTGGTTTCGTTTTATTTTATAAAGAACAAGAAAGTCGAAATCCACAAAAAACTCAACTTGTTAGCATGTATCCTTTCCACCATTTTTCTAATGTCTTACGTCACTTTTCATTCATTTGGCGTTGAAACCAGGTATCCTGAAGAAAACCCTTTGCGTCCAGTGTATCTATTTATCCTCATCAGCCATATAATTCTGGCCTCAGTCGTATTACCTTTAGTTTTGGTATCTTTGTACCGTGGTCTTACGAAGCAGGTTCAGGCTCACAGAAAAATTGTGAGATGGTCATTCCCGATTTGGATCTATGTTACGATCACAGGAGTTATAGTGTATCTTATGATTTCACCCTATTATCAATACTAAGCTTGAAAAAGTTCATCTGCCTTCTTTTACTAAGTTTGTTTTTAAGTCTTTCTGTTATTCCGGCACAGGCTCAGTGTTCAATGTGCAGAAGAGTAGCAGAAACAAATATTGAGAGCAAAACAAATAAGGCAGGAAAATCGCTAAATTCGGGTATTTTGTATCTAATGGCAGTTCCATATCTTTTAGGTGCAGTAGGAGTTGCGATCTGGTGGAAAAGCAGAAGCAAGGAATAATCAGGAAATTCTGCGAATTTGATTTTTTTTAGCTCCTTTAGATTTTTTATCTTTGGTGCGCTATGCAACTTTATAATAAATACGATAAAGAAACCCTGAGAAAGAAGTTAATGGCGGAAGAGTTCAGCCGTAAAACTGTCTCATTCTATCGTTACGTTATTTTAGATAATGTTAATGAGTTAAGAGACTCAATGTATAAGAGTCTTTTTGACCTGTCAGTCTTTGGTCGAATATACCTGGCACACGAAGGCATCAATGCGCAAATTTCAGTGCCAACGCATAACTGGGAACTATTTCTTGAATACCTGAATAGTCTGGAATATTTTAAAGGGGTTGATTTGAAAATAGCCATTGAGGATGATGGTAAATCATTTTATAAATTGATTGTTCGTCATAGAAATAAAATTGTAGCAGACGGTCTGGATGATAATAGCTTTGATGTGACCAACGTCGGGAAGCATTTATCAGCTAAAGAATTTAACGAGGCGATGAATTTGCCTGAGACAGTCGTTGTTGACATGCGCAATCATTATGAAAGTGAAGTAGGACATTTCAAGGGGGCTTTTCTTCCCGATGCCGATACCTTCAGACAAGAGCTTCCATTGGTTCTGAATGAATTGAAAGACAAGAAGGACAAGAAAATTCTTCTTTATTGTACCGGGGGAATTCGATGTGAAAAAGCCAGTGCTTATTTTCGTCACCACGGATTTGAGGATGTCAATCAGTTAAATGGTGGCATCATTCATTATGCCCGTCAGGTTAAAGCAGAAGGTCTTGAGACTAAATTTATAGGCAAAAATTTTGTGTTTGACGACAGATTAGGTGAGCGCATCACTGATGAAGTGATTAGCGTTTGTCACCAATGTGGCAAGTCATCTGACCGACACGTAAATTGTGCGAATGATGCTTGTCATCTTTTATTTATTCAATGCGAAAGTTGTGCACAAGAAATGGCTCACTGTTGTACACCTGCCTGCAAAGAGATCATAGCTTTGCCCATTGAAGCACAAAGAAAATACAGAAAGATCGAACGTAATGACCCGGTTCGTAATGTTTTTAAAAGCAGATTGCGACCAAACTTACGTGATATTATTTCGCAATTATCTCCACCCTAGTTACACACTTAAACTCACTCCAATGCTAAAAAAACTACTCTTCTTATCGGCTTTGTTTAATTTCATGCTGATAGGCACAAGCACGCGCGCACAAGTATTGTTCAGCGAAAATTTTTCTTCAGGCACTCTGCCTGTAGGCTGGACAAATGACAGTCTCGGTCTGCCTGCCGGTCACCTCTGGGTTTTTAATAATCCTTTTTCCAGGGTTATCACCGGTGCCGGTTTCGATGCAAACTTTGCTCTTTTTGACAGCGATGAAAATTTGACAAATGATAACATCCCTGAACTTGCTTCTTTGACCACACCTTTAATTGACATCACCGGTGCCGGCTCAACTTTATTCCTCGAAGTGGATGAGCAATTCCGCTTTCTTGCCGGCACAACAGGAGAGGCTAAACGTACTATTGAGTATTCTATCGATGCAGGTTTAAACTGGGATACTCTTGTTTATGATTCTGTTGACTATGGTTATCCGGATCCTGCATTACATTCATCCTATAATATCAGCTCAGTTTTGGGTAGTGCTACAGATATTATGGTCCGCTTTACATGGACAGGTGACTGGGACTGGTGGTGGGCACTTGACAATGTGCAGATCACTTCCTATGCAGCATGTACAGCGCCACCTATACCCGGTGATGCTACCTCATCCGTTCCGGATGTTTGTCCGGATGAACTGTTTGACCTGATTTTGGTTGGCTCAGATGTTGGACCTGATATTACTTATCAATGGCAATCATCACCTGATAATTCTACATGGACTGATATCCCCGGAGCAACAACATTGAGTTACTCTGTTAGTCAGACAACAGCAACCTATTATCAATGCATCGTTACATGTACCGGTGTGGATGCCGCTTCTTCGTCTTTGCAGGTGACCATGAGCGCTGGAAATACTTGTTATTGCACTCCGGCGGGCTATTCATGTACAGGCCTTAGCGGTGTTATTACTAATGTTACTATCACAGGAACCACCCTGAACAATAATTCAGCTTGTGATGAGCTTACCGACGTAGCTTATTCAATTTGGCCAATCAATCCTACGACAACAGCAATCTTGGCAAGAGGTTCTGCTTATGATTTTTCAGTAACAACTGACGATGACAATATAATTTCTATTTGGATAGACTATGATCTTAATGGAGGTTTTGAAGCAAGTGAGTGGGTTCAGGTTTGTACAAGTTCAGTAGCTTTTGTTGCTAACACTGTAAATATAATGATCCCAACCACAGCTACCATGGGTCCTACAAGAATGAGAGTCAGAGCCAGATTGGTTGGAAACATAAACGATGCAAACAGTTCCTGTGTGAGCTTTGGTTCAGGTGAATCAGAAGATTATATTGTTGGTCTGGACTTCAATGCAGGTGTGAATAAAATTCCTTTGAAAGGAACGACATTATATCCAAATCCAACTTCAGGCTTGACCTATATCTTTTTTGAGAATACGATCGTAAGTGCTAAGATTAGCGTGTATGATTATCTCGGACAAGTAGTACAGGCTCAGGATATACAAAACACCTTTAGCACCAGCATCGATTTATCAAATGAATCTAATGGCATTTATTTCATTCGGATAGAAAGTGCCGAGGGGAATATCACCCATAAGTTAACTTTGAACAAGTAATAAGCTGATACAAAGAAAGCCTCCGGATGGGGGCTTTTTTTTGCCAAATATTTCATTCAGAGTCCAAATAACCGGCTTGCTCTTTGGAATTAAAATTTAATATTTGCGTTCAAACAGCTTTTTCGTATCTTTGCAGCAGTTCTTTACATTCCGTTTAACGGATTCGCTTATCCAGAAAGGTGGAGGGATTGCGCCCTATGAAACCTTGGCAACCCTTATCCCGGGTGTTTCTCCTATACAATATGATTTAGGGAAATGATCAGGATGAATTTCAAAGAAGGTGCCAATTCGCTCATTCAAATTGAATGATAGATAAGTCATTGTGTTTTCGATCATACCTAGCAGTATATACGATCTCCCTTGACTTGATCAGGGGAGATTTTTTTTTGTAATACTAATATTGATTAACGAAAACAGATAATACAACATAATGATTTTGGAAGATAAAAACACTTTGAATATTTCCGCTGCTATTCGCAGAGAATTGCAGGAACGTGTGTTAGTCATTGATGGTGCAATGGGAACCATGATACAACGCTATCAGCTGACAGAGGAGGACTATCGTGGTGCACGATTCAGGAATTTTTCTCATCCCTTAAAAGGGAATAATGATCTGCTTTCACTGACAAGGCCTGACATCATTGAAGCTATTCATCTTGAATACTTGGAAGCCGGAGCAGATATCATTGAAACAAATACATTTAATGCACAAAAAGTGTCGCTCGCTGATTACGCCATGGAAGATCTGGCATACGAGTTGAATTTTGAATCGGCACGTATCGCTAAACAAGCAATAAGGAAATTCCGGGAAAAGGGAGCAGATAGTGTGTCTTCAAAAGACAATACAGAAGAGTCTGCCGGCAAATGGGTCGCAGGTGCCCTGGGACCAACGAATCGTACTCTTTCTTTATCTCCCAATGTTAATGATCCCGGTTTCCGTGCCATAACTTTTGATCAACTGGCAGAAGCATATGCTGAACAAATTCGTGGCTTGATGGATGGTGGAGTTGATATACTGCTTATCGAGACTGTGTTTGACACACTAAATGCCAAAGCAGCATTATTCGCAATTGAAACTGTCTTCGAAGAAAAAAATATCAGGCTTCCTGTAATGATGTCGGGTACAATAACGGACGCCAGCGGCAGAACTCTTAGCGGACAAACGGTTGAGGCATTTTTGAATTCAGTCTCGCATGTAGATTTACTAAGTGTCGGACTGAATTGCGCTTTGGGAGCGAAGGAAATGCGACCGCACATTGAAGAACTAAGTGCTAAAGCGCCATTTTATGTTAGTGCATACCCTAATGCTGGTCTTCCGAATCAGTTTGGAGAGTATGATGAGAGTCCGCATGACATGGGACATCATATCGAAGACTTCTTGCAAAGCGGTTTTCTCAATATTGTCGGTGGATGTTGCGGTACAACACCGGAACATATTCGTCATATATCAAAACTTGCCAAAAAAATTAAACCACGTTCACTGCCTGAGATCAAGCCTTATCTCAAAGTAAGCGGTTTGGAAGCATTTACTCTTCTCCCGGAATCGAATTTTATGAATATCGGGGAGCGAACCAATGTCACAGGGTCGAGAAAATTTTTAAGACTGATCAAAGATGACAAGTATGAAGAGGCTCTTTCTATTGCGCGCGATCAGGTTGATGGTGGAGCCCAGGCTATTGATATAAATATGGATGAAGGCATGCTCGAATCTGCAGAAGCTATGACCAAATATCTCAATATGCTTGCAGTGGAACCTGATATTGCCAGACTTCCCATCATGATCGACTCCTCCAAGTTTTCGGTAATAGAAGCCGGGTTAAAGTGTACACAAGGGAAATCTATAGTTAATTCTATTTCATTAAAAGAAGGAGAAGAAGAATTTATTCGTCAGGCCGGTATCGTTAAAAAGTATGGTGCAGCGGTGATCGTAATGGCATTTGATGAAAAAGGTCAGGCAGATTCGTACGAGCGAAGAATACAAATTTGTGAAAGGGCATATAAGATCTTGACCGAACAGCTAAGCTTTCCTCCTCAGGATATAATTTTTGACCCTAATATATTTCCTGTTGCAACAGGGATGAGTGAGCACAGGAAGAATGCAATAGATTATTTTGAAGCAACACGATGGATCAAGAAGAATCTCCCTCATGCAAAAGTGAGCGGTGGTGTAAGTAATGTTTCCTTTTCTTTTCGTGGAAACGATATTGTGCGGGAAGCAATACACTCAGCCTTCCTGTACCATGGCATCAAGGCAGGAATGGATATGGGAATTGTCAACCCCGGTCAATTGCAGGTTTATGATGAGATTCCTCCTGAACTTTTAGAACTGGTTGAAGATGTTTTACTGGATAGAAAGGATGATGCAACAGACCGGCTTTTGCAGCATGCTGAATCTCTCAAAGGTATAGTGAGAACGAAGAGTGATGTGGATGCTGAATGGAGGAGTGAACCTGTTGAGAAACGATTGGCGCATGCATTGGTTAAGGGCATTACAGATTTTATTGAATTAGATCTTGAAGAGGCTCGGCCGAAATATCCGCAAACACTCCAGTTGATTGAAGGCCCATTAATGGATGGAATGAATATTGTCGGAGATCTTTTTGGCTCCGGAAAAATGTTCTTGCCCCAGGTAGTCAAGAGCGCCAGAGTCATGAAAAAAGCTGTTGCTTACCTGGAGCCTTATCTTAATGAAGAAAAATTACGTAATGCTGCTGCAGGAAACAGTACTGTTCGACAAACTGCCGGGAAGGTTTTGCTGGCAACAGTGAAAGGCGATGTTCATGATATTGGAAAGAATATAGTAGCTGTTGTGTTGGCATGTAATAATTATGAAATTATCGATCTGGGAGTTATGGTACCTGCAGATAAAATATTGGCTGCAGCCAGGGAGCATGATGTTGATATTATTGGCGTGAGTGGCTTGATCACACCTTCACTTGATGAAATGGTTCATGTAGCAAAGGAAATGGAAAGAGAGAAATTTACTATTCCTTTGCTCATTGGTGGTGCAACAACTTCAAAAGTGCATACAGCCGTAAAAATAGAGCCTCATTATTCACAACCGGTATTGCACGTAAACGATGCCTCACGTTGCGTTACCGTAGTAAGTAATTTGTTGTCTTCCGAAAACAAAGAGGATACAGTTTTAAAAAATAAAAGGGAGAATGAAAGAATACGTGCCCAGCATGCCAATGCAAAAGCATCAAACAAGTTTATTCCCTTAGAGCTGGCTCAGCGTTCAAAATTTAGAATCGATTGGAATTTGACCCAAATAGAAAAGCCGGTTCATTTGGGAAACAAGGTTTTTACAGATTTTCCGTTGGAAGAGATTGCAAAGTACATTGACTGGACACCGTTTTTTCATAGCTGGGAACTAAAAGGTTCTTATCCTAAAATATTTGATGATCCTGACAGAGGTGCAGAAGCCAAAAAATTGTTTGATGAAGCTCAACAAATGCTGAAGAAGATCATAAATGAGAAATGGCTTCAGGCAAATGCAGTTGTTGGGATTTATCCTGCTCTTTCGAATGGAGATGATATTGAAGTTTACAATGTGCCTGAGAATGGATCAGACTATTTAACGCAGATATGTACATTTCATTCATTACGTCAACAAACCCAAAAGCCGGAAGGTGATAATAATATTGCTCTTGCAGATTTTATCAGACCTAAAACTACGGTGAACAGTAAATTGTTTGACAGGGTTGCAGTACAGTCTGTAGAAGCAGCTCAGGCCTCCGGATCTGATTTCAAAAATTCAGTTTTGCCTTCCGGGCCGGGTAGAGACATACCTGTGAATATGACTGATTACATAGGTGCTTTTGCTCTAACAACCGGAATTGGAATTGATAAGTGGATAATGAAGTTTGAAAAAGAACATGATGATTATTCGGCAATTCTTTTAAAAGCCATAGCGGATAGATTGGCAGAAGCCTTTGCAGAACTTCTGCATGAAAAAGTACGTAAAGAAATTTGGGGCTATGGAAAAAACGAAAATCTAAGTCCTGAGCAATTGATCAAAGAAGAATATCATGGCATCAGACCTGCTCCAGGTTATCCTGCCCAACCTGATCATACTGAAAAGCGTACAATATGGAACTTGTTAGACGTGGAAAAAACAACCGGCATCCAACTGACCGAAAGTCTTGCCATGTTCCCTACTGCGGCAGTCAGCGGGCTTTATTTCGCACATCCTCAGTCAAGATATTTCGGACTCGGAAAGATACAACGCGACCAGATAAGTGATTATGCAGGAAGAAAGGGTATGAGCATAGAGGAGGTTGAAAGATGGCTTTCCCCTGTATTAGCATATTAAAAAACGCAAAAATTATCTTATCAAACTAACTCTACCGGTATATCTATACTGTCGATCATCCATGTCTTTTGCAAGAATAATGTATAGATACACATCCATTTGACAAGGTTTTTCAGAGCCGTCTTTCTTGCCATTCCATGCCTGGATTTCATCGGATGAATGAAAGATCTCTAATCCCCATCGATCCAGAATTGTCATTTCAATTTCTTTTGCACTAATTGTAAGTGGAAAGAATGATTCATTTATTCCGTCACCGTTAGGTGTAAATGCATTAGGAATGAAAATTGCAAATTCACCCTTGACTCGCACCGGCTTATAAGTTGTATCCACACAGCCATGTATGCTCTCCGAGATAAGACGAACGATGTAGGTGCCTGTGTCTTTATATGTGTGCTGAGGGTCTTTGAGATAGGATTCCGGACTTTCATCTCCGAAGTCCCAGACATATTTTACAGTTTCGCTACTTGCATCGCTAAATGAAATATTAGGTTCTTGTAAAGAAGCAACATCCGGATTAGTGTAAAAATCGGCTACAGGTAAACTATATACTCTTACGGCCTGTGGAAACACCACAGATGAACTGCAATTTCTTGAATCAGTGACATGGTGACTTACCGTGTAATCGCCGGGTTTGAAGTAGGTGTGTTGTGGTTTTGATTCAAGTGAAGTATTTCCATCACCAAAATTCCATTGATGTGATACTATGCTTTGATTGGACATGCTCATTGAGAATGGAACCGTTAATGGAACACATCCACTCACCGGAACAGGAATAAATAATGGATCCGGATTAGGATTGACAACTACAGCATGAATTGCATGTTGTGGCGGGGTACCACAGTTATCATTAACTGTCACAGTATAGTTACTGGTTACTTCAGGCTGCACAGAGATTATTGACTGTGTTTCTCCTGTAGACCATATATAATTATACGGCTCGCCGTTTCCACCGACTGCATTGGCAGATAATGTCGCGGTCCCACCTTCGCATATTGAATCTGTACCGGTAAGGATTGCGATCAATGCAGGTTTAACCAACACATATATGGAATCAGACTTGCTGCTGCATCCTCTGTCATCTGTTACTCTTACAATATAGTATGCACTTTGCATCGGATTGACATATTGCGTTTGTGAGTACACTCCATTGCTCCAGTGATAAGTATATGGAGCAATACCACCGGCACCTTGTGCAGATATTTGAGTACTTTGACCAATACATATTGTTGGATCAGGTGAAATCTGTAAGCGTAGTGGTGATGGTTCTCTGATGAATACGGAGTTGCTTTTCATGCAACCATTTTGATCACTGATAGAAACTGTATATAGTCCGGCTCCTACCTGATTAATAGTTGCGCCTGAGTGTCCATCATTCCAAGTATATGAGTACGGAGGAATTCCACCTGTACAGATTACATTTGCACTTCCATCACTGCCGCCGAAACAACTCACATCGGTACTGTTTATGATAGTTTCAATTTCTGTTGGTTGGTTTATTTGAATCGTATGTTGCTTACTGCATCCATGTAGATCCCTAATCTCTACAACATAGCTTCCTGCAGATAAATTTGAGGCAATTGAATCAATTCCACCTGTCACCGGCCAACTGTAACCATATGGTGCGGTTCCACCGGATACATTTATAGTTGCGTATCCATTATTACCACCATAACATGAAACATCTTGTTCGGTGGCAGTGATTGATAGATCGAGGGGTTCGCTTATGCTCGTAAGGTTCGTTTCTGAACATCCGTGAGCATCAGTAACTATTACGGAATAGTTTCCTGCACTTAATCCGTTTGCCTGATTAGATGTTGAACCGTTGGACCAATTATATGTATAGCCCGGCGTACCTCCTGAACACTGTGCAATACCCTGTCCGTCAGTTCCGTTATAACAACTTACAGGAGTAGAAATTGTTCGAAGTATTAATGCATTGGGCTGTGTTATTGTTACTGATGAAGTAGTGATACAGCCATTATAGTCAGTTATAGTTGAAGAATAAGTTCCACTAAGTAGTTGAGTGAGGTTTTGTCCGGTCTGTCCGTTCGACCATTGGTATGAATACGGTGCAGTACCACCGCTGATGTTCAAACTTGCCGTTCCGTCATTTTTTCCATAGCAAGTGGCAGGCGAAGAAGTACTATGCGCTATGAGTGCCGGAGGTTCGTTGACTGTAAAAGAAAGGGCTGTAACGCAATTATTGGAATCTCTGATCGTGACAGAATAATTTCCTGCCGATAAATTTGAAACTCCGGCTCCTGAAGATCCTGAAGATGACCATTGGTATGTGAATGGAGGTACACCATTGCTGACCGCTACCGTTGCCTGACCATCATTTCCTCCTTTGCAACTGACAGGATCAAGTGAGCTGATGTTTGCATTTGGACCACTTGTATTTGATACGGCTACTGAAGATGATATTGTGCAATTTTTTGCATCTGTAACAATAACCTGATATGATCCTGAGCTGATATTATTCAAGGTTGCTGAACCTGAAGCACCGGTGCTCCAAACATAGTCTAAAGGACGTGTTCCACCGGAGACATTCACTGTTGCAGATCCATTTGAAAGACCGCAACCAGCAGGTGTACTTGTATTGTTTATTCCAAGAGGCGGTGGTTGTGAAATATTCACAGATATAGTTTCTTCACAGTTATTAGCGTCGTGTATCGTAATAGTGTAGATTCCTGTATCCAGGTTATGTGCAGAATCTCCGCTTCCTCCATATGGTGACCAGGAGAAGTGATAAGGGCTAATTCCCCCTGCAACAGATATTTTTGCTGTCCCGTCGTTTCCTCCATAACAACTAACCATTGAGGAACTTAAAATACTTCCATGTAATGCTGCTGGACTACCTACAGTATAATTAGTGTTAGAAGTACAAGAGTTTGCATCGGTGACTATGAGATTGTATGATCCTGCAGCTAAGTTGCTGACGTGACTGCTGCCGGGGCCGGTGCCTGTCCAGTTATAGGCGTATGGTGGTGTTCCTCCTGAAGTGACTACAGATATTTGTCCATCACTTCCTCCAAAGCAACTGACCGGTGTGCCGAATCCCAATACCGATAAAGCAGGAGCTTGTGTGATATTTATATTTAAAGTCACTTCGCAATTATTGGCATCCCTCACAAGAACAGTATAGTTGCCTGCAGAGAGTCCTGATACTGTTGGAGCATTAATGGAATTATGTGACCAGATATATGTGATTGGTGCTGTACCCCCTGAACTTGTGACTGTAGCAGAACCATCGCTCCCCCCAAAACAAGAAACGTTACGTACGTTTGAGATACTCGCTGAAGGACCTGAAGCATTTGAAACTATAATGGTATCTGTCAATGAGCAATTGTTTGCATCATAAACAGATACTCTGTAGACACCCGAAGGTATGTTCGATAGGTTTGATATTGATACTCCACCAGGATTCCATGAATAGGTATATGGTGTTGTTCCTCCACTGACTGTTACTGATGCCATTCCATTCGATAAACTACATGTGGAAGGAACTGAAGATGGAGTTAAGTTCAGAGCAGATGGCTGATTAATTATGACCGAACATGTACCGATACATCCGTTTGCATCTGTGATTTGAACTGAATATGATCCTGCCGACAAACCCGTTGCCGTTGACGAGTTAATGCCAATAGATGTCCAAAGATAAGTATAAGGAGATGTGCCTCCGCTGGCTGTTATTGTTGCACTCCCATCACTGCCTCCGTAGCAACTTACGTCTGATGAACTAAGCACTGTGCCAATAATTGATGCAGGTGACGAGATTGTGCCTGAAGAAAGAGAAGTACAACCATGCTGATCTGTGACAAGAACGGAATAGGTGCCATCTGCCAATCCTGACATAATGGAATTTGTCGAAACACCTGCTTGCCAATTATAAATATAAGGTGCCGTGCCGCCACTGACGTTTGCAGATACCTGACCACTGTTACCGCCTGAGCAAAGATTATTTATAGAAGAAATTTGTAAGTTTAAAGCTGTTGGTTGGAGGACGCTTAGTTGTAAACCGGTAGCGCAATTGTTCGCATCTGTAATTGTTACAGAGTAATTTCCTGCTAGTAGATTTGATGCTGTCGCTGAGCTGCCGGAAGTATGTGACCATTGATATGTGAACGGAGCTGTTCCGCCACTCACATTTACTGCAGCAGAACCATTGTTTCCGCCATTGCAAAGAACATGACTGATAGAGGATACTGCAGCCGAGGGTCCGCTACTATTTGAAACCGCAACGGAAGAATTGATCAAACAATTATTCGCGTCACGAACACTTACCTGGTATGATCCTGCGGGAATATTTGATAATGAAGATGTAGTAGATGTTCCTGAAGACCATGAGTAAGTGTATGGAGATACTCCTCCCGAAACATTAACACTTGCAGACCCATTGCTGAGTCCGCAACCGGCAGGCTGTGTACTATAACCAAGTGTTAATTCCGTTGGTTGATTTATATTTATATTTAGTACTTGATTGCAATTATTTGCATCACGAATTGTGACTTGATAAAATCCTGTATCCAGACCTGTAGCAGTTGAATTTGTTCCACCATAAGGTTGCCATAGATATGTATAAGGCGGCGTTCCGCCGGAAACAGATACGGATGCTGTTCCATCATTCCCATTATGACATTTTACTGCTGTTGTACTGAAGATACTTGCACTCAATGCACTTGCTGATGCAACTGCATTTGTACATAATGTGCTACAGCCATACTGATCCGTAACTCGTGCGGTATATGTTCCGGAACTAATCCCATTTATTGTTGCTGTGGTCGCTCCGCCCGGAAGCCAGGTATATGTATAAGGCGGAGTCCCGCCGCTGGCAAATACACTTGTCTGACCATCATTTCCACCGAAGCAGCTAATAGGCATTGAAGAACCGGAACTTGTCAGAGGTTGCGGCTGAGTAATCGTGAATGGTGAACTGTGGATACAGTTGTTTGCATCACGAATTTGGACGGAATAATTTCCTGCACTTAAATTATTTATTGTAGATGTTGTTGAGCCTGCGTTTGACCACAAATATGTGAAAGGAGCTGTGCCATTGTTAACAGTTATTGTAGCCGAACCATTGGATCCACCATAACAAGTGACATGATTGATTGAACTCAGCGTAGAAGTCGGACCGTTTATATTG
>Ga0116144_10001405_pt1 | contig 28697 bp, 26 predicted proteins | sample AD_UKC035_MetaG_FD_89746 | JGI IMG/M metagenome (GOLD analysis project Ga0116144, IMG submission 89746) | Active sludge microbial communities of municipal wastewater-treating anaerobic digesters from USA - AD_UKC035_MetaG | ecosystem: Engineered > Bioreactor > Anaerobic > Digestate | place: USA...
CTTGATGTAAGGTAAGTTTTTACATACGTTTTAAATTTTACATGATTAGAGTTTAGAAAATTGTAGAAGTAAAAGTATAAAAAATGATTTGAGAAAAACAATAGGGTTGAAAAATATTTTGTTGTATGGCTACTTGCAGATGGTATTTATAAAAGAGTAAAATGAAAAACTGCGGTAACAGAGCCTAAACCCGATGGAGACCTGCAAGGTTGTGCGGTGGCGGTGCCGTGCACCGGGGCGACAGCGGGACAGAAGGTGATTAGTGAATAAGAGGAGGTGTTTACTGAAAATTAATCTATGCCAAAGGGTGTTCCGTTTGAAACCCGCCCCGTGCATACATCGTAAAAACCCATTAAATGAAAAGTTTGTATAAAAACTATTGCCTTTGATGTAACTTTTATTAATTTGCACCAAAACAGAACAGTATAGCATGGAAGACCAGAATACAATGTATGCAGAAGTGGACAAACGTGAGGAGAACTCGCGCAAGGCGCTGGTAATGGTAATAATATCGGTTTTGATTGGTTTTAATGGTTTTTTGCTGTGGCAGTTTTTTGATAAGAAGGCACAGGTGGAGGAGGTGACGAAGACGCTGGAAACTACGAGTGCTGAGAGGGATGCATTGTCGGCAGAGTTGCAGCGGGTGAAATCGGAATATGATAAGATTAACCAGGAGAACACGGGTTTGCTTGCACAGGTTTCGGCAAAGGATGAGGAGATAAAAGCAAAGATGGCTGAGATAAAAAAGCTGATAGACTCGGGCAATGCAGTGCAGTTGAGAAGGGCAAAAGAAGAACTGGCGCAGTTAAAGGCGCTGAGCCAGGGGTATGTGGCTGAGCTTGATTCTGTGAAATTGTTCAACAAATCATTAGCAGATCAAAATCTTTCTTTAAATACTACGCTTGCTGATGCCAATAGTAAACTCAATTCTTTGAAGCAGGAAAACTCATCGCTTGCGGGAAAGGTGGCAGTAGCATCTATGCTTAAAACCGGTAGCGTAACTGCATTAGGCGTGCGCTATAAAAACAATGGTAAAGAAATTGAAACACCAAAGGCGAATGCAACGCAAAAAATAAAAACCTGCTTTAATGTTTTGGAAAATATTGTGGCATTGCCGGGAAATAAAGATGTGTATGTGAGAATTTTAGCACCTGATGGATCGGTACTTACAACCGGTAGCGAAACTTTTATGGTGCTGGGGCAGGCTTCGCTTTACACGGTTAAGGAAACTTTTGAGTACAGCAATAAGGAAACCAATATTTGTGTGTATTGGGAAAAAGGTTCGGAATATGTAAGCGGAACCTACACTGCCGAAATTTATTGTGAAGGAGCGCTGATAGGTAATACTTCTTTTGAGTTAAAGTAAATCTGCCATTAACTTTTTTATTTTAGCCTGCAATCAAAATATTGTATTGCTTTTTATTGCATGTACACAGTAAACCGTAGGGTAATTTATTACCGGATAGTTTCTCTTTTTTTATGGCTGACATTTGTTTGTCTTTTTTGTAATGATGCAAGAGCGCAAAATGGCGAGGATGTTTTATCTGTTTTTGAGTATTGGGATACGCAAAATCCTTTTGAGGATTTAAAGGGTAAGCGTAAGGGTCTGTTAAAAGAATCGCAGGCTTTTAATGAGAGGCGGTTGAAAACTGCAGAAGCAACAGGCAATAACAGGGCTGTGGGAATTGCTGCAAATAACCTTGCGATAGTGTGGTTGGAGAAAGGTGATTTTGAGAAAGCGATTTTTTATGCACAAAAATCTTTACAGGCATTTGAGAGAATAAACGACCCACGAGCCGTTGCAGTTATTACCGGTGAAATAGGATACATATATGATAAACTGAATGACGATGCCAAAGCATTGACTTACTACAATGATGCACTTGCCGGGCTTGATAAAATAAAGGCGCCAAAAATTGTGGCGGCAATTGCCGGCAATCAATCCATTATTTATTTTGAAAAGAGTGATTCAGTAAATGCAAACAAATCTGTTTTGTTAGCAGGTAAAAATTTTCAGTTGGCAAATGATAAAACCGGTGAAGGGAATTTACATTTAAAGCTGGGTGAAATTTTTGTGCAGAAAAATAATTCAGTTAAAGCCATTAGCAGTTTTGAAAAAGCGCTTGTACTTTTTAAGGAAGCGCAAAACAAAAAACTTTCGGCAATTGCTAACCGCAATATGGGTATTGTTTATTTTAAAAAGGGCGATTACGAAAAAGCATTGCAGTTTTTTGAAAAGAGCATTGCAGATGATAAGCAATTGCTGGTGCAGAAACTTATTAAAGACACGTACCTTAAAATTGTAACTGTAAGTAGTTTTAAAAAAGACTTTGAAAAAGCTGATTCCTATCACGAAAAATACCGTAACCTCAAATCAACATTAGCTGATTTGGAAAAGGTTAAAAAACAAAGCTCATCCAACCTTGAAGAGGAAGTGGCTCAGAAGGAAAAAATTATTTTTTTGTTAAGCCAGCAAAATGCCGAACAGAATAAAATTTTAACACTGCAGGATTATGAGTTAAGCCAGCAGCTTACTGCCACCGAAATAGAAAGGCAGAGTAAAGAAAAGGCATTGGAAGAATTAAGTCTTACTTCGCAACAAAAAGCGGAAAAGGAAAAGCAGGTTCAATTGCTATCAAAGGAAAAAGCATTGCAGGAATTGGAGCTTAGTAAAAAAGAATTAGAGATTGAACGCCAGAATAAATTCCGCAATTATTTAATTATTGCTGCAGTGTTTGCGGTGTTGCTTGCTTTTTTTCTCTATAACCGTTACCGCTATAAAAAGCGTTCGCTTGAGAGTGTAAACCGCGCACACGATCAGTTGCAGGAGGCGCACTCTCAACTAAAGGCGGCACAGCAGCAATTGATACAAAGTGAAAAAATGGCTTCGCTGGGGCAACTTACTGCAGGCATAGCTCACGAAATACAAAACCCACTTAATTTTGTAAATAATTTTTCGAAGCTTAGTGCAGAAAGCATTGATGAGTTTTTGAAATCGAACGATGCGCAGGAAAAGGAAGATATTATTAGAGATATAAGAGTTAATCTTGAAAAAATTAATCACCACGGTAAACGTATTTCCGATATTGTAAAAGGAATGCTGCAACACAGCCGTAGCGATTCGGGTGAAAAAGCGGACACCAACATTAACGCACTTATAAACGATGCAGTTTTACTGGCATACCACGGCAAGCGTTCAACAGAACTTGATTTTAACTGTAGTATTGAGGAATCGTTCGATAAAAACATCCCATCACTGAAAATTGCGCAGCAGGATTTCAGGCGCGTTATTTTAAACTTTGCCAATAACGCCTTTTATGCCGTATATGAAAAGGAACAACAACTAAAACAAAATAATTTGCTAAACGGTTACGTGCCCACACTAAACGTAAGCACTATAAAACAAGGAAATAATGTAGCTGTTATTTTGCGCGACAATGGCACCGGCATACCCAATGATATAAAGGATAAAATCTTTAATCCTTTCTTTACATCAAAACCCACAGGCAAAGGAACCGGCCTGGGGCTATCTATCAGTTACGACATTATCACTAAAATTCATAACGGAAAACTTACTTTTGAATCGGAAAAAAACAAAGGCAGTACTTTTTTTATAACTATTCCCATTACTTAAAATTTGAAATCGAAATTTTTTTATTTCTTTATTTCATTGTTACTGCTGAGTGTTTCGGTTAACTATTCTCATGCACAAACCAATATTGATAATTATACGAAGAGGGAAACCGGTTGCTTAAGTGGTAAGTGCGATAACGGGTGGGGGGTATATGTTTACACCACCGGCAACAAATACGAAGGAAGTTTTATCAATAACCAACCCAACGGAAAGGGAACTTATTTTTTTAAAAACGGTAATCGTTACGAGGGTGATTTTTTAAACGGGAAAAAACATGGCAAGGGAATTTTTTATTACGCAGACAGCAGCCGCTACGAAGGCGATTTTATGAATGATAAATTAGAAGGGACCGGAATTTTTAATTATGCAAGCGGCAATAAATATATTGGTGCTTTTGCCGATGGTAAAAAAAATGGCGAAGGCACTTACTTTTTTAAGGACAGCAGCCGTTACTCCGGGAATTTTAAAAATGATTTAGCTGATGGTGAAGGCAAATGGTTTTATGCCAATGGTGATTATTACGTTGGTAGCTTTACCAAAAACAAAAAGAATGGCAAGGGCATATATGTTTTTGCAGACAGCAGCAGCTACGAGGGCGATTTTGTGTTTGATATTTTTGAAGGACGCGGAGTGTTTACTTTTAGAGATGGTGGCGTGTATGTTGGCGGGTTTGATAATGATTTGTTTAACGGCAGCGGTGTTTGCTACTATGCCAATGGCGATGTGTTTGTTGGGCAGTTTAAAAATGGCGGCTACGAAGGCAATGGTAAATATATTTACGTAACAGGCGACAGGTATGAGGGAGGGTTTTCCTCTAACACATTTAACGGTACAGGTACATATATTGATGATGATGGCACTAAAACAATTTCCACCTATGAGTTTGGAAGAATTGTTGGAGAGAGCACTGTTATACCAGTGCCATCGGCAGCAGTTTTTACCCCTGCACCAAAAAAAGACGAACCAACAAAGCCTGCTGTTAAAAGCAGTTGCAATTTGTGCAGTGGGAAAGGTCGTATTTACCAGGCAGAGGTTAAACGTAATCGTGTAATTACAAAAGACATTAGCAACGGCTTGGGGCCGCGTAATTTCGTTACCTACACCGTTAGCGAGGTGGTAAAACCATCCACTAATTTTACTTGCCGTAACTGTGGCGGGTCGGGGATGAGGTAGTTTATAACAGTGTTTTAATTGTTATTAATTTTCAAAGTAGCTTAACATTATGAATTTTGTTATTCCTGATAATTATAATTTCTGGAACATAGGTTTTGGTTTGTATGTCGCCAATACTTTGCGTTATTTAATAATTGCGGGCGGAGCATTCGTAATTTTTTATGTGGTGCTTAAGCACAAATTCTCTTCAAAAAGGATACAGAAAAAGTTTCCTTCTAATAAAGATTTTGTACGCGAAATAATTTACTCACTCCTCACCTTTGTTATTTTTTCTTTTATCGGAATTTTTATTTCGCTTTGCAAGCGCAACGGGTTCACACTTATGTATAATGACATTAATGATTATGGCATTGTATGGTATGTTATTAGTATTATTTTAATGTTACTCTTGCACGATACCTACTTTTACTGGACGCACCGACTTATGCATCATAAAAAAATATTTCCTGTTTTTCACAAAGTACATCATCTTTCCAATAATCCCTCTCCTTGGGCGGCATTTGCTTTTCATCCGTTAGAGGCAGTAATTGAAGGAGGTATTTTAATACTCATTGTTTTTATTATCCCTTCACATCTTTCAGCCATACTTATTTTTTTAGTGATTATGACGGTTATGAATGTGATAGGACATTTAGGTTATGAATTGTATCCAAAAAACTTTTTAAAAAATTCTTTTAGCAGGTTAAACAATACCAGCACACATCATAACATGCACCATAGGCTGGTTAACTGCAATTACGGTTTGTATTTTAACTGGTGGGATAAATGGATGGGGACTAATCATAAGGACTACAACAGCGAATTTTTAAGTATTACTTCAAAAAACGAATGTTAAAATTTAACAAACAAAAAAACTTTTTTAACCCAGTAATGTTCTAAAGCAGAAATAAGTCAACAAATAAAATCAGTTTTAAATTTATTCCAATCTCACACAAAAAGAATTTTAGTGGCAAGCATGCTTGCTTTTGCTGTTTTTACAACAGGTTGCAAAAAAGATGATGACGATGATGATACCCCAACGCCAACTCCAACTTATGGCAAGTTAATGGCAATACATGCTTCACCAGATGCGCCTGGTGTTGATTTGTTAATTGACAATGCAGTGCAAAACTCCTCTGCATTAACTTATCCAAATAGTACTTCTTATCTTCAGGTTCAAACCGGTACACGTAATGTAAAGATTAATGCAACAGGCACAAGCACTTCAGTAATAAATGCCAATTTAACTATTGAAGAAAATAAAAACTATTCTGTATTTGCCATTGATAGCCTTTCAACTATTGAAGCTCTTGTTTTAACTGATGACTTAACAGCACCTGCAAGTGGTAAAGCGCATGTGAGGTTTGTGCATTTATCTCCTAATGCGCCTGCTGTGGATGTGGCAACAGTAGGAGGCACTCCTATTTTTGGCAATTATTCCTTCAAACAATATTCCTCCTTTGCTCCATTGGCTGCACCCAATACGTATAATTTGGAAGTTAGGCTTGCAGGAACTTCAACAGTTGTTTTAAATGTTCCGGGGGTAAGTTTAACAGCCGGAAAAATTTACACCATTTTCGCTAAAGGATTTGTGGGAGGAACAGGCTCACAGGCATTAGGTGCACAGATAGTTGCCAATAATTAACGACAGCAATTTAATTTATTAAATAATTTTTAAAGCCCGTTTCTCCACACGAGGAACGGGCTTTATTTTTTACTTATTCATTTGATATTATTACAATCATTTGTAGGATTCAAATACAGTCATTATTTTTGGTGAAGCATTTTCAATTCATAACTCATCATTCATAATTTTTAATTCTCTTCCTCATGTATTTCAGCGAAAACATAAAACTATTGCGTAAGCGTAAAAACCGCACTCAAGATGTTGTAGCGAGCGAACTTGGTTTCTCACGCTCTACTTTAAACAGCTACGAAAATGGCTCGGTGGTTAATCCTACAGTAGAGGCCCTTATTGGTTTTTCTAACTATTACAAAATTTCTATTGACACCATGTTGCGTATTGATATGAACAAGCTGAGCGATTTAAAACTGCGCGAGCTTGAACTGGGTTATGACGATTATGTAAGAGGCAGCAAATTGCGTGTGCTTGCTACTACAGTTGACAGCCGCAACCGCGAAAACATTGAATTGGTTCCTGTAAGAGCTAAAGCAGGGTACACTGCGGGTTACAACGATCCGGAATATATAAGAACGTTGCCTACTTTTCAGTTACCATTTTTATCGCCTGATAAAAAATACCGGACGTTTCAGATTAATGGAGACAGCATGTTACCCATCCCCGATAAATCATACATAACCTGCGAGTTTGTTGAAGACTGGAACCAGGTGAAAGACGGCAATGCTTATATTGTTTTAACGGTTGATGATGGCGTTGTTTTTAAAGTGGCATTTAATCATCTTAAACAAAAGAAAAAACTTTTGCTTCGTTCACTCAATACAGAATACAAACCTTATGAAGTGCATGTAAACGAGATAAAAGAAATATGGAAGTTTGTAAACTATATAAGCGCTGAAATGCCCGATGGTCATTTTCAGAATGAAAAATTGCTTAATACGGTTTCGCGTTTAGAAAACGAAATGCAGAAAATAAAAGGAATGGTTGGGATAGTGAATTAAACCGGCTATGATTTTTCTTCCCAAACCTGTGCAAGGTTAACAAGCACTTCCACGGCCTTATTCATATCCTGTACGCTTACATATTCCTGTTTGCTGTGTATTGCCATTTCGCCAGTAAAAATATTGGGGCATGGCATCCCCATAAATGAAAGTCTTGCGCCATCGGTGCCGCCTCTTATATTCATTCGCACCGGAGCAAGAAAGCTACGTTTGTAAGCTTCTTCTGCATATTCCATTACTTGCGGATTTTTGTCTAAAACTTCTTTCATGTTCCGATACTGTTCGGTTGCTTTTACTTCGTAACGGCTCCCTAAATATTTTGCAATGGTTTTTTTTGCAAGCTCCTCCAAAATATTTTTATAATCGCGTAATTTGGAAGAAGTAAAATCGCGCAATATAAATTTAGCTTCTGCTTCTTCAAGTCCTCCACTAATTGCAACAGGGTGTACAAAACCTTCATAGCCTTCTGTTGTTTCGGGGCTAAGGTTGTGTTCAGGCAATAATGTAAGAAAATATGCAAGCACTTTTTGTGCATTTACCATTTTATCTTTTGCATAACCTGGATGAGCACTTACGCCAAAAAATTTTACTGAGCAAGCATCAGCGGAAAAATTTTCTCCTTCTAGAGTAGCACGCTCACCGCCATCCAATGTGTAACCAAACTGTGCGCCTAATTTTTTCATGTCAACTTTATTTACCCCTCTGCCAATTTCCTCGTCAGGGGTAAATAGAATTTTTATACTGCCATGTTTAACGGCAGGGTTGTTTAAAATGTACTGAACAAAATCCATAATAATGGCAATTCCTGCTTTATCGTCAGCGCCAAGCAGAGTTAGGCCTGATGCGGTAATTATATCATCACCAATTCTTTCTTTTAAATAGGGGTGATCTTTTTTTGAAATAACAATAGTGTTATCATCAGGCAAAACAATATCACTACCATCCCATTTAGTGTGAATAATAGGTTTAACGTTGGTGCCGCTACAATCGGGAGCAGTATCTACGTGAGAACAAAAACAAATTACAGGAACTGTCTTATGGCTGTTGCTTTTAATTGTTGCATATACGTAACCATGTTCATCAGTATGTGCATCGGTTACGCCTAAAGCAACCAATTCTTTTGCGAGCAAAGCGCTTAAATTTTTTTGCTTAAAGCTACTGGGTTGTGTGTTAGAGTTGGGGTCGGCAGTAGTATCAATTTGCACATATCGTATTAAGCGCTCTGCGGTTGAGTGCTGGTAGTTTGAAAGACTCATTTTTTTATCACTTATATATTAACGGGGCATGGCAACAAAATTTACCACATCATCTTTTGTAATTGTTTTGCCGCCAAGTATAACCAAGCGCTCTACTACATTACGAAGTTCGCGAATGTTTCCTGTCCAAGATTGCTTTTGTAATTCGGCAGTTGCAGCATCTTCTATTCCTTTAACCGGCATTTTATAATCATCACACACATCCTTTAAAAAGTATTTTACCAATTGCGGAATATCTTCTTTACGGTTATCAAGCGATGGAACCTGAATTAATATCACACTCAAACGATGGTATAAATCTTCGCGGAAATTATTTTTTTCTATTTCAGCTTTAAGATCTTTGTTAGTAGCGGCAAGAATGCGAACGTCCACATTAAAATCCTTATCGCCACCCACGCGCGTAATTTTATTTTCCTGTAATGCACGCAACACCTTAGCTTGTGCGCTAAGGCTCATGTCCCCAATTTCATCTAAAAACAAGGTACCTCCGTTTGCAGATTCAAACTTGCCTATGCGTTGTTTAATTGCTGAAGTGAATGCGCCTTTTTCGTGCCCAAACAATTCGCTCTCTATCAATTCAGAAGGAATGGCCGCACAGTTTACTTCTACTAAAGGCTGGTCAGCACGGTTGCTTTTTTCATGTATCCAGCGTGCAACAAGCTCTTTGCCTGTGCCATTGCTACCTGTAATTAAAACACGCGCATCGGTAGGAGCTACGCGATCAATCATGTCTTTAATTTTTTTCATCCCCTCACCCTCACCAATCATTTCGGTGGTTTTATTGATTTTGCGCTTTAATGTTTTAGTTTCTTTAACTAATGATGACCTGTCCATAGCATTGCGCAACGTAATTAAAATACGGTTGAGGTCAAGCGGTTTAGGAATAAAATCGAAAGCGCCTTTTTTTATCGCTTCCACAGCAGTGTCAATAGTGCCATGACCACTAATCATTACTACAGGTGTATCGGGTGCAATCTGCTGTAGTTTATCAAGCACTTCCATGCCATCCATGCGCGGCATTTTTATGTCTGAAAAAATTATATCGTATTTTTCTTTTTCGGCAAGTTTAGTGCCCTCTATACCATCAGGTGCCTCATCCACTTTATATTTTTCGTACTCTAAAATTTCTTTTAAAGAGTTGCGAATACTTTTCTCATCATCAATAATTAAAATTCTGCCCATGTGGTTTTTCTGTTATTAAAATTTGTTGCGCGAATCTACAAACAGAAAATCTCAGACACAAAACAGTTTGTTCCAAATTTTGTATTGCCTTACTTTAGTTGATTCTGTAAAAAGAACTGCTTTTTTTATTATTTATGCTCCATACAAATTTGAAAATAACTATGTCTTTAAAAAAGAAAATACTAATTGGCATTGTAGCGTTGCTTGTTGTAATACAGTTTATAAAACCAGAGCGCAATGAAGGAGAGGTGTTTGGCATAAACCATATTTCAAATGTTATTACAGTTCCTGCAGATGTAAGTAAAATATTGGTAGTGTCATGCAACGATTGCCATTCTAACCAAACTTATTACCCGTGGTATGCTAATATACAGCCTGTAGCATGGTGGCTTGCCGGGCATGTTAATGATGGAAAGAAACATTTGAATTTTTCGGAGTTTGCAACATACAGCGCAAAAAAGCAAAACCATAAAATGGAGGAAATTGCTGAGATGATTGAAAAGCACGAGATGCCTTTAGGTTCTTATACATTGGTGCATACAGATGCTGTTTTAAATGCCGAACAGCAAAGGATATTGATAGATTGGGCAAAAGCAAATTATAAGCCCGGAATTGAGTAGTATGTAAATCTGTTTGTGTAAGTTGAAGTAAAAATTTTCTATGGATAAAAAGCTGTATAATTCATATACTGACGAAGATAAAATTCTTTTACGCAAGCATTTAGTGGTAGAAGCATTTACAGTTAGGCGTGAGTTGAACAGACCACCCCTTCCCAATGAATTAATGGCCGGGAGAAATTATAGGCAAACACCCTACTCAATGGTTTTTGGTACTTACGAGGATTTTTATAAAACAATGTCCTTTGATTTTTTTAAGTATGCCTCCGGAGAAAAACTTACTGAGGAGGAGCTTATAAAAATTATTAAGAAAGTTTGCCGTGTCTTGGGAACTACACCTTCCATGAAACAATTTGAGTTAATGAGTTCTCTCAATTTGGGAGATATAAAAAAGCATTTTAGAAATTTTGGAAGAGCCGTTGCCGCTGCCGACCCCGATGTAAAACGCATACGAAGTGCACACTTTACCAGAGAAAAACTTTTGCAGATATTAATACAAATTGAGCGCAAGACAAAACGACTTCCCCAAAAAAATGACATACATAAACTGGGAGTGCCTACCCTTCGTTTTTACAGAAAAAAATTTGGATCCTTTAGAAAAGCGTTAATTGAAGCAGGATTTGAAATACCAGAAAAAACGCATCCTCAAAACATTCACCAAAGACGTAAAAAGCGATTAAAGAAAATGCTTGCTGAAATGAAATAGGATAGCGGATAATTACTTTAAGTTTTTAATCTCCCTCAAAAGGAGGCCTTTTTAAAAAAACGCTTTTGAACTAAACTATTTTGACATAATTTTACCCAATGCCATTGGTAAATTCAATACTCAGCTGGATAATGAAAAAGCGGATTCATCAAATTGAGCTTTTTATGAAATACCCATGCGATGTGCAAGAAGAATTGTTAAGCCGATTGGTAACACTTGCACGCTTTACTGAGTATGGCAAACAATATGACTTTAGTACTATTGAAAGTTATTCTGATTTTAAAAGCCGTGTGCCTGTTAATGACTACGAATCATTGAAGGATTTGATAAGTCGTACTATGCATGGCGAACAAAATTTGCTGTGGCATAGCGATATAAAATGGTTTGCCAAATCAAGCGGCACAACAAGTGATAAAAGTAAGTTTATTCCGGTAAGTGAGGAATCTTTGGAGGACTGTCATTTTAAGGGCGGAAAAGATTTGTTGTCAATTTACTGTAGCAATTATCCAGACACACAAGTGTTTGGAGGCAAGTTGCTAACTTTAGGTGGCAGCCACAGCATTAACACTTTTAATCATGATTCCTATTCGGGAGATTTATCAGCAATTCTTATTCAAAATCTTCCGTTATGGATTCAGGTAATGCGCACCCCCGATATTTCTATAGCGCTTATGGATGAGTGGGAAGAAAAAATTGAAAAAGTAGCACGGCTAACGGTTAGCGAAAACGTGACAAACATGTCGGGAGTTCCATCCTGGACGCTTGTATTGCTTAAGCGTGTGCTTGAAATAACTGGTAAGAAAAACATCACCGAAATATGGCCCAATATGGAATTGTTTGTGCATGGTGCCGTTAGTTTTACTCCATACAAATCGCAGTTTGAAAAAGTTATTGGAAAAAAAATTAATTATTTAGAAACATATAATGCCTCTGAGGGATTTTTTGGCATTCAGGATTTAAGGGAATCAGACGAGATGCTGCTGATGCTTGATTATGGTATTTTTTATGAGTTTATACCAATGGATGAGATTGAAAAGGAATTTCCGAAAACGCTGTCCTTAGCCGAAGTGGAACTAAATAAAAATTACGCTATTGTAATTACTACCAATGCCGGCTTGTGGCGTTATAAGATTGGTGATACTGTTTCGTTTACATCTCTTAACCCTTACCGTATTAAAATTACAGGTAGAACCGCTCATTTTATAAATGCTTTTGGCGAAGAATTAATTGTAGATAATGCAGATAAGGCAATAGTTGCAGCAAGCATCCTTACAAATTCGCATGTGCGTGAGTACACTGCTGCTCCTATTTATTTTTCGGATGATAATAATGGTGCTCATGAATGGTTGATAGAGTTTGATAAAGAGCCTGAAGACATTATAATGTTTACACAAGCATTGGATGAGGAGCTAAAAAAATTAAACTCGGATTATGAAGCCAAGCGCTATAAGAATATGACGCTTAGGATGCCCGTAGTAAGAAAAATAGAATCAAATTCTTTTTATGAGTGGCTGAGAATAAACAATAAACTTGGTGGGCAGCACAAGATACCACGCTTAGCCAACAATAGAAGGTATGTAGATGAACTTTTAAATTTAACCGGAGCTCAGCAAACGGTTATTTAATATCTTGAAAATTTTATGTATCAAACACAAAAAATTTTATTGCGCGCTTGCGAGCCATCTGACCTTGTATCCATGTATGAGTGGGAGAATGAGCAAACCTGGTGGTTATTGAGTGATACCACTAAGCCTTTTAGTAAATACACTATCGAAGAGTTTATCAAGCAAGATCAGAATGATATTTTTAATACTAAACAACAGCGGTTTGTTGTTGAATTGAAATCTAACCTAAAGGTTATCGGCTTAATAGATTTATACAGCTTTGATCCATTGCACAGGCGTGCCGGTGTGGGTATTTTAATTGGGGATTTGCAACAAAGACGTAAGCACCATGCTTTAGAGGCGTTGCAACTATTGCATGATTATGCTTTTGGAATTTTGAATGTGCATCAATTGTATTGTTATATCCAAAACTCTAATACAGCAAGCCTTAGTCTTTTTGAAAAAGCCGGTTACGAGAGATGCGGTTGTCTTAAAGAGTGGATGTTTAACAATGGTGAAGCAGAGGATGTGTGGATGATGCAATGCTTTAATGTAAAGTAATTTGTTTTAAAATGTGGTGAAAGAAATTGCAACTACATTTTTCTTTTATGCAGAAATTAAAAATAAATCCCATGCAACACCCACTTTTTATTACTGTTGTATTCTAAAGCAGGCAGCGGAAACTTTATAAAACGCGTAGCCTCGAAAACAAATTTTAAAAATTTAGAGCGTGTTTTTATTTTAGTAAGGTTAATATCAGGAGCGAAATAAAATTGACGCGTTCTTTTAAAATAGGGGATAGTTTTACCATCATACTCTGTCAGGTTTTCTGTTCCACCTGTCATACCATCGGCACCATAGCCAACAGCAATATTCAACCACTTTGGAAATGTTGAATTGCTGCCAAGAAAAGTGGATATGTTTCCGCTTAACCAGTATGTGTGCCCGTTGTAATCTTTAAATATTTTTTCTGTTAATGATGTTCCGAAAACATCGGGGCGATATTCTGCAAAGTTAGTGGGATGAAATGAAAGCTTCCATTCTACACGTTGTTCATTCCACAATAACTCCTGACCAATGGCTGTAGCAGAGCCAGCTAAGTTGCATATAACATCTCCGGTGCTAAATCCCCATGCTTCGCTAAAGCCATCAAAAATTTCTATTGAAGTCATAAACGCCAAACCTGCACTGCCGCCATACCATATTGCTTTTTTACGCTCCATGCCTGTCCAGCGCATAACATCAATTCCCATTTTACCCGACCAATAAGCGTTAATTAAATGCCCGCCTTTGTCTATCTGCAACCATTCGTTGTTGTCATTAAACGTGTGAAACTTTGAGAGTGGATAATCGGCATACCATAAAAAATACAATCCCGTCATGCCACCAACATAAGCTCCTGCAGCAGAATAGGCAACAGCATTAACTCTTTTTTTGTTGTATGCGGTATCCGTTTCCCAAAAAGAAAGCTTTTGTGAAAAGGATTGAGTGGTAAAAAAGAAAACGCAGAGAGCGAAAAGGATAAGTTTTTTTTTGGACACAGATTAGCAGATTATTTCAGGAGTTAAATGAATTGATTACCTGTGACAGTTTTAGTTTTCCCAAATCTATTTGAAAATACTATTTTTTATAAATCTGTTAATCTGTACCTGACTTAAATCCGCAATCCAAAATATCAAACCTCAATTCAAAAGCGTTTGTTCCGCAGTTTTTAAAATAGCAAAAGCGCCTTCAGTACTTGATGATTCAGCATAGGTGCGCAATACAGGTTCTGTACCGCTGGCACGTATCATCAGCCATTCTTTGTTTTCGTTGTCAAAGAAATATTTAAAACCGTCAAGGTCGTCCATTCTTTCTACTTTGTATTTGCCAAAGTTGCTGTATTTATTACCAATACAGTTGGCAAGTATCTGCTGTTTTACTTCTTCTTTAATGTGTAAATCGCTGCGCTCAAAAGAAAATTTTCCTACAACATTGTAAACTTCTTCTATTAATTCCTCTAAAGATTTTCCGCTCTTGGCCATAAACTCCCAAATAACCAGCCCCATCCAAATACCATCGCGCTCAGGAATGTGACCTTTAATAGCAATGCCGCCAGATTCTTCGCCACCCAACAACACATCTTCTTTAGTCATAATCTCGCAGATGTACTTAAAGCCAATTTTTACTACCTCTACATCTAAGTTGTATTTCTTACACATAGTAACAACTTTGGGTGTGGTGCTAAATGCGGTACAAACTTTTCCTGTCATACCCTTTACTTTGTGCAAGTAATGAATCAGCAAAAGGATGATATGATGTGAGTCCACAAAATTTCCTTTGCTATCGTATAGACCAATTCTGTCGGCATCGCCATCGGTAACCAATCCACAGGCAATGTTTCCTTTTGTTTTTATAAAGTTACTGAACTCACCTAAGTTTTTGTGAATAGGTTCTGGCGCCTGCCCGTGAAAGCCGGGGTTGTTATCGCAATGCAGCATGTCTATTTCAGGGAACAAGCGTTTAATTACATTTTGCCCTGCACCAAACATGGCATCGTAAGCCCATTTCTTTCCGCAGTTTTTTATTGCATCTAAATCAAAGTTGGCTTTAACATGATCGATGTATTCATCCTCTAAATTTACAAAAGTAAGCAAACCCGATTTTTCAAAATCGCTAAGCGAAAGTTTTTCGGTATTGATAGTTGATTTGTCTTTGATAATTGATTCAATCTCTGCCACACTAGATGGAAGTAACGGCCCGCCATACGAACCTTTTAATTTAAAGCCATTGTAGGAGGGAGGGTTATGGCTTGCTGTTATGATTACACCTAAATCGGCTTTATGTTTTACTGCACCTAAAGAAATCATGGGTGTGCTTACAAACTCTTTTGCAAGTTTTACATTAATGCCAGTGCTGCATAAAACTTTGGCAACTGTTTGTGCAAACAACTCGCCTGCAAAGCGGCAATCGTGACCAACCACAACTGAAGGTTTTTTATTTGATTTTAACAACCATGCTGCCGTTGCTTCGCTAACACGTATAACGTTTTCTACAGTAAAATCGTGTGCAATAATGGCTCTCCAGCCGTCTGTTCCGAATTTAATTTGTGACATTTTAAGAAATTATGAATTAAGAATTATTAATCAATGTGAAAATGTGAATGAACAATTAATGTGAAGATGCTAATAAATTACTAAGTAGATTTTGTATTTGTACTTAATACTTGGTACTCTACAATTAGTAATACTTCACATAATCTATCAACTGATTCCATTTATAAGTGCCAAGTGCTTTGTTGTATAAATAAGCTTCTTTGCGTGCAATTTTTTGTGAGTTTATTTGAGTGATAACATAGTTATATTGTTTTTCAAGAAGTACAAGAATAAATTTCTTTTCGTTAACTACAATATCCATGTTAATTAATTCGCTTTTGCGGATTGGCGCTAAAGCCGTATCGTTTACCGAAATATTTACTGTAACCGGTTCGTAGATAGTTTGCTCCCCCATTTGCTTCCACGATTCGGTAATTTCTATTCCCGTTACTTTTACTTTAAAATTAGGCTTGGTAACATTAGGAATTCTATCGCCACCTAAATTGTAAAACTCTTCGGTATTCTCTTCTAAATAGTTTTCAAATGCTTTAATAATAGATATTGAATTCGCTTGTTTTAAACTATCCATTGCGCTTTTTACATCAATAATGTAGGTTATCATTTTTACGCCATCATCATCATTAATAAAGGCATCACCAAATTGAAGATTGCCTTTAAAAGCCGTAAGGGTTTCATTCATTTCCTGTTTTGATTCAATGAGTTTACCGGCAAACTGGATAACAGTGTAATTAAAATTTTTACGTGTAAGGTACCACAGCATAGAGCGTCCGTAAGTTCCATTGGCATTCGCCTCAACACGTGCATTTGCAAAATAATCACGCATGTCCGTATAATCTACATATCCGTAGGACACATCAGCATTTCTGTTATCCTTATTTAAAAACATAAAGCCAAGTGTGCGTGAGTTAAGTGCGCGTTTGTTTACTTCCCACATTTCATAAATTACAATAATATCTTGTGTAATAAATTCTGTTGCTGTGGTTCTTTCAATTTCTTTAAGAGATGTTCCGGTAATTTGAATTTCTTTTTGCGGGGAGTCCCAAAGTTTTACTTTGCCGCTTATAATTAAATCGTAAACGAGTTTGGTAGTTTGCTCTACAAAATTGCAGCCCATACTATCTGCTTGTTCTGATTTTTTGGCGCGCAGCAAAACAGGCACCTCATCGGCAAAAACCCCAGCAGGAATTAAAGTGCTAAAAAATAATATGATAGATAGAAACTGTCTCATCAAAATATTGGGATGAAATTAGTGGTTTTTACACTAAATAGACTGTGAATGTTTCATGTAAACTCAAGTTACTAATGTAATCGCAAATTTCAAGAAGTGATGCTGTTGTCATGAATACTCGAATGGTTGCACCGCAAGCATCAAATGCAGCATTTAAATTTAAGGCATTATGGCGCGCTTGTGACAACTCATACAGAGTGCTTATTTAATGTTTAGCCTGTTTAACTCAGCGTGGTATTTTTTTGCGTTAACCAAGTGTTGTTCATAGGTAACTGCAAAAGCATGATAGCCCGATAAATCTTCACGTGCACAAAAGAACAGGTAATCGTGAGAGGTATAATTGAGAACAGCATCAATTGAAGAAATTTCGGGTATAGAAATGGGACCTGGTGGTAAACCCGCGTACATATAGGTGTTGTATTTTGAATTAATCTCTTTATGTATATTAAGTACACGCTTAAGCGAAAAGTCCCCTGTAGCAAAAATTAAGGTGGGGTCAGCTTCCAACTTCATGCCCTTGTTTAAACGATTTAAATAAACACCCGCAACAACAGGTTTTTCGTCATTCTTTTTGGTTTCCTGTTCCACTATGCTTGCCAGTGTAGAAATCTCGTAAGTTGACAATCCTAATTTGCGTGCTTTAGATAAACGCGATTCATTCCAGAATTTTTTATACTCTTTATACATGCGTTGGACATAACGCGAAGCTGATGTGTTCCAGTAAAACTCATAAGTGTTTGGAATAAAAACTGCCGGTAAATTTTCTGGTGAAATATTTTTTTCGGTATGCCATGCTGAATCCTGTATATAGTTTAACAACGTTGCCGAATCGGTTTCTAACTGCTGGGCAATACGACCAGCCAATAACTGTATGGTTCGCATGTTGTTAAAAGTAACTCTTACAGGTGTTTGTTTGCCTGAACGTAACAGGCTTATCAACTCCTTGTTACTCATTCCATCTCTTAAAGCATATTTACCTGGCAAAACTTTAGCACCATAATTCATTTTAGCGGCAACCCATTCAAAAGATGTAACATCTCTTAAGGTATTGCTACGTATGAGTTTATTTTTAACATCATTAAAGGAACTACCGGTGTTGATGAATAAAAACTCATTGCCAGAAGTAACTTTAATGTTAGGTGCGTAAATTTTTTGGTAGTATATGTAAGCAATAAATGAGGCTCCAATTAATACAGCAACTGTAACAACTAATATTATTCTTTTCATATCAAGTGCGCAAAGGAACTGAAAGCAAATTAATTTAATGATGATTTGAGCATTACTAACTCAGTCGTTTCAAAATCTCCATTGCCTGTTTATTTTCTTTATTGATTTTTAAAATTTGCATCAGCAGCTTTTTAGCTTCAGATGTGTTGTTTAAATATAGCAGCAAACCTGCCTTATTAAGCAATGCCTGCTCATAATCGGGGTTAAGCGCAAGAGCTTTATTGTAAAGTTCCATTGCTTTAGTAGAATTATGCTCCACCGATAAATAAAGAAACCCAAGATTGCACAAGGCAGTGTGGTTTTTTGGATTTTCGGATATAATACGCTCATAAACCAATTTTGCATCTTTATTGTTTCCTGTTATAGAAAGTGCAGTGGCATACTTATTTAAAAAATCTAACTGGAAAGGAGCAAGCATGGTAGCTTTCCGGTAAAATATAATTGCTTTAATCATGTTACCCATTTTTTCATAAGCTTCAGCAATACGGTAACACGCCCAGGCATCGGTATTCGAATATGACTTTGTATTTAATACATCTTCAATATTTTTTATTTGTTCTGCAATGCCAATTACTGCCGCATAATCTTTTCTTAAGAAATAAAGCTGAATAAGCGATTTAAAATTCTTGTTTAGTTCCCCTTCATTGGTTTGTGGCAAATATTTTAAGGCAGAATCAAGCAACGTATAATCAAAACCAAATTTTTCTACATAAGCAATATATGCATCACCAATAGATTTTGATGTGGGGTTGGGGTTGTTGATGGCTGAAATAGTCACTAATTTTTTAATGCCGGCAATTTTATTTTCGTCAATGGGTTTACGAATGTAATGATCATGCACTTTAACGTGTGGTATGTCAATGGTGCTTGAAAAGTTCATGTGGCACTTTATACAATTAAAATTATTGGCTTTTAAAACGCTTTCTTTTTGAGTGCACAAATTATCTTTTTGTGTTGTATGGCAATTGTTACATGATTTATTAAAATGGCTATTACCGGTTTGTTTAACGCTTACATGTGGGTTGTGGCAGGTAATACAGGTAAGTGCATTTTTATAAGGCTTTAAATCTGTTGATGATTTATTTTTTTCAACGTCATCCATAGTTACCGTATAACATTTACTCATCTTTAAGCGCTCGGCATGAGATGCCATAATGTGTTCATTATCTCTTCCTTTGTAAACAGGCATAAACACGTTCATTACCTCGCTCAAGTGCATACCCGGTTTGAAATCAAAAAAAGATTTTCCATCATTAAGAACTGCATTGCCTTGTATGTGGCAGCGCTGGCATACATCAAATTGTTTGTCAATAGGAAGTTTAGATGGATTCACAATTGTGTAATCAATTTCCTTAGCTGTGTCAACCAACATACCTAACATTTTTTGTTGTACATGCACGGATCCTGGTCCGTGACAGCGTTCACAGTCAATACCGCGCTGTACGGTGTTGTATTTGTTTTCACTTCCCAAAACAAAATCAGGATAGGCATTATGGCAACTCATACACTCTAAACCAATAATGCGGTTAAAGCGTGAGTTATTTCCATCTTCAAATCCCGGTGGTAAATCCCAAATTCCTTTTTGGGTGTAAAAAGTGGCAGGCACTTGGGTAAGATAGCCATTACTGTTTGTGATGTGGCTATTGGTATGCTGCCCTGAGCCTACAATAAAGTTGATGGTTTCCTTTCTTTTATAGATGGTGTCTTTGCCATCAAGCCTGAATTCCAAAATGCGTAATGAATCATTTTCAAAATAAGGTTGATAGAAAAAATTTCCTTCTTTATCGAGCACCAATGCATGTTCAAATTTAGCGGAAGTCTTTTTTGTTGAAGCCACATCAAAAGAAGAACCCATACCTGTGTGCATATACGAATCATAAATATCGGTATGGCAACTTCGACAGGTTTCTTTGCCAACATACTTAGTTGTATCCAGAAGGCTTGCGTAATTGGTTAGTTTAACGGGTGCAGTTGATTTATTACTGTTGCAGTAAAAATTTAAAAAGGCAATGCCTAAAACGAAACCACAAAAAAGAATTTTACTGAGCCTCATATCCGTTTCAAAGGTAATGAATGAAGAAATGATTTTGTAGAAGCAATGTGAGGTTATTAATTCTCAAGCAAGAATCTACCAATGCATTTTTCCTGCCCGTTTAGTATTACAGAAACCTTGTGTTCACCCGCGTAGTATTTGCGTGTGGTAATAATTTTAAAGCTTTGTTTTTTGGTGATGGCAGATTTTTCTTTTGGCTTAAAACTGCGTTCACTTATTTTAAATACTTTTTTTGAATGGGTTCCATTCGCCCTCAGAAAATAAATGCCATACTCAAGCCTTAGTGTTTGTGTTTTGCCGCTGCTGTTTTCAACTGCAAAAGCAAATTCAAGGTAATTGCCAATTTTAACCTTGCCTGTATTTACTCTAAAGCCTGACACAGCAAGCCTGGTGTTATTTGAAAGACCAAAATGTTTTAATACATCAATGTTGCCTTGTTTTAAAAGTGTGCGGCAACCATGTTTAATTATTGCATCGGTTTCTTTGCTTATTCCTTTCCAGTTTTTTGCAATGGCAATAACCAAATTGGGATTGTCTTTTGCAATATCATTTAAATTGTTTGCCACACTGCGCCTTACATATTCCGAAGTATCATTTTTTAAATTTTCGAGAATAGGAAACAAAGGCTGCGGGTTTTTTTTAAGTGCCGGTAATGCCATTGCCCAGGGTAAGCGAGGGCGTATGCCTTCGCTGGCAAGCCTGCGTACATGATGGTTTGGATGATTACTCCATTCAATCATTTGATTAACCATTTTATTGCCATACTTAATAATGAACGGACGAACAGCATACTCACAACTGATGAGTTGCGTAACACGCTCCATTGTTTTAACGGATTCATTAAAGTGATTGATGCCATAGGTTTCAATATAATCGGGCAGGAACATAAACCCAAATGTGTTGACACTTGCTTTCTTGTGCAGAAGTATGTCAGTTATTTTTTTTATTGCTGAAGCAGATTCTGCAAAATCAGAAGGCATAAACGGATGAAGCATTTTTGTGGTATGCCTCATCCTGTCTTTCAGTTCTTTGCTTTTCCAGCCAGTACAAAAAATCTCTTTGATAAACTTTTTACGGTTGAAGTTTACTAATACATCTTCGGCAACATCAGCAAATACATTATAAAATGCCGGAGAATAAATGTCTTTGAGTAGCGTGCTCATGAATTTATTGGTAACATTGTTTTAAGTGGTTTGTATTTTCAGTTTGATTTTGCAAGCCGCTTTATTGCAGCAAGATGTGCAAAAAACACCATAGGAACAATTACTGTTGGCAAAAGGTTAAACGGAAAATACAGCACCGCCATATTGGGTTGATTAAACGCAAGTTTTTGGATAGGAGAGGGAATGGCAAATGCTGCTGTTACCACTACGTTTAACAAAAGCAAAAGGCAAATAACATTCCACCATAACAGCATTTTTTTGTTTGGAGCAGTGGTGCGGAAAGCAAACCATGCAACAAAAGGAGCGGTAAGACCGGAAACGATATCAAAGTTTGTTCCTTCAAAAGTCATGTAAACTGATACTACACCGTAATGATAAAGCACCGACAAAAAAATTTCTACCGGAAGGCGTATGCTATGAAAGTATGTGAGCGCTTTAAGATTGATATTATTGATAAAAGCCTTTCCGTTTTTTGTAATAAAAATCAGCATGATAAAAAACACTGCCGGAAAAATTCCAAACAACATAAGGGGAGGAGGCATGTGCTGCGTGTGAAGGTACACACCCTTAAGCGCAAGTGTTGTTTGAAGCAGCGTCCATGCAGCAGCAATTATTAAAAATGTTTTAGAGCGTGTTGAAGTATAAAACCAAAAAACCGAAACAAGCGTAAGGAGGACAAAAATAACACTGATAAAAACGGGAAGTTCTTTAACCATATTTTATTTAATAAAACCAAGCATCCATCTGATGCAATCATGCGGTTCAACAATACTCCAGGAATGTGGATGGCGATTTCCCTCCAGCCTTACCCCTTTTTGATATGCATTAATAAACTCAGCACGTGAGTTTCCCATATCCTTTAGCAGTTGAATCATGGCTGTTTGGTCTAATGCATTAAGGTCGTACATATCTACATTTCGGTTTTGCATCCACCACTCGGGGTCAACATCGGCATAAATTCTAACAGGAACAGTAATTAAATATTGAGCATTGCCTCCTTTTTCTTCAGAATGAGAGTAAGGGGAGTAGTAACTGTATTTGCCGGGAGCTGTTGCAGGAGTTCCGCCACAGTGTTTTTCTAATTCGTATATGCCATAAGCCGGTTCGTTCTGACCTAGGTTCTTATTCAGTTTTCGTTTAAAATTATGATAAACGTTTTTTAAATCGCATGGACCATCACAGTTAAAAACAGCTACCGGATTAACAACTGTTTTTAATGAATCCTGCTTTGCCATTTGTGTATATCGCATACTAAAAATGCCACCCATTGACCATCCGCCCATTACAAACTTATGTTTTGGCAAATGGTATGTTTTTATTGCATGTGTAAATATGGTGTTAAGCAGTTCAACTATTTCGTTGGTAAGAGTAATGCGCTGGTTAATGGATGGAACAATCACAGCCAGGTTATTTTGGTAAGCCAATTCGCAAAGCGCTTGCGTACTGCTCAAGAGATGTTCTGTTGTTTGCCATGTGCCGGGCATTAATACCAATACACCTGCTATTTGTCCACCGGGAACCAAAGCATGATAATAAAGTTGCGTTTTGTTATTGTCTCCGTAATAAATTCCTGAACTGTCTGTTTCAGAAACTACATTTTTATGCAAATGCGTCAAGCACACCTCATTTAAAAAAAGAGGCTCTCCGTTTAAAAAATTACCCTCTAATTTTCTGTTGTTACCAAAAGTAAGTATGCCTTTCCCGTTAGGTTTACCCTGGGTTACTTCACCAACGTACTTTAAAGTTTGGTTGCCTTTTGTAAAACCAACAATGGTTCCATATCCTTCTGCAAAATTATTTTTACAACCACCATTCCATGTAGCGCTGTCTTCGGTAAAGGTATGCTTAAGCCACACTGTGCAACCTTTTTTTTTGTCTTTTAAAAAGATGCCTTCAGGTTCCTGTGCAAAGCCACAAGCGCAGCATGCAATCAGGCATAGTATAACCACATTGTTTTTCGTGCATAGCATCATATTCTGGAACAAAAGAATAATATTTAAAGTGCGAACAAATAACAGCAGAGCATAAAAATAAATGTACTTTATATCCGTACTTTCATTTTAAAATTATTTACACCTGCTAAAAATCTGCAATAATTAATTTTTTCATGTCCATCATTCTTTTAAACGCACCCGGTTTTTTAGTGAGCTCTTCCCAATTCTCAGGGCACACCTGCCAGCTTAATCCGTATTTGTCTTTAAGCCACCCGCAAACACTTTCTTCACCACCATTTGTGGTTAGCGCATTCCAGTAGTAGTCAATTTCTTTTTGGTCTTTGCATGAAATCATAAATGAAACAGATTCGTTAAACTTAAATAACGGGCCGGCATTTATTCCAATAAATCTCATACCCAATATTTCAAATTCAACAGTAAGCACCTTGCCTGCAAAGTCTTTCTGAAAATCAGCCAATCCTTCAGCTTCTGTTAAAGGATAATAAGTAGTGTTAATCATTTTGCCATCTTTAAAAATTGACAAATAATATTCAGCCGCTTCTTTAGCGTTACCATCAAACCAAAGGTTTGGAATTATTTTTTGCATGGTATTTAATGTATTAGTGGTTTAAATTTTTTTACTGTTTCTTTTATAAAGCAGTTCTTAAAATCTTTTCCATTTTTCTGCCTTTAGCCAATTCATCTATCAGTTTGTCTAAATATCTTGCTTGTTTGGTTAAAGGATTTTCTAATTCTTCTATCCTGTAACCACAAATTACTCCTGTAATAAGATGCGCGTTAGGGTTTAGTTTTGCGCGTTTAAAAAATGTTTCAAATGTTACCTTTTCATCAATAAGTTCTTTCAGTTTTTTGTCGTTGAAACCGGTAAGCCACTCAATAACCTGGTGCAGTTCTTTTTTTGTCCTGCCTTTGTTTTCCACTTTGGTTACATAATGCGGATAAACAGATGCAAAAATCATTTTAGCAATTCGTTGGTTGTGTTCGGGTGTTTCCTTCATATTATTTCAGCCTTATTAATTTTCCTTTTCGTTTTACAATGTTTTTATAATCCCATTGTATTTCTTCTGACTTTTTAAGCCAGCGCTTTATATCTTTTACTACCACTTCAGATATATCATTGTAAAAAACAGATGCGTCTTTAAATTTCACTCCTCTTTTGTTCAATGCCTCTTCTTCAAAAGAGGCACCGCTCCAAAACATAAGCCTTATGCCTGTTTTTTGTTTGCTGTAACCTACAATAGGATTATCTTCTAAAAACCAAACAGGATGAGCATGCCAGATCTTACTTTCAGCTTTTTTTAAGTGCTTGTCAATAGTTTCAGCAAGAAAATTGCAAATTGCATTGTCTATGGGCTGTTGCCTGTTGTTGTAAGCTTGAATTTCTGCGTTCATATCAAAATCAATTTGTTGTTTTCCGTTAATAGAAATTGGTGTACTATAGTTTGTATGATTTTTTGGATTTGAGTATTTAATGTTTTTTACAGCAGTAAACCAATGGTTGGCACGAATGTAATCAAAAGAAAACCACGGCAACATCATAAGATTACTTGCGGTAATGCAGAGCTATAATGGTGTGTTTAAGTTGAGAAAAAATTATTTTAATGCCTTAGCTGACTCTTTAAAACTACCCGAAATTTCGTGAGGGACAAGGCGCAAATGCATAGATAAATGAGGGTATGTGTGAATAACAAAATTTTAACCTAACAACATTGGGTTGCTTGATTAAAAAACGTGATACGTGATGTTTCTCTTTTCATGGGTTATTTAAATCCGATGTTTTTATCCAGCCTGTTACTATTTCTTTTCCATAGTAGGTGCTATATGCCCAGTCGCGTTCGGTTTTGTTAATGCAAACAAAATTGTTTTTAACTAAATATGCTTTTAGTTTTTTGTCGTTTGATTTTTCAGAATAGAAAAATGTTTTTTCAACTGTAACATACTTTACCTGTGTCCAGTCTGCTTTTTTTTCAATGTCAAACTTAACCGGCTCGTCAGCAAAGTGCTGCACATTCCAGCAACCACCGTGTTCTTGTGGCAGTTTAATTTTTACAGTGCTGTCATTTACTATTTCTGCAAAGCCGCTTATGGTATCTTCTGATTTGGATTGCGGATAGTACGTAAGCACGCTAAACGTATTGCCTGTAACAGTTGCCCCCAAATAAAAAATGCAGGAAAATTTTGGTCTCTTTGTTTCTTCGTCCCAGCCTGTATCATTTTCATAATAACCGGTAAGTTTTTTTGCCTTACTGTCAAAAGCCAATTTTAATCCTGATTGATATTCGCCAGAAACAATTATTTGCCCAAACAAAATATTGGTAAAACAAAAAAGGATTATGGCTGTAAGTAAAATTTTCATTTTGTGTAATTTTTTAAATGAGAATATGCAACGCATATACGGCAAGTTGTCTTGCACCTTTTGACTGGTTATTGTGGTTTGGGGTAATTGGTTATGTTTAATCCTAAAATAAAATTGTGTGTTACAAATTGCATGTTACCTTTTGATAATACTTGCACAATACCACTTCCGCCTAAATTTTTTGGTTTATTTTCTTTGGTAAATGACAACAACAGTTTATCATCTTTAAACATCAGGTCGTCTGTCCAATATTCATTGTTAACATCAGGCTCTTTAATTAACCAATGAATATGAGCTGGCTGATTTAAACCGGGATATGGTGCCGGGCGTATGGTATAAATAGTGTATTTGCCATCCCTTCCTGTTTTTACCCAACCACGAATATGCCCATGGCGTGTTTGACTTTCAGGGTTATCTTTTTGTGGTGAATACAAGCCGTCATTGTCTGTATGGTGATAATAGATAATAACATGTGGTGCAGGAGTTTTACCATCCACCTGAAAAGCTGTTCCGGTTACTACAAGTTTTTGTCCATTCTCATACCAGCCTGCACTTGTATCAACAGCATTAATTTCCGCAGGCATTCCTTTATACATAAGGTCGCAGTAGCCTGCTTCGCAATCTCCACCAACTCGTTTTGTACTGTCGTACGTGGTGGTATAGTTATTTTCTTGATTTTTACTTTGCATGCTTCCTGCCGGTGTATCATTGTTGGAAGAGTTACATGCAGTTAATGCTAAAAATGTAAATGCTAAAAACGTCATTATTTTATTCATTTTATTTTTTTAAAACCATTGTTTATTAATTGCTAAAACTACTTTACTACAGTCAAGTGTTTTTATTTGCACTGTACTCCCGCTCGGTCTCATCTGAAGGATGGTTCTGTGTGCATGGTATGAGGATACATTTAATTTTTGTTTTAAACATCCTCGTCACTACCTGCTGCACAACCCGTCAGATCAGGACAAGACAAGAGGGGCAGGGGTTTAAATCAAAAATAAACTTTTAACTCCAACCCATAAAGACAGCTTTGTACTGGCAAAACATGTACCTGCCGGAAAGTGGGAAGCATTAACGATATATATAACCTTAATATGTTTGATTTTTTAAAGTTAAGTAGCTTGGCACAATGAGAGGGAAGTGACCTTGGTGTACCGGCACCGTCTGACAGGTTAAAATACGTCAGCCCGCCTGACGCAAAACCCGTGTGCCTGTTGCACAACTGTAAAATTATGTGAATAAAAACAAATAATCAAAGGATAAAAATTGCCGGTGTGAAAATATCTTAGCTCTATGCAAGGTAAAAAACAACATACCGAAAAACTGTTTAACAGCTTTAAAATAAGCGACCGGGTACCACGCCAGAACCTATATCGTATCCTCAAAGAGAAATTAGATTTAAAGTTTCTGTACCCCGCCACCACAACTTATTATGGCAAAGAAGGGCAGGCCAGTATAGACCCCGTTGTATTCTTTAAACTCATTTTGGTAGGCTATTTAGAAAACCTGAACAGCGACCGCAAGATTATTGACCATGCCCAAATGCGGTTAGATATTATTTATTTTATTGGTTACGACATAGATGAAGAACTGCCCTGGCACAGCACCCTTTCCCGCACGCGGCAGTTGTATGGTCAAGAAATATTTTTGCAACTTTTTAAACAAGTATTAAAGCTGTGCATAGACAAAGGCATGGTAAGCGGCCGCAGGCAGGCTGTTGACAGCGCCTACATTAAAGCTAATGCAAGCTTAGATAGTTTGGTTGAAAAAGAAGTGATGGATGATGCACAAACTTACAGCGATGAACTGATGGCTAACGATGAGGAAGCTTTAAAAAAAAAGACCATTAGTTACCTTCGCAAAAAGAAAGTAGAACAACACCATGCCTGGAAAGAAAAGGAATACCAACAACAACACAAATTAAGTCAATCAACAAAAGAAAGAACAGATAAAAGGCGCCCCAAGTTTTTAAGCAACCACACCCACTACAGCAACACCGATGCTGATGCGCGCATTAGCGTAAAGCCTGGCAAACCCCGCCAGTTAAACTACACAGCCCAAACCGTGGTTGACACTTCACACCATGTCATTACCCACATTATGGCCGACTACAGTGATAAACGCGACAGCCAAAGCCTTGAGCAGGTCATTAACCAAACAAAAGAAAATTTAGCAGAAAACGGATTACTCTTAGAAGAAGTACTTGCCGACACAGGCTACTCAAGCGGTTCAGCATTAGCGTATTTAGATCAACAAAATATCGCAGGCTATATACCCAACTTTGGGCAGTACAAACCATCACGAGAGGGGTTTATCTATAACAAAGAACTTGACCGCTATGAATGCATACAAGAAGGTGGTCACAAAGCCATGCTTCCCTACAAATCAACCAACATGGGTTCATTAGATTATGAAAAGAAAAGCTACCGCAGCTCCAGCAAAGATTGCAAGCACTGCCCGCTAAGAAAAACATGTATAGGTAAAACAGCCGATTACAAAAAAATAGAAGACAGCATACACAAGCATTACTACGACAAAATGCACCAGCGCCTGCAAACCAGCTATGCCAAAGGCATGAAAAAACTTCGCAGCAGCACTGTAGAACCTGTATTGGGTACATTAATCAACTTCACCGGTATGCGTAGAATTTACACACGTGGCATCAAACAAGCCAACAAGTTTATGCTTTGTGCTGCCATTGCTTAAAATCTTAAGAAATACATCAGGTTTATAACCAACAAGAGGATAAGTGTGCCCATGCAACTCAAAAAACAAGCGTTACTAACAAAACAAGGCTTGTTTTTAACAATCTTTTACCTCAAAACACTA
>Ga0116144_10001406_pt1 | contig 28686 bp, 29 predicted proteins | sample AD_UKC035_MetaG_FD_89746 | JGI IMG/M metagenome (GOLD analysis project Ga0116144, IMG submission 89746) | Active sludge microbial communities of municipal wastewater-treating anaerobic digesters from USA - AD_UKC035_MetaG | ecosystem: Engineered > Bioreactor > Anaerobic > Digestate | place: USA...
ACTGTAACGGTATTAGTATCAAATTGAAGCCATGCTTTGGTTGATGTTACATTGGTATCAAATAATGCAACATCATATCCTATAAGCCAGTTATGGTTTCTTCCTTGGCTAAATGCTGAAAGAGAAATGCAAAGAAAAAAAATGGTAGAGCAGCAAGTTTTCATAGCTCTTTGTCATGCACTAAGGTAGTGAAGTGGCGGCTTATAAAAAAACAAAGCCCCGTAAATGAACGAGGCTTTGAATGGGTTTTAAAGAAAAATAAAATTAATGAACACTAATTCGGTGAATGGTATTCCCTCGTAAAGTATAAACCTTTATCAGGTACATTCCATTGGCCAAATGGTTTTGCTTTAACTCAAGCTTTTGTTGGTTCAATTGATCGGTATAGGAAATTCGCTGTCCTTGTATATTCATTACTTCAATAGCACTAATCAAATTGCCTTGTATTTCAGAATTAATAAATATACTCTGTCCTTGAGAAACAGGATTTGGATATAGCTGCACCGGAATTTTAGAGTCCAATTCGTTGATTCCGGTTGATAATCCAAGTGATGTAACAATACGAGGGTTAAGATAATTCATTACGGTATCCACATAGGCAAGCGCTTTTGCTTTGCTCATGTTGGGGTTGGTCAGCAATGCATTGCTGTAAATACCTGCGCCTTGAGCGGCCGATAATCCAACCGATTGAGCGCCCAGTACGGTATACGTACTATCGAACCATTCCCATGGTGCCGATTGAACAGGAGGGAAGGTTTCGAAAGGAAACAATCCATCATATCCCTGATTCAGCATATTGGCACGCAGGGTATAAGGGTCGGTAAATCCGGCTGTGTTAAACGATGCATTATTGCCTAAAAGGGTCGCATTTTTAATGGCCGTAAAACTTCCGCTTACATCTACCACAAAATCACCGGTGGTAGGCACAATTACGGGTCCATCGGCATAGGGTGCAAAAGGATCGCCCAGGCAATGAAATGCAACCATTGGAGCATCGCCTGCACCCAACCATGAGCTATCGCCTAATGCTCCTCCCATATTGAAACAGAAGTTTACATCAGAATTTACTCCGGGGTTATTGTTTGGGTTATTATACTGTGGTATTCCACCATAGCCTTCAATATTACCAACAGCTGCCATATTCACATAAGGCATACCCGCAACAAAGCCATAGGTTGGGTCGGTTACCGAGCTGACAAACTTCGGAAGTGTTACTTCAAGTGAATCATCTAAAGTGCTGTAAGCTAAAGAGATATATCCACCCGTGCCTATTCCTCCCATAATGATTTTATTGGCATCAATTCCATAGTCGTTGCTAGCGGCCGCATTGGCTTTAAAATAACGAACACAAGCGTGAGCATCTTGAATTCCGCGGTATGCAGCCAATAAGAGGGTTCCGGTTCTGATGTCTTGTCCTTGTGGACCTAATGCTTGCGGATTCCATCCCCAGCGATAGGTTGCAGCAGCTGCCACATAACCTCTGCGGGCAAACTGACGGCATACTTCAGCCATTACGCTATCGGTTTTCGATCCGGTAGGTGTTTGATTAATAAATGGAGGAAGGAAACTTCCGGTATGCCACATGATTACCAAAGGTCGTTGTGCCAAAGGATCAACAGCACCGGCTGGTTCATAAATATCTACTTTCAAGTCTTTAGAAATGGGGGTTCCGGTGAGCACTTCAAGATTGCTTCCATATACTACGTTTGATGTTACTGTAGAAGATGGAAATATCTCGGTGAGATAGCGCTGTGCATCGGCACTCATCCAAAGCGAGCAAAAAGTAATGAGCATTAATGATTGTAAAATTTTCTTCATAGTTATATTAGATTAATTAAAGCTAAAAGTACTAAAAATTTCAATTGCTTAGATCAACCAAAACGGAGAAATAAGCCAATCGTCCAACCTTAGGTCCGCCATAGGCTTCGTAATGTTGGTTGTCCAAAACATTGGCAGCCCCAATTTTGAAGGTGGCCAATAGCGAAGGAATGTATTTATTCACTTGCACATCTACCTGATGATAGGAATCAATGAATCCGGTAAACTGCGGAGAGCCTTCAAACTGAAAGCCTTCTATCCATTTAAAGTTAACATTCAAACCCCAGTTGTTGAAAGGAATTTCCGGAATGACGTTCCAAATTTTATTCAGCAGTTTTATGTTTCCTCTCGATTCGCGTAGGCCAAAGCCTACATTAAATTTATGTTCAGGCGTATTGTAAGCCGGTATCAGCGGGTCGTCAGATCCTTTGCGATCGAGTTTGTTGTAACTATAGTTTCCATTGAAGGACCATTTGCGTGCAAAGAAATAGTTAATACCGGCTGCTGCTCCATAGGCAACCACTTGATCTTCGGCATTGGCCGAAGCCCGATATACATTGTTGATTTGAAACAAACTAAATTGACTTAAATAATCCACATCGGCTCCTAATTTAAATCCGATAAAATCATCGTACCAACTATAAAACATTCCGGCATCAACAAATAACTTATTAAACAAAGATGCCCGATGACCAACTTCGATGGTTTTAACTTTTTCGGGCTGCACAGGATCAATATTGAAGTAGTCGAGCTTTTGTGGATTGCTGCTGTTCATGGCTTCAAACAATGATGGGATGGTAACCAATGAATCGAAGCCTTCGAGGTTACCAATCAATATGGCACGGCCAACATTATAATACAAATACTGATCGGCAAGGGTAGGGTTGCGAATGGCCGATGAGAAAGACAATCGGCTCACATGGTTTTTATTGAAATTGTAAACTAAACTGAGAGCCGGTGAAAACAGGTAATCAAAGTTTTCGTTCTTATCCAATCGCATGGTTAGATTCACCTTGCATTTATCTTGATTAAAACTTTTATCTAATCCCGTATAGACTCCAAACTCACTATTGGATAAGGAAACATTTCCGGTATCTCTGAAAATAGTTCCTTTGCTATTGGGTTCATACAAACGGTAATTGGCTCCGGCTGTCAATTGAGCAAAGGCTAAATCGAATTTGTGTTCGCCATGTATATGATACAAAGCCGATTTGTCGTACAACCTCGAACCCCCTTGCGAACTCAACGCATTGGTAATGGCAGCATAGGCCGAATCGAAGCGGTCGCTGCCCACATCAAAAAAAGCTAAGTTGTCTTTGTTGGGAGAACCCACACCATTGGCATAGGCCGAAGCTATTCCGTGATAACGAATCAGCGTATCGTAATAATTATTGAATAAAAATGGATTGATGGCGGCTACATATTGCTCATAAGTAGCATACTGAGCCGGTTGTGGAAATCCGGGTAGGTTTTTGAGTTTGTTGGAATAATTCGAACCCCAAAATGCAGAATAATCCAAAGCAAAATCAATATCACTTTTGGCAGCGTTTTGCATTAGAATAGCAGTTAGAAAAGCATCAAAAGATTTTCCGGCACTTTCGTGTGTAGCATAAGCGCGAATAAAAAACTTGTTGTCTTTTTTGTATTCAATTCTGTTTTGAAAAAACTGAATATCTCTTAAGCTGTAGCGATTCTCTCCCTGATATACCGTGGTGCCATATCCAAAAGAAGAAGCAAAAATCAATTCATTCTCGTCTTTTATTTTATAATGCAAAGCGGTTGAAAGTTTAATGTTACGTGTATCGTAATCGACCAAATCTTTTTCGTGATAACCTCTTCTATAAAAAATACCAAGTCCGGGGCGACTCACAGAAACAGCACTGTAATCGAAAGCTGCATTGTACTCATCGCCATATACATTTATGGCATCATAACCTCCCGGGTTGCTGGCATCGTTTCGCGATTGTTGTGTAGGGTCAAGATTATCGGCCACCCAATCATCGGCTCTCAAAAAGTAAGCATTCACTTTATAGGCAAAACGATCTTTATTGTTTTTGTCTTTAAATACTTGTGAGTAGCGAACCGCACCTTCGAGCATATTGCGTTCTCCGGCTTTTGCCATCACCGACAGTCCGGGTTTAATAAATGGACTTTTGGTATTCATGCTGATAACGCCATTGAAAGCATTAGGACCATAGAATGCACTGCTGGCACCTACAATCAAATCAACTTTTAAAACATCTAATTCGGAAGCTCCTAAAAAATTGCCAAGCGAAAAATTCAATCCGGGCGATTGATTGTCAACCCCATCAATAATTTGTAAAGACCGCACCGGTGAAGTGCTGTTGAAACCACGGGTATTAATCACTTTAAATCCTAAACTGGCCGAAGTAACATCTACCCCTTTCAATTGTCCCAATCCTTCATAAAAGTTAGCAGCCGGAGTTTCTTTAATGGCAATAATATCCATAGCCTCAACCGTGAGTGGCGATTCTCTTTGCTTTTCGGTTAGGCGTGTATCGCTGATCTCTACATCTTTCAATAATATTTCATCGCTGCCGAGTTTTATTTTCAGGGGAGTATTGGTATTACTGACGGCAACCTCTTTACTTACATATCCGATATACGAAAACACCAGTGTGACCGGTAAGGCTTGTTTTACATCAAGGCTAAACTTTCCGTCCAAATCGGTAGTGGTGCCTACAGTAGTATTTTTTACCAGTATGGTAACACCAATTAAAGATTCGTTTGTGTTTTGATCAAAAACAGTTCCGCTAATCGTTTGCGCAATTCCTTTTATTCCGGAAAGAATAAAACAAAAGCAGCATAAGCTAATTTTGAATTTCATTTTGTTTAATCTCACGAGGTAAATTAAACAAAAAAAACATTTCGTAAGCTGAGGATTGACTAAAAGATTAAAATTTTAGAAGTAATATCTTACTCCAATTCCACCATTGATGGTAAAACTTGTTACGGGAATCAAGTCGAGCAGTGGCACCAACTCAATAAATACTTCAAAGGGATCTTCATCAAACAGATACGCTAATCCTACCGGAACACGTAAACCAAGTCTTGATTTATCGGCCAATTTCAATCGACCTCCAATACCGTAAAACAAAGGAAGTTTACCATAGGATACATGTATGAGATCGTAATTGTGCACCAAATAATCGGAGTGGAGATGAAGAGCAGCATCATCGGCAAAAGACCATGCTAAAGCAAAATCAACTGCATTTCGTTCGCTCATAAAAAGCTTTCCACTCAGTCCGGTGGGTTCGCCAATAATGATTCCGGCACCAAAGCCGCCCACTTGTTGTGCATGTGAGGCATGAGAAATTAGAAAAAGAGATGCCAGTAAAAAGAAAAGATGTTTTCGAGACATGGTTATTTTCGATTGAGAATACTACAACGCAAAGGTGAAGTAAATATTGATGGAGGCAAAGCGATACCGTTACAGGTTATAAACAATTTATTGGTGAGTATAAGCAACAGGCGATTGACTTTAATATATTTACCAATCACTAAAATAGAAATGATATGAGCAATACCGTTCGACTGCATAGGGTTTTAAAAGCCGATATTAAAAAAGTATATAAAGCATTCAGCAATGCAGATGCAATGCAATCGTGGATAGCTCCGTTTGGATTTATTTGTCGAGTGCATGCAATGGACTTTAAAGTAGGAGGGATGTATAAAATGTCGTTTATAAATTTCGGTACCGGTTTTGAACATTCTTTTGGTGGAACTTATCTTGAAATTGTAGCTGAGAAAATGTTAAAATATACCGATGAGTTTGATGATCCGAATTTACCCGGTCAGATGATCACCACGGTAGAAATGAATGCCGTTAGTGGAGGAACAGAACTCCATATTACACAAGAAGGTATTCCGGAACTGATTCCATTGGATATGTGTTATCTCGGTTGGCAAGAAAGTCTCGAAAAACTGAAAAGCCTGGTAGAACCTGTGATTCCTGATATGGGATAAAAAAAATACCTCTGTATTACACAGAGGTATTTTCATTTATAAAAAACGGTTTTTTATTTCGCTGAATTGATCACGGCTTTAAAAGCAGCAGGATGATTCATAGCCAAATCGGCTAATACTTTTCTATTCAAATCTATTTGAGCAGTCTTTAATTTGCCAATCAACTGCGAGTAGGAGAGACCATGCTCGCGGGCACCGGCATTGATACGCATGACCCAAAGATTTCTGAAATTTCTTTTCTTGGTTCTGCGATCGCGATAGGCGTATTGCAAACCTTTTTCTACCGTGTGCTTGGCAACGGTAAGTACATTTTTCCGAGCTCCCCAATTTCCTTTGGCAAGCTTGAACATTTTTTTTCTGCGTGCTCTTGAAGCAACGGCATTTACTGAACGTGGCATTTTATATTTAGTTTGTGGCTATGGCGGTTTGTTACAACACTTGATGCGCCAGGCAGCCTGATGAATGAATTAACTAACGGTTAACATTGCTTTTACACGGTTAAGATCACTCTTATGAACCAATCCGCTTCCGGTAAGTGCGCGTTTACGCTTCTTTTCCTTCTTGGTTAGAATGTGGCTTTTATACGCGTGCTTTCTTTTGATTTTTCCTGATCCGGTGAACGTAAATCTCTTTTTCGCTCCCGATTTGGTCTTCATTTTTGGCATGTCTTACTTTATATTAAATCTATTATTTCTTTGTTGATACCGGGGCAAGAAATAAAAACATTCTTTTCCCTTCTAATTTAGGCATGGCTTCCACCTTACCAAACTCTTCAAGTGCTTCGGCAAAACGCAATAAAATTATTTCGCCTTGCTCTTTATAAACAATTGATCTTCCCTTAAAGTGAACATAGGCTTTAACTTTTGCTCCTTCTTCAAGAAACTTAATTGCGTGTTTCACTTTGAAATTAAAGTCATGCTCATCGGTATTGGGTCCGAAACGAATTTCTTTCATAACCGACTTAGCCGATTTGGCTTTAATCTCTTTCTCTTTTCTTTTCCGCTCGTATAAGAACTTTTGATAATCTAATATCTTGCAAACCGGAGGTTTTGATTCGGGTGATATTTCAACCAAATCGAGACCGAGTTCTTTAGCAACTTCTAATGCTTTTGCCGTATCGTAAATGTCGTTGTCGATATTGGGTCCTACGACTCTTACCTGAGGAACTCTTATGTATTGATTTATTCTATGTTCGGCTTCTTTTCGCCTTGCACCGCCAAATGTTCTTGGCCTATACTCCTGTTTTCTGATATTAAATTACCTCCTTTATAAATGGTTAAACTTTCTGTTGATGTAATGCGCGATTAAAATCGGTCTCAATTTCACTGTTCAGTAGCTTGGCAAATGCCTCAATCGACATTACACCTACATCGCCCTGACCATGCTTTCGTACCGAAACTTGCTCGCTTTCTGCTTCTTTTTCACCTAAAATGAGCATGTACGGTATTTTTTTGACCTCGGCATCTCTAATTTTTTTGCCGATTTTTTCATCTCGCTCGTCAACGAAGCCGCGAATATCGTAATTATTTAGCAACTGTAAAACTTTTTTACCATAATCGTTGAACTTCTCGCTGATGCTTAATATAGCAATTTGATCCGGAACTAACCAAAGTGGAAAATTTCCGGCACAATGCTCAATCATAACAGCCACAAAACGCTCCATTGATCCAAAGGGTGCTCTGTGTATCATTACCGGGCGGTGTTTTTGGTTATCGGCACCGGTATATTCCAATTCAAATCGCTCAGGCAAATTATAATCTACCTGTATGGTTCCCAATTGCCATTTTCTACCCAAAGCATCTTTGACCATAAAGTCGAGTTTAGGTCCATAAAATGCTGCTTCTCCTTCTACTATTTCAGTTGTCAGATCTCGTTCTTTAGCGGCTTCAATAATGGCGGCTTCTGCTTTTTCCCAGTTTTCGGTTGAGCCTATGTATTTTGCTGTATCGTTTTTGTCTCTTAGAGATATTTGAGCAATATACTCTTTAAAGTCTAACAGTCTGAAAACCAATAGAACAAGGTCGATTACTTTAACAAACTCTTCCTTTACTTGATCGGGTCGGCAAAACAAATGTGCATCGTCTTGAGTAAAACCTCGAACACGTGTTAAACCATGTAATTCACCACTCTGTTCGTAGCGATATACGGTTCCGAATTCAGCAAAACGAATGGGTAAATCGCGATAGGAACGGGGTTTACTTTTATAAATCTCACAATGATGCGGACAGTTCATCGGTTTCAAGAAAAACTCTTCGCCTTCGGCTGGGGTTTTTATGGGTTGAAAAGAATCAGCTCCATATTTTTCGTAGTGACCCGAGGTAACATATAAATCTTTATTGCCAATATGAGGACTGATAACGGGTACATAACCGGCTTTCATTTGTTCTTTTTTAAGAAAGTCCTCCAACTTTCCTCTCAGGGCAGCACCTTTGGGCAACCAAAGCGGTAATCCCATTCCAACTTTTTCAGAAAAAGTAAATAACTCCAGTTCTTTTCCCAGCTTCCGGTGATCGCGCTTTTTAGCTTCTTCCAGCATATGAAGGTATTCATCCAATTCTTTTTGCTTGGGGAATGTGATTCCATAAATTCGGGTTAGTTGTTTTTTACTTTCATCTCCTCTCCAATAAGCTCCGGCAATATTCAATAGCTTGATTGATTTTATGAAAGAAGTATCCGGTATATGTGGGCCCCGACACAAGTCGGTAAAATTTCCTTGTGTATAAAAGCTAATGGTTCCGTCTTCCAAATCGGCCAGCAAGTCGAGTTTATACGGATCATCCTTTTGAGTAAAGTAATCGATGGCTTCTTTTTTGGTTACCGCTTTGCGTTCAAATGAATTAGCAGCTTTAGCCAATTCTTTCATCTTTGATTCTATTTTAGGAAAATCGTCTGAAGAAAGACTGTGTCCGTTCAAATCGACATCATAGTAGAATCCATTTTCAATGGGAGGCCCAATACCGAATTTTATTCCGGGATATAAAGCTTCGAGTGCTTCGGCCATGAGGTGTGCACTGGAGTGCCATAGGGTTGCTTTGCCATCGTTATCGTTCCAGGTAAGGAGTTCAAGACTTGAGTTTTCATGAATTTCAGTAGAAGCATCGCATACCACACCATTGATGCGGGCGGCCAATACATTTCGGGCTAAACCTTCAGAAATACTTTGTGCTACTTTGAATGCGCTGCATCCTTTTTCAATACTGCGTTTCGATCCGTCTTTTAATGTTATTTCAATCATAATGTATCACCCATACAAAGGGGCGTTTTAGTTCAGGTGCAAAAATATAAAAATTGAATCGATGAACGACCCAATTTGATTAAGTTATACCATGATATTAACAGCATAAAAAATGCCCGGATTAACCGAGCATCTTTTTTACAAAATAAATGTTGTTGTAATTTTATTCTGATTTTATCACTCTTAATGACTGTATTTCAGATCCACTACGAACAATAAATTGATAAATACCTGCATTCAAATTTTCGGTATGAATATCAAATTTATATTGTCCTTCGGCCAAGTTACCGTCATAAACAAATTGCAACTCACGTCCTTGCATGTCATACAGTTTAATAGAATAATAATCGGCATGACTCAAATGAATGTTAAAACTCAATGAATGATTGAAAGGATTAGGAGATGCACTTAAGCTAATCAAACTACTTTTTTCAGTATCGAGTTTAGCTTCTTGACCACCCGGAGGAGCCGCTAAAGGTGTACAATTATCAAATTGTGTTTGAAATTTACTTCCGCTTTTAGCCCAAAATCCAGGTTTCAATACATGATAATTATTGGCACGCCAATACACTTCAGAATTAGTGTTCATTACATATGTAGTGTTATTGGTGATAGAGGTTGTTGCTATCATATCTCCATATTCATAAGCATTATGTGTATAGGTTGATGAAAAAAATTTGTTTGTAATCGTAGCTTCCAGATTGGCTATTGAAGTTCTAGAAGCTTCATGTGCTGATTCATTATCGCTGGTTCCAACAACCCCCATAGCATTACCTAAATAAGTTACAGCGGGATTTGAAAAATAGGACAATCTCGTGCAACTTGTTCCATTGGCCACACAAACATCATTATACGCCATAACGGTTCTCCATTGTCCAGCCACATAGGCATAGCCATGTCCATAGGCATAAGGTGTGTTGGTATTGTCTGCGTATGGGTCGTGTCGAGCTCCATACAGATGTCCAAACTCATGAGGGAATGTGTTATTACCTACCGCGCATCCTCGATCCGTTACACAAAATGCATCGGCAAATACAGCAACAGATACATTCCAAGCTTCTCCACAACCATTGCTTAAGCTATTTACAAGCAAGTGACAAAGATCTGCATCATAAGCCGTTCTCCATGAGTGCACATCGTCTAAGATGCCATCACCGGTATTTCTAAAATTGGTTTTGTCGGTAGTACTATTTCCTGTTTCAGCATAACTTAATTCTTTGGCGCATGCCAATTCAATCTGAAAATTTACTAAGCTATTGGTGAAAGCAGTATTGTTGGCATCGATACATAACTTAACAAAAGATAATGGATCAGCAAGTGCAGCGGCAACGTCATCGGTATAAATGACAATGGCTCGCACTTTACAATCTCCGGCTGCCCTTTCATTCATGTGTATTCCTGTTTCAGGATCAACCCAACGCGGCTCAGAAGGATTTTTACCTCTTTCCAGCATGTCTTTATATCCGCTTTCAGTTTCATCGTTGGGATAGGCTTCACTATTTAACTGGGTTAAAATGTGTAGGTCATCGCCTAAAGGATAAATCATGTAAGTGAATTTGGTCGAAGCGATTTTTGCTGTTAACATATTTTCTCTACCGGTTAGCAATGCCTCGCCATGTATGTTGCTTGCTTTACCAATCCAACTTTCTGTTCCGCCATAACCTTTCTCCATGCTTTGACGCTGAGCAATTAATAAATGATTATTGGGTAAATTGAATATTAATTGTCCGGCATAAAGAACCGAAGGATTGATTTTTATAAACCAATGGTTTGTAGTGTATTTATCATTGATTTGTACCTGAGCATAATGTTGTTGTTGCTCACTCAAAATAGGGTTGCTAACATAGGTAATGACACCGGAACTAGATGCCGGAGCCGACCATAGTACACCCATAAGGCACAACAGGCCAATGAAGAACCTGTGTCTTTTATTTTTTACTATTTGATAATGCATAATGGTATATTTTTAACAATTAGAAATAGAATGAAAAATCTCATTCGATTATTTAGATTCAAGTGCTTTTATTCTTGACTCTAACTCAAAAATATACAAGGTCATTTCTTCAATTTTTTCTAATAATTTCTGTTGTACCTCTCCCAAATGATGACCTTTGTCTTCAACTTCTGCCGCGCTTGGCATTCCGGGAAGGTGCTTATTGGTATTCACAAATTCTTTCAAATCTGCGATGGAACGCAAATCATAGTTCTCTTCAAATACATAGTCGGGCCAGCTGCCACTGAGCTCTACACGTACTTCTTCAGCAATGGCTTTTCCATCCACACATAAAATATATCCGGTTGCACCGATGGTGTTTCCAACTCTTAACTCAGAAGTGTAAGACTTGGTAGGAAAATATCCCCCCCAATTTTCTGAACCCCCAGATGCAGTTCCATAAACACCGAATCGGGTACCAGCAGTACCTGTTGCAAATCCATATACTCCATACGCACTTCCGGTATAAGCTCCAGCGGTAGCTGTACCACGCACTCCCATATAACCTCCTGTGCCGTAAACACCATAGCCATATCCATCGGCAGGAGTTGAAACTGAATTTACACCTCTTATATCAACTGATCCTACATAATTTGTAACAACATCAACAACTGAAGCTGTTGAGGCTGCGTCTCCACTTACTGATATTCTTGAAGAAGGAGAGGCTGTACCTACACCTAAATTATTTGAGAAATATCCATCGCCAATAAAGTAACCTCCAAAATTCTGACTGCCACCTGAAGCAAATCCTCTTACGCCAATATTAATACCTGTTCCGCCACTTGCATCGAATGATCCACCACGTTTATCACCCGCTCCTGTACCAAAAGCACCGGCATAAAGACCAAATGTTGGTGCAGCAGAATTTGTTGTATTGTAGAAGTATCCACTTCTTAATTCAGTAGAAGATTCAACATGTAATGTAAACAGTGGACTAGAAGTGCCAATACCAATTCTACCGGCATCGGTCATACGCATGCGTTCTATATTGTTGGTTCGAAATGCAACACCCATATTATCCTTGGTGCCGATAAAATGATCCGTCATATTCAATCCGCTATTGCCCACCAATTGCCAGGCATTTTTCGTTACCTGTGCCCATACAGAGCCGTTATAAAAATATAATCCTCTTGCACCATTCGTTTGAAAAATGATTAAACCCAATTGTGGATTTACAATGGCATTTCTTTGTGCTTGAGTCATACGAGGAAAATAAACTCCTTGTGTGGTCGAACTAATTTCAAGAATAGCTTCTGCACTTGGTGTGGTTGTTCCAATTCCAACACTACCATTGGCTGGGAAAGTGTTTTGAGCTTCTACTAAAAATGGTAAGGTCAGCATCAATGCTGAGGCAATAATTTTTTTCATGATTGTGTGTATTAAGGTTAATTTAATTATAGAACTCTAAGCAAAGTACTCTGTTAATCCATAAAAAGCAAAAGATGTAGCAAATAAATTCATCAACAATTGTTAATTAATCCAATTTTAAACTTACTACTTTATAAGAGTAACCAGTTCTTTGAAGGCAAGAAGAATAAATACAATCGCAATAAAAGAATTTATTCGTTTGCTGTGAAGTGAAAATCGCTTTTGTATCTTCTTAGCGAAATGACCTATACAAATGAGCAGTAGAAAGGCTCCAAATGCTGTGCCTAAGATAAAAGAGCACTCATTTGAAATATTACCTACGGGTGAAAGGGAATAAAGATTTACATAAGAAAGCATGCTAATCCAATAAACCAGGAGTAACGGATTGAATATTGCTAAAACAAATGACTGAAAAAAGAGCTTGTGTTTTTTATCGCTTGAATCATCATTCATGTCCATTTGAGATGATTCTACTTTTAAAAGATAAAACGCAGTAACTACAAAAAATATAATGAGAAAAATTCTCAGTGATTGAAGTGGAATAAATTCTATAAGAGATGAAAACCATACTGCCAATCCACAATAAAGAATTTCCGGGATTGATCCACCGATTGCAGCACTCCAGTAAGAATGCCGTTGCATTGATTTACGCAACACAAATAGATTTACAGGCCCGGGTTGCAGACTGCCTATAAAACTAAGAAAGGTAGCTAGTAAAAAGTATAAGACAATTTCCATAAACTTTATTTGAATAAATGTTTGGTTCCGGCTGCATAAAACTCTTTGAAACTACCGAATGGAGAACCATTCCTTCTATTCATCCGACTGATTTGATACACCACCTTCATATGAGAAAAAAGACTGCAGTATGATTGAATGAGATTCATTTTTGTATCGTAGATATGACCTGGTTCTGATGTGGCACCATTGACTTCCATTATTTTAATGTTCTGGCCCCTGTACAAATCTTCTATGGATTTGCAGCGAAGATCAAAACGGCCAAAATAGAAACCCTTCATTGGAATGGCGATCTGATCCATTATCGCGCAAAGTCTGTCATTGATCAATTTGTTTTCATTAGTGAATTGTGTGCCTAAACAATGATTGCCACGCTCTTCAAGTATCACCAATTCGTCCTTAGCTGGAATTGAACGCAGATTAATTTTATTTTCTTTTTGTAAGCGATTTAATTGGTATGCTGTTCTGTATTCTAACTGCATCAATTCTTCGATGCTTTTTGTTCCATCACCATTCACATGAAGAAAAATCTTTCCGGTAACACTACTTATTGTTCCTTTATTCTCGTTCGGAAATCGATAATACAAAACTCCAAACTCAATGGGAAGATCAACAAACTCCTGGATCAAAATATCGCACTGAAGTTTTTTTATGTATTGAAGATACTCTTCTTCGTTGTTTATTTTAGAAACGTTTGTACCTCGCTCACCAATATCGGGTTTGGCAATAAAAGGAAAAGAAAAATTTTGTTTGATCGTGTTTAGATCAAAATTGTTATCCAGATATTTGATTCGTAAAGTTTTTGCTTTCCACGGATCATCTATCAAGTCAAGAATTTCCTTTTTTGATTCTCCAAAAAAACCTCCAAGATAAATTCCCGGATTTGAAGCACTAATATAAACCAGACTTTTGCTTCGGATGGAATAATATAACCATAGAGGCAGAGTGGGGAGATAGAAAAGTTTGAATGGCCAATACTCATAGTGTAGCCAACGATGAATCCATAAGTTCAGGCGCGAAATTTTCAAGAGGGAATGTCTGACTTTAGAATACAACTATGCATGGATGTTTGATACTGCTTCTGATCTATTAAATCTTCATAGACCATTCTTTTTTCCGTACGACCAATAATCACCTGAGTAATGCTAATGGTTTCAACACCCTCGCGTTTCATCACAAAATTATTTTTCAGATCACCATTGCCGCTATACTTATGAAAATTAAATATATTTTCACTGTTGATGATTGCATTGATCAACCATTCATCAAACGTCTCTTGTCTCATGGTACGGATGGATGCATTGTAAAGCGTGCTGCTCGCCCATATATACGATTGCTGATTATCGAGAATCTTTTCGTGCAGCTTTTCCTCGTCCCATCTATACTCTATGAGTCGCTCATTTATCTCGTCAAAATAAATAATGGTAAATGGCTCAATTCCTTCTAACGAAAATTGATGTATCCATTGTTCCGAGTTCGGGTTGGAGAGCATTTCTAGAACTAACAATCCTCTGCTTATGCGATAAGGCGGTAGATGCTTATGGGTTTCAAAAGCTCCATTGAGTAAGCAAATAGTTTTACCGGTATTACTGGTAGCTATCCATGTACCACCGGCTAATGGATCTTTGGGATATACTAAATCAATCCCTGTATTTGATAAGTATAATTTGGGTGCCAGAGCTTGTCGATTTGAACTTTCATCTCTATTTGAAGTGATGAAATAACGACCTTTATTATCCGACAAAAAGCTTACTGTGCACATTCTTTCTGTTGATGAACGATAGTGGAATGAGCTACACCAAAATAAGAGGGTATTTGAATATGAGGAAAAGATTGCTCAATGGCTATTTTTATAATGGCCATATGATGAACACAATGCTCAATATTATAAACCAACTCTCTCTTAAAACTGGTTTCAACACAATCCACAAATTCTTTTTCATATGAATAGTTCATGGCAATTACTCGATTGTCAACGTTGCCGGATAAATATTGATTTATTGAATTAAATGCATCAATGCATTGATGCAAATTTTGCTCGAGTAAAGGATTATGTGAACGGGCATCATAATTTAAGCGTCCATTTTCATTGGCTTGAATTAAACAATCATAAAACTCTACTAGATGTCGGCAGTGCTTACCAATGCTGTTCCCGTTTAGAAGAGGCAACGATTGAATAAATTCTTCATTATTGAGTTGTACCAGAATCTGTTTGAGTTGATTCAGTATAGAACAAGCGGACTTAAGCGAATTTTGCATAAAAAGCTATGGTGATTTATGGTTTTAATTTAAATAAAGATTTGAAATCTTTTCGCTCTAGATAGATAAGGATAATACAACACAAAAAAACAATACAAGCCAGAGTAAATAGATATCCCTCATCGTTCAACACTTCAATCCCTAATGGTCCTAGATGTGATGCAATTGCTCCAATCATTACCATTGCACCAATCAATGCTCCTCTAAGGGTATATTTGGGAATGAGTAATAATATAGACGCGATTAACTCGGCTATTCCACTTCCATATCGTCCCCATGGTTCCATGCCAATTTTTGTAAAAATATAGACCGATTCTTCAGCTGAGGAGAACTTAAAAAAGAGCGTTTGTAGCATTATTAAAGCTGCAATTATCCGTGCCAGCCACTTGAGTATTTTCATTTTCCTCTAAATTAATGCTAAGATAAATTAAAATTGAGTACCTTAGATTTTACCTAAAAAAATAACCATGAAAAAAATCATTATTTTCTTAACATTATTGCTCCCAATTAGTTTGTGGGCACAGGAACTAGATGAAAAAAAATATACGTTAGTTGCATTTGCCGGCTTGAATAGTTATAAATTAAAAAAAGTTCAAAAAGGTATTGATTCAGATTCCAATATTGGCTACCAATTAGGGGGATCAATGCGATACGGAAAAAACAGACTCTATACCGATATTGGAGTAGGCTATCATGCTGTAAGTAATACATTAGCGAGCAAAGTAGATACGGGAACGGTTATCAGTGACATTAAAGATGATGTTAAATTCTCTTTCCTTCATATACCCTGGAGGGCTGGTTTTCATTTGTTTTGGTCAAGAGACCATTCAAGCAATATTCGTGTTTTTGCCGGACCGGCATTGAATGTGATGTTGGGAGTTTCCGACAATGATTATAAAATTGAGAAAGAAGATTTTAATGCGCTGAGTGCCACTTTAAATTTTGGAGCCGGAGTTGATCTTTGGGTTATCTCACTCGAAGCGCAATATCATTTGGGTTTGTCAGATGTGTTTGAAGAAACTTTTGAAAACAGTAGTCAGCCTAAAGGTGATTTTATCTCGTTTAACTTAGGAATAAAACTCTAAGCATTAGGTTTGAATAATTCCCGGATTAAATGCTCTTTGAATAGGAGCATGGTCGGCCATTTCAATTCCCATCGAGATCCATTGTCTTGTTTCTAAAGGATCAATAATTGCATCCAACCAAAGCCTCGAAGCCGCATAGTAGGGTGTGGTTTGGCGATCATAACGGTCGGTAATTTCTTTCAGGAGCGCTTGCTCTTCTTCAGGATTGGGTTCTTTGCCCTGAGCTTTCAATCCCGATGTTTGAATTTGCAATAATGTTTTTGCGGCTTGTGCGCCTCCCATAACAGCTACTTGAGCTGTGGGCCATCCAACAATCAAACGAGGGTCATAGGCTTTGCCACACATTGCATAATTGCCGGCACCATACGAATTACCAACTACTATTGTGAATTTAGGAACAACTGAATTGGCAACTGCATTTACCATTTTAGCACCATCTTTAATAATGCCACCATGTTCGCTTCGGCTGCCCACCATAAAACCGGTAACGTCTTGTAAAAAAACCAATGGAATTTTTCGTTGATTGCAATTCATGATGAAGCGAGCTGCTTTATCGGCTGAGTCGGAATAAATGACGCCACCAAATTGCATTTCACCTTTTCCATTTTTAACTACAATTCTTTGATTGGCAACAATGCCAACCGCCCATCCATCAATACGCCCTAAGCCACATAAAATAGATTTACCATAGTTTGCTTTGTATTCATCAAATGCACTGTCATCGAGCAAGCGCAGAATGATTTCATGCATATCGAATTGCTTTTCTCTTTCGGCAGGAAAAATTCCGTAAATCTCTTCTTCATTTAACTTCGGTTTTTGCGAAGCAATTCGATCAAATCCTGCCTTTTCATAGGCACCTATTTTCGAAACTATGCTTCGAATGTAATTCAAAGCAGCTTCATCCGATTCAAACTTATTATCGGTTACGCCTGATACTTCGCAATGAGTTGAAGCACCACCCAGCGTTTCATTGTCGATGGTTTCACCAATGGCTGCTTTAACTAAATAGGAGCCCGCTAAAAAAATGGAACCTGTTTTATCCACGATCAAAGCTTCATCGCTCATTATAGGAAGGTAAGCACCACCTGCCACACAACTGCCCATAATGGCCGCTATCTGAATGATACCCATAGAGGACATAACAGCATTGTTGCGGAATATTCTACCAAAATGTTCTTTGTCCGGAAATATTTCGTCTTGCATAGGTAAGAACACCCCGGCACTATCCACCAAATATAGGATAGGAAGTCTGTTCTCGATTGAAATCTCTTGTGCTCGCAAATTCTTTTTGGCAGTCATAGGAAACCAAGCTCCTGCTTTAACAGTAGCATCATTCGCCACCACAATGCATTGTTTACCACTCACGTATCCAATAACTACAACTACGCCTGCACCGGGACATCCGCCTTCTTCTTCATACATTCCATCAGCTGCTAATGCTCCAATTTCTATGCTGGGTGAATCTTTATCTAAAAGATAGGATATGCGCTCGCGTGCTAATAATTTTCCTTTCTTCTTTTGTTTGGCTGCACTTTTTTCTCCACCACCTTTCGCTACTGCAGATAATTTTTCTTGCAGCGCATAAAGTGATGTTTTCATCAAATCCTCGTTGCGGTTATAATCAATGTCTATTTTGCTCATATATGGTAATGTGTCACAAATATAAAACTTATGAATTCTTAAAATGCTGTTAATAGTTTATTTGCTGCTTTGCCTAAATTACAAATTAGATCTATACAAGAAAGACCACTTTGAAAATCCTGTTTATACGAAAAGACCTGATGGTATTTGTGCTCATTCGGTAAAGGATTTTTTTGATTGGAAAGATTTCGAAAATCATTTTCAATCGTTTCCAGAAATGTCTCCGAGTAACAGATGTTTAGTTCAAATTCCAAAAAGGAAGAAGCCCATATTAAAAAAGAGGTATTGAATTCAATCAGATTGTTTTGTTTATTGAATAATAGCGCATATAAATCGTCTTGAATAAATTCAAAGTAGGGCGATCTGTTGTAGGCCGTTTGTAATGCTTGCCAATGTTTATGCTGCCACGATTCTTCTGAGCTTATTTGGACTTCAGCTGTTGGTGTTTTAGAGAGATTTTGATGTCGCAAAGGTATGATCAAGGTCTGCACACCATTAGGACCCAATATAAAATATCGATTTCGGATACTTTGTTTTTGAAAATTGGAGTGCTGATCAATACAAATATTCTTTGAAGCGAAAGCCTGTTTCAAATACGATATAGGAGGGAAGCAGGCTGTAGCAAACAAATGATGCATCAATCTTTGTGAATGATACTAAACAAACGACTCCAACGAATTTTGTTAAAGAATGTCGCTGCTCCGTCCCATGACATCCAAATAAAAACTGCTTTGCCAACAATATGTCGTTCAGAAACAACGCCCCAAAAGCGACTGTCGGCTGAGTTGTGTCGATTGTCTCCCATCATGAAATAGTAATCCATTTCAAATGTATATTCTGTAACAGATTTTCCATCAATAATAATCGCTCCATTTTGTTCAGCTACTTCGTGACCTTCATATACGCTGATAATTCTTTTATACAAATTGATATTATCTTTATTTATGGGCAGAGACATCCCCTTTTTTGGAATAATGTAGGGTCCAAAATTATCTACATTCCAAGGGTATTTTGGGTCGTGAGGAAAAATGTATTCTTCATATTGTCCTTTGGGTTGAAATATTCGATCCACTTTTGAAACGTTTTTCATTTCTTTCAAACCTTTAGCTGCTTCATTAGTACATAAAAAACGATACGTTCCTTGTCGGAAAGCCGGCCCGCCTTCTGAAATACCAAGCTTGTCCAACGTCATCGTATTGATCATGTTTCCATCGGTTTCAATTTCGTAGGTGCTTTGTCCTTTTTCCGGTGAATCTACTTTTTGACTATTGATATAAACAACACCATCTTTTACTTCTATTGTATCTCCAGCAATTCCGATACATCGTTTAATGTAATGCGTTTGTTTGTCGATGGGTCGGTCATCCTCCATAGGATAATTAAAGACGACAATATCATTGTTCTTCACTTCTGAAAATCCAGGAATTCGGAAGTAAGGAAACTTAATTAACTCACTATACGCTTTCCCTCCAAAGATTGGCATCTCTTGATGTGCAAAAGGAAAGGCGAGCGGAGTCATCGGAGTTCGGGGACCATAGTTGAGTTTGCTTACAAATAAAAAGTCGCCAACCAATAATGATTTTTCCATTGAAGGAGTTGGTATGGTGAATGCTTCAATAAAGAAAGTTCTGATTAATGTAGCTGCAACGACCGCAAAAACAATTGCTTCAATCCATTCGCGGGTTTTACTTTTTCTTCGTGAGCTTTGCCAAAATTTCCAATTCATATGTGTAGATTTTCGTTGTTTACGTTTATTTTAATGTAGGGTTCAATACATTTTCCATTGTAAAAACCCCTTTTTTGTTGCATATCCATTCCGCAGCCATTAATGCACCGGCAGCAAATCCTTTCCGATTGTGGGCTGTATGACTCAGTTCTATACGATCAATTTCGTTTTCAATGCTAATGTGATGTGTTCCGGGTACTCCGCTTTCCCTAACGGATTCAATGATTAAATCATTGTTTGAAATGGTATCGGTATTTTTCAATTTCCAATGCTGATAATGAGGATGATTTTTAATGATATCATTCGCCAATGATATAGCAGTTCCACTGGGTGCATCCTTTTTTTCTGTATGATGTATCTCTTTCAGGTTAAAACGATAAGAAGGAAATGCGCTGAACAATTCAGCAGCATAGCGATTGATCATAAAAAACAGATTTACCCCAATGCTGAAATTAGAAGCATATAAAAATGCTGCGTTGTTTTGAAGACACAATTTATCTAGTTCTTCTTTTTTGTCTAACCAACCTGTCGTTCCTGATACTACGGGAATTTGTTGCTCAATACAGAATTTTATATTGCTAAAGGCACTTTCCGGATTGGAAAACTCTATGGCAACATCGGTATTGTCTTTGTTGATTTGTTTTAATGATTCTGCATTAGATGCTTGTATTCGAAATGAAAACTCATGTCCGTTTTCCTTTCCAATTGCTTCAATGGTTTTACCCATTTTACCATATCCGATCAAAGCAATTTTCATTTGATATAAAAGATTAATTGAATGCCATTGTTAACGGCTAATGTATTGCTTTCAGTATAAGGCCGAATGTGTAAACTCAAATCGTCTGAAACATCAAAGTACAATAGATGTGCATCCACATATGCATCTACGATCTGCAATAGATAAATACCAACACCGGATATGATGCTGACATCACGATTCCGTCTGTAAAAATCTTTTAGCGTAAATAAATCTTGATCTTCATACCGGTCGGCAAATTCATCAATGGTATTGGGATCTCCATCACTTCGAAGTTTTATGGCAGTTCTGTACCGTTCGAGTTCCTTATTGTTGTTAATAGCAAAATAGGTCATCATACCAATTCCTCCATATACAATAGGCAGTTTCCAATATTTGCGATTGTAAATCTGACCGGCTCCGGGTAATAGAGCAGAGTAGAGCGCAGCCTTATTGGGGAGTTTAATTTGTGTGCTGTCGGCAGGTTGTGCATTGGTTTGTGTAATACACAGGATTAAAAGAAAAGCTGCTGCAAAGCGAAGCATTATATTATTCGAATAAATCCAGCAATCGGTTTAAATCATCTGTAGAGAAGTACGAAAAGGTAATTTTTCCACCTCCGTTTTTCTCTGTTTTTATGCTCACTTTAGTTTCAAAGTGATTGGTCAATTTGTTTTGTATGCTGCGTATATCTGCCGATTCTGTTTTAGCATTCGATTTTGTTTTGTTGATTTTCTGATGGGTTTGTCTAGCCAACTCTTCAACTTTCCGAACACTTAAATTATTCTGAATAATTTCTTCGAACAAACGTAATTGAGCCAAAGGATCGGTTATGTTGATCAATGCTCTTGCATGACCCATGCTCAATTTATTTTCTTGAATCGCTTTTTGAATTTGAGGGGGCAATTTTAATAGACGCAAGTAATTAGCTATGGTACTTCTGTCCTTACCAACTTTTTCGGCCAATTGCTCGTGTGTTAAATCACATTCTTCAATCAATCGGTTGTAGCTAATTCCAACTTCAATTGCATTTAAATCCTGACGTTGTATATTCTCAACCAAAGCCATTTCGAGCATACTCTGATCGTTGGCAATTCGAATGTATGCCGGAACCATTTCTAAACCGGCCATCTGAGCAGCACGGAATCTTCGCTCCCCGGAAATGATTTGATACTTATCGTAACCTAATTTACGAACGGTAAGCGGTTGAATGATGCCTTGTTGCTTGATGGATTCAGATAATTCTTTTAATGCATCATCTTCAAAATGAGTACGAGGTTGAAATGGATTGGCTTCGATCTGATGTATATTGATTTGCGAAATACTGCCTACCACAGCACTGTGTACCGAAGGATCGCCTTTGGTAGTGATATCGGTAGCGGCATCAACCAATAGGGCACCTAATCCTCTTCCTAATGCACTTTTCTTTCCTGAACTCATGTTGTTTTTAAGCTTTAATTTATTGTACGCTCTCTATTGCTTTAGTACCCGGGCTTTTTATTCGCTTATTCGCATCCTGAATACCATTCTTTTTCAGAATCTCGTTGGCAAGGTTTAGATAATTTACAGCACCTCTCGAACTGGCATCAAAGGTAATGATGGTTTCGCCAAAACTTGGAGCTTCACCTAATTTTGTATTGCGTTGAATAATGGTATTAAATACCATTTGTTGAAAATGTGTTTTTACTTCTTCTACCACTTGGTTGGATAATCGCAAACGGCTATCGTACATGGTCAATAAAATACCTTCAATATCCAAATCAGGATTCAATCGGGTTTGAACGATTTTTATGGTATTCAATAATTTGCCTAGTCCTTCTAAAGCGAAGTACTCGCATTGAACTGGAATAATAACTGAATTGGATGCGGTGAGCGCATTGATTGTAATCAAACCGAGTGAAGGAGAACAGTCGAAGATGATAAAATCATAATCGTCCTTTATTTGCTCCAATACTTTTCTTGTAACATATTCTCTTTCGGGTAGATTGATCATTTCAATTTCTGCCCCAACTAAATCGATGTGAGACGGAAGTATATACAAGTTTGGTGTGCGTGTGGTTTGAATGGCTTTCGAAGGCTTGACTTGATTTAAGATGCATTCATATAAACTGTTGCTTACGGTCCGTGGATCTATTCCAACACCCGAAGTGCTATTGGCCTGTGGATCGGCATCGATCAACAAAGTTTTGAACTCCAATACAGCCAAACTAGCAGCTAAATTGATCGCTGTGGTTGTTTTTCCTACTCCTCCTTTTTGATTTGCAATTGCAATTACTTTTCCCATAATGTTCTGTTATTGTTTTAAAATACTCTGTACCAAACTTCTCCATTAATGTCGGAGAACTCTAAAAATCCAAATTGCTTCGAGTATTTTATCTGTTTTATTGGTTTATTAATGCTGGTTGTTCCCAATGGTGCTGTTGAAACGTAAACACCTTCAAAAACATTGCCCATGATTGTATCAGTTGCCAAAGGAACCATACTCAATGGATAGCTCACAACAGGATGATGCGGAAAAGAAACTTCTACAATTAATCCTGCATCCGTAAGGGAGACTCTTATTTTTCCTTCTCTTCCAGTTGCAAGTGTATCGTTTTCAAGCGTAACCGTGTAGCCTGCTTCTTCATCGTAAACATTTCCGCTCACTTGATATCCTTTAAACTTATCGGTAATGTTGATGGTATCGATATTGCCCGAACTGTTTTGAAAATATAAAACGGTTTCATCGGGATACAATCTCCAAAGCATGTCGCTGTCGGTCAATTGATGATAGGTCGGTTTTGAGCACGAGATGACCAACAAAATCAAACCAGCGATGAGGGTGAATAAGTAATGTTTCGTATTCATGTTTATTTTATAATTGTATAGTCTCGCCAATAGGAATTAAATGGAGTGTTCTGCCCGAAGCGGTAAATTTTTCAATTGCCTCGTTGTGATCAATGCGTATCAAATCAAAAGTATCGTAATGCATTCCTATAATATTGTTGCATTTAATGAATCCTGATGCGATGATAGCATTGTCAACACCCATCGTATAATTATTTCCTAAAGGTAAGAAAGCAAAATCTATTTTCTTGTATTCTCCAATCAATTGCATGTCAAGGGTGAGCGCTGTATCACCGGCATAATAAAAGTTTCCTTCAGGAGATTCTACCAAAAAGCCCATAGGATTACCACCATAAGAACCATCGGGCAACATACTGGAATGTACAGCAACGACACATTTAACTTTGCCAAATTCAAAAATCCAATGACCTCCAATATTCATGGAATGTACTTTTTCAACTCCTTGTTTTTGCAGCCATACCGCAATCTCATAACTACTGATAGCTGTAGCATTACTTTGCTTAATCAGTGAAACAGCATCGGCAATATGATCTTCATGACCATGTGAAATCAGCACATAGTCGGCCTTAATTTTTTTAAGGTCAATATGCGTTGCAAGGCTATTGGGGCTTATAAAAGGGTCGAATAAAAGTGTTTTGCCGCTGACTTTTACAGCAAAACAAGAATGACCATAGTATGTAATCTCCATTCGTAGTTATAGATCCGTTAATTTTAGCTAAAAATACATTTATTGGTGGAATAAGAGGCCGGTTTGAAGAGGCATATTTATTAACATTTCTATGTTAGTTACACCCTTAAAAGTATTGGCAATCAATAACAAACTGAAAATAAAAAGAATAGAGTAGAGCGAATTAACATAAAGCACTTAGCGATTCAATTCGCTGCGTGCTTTTATACCATAGGGCCCACCATAAGATACCAATGATTCAAACACTTGTTTAGCTTCCTGATTTCGTCCCGATAGTTTTAAATTCATGCCCAATTCAAACAAAGCCTCTGCATAAAAGGTACTGGCGCTATGACTTTTGAAATAGTTTAACTGCTGGATAGCCATATCATATTGTTGAATCCTGGAGTATGACATTCCTGAATAGAACATGGCGTTTTCATCGTTGGAATACCTTTGTAAAATTTTATCAAACGCATCAACGGCTTTGGTGTATGATCGAATTCTGTACCAATGCAAACCTTCGGCCATAATCGCATTATACAAATCGCTTTCAGTACTGGTAGAAACATCAACAGCACTAAACTCAACCGCATCATTGTTTTTAGTTACTTTTTTTGCTTTACTTTCCTTAACAGACACAGCACTTAATTTTTCTCTTTCCTCTTTTGTATTGCTCACCTTATGTCCCTCTATATAATAAATGGCACTTGGTGTGGCAATCGTTTGATCCGCTTGCGATTTGACTGCACTTGCTTGTGTATTTGAATTTACTTGAATTTCGTCTGCCTGAATCGAACGTGAAGGTTCTTCTTCAAGCATTTCATCTTCTGCAATAAACAACTCCTGATCGTTTGTTGCTGGATCCATAAAGTTTTGATCTTCTTCAAGCGATTTTGTTTCTCTTACCGTATTTGAAGGCTCTTTAATTTGAATGGCTTCTTCTTTTTGAAAAGACGCAGTTTCCTCTGTGCCAATCTCATTATCATCAGCCATTGTTTCCTCTACAACAGATTTTGATGTCTCATTTTGATCCGATTGATGAACCAAAATGTTGTTTCTGTTTTCAAAATTCTGATAAATATAAAAGGATGAAATACAAATTAATGCTAAGGAAGCAGCTATAAGCCAATTGTTGCGTCTTTGTTTAGAATTTTTATGAAGATGGATTTGAGTGTCAATTCTATTATTTAAGTCTTCTTCAGAAACATTTATACCGCTTTCCATAAATCCATCAATCGCATCAGAACAGAGCGCACATTCACTTAAATGCAATTCAATTCTTCTGACCTCTTTTTTTTCAAGACGATCAGCAAGATAATCCTTCATATCCTGTATGTTAATACAGTCTGAAGTATCAGAAGAGCTATGTATAGAAGATTTAGTCATTTCTCTTTTCTAATATAATCTTTAGATTTCTCTTTCCATTTTGAATAAAACTCTTCACTTCTTTAAAAGTTAAATTACATTTTTCACTGATCTCTTTGTAGGATAATTTTTCAATATAAAATAAGCTGATGCAAATTCGTTGATCTTTATCCAATTCTTTTAATGCCCATTCTAAATTCTGCAATTGTTGTTCCAACATGTTGTGGTCTACGTCATTTTCTGAGGCAAACTGACTGTAAAGAGATAGATCTTCTTCAAATGAAATGCTAGAATCCATTCTTTTTGAAGATCTTAAATACATCAAGCATTCGTTTCGTGTGAGCGAATGCAACCAAGAAGGAAAATTATGTATTTCAAAATCTCTAAGCTTCATCATTAGTTTTTCAAAAACTTTCTGAACCATGTCTTTGGCATCGTCCGAATTTTTTAAATACTTCATCGAAACTCCAAAAACCAGATGCATATATTTTTTAAACAAAATACCTGCTACCGCATGATCACCGCTTTTCCGGTATTCATTAAGCAGCTCTATATCGCTCTGCTCATCATGGTTTCTATTTGTTGTTTCGCTGGTCATTCCGCTTTACCATAGGTAACAAACGGAATGCTTTACTATTTGATGCCCGTTTATCTCCAATTCCATAAATCTGATGCAAATTTGTAACAGAAAAATGAACTTGCAAAACGTATATTTGTTGTTTAACATACATAAAGCAATATTTATCAATATATTTAATACATAATCTGAATCGCTATGAATAACGAATCGCTCGCATGGATTGACCTTTTGTTTGCAATGTTTTGGACAATACTCTTTCTACAATCGGGATTGGATAAAGTTTGGCATTATAAATCAGAAAAAGGATGGATTGTTCAAAAATTCAGTCGAACTGTGTTTGCGCCAATAATGCCTTTGGTGTTTTTATTGCTTACCAGTGCAGAAGTTATAGCCGGCACTCTAAATCTAGTGAGTGCGATTATGATTATATTTTTTGGATCGACTATTTTAAGTCTTCCGGCAGCAGTAGTTTCTTGTTTAACAATATTGCTACTTTTCACCGGTTTACGTTTTGCTAAAGATTATCAAAGCGCTGCTTTGCTTACAGGATATATAGTTTTAGGTATGATCAATGTATTTATAGTAAACTAAAAATCGGATGAAATTAAAGTACCTATCAATCGTTTTGGTTCTTTTGTTTGCTTGTAGCAGCAAGCAGGAGAAGCCTGCTAGAAAGATAAAAACCGGAATGGCCGAAGCGATGAATGAATGGTATCATCAACGTTCGTATCCAAATGCTTTGATGGATTATTCATCTTACGAAACAGCATTCAACAATGTAAAGTGGCAATCGCAAAATAAATCAATGACTTTTGCCGGACAATGGGAAGCAAAAGGACCAATGAATTTTGGTGGAAGAACTTTATGCATGGCTTTCAATCCTCAAAATGCCTCAACCATTTGGATTGGATCTGCTTCAGGAGGTTTGTGGAAAAGTTATTCGGATGGAATAGGACCCAATGCATGGCATAATGTGGCCACCGGATTTCCGGTATTAGGCGTTGCTGCCATTGCCATTCATCCTTCCGACTCGAATATAATGTACATTGGAACAGGAGAAGTCTATAATTACCAGAATACAGGAACAGGATTTTCTGTTCGTACTACTCGTGGAAGCTATGGAATTGGAATTTTAAAAAGTACTGATGGTGGAGATACTTGGAACCAAATACTGTCTTGGGATTATGATGATTTAAAAGGGGTTCAAGATTTAATAATTAATTCGTTAAATCCGAACACGATTATAGCAGCAACTACCGAAGGAATTCTTCAGAGCTTTAATGCTGGAAACAACTGGTCAACTGTATTGCCAACCCTCATGTGTACCGACTTATCTTATCAACCCGGAGATACTAATATTGTGTTAGCTGCTTGTGGAAACAGTGGGACTTCAGGCTCAGGTATTTATCGGTCTACAGATGGAGGTCAGAATTTTACAAAAGTGCTTTCCGGTTTGCCAAGTTCCTATAGTGGTAAAGCTCAGCTTTGTTTTTCCACATCATCACCCGATACGGTTTATGCCAGTATAGGGAATCAATTTGTGCAGGTAGGTTTGTACCGTTCAGTTGATGCCGGTGTTAACTGGACTCTTCGTAACAGTACTGATATATGTAAATACCAAGGTTGGTATTCACATGATGTAGCGGTTCATCCCAGCAACCCTAATATTGTAATTCAGTCAGGAGTAGATACCTACAAATCGACCAATGGCGGACAAAGCATGGTGCAAAAATCATATTGGTATTTGTGGGACTTGGCTGCCACACCAATAGGTGGACCCGAAGGGCCGCCTGATTATATGCATGGCGATGTTCATCATATCTATTACCATCCGGTGAATGCGAACTGGGTTTATTTTGTAAACGATGGTGGAGTATTTCGATCAAGCGATGGAGGCGAGACGTTTAATGGTATTAATGGATCGTATCAAACACAACAGTTTTATGCGAATTTTTCGGTTTCGAAAAGCGATTCACTTTTTGCCATTGGCGGATTGCAGGACAATGCAACTCCTGTGTACGAAGGAAACCTGAGTTGGCGCAGAGTGATTGGAGGAGATGGTATTTGTACCGCTATTCATCCTCAAAACGATAGTATCGTTTATGCTTCGTACCAGAATTTAAACATGGCGCGCAGCGATGATCGTGCACAAAATTTTACTTTCATAAACAATTGGCCAAGTCCAGGTCCTACAAGCGGAAATTTTGCAGGCATCTATGTTGTCTCCAATGCAAGCCCCAGTACTCTTTTTGTAGGATTTGATAAAATATATAAATCCACCGATGGGGGCTTTAATTGGAATGCGACCAATAGCGGCAATCCTATTGATGGCAATCCGGTTCAAACCATTGCTTTAAGCGATAATAATGCAAACATTTTATATTGCTCAACTGCACCGGTTGTAAACTCAACAGTAGGTGTTTACCGATCGATCAATGGAGGAAATTCATATACGAATATTAGCATCGGACTGCCCAATCGTTTTGTGTTGGATTTTGCCATTCATCCAAATTCAAACAATGTCGTTTTCGCAGCTATCGGAGGTTTCGGTACTCCGCATTTATACACCAGTCCCAATTCTGGGTCTTCCTGGCAAGCCATAGGAAATGGATTACCTGATGTACCATTGAATACAATC
>Ga0116144_10001407_pt1 | contig 28674 bp, 22 predicted proteins | sample AD_UKC035_MetaG_FD_89746 | JGI IMG/M metagenome (GOLD analysis project Ga0116144, IMG submission 89746) | Active sludge microbial communities of municipal wastewater-treating anaerobic digesters from USA - AD_UKC035_MetaG | ecosystem: Engineered > Bioreactor > Anaerobic > Digestate | place: USA...
GGGAGAGGGGGAGAGGGGGAGCGGGGGAGCAGGGGGGCGGGGGAGCAGGGGGGCAGGGGGGTACGGATTACGCATTACGCATTACGCATTACGCATTACGTTTTGCGTTTCACGTTTTACGTATTGCTTCCCATGCTGATTGCTTTTTTGCTGGCTTCGCCGTGGATGCTGTTGCGACCGACGGCTTGCTGGCGTGGGGCGTGGATTCAAGCGGGGATGGTCGCCGGGCGGTACGATTTCCCTTACACGCGGCAGTACGCGGGGACGTGGCCTTACGTTTACCCGCTTGCGCAGATGGCTTTGTGGGGACTTGGCCCGCTGGCGACGCTGGCGGGGACGATGGGGCTGGCGCGCGCGCTGCGGCGTTGGCGGACGGCGTCGTTTGCGGTACGTGTGGCGGCGCTCTGGACACTGGTGTATTTTCTGGCAACGGCGGGCCTTTACGTGAAATTCCCCCGCTATCTGTTGCCGATTTACCCGGTATGGGCGGCGTGGGCGAGTTATGAGTTAGGAGTTAGGAGTGGCGAGAGAGCGGGGCAGCGGATCAGCGAGTCAACGAGTCAGCGGATCAGCGAGAAAGCGAGTCGGCGGATCGGCGAGCCAGCGAGTCAGCGGATCAGCGAGTCAGCGAATGGCGAGAAGTATCCTACTCCCTACTCCCTACTCCCTACTCCCTACTCCCTACTTACATTAATTTCCACGGCCCTGCTTGGCCTCGCGCAGGTGAGTGTTTATACTGCCCCGCATCCGTGGGTGACGGCGTCCCGGTGGGTTTACGAGAACGTGCCGCCGGGCGCGATAGTCGCGGTGGAGATGTGGGATCATCCGCTGCCGGCGCCGCTGCCGGAGGGCGACGCTGCGCAGTATCAGCAGATCACGCTGCCGATCTTTGACGATGAGTCATTGGAGAAAACGGGGCGGCTGGGGGAAGCAATACAAAAAGCTGACGTGATCATTCTCGCCAGCCGCCGGGGCTATGGCGCGCTGGCGCGGCTGCCGGGACGTTACGCTCAGACTTTGACGTGGTATCGGGAATTGTTGGGGACGCGGAATGTCATTGCATTTGGCCGCTGCCCGCGCCTGGGGCCGCTCGCGTTGAGCGACGATCCACTGGCCGACGCCGGTCTGCCGCCGCAGCTCTCCCTGGCAGAGCGCTGCGGAACGCCCTTCGCGCTGCGTTTGCCGCGTCTGGACGAGAGTTTCCGAGTGTACGATACGCCGACAGTGTTGATCATCAAGAAATGGGAAATGGGAAATGAGTAATGAGTGACTGCGCTCATTACTCATTTCTTCTTACTCATTCCCCCTCTCCCCCAACGCAAACTCCTCAATTGCCCACGTGTCCACCATCAGCGGATCGGGCCGGAAGCCTTGCAGGTCAGGGCGGGTGGCGTAAACGTCCATGTACCAGTAGAGCGGCAGGGCAGGAAGCTCCGCGCTGAAGAGGCGCAGCGCCTCCCGGTGGGCTGCGCGGTAGGCGTCTTCGCCGGGTAACGCAGTCTGCGCCTGAGCGCACGCGGCGTCATACTCGGCGGAGGTATAGCCGGCGACATTGTCTCCTTCCCAATAGTTGGAATCGGAGGCGACCGCCGCAGTCGTATAAAGGTTGCAGGTGGGTTCGATCTGCGTCAGCCAGGCAAAACTCAACAAGTCAAAGTGTCGCCCAGACATGGGGGTGCCCGGCCCTGTGTCGTAGAACTCCTCCGGTGGGTAAGACTCTACGTTTACCTGGATACCGCATGCAGCCAGATCGGTGGTGATGAGTTCAGCGGTGCGTTGGCGGGCGAAGGATTCGGGGATGCGATAAAGCACCTGGAACGGCGTGCCCTCGACGATGCCGGGGATGCTGTGGGCCTCACGAACCCCATCGCCGTTGGCGTCGCGCCAGCCCACTTCGTCCAGCAGCGCCTGACCGCGCGCCGGGTCGAAGGCGTGCGGCGTAGATGAATCGGTGGTATAGAGGGGATGATCGGCAGGGAGGTAGGTGAGAGATAGGACGCCGAGGCCGTTTTGAACATCATCCACGAGCCGCTGGCGGTTGATGCACGCGGCGACGGCCTGGCGAGTGCGCGCGTCGGCGAAGAACGGCGGCGCGGCGTAGTCGGCTGGCGGGGTCACATTGAAGGTCAGATGCTCCCACCGGGGGGCAGGGGCGGTATAGAGGGCTGCTTCACCGAGCGCTACCATCTCCCGCAGGCGCGTGAGGCTGCGTTCCAGGTACATATCTCGCGTTAGGAGGTCACATTCCCCCTTTTCCAGCATATCCAGAACGTCAATGACATTTTGATTACTGATGAATCGGAAGGTGATTTCATCGAAGTACGGTAGGTTTTCTGCGGCGCGGAAGTAATACGGGTTGGGGCGCATTTGGATGGATTCTCCCGGCGTCCATTTCTCGATCATGTAGGGGCCATACCCCAGGGGCGCGCGCGCGATGGCGGCCTCTTGCGCCAGTTGCGACACGGCGTATGTGCGCCAGGCATGCGCCGGCAGCGGCGTCCAGAAATTGATGGGATAGGCCGCATCGAGAAATCCCGGTATTCCCGTCCAAACCACCGTTGTATCGCCTTGCGATGCGTAATTGGCCGTGCGCAATTCCAGCCATTTCCCCTTGACCGTGGCCGGGTCACGCGCCAACTCAAAACTGTACACAGAGTCTTGCGCGGTGAGCGGCGTGCCATCGGCCCAGCGCAAATTGGGCTTCAAGTGAAAGGTCACCCGCATCCGATCCATGGACATCGCGCCGCCCTCAAAGGGGACGACACACTCGGCGGTGCGGCAGCCGGACGGATGAATCAGGGTGCCCGCCGCCAACGTGACCACTTCGCCGCGCTGGTCAACGACGCGGTCGCCAGGTTGGGCGGCGACGGTCTCAATGACGGCGTCGCCATCAGCCAGCGAGGGGAGGTTTTCCAGGATCACCGAGTGATAATTGTAGCTGATGGTGTCTATAGGGCCATCGTAAAGGCCCTGGAGTATCAATCCCGCTGCGTAGGAGGTGGCGTCATAGTAATACAACGATTCTGGCTCTTCTCCCATACAGATGGTCAGGGTGGGCGGCGTTGGCGTAGGGGTGGGCGGCGCCGGAGTGTCCGTAGGAGGCGCCGGAGTGGGCGTCGGTGGGGGAACCTCTGTCGTAAGCGGGGTTATGGTAACTTCGACGCACGAAGTCAGCCACAGGCAGCACAGCAAGAGGAACTGCCATAGGAGATGCTTATTGAACCGCACGGGCCATCCCTCCATCAACCAACAATGTGATCCCGGTGATGTAAGAGGCTGCCGGGGAGAGCAGGAACGCCGCCGCACGCCCAAATTCGAGGGGGTCGCCCATGCGGCGTAGCGGCACGCCGGCGGCGAGTTTAGCGGCCTCATCATTGAGCGTCGTCGTATTTTGCTCGGCGCGGGCGCGCAGGATTTCGTTGACGCGCTCGGTGCGCGTCCAGCCCGGCGCAATGGCGTTGACGCGGATGTTGTCCGGCCCCAGTTCGATGGAGAGGCTCTTGACCAATCCCACGACGGCCAACCGCAGGCTGTTCGACAGCGTCAGATTGTCCAAGGGGTGGTGTACGGTGATAGAGGTATTAGCGAGGATGCTGCCGCCGCCCTGTTTTTGCATCAGGGGGATTACCGCATACGCCAATCGCACTGCGCTTTGGATGGTGAGCTGGAAGGCGTGCTCCCAATCTTCCGGCGTGAAATTGAGGAAATGGCCGGTGGGTGGGCCGCCGGCGTTGAGGAACAGTGCGTCAATGCGGCCCCATTGCGCCAGGGTCTCGTGAACCAAACGTTCGATATCGTTGGCGCGGGACACATCGGCGATGACGGGCAGAGTTTCGCTGCCGGTCTCTTTGCCCAGGTCGCGCGCTGCGGCTTGTAGCGCGTCGGCTTGCCGCGCGCAGATGGCGACTTTGGTCCCTTCCTGCGCCAGCGCCTGCGCCGTCGCATACCCTAGCCCTCGGCTGGCCGCCGTGACCAGCGCCACTTTGTCTTTGAGCATTAAATCCATAGTATCCCCCTGGAAATCGGTAATTGGAAATCAGAAATTGGTCATTGGAAAACCGATTGCTGATCACCGGTTTCCAATTTCCATCATTATACAGCAATCAACCACAATCCTCCAACCACGAGGGCCGCGCCGAGCAATTTGGTACGGGTAAGATGTTCTCTGAAAACCAGGGCGGCCAGGATGACCACGAACAGCGGGGTGACTTCGCCGACGGTTTGTATCAGCGCCGGTGCGCCCAGGGCGACGGCATAGAGGAACAGCAGCCACTTCCCGGCGACGAAGACGCCCCGCCCGACCACAGCGCCCAGCGCGCGCGGCGTGACCCAGCCCAGGTCAGGTCGCCAGAGCAGGTGACTCAGTACGGCAATGATCAGGGTGCGGATCAGGTAAAAAGTGTATGGATTGGTGCTGCCATTGTTCAAAATGTATTTGACAAGGTAAACATTGACGCCAAATATCGCAGACGATGCCAGAGGGATCAGAAGATAGCTGCGCGTGGTAGGATGTGGGGACTGGCCGGTATTGGATGCAGATTGCACGGCGCGGTTGAGGATGGCGACGCCGGCCACCGTCAACAGAATGCCGCCGATCGCCGGAGTATCCAACGCCCCCGCCATGCCCAGGAGCGGTGCGACCCCCAACGCAAAGAGCGGCGCGAGGGACAGCAGCACGCTGGCCGCTCCGGACTCCAGCACCTCGAAAGCGCGGAAGTAAAAGTAGTTGGCCGGAACGTCTATGAGCGCCGTCAACAGCAGCAATGCTCCCATTCCAGGCGTGAGGTTGAGCGCAAAAGCCCACGGTGCGGCCGGCAGCAGCAGCGCGAACAGCACCGCAAAGTTGACGCTCAAGTAATCGCGCGTTGAAGTATAGCGCAGCACCGGTTTGGTCAACAATGCGGCCAGCGCGCCGGAGAAGGCGGAGAGCAGGCTTAGGGATAGAGCGGACATGCGAGAAAGCGGATCAGTGGATCAGCGAAAAAGCGAATCAACGGATCGGCGGATCGGCGGATCAGTGGTTGAAACGAATGGTTGTTGTAGTGAAGTCATCACGTTTCACGTTTTACGTTTCACGCTTACCCGTAAATGTCCAGCAAATCCCGCAGCATGGTGGCGGAAGAGGGGATCGGGTCGGGTTCTTCGATGATCGCGGTGATCGTCCCGTAGATGTCGGTGGTGTAGCGGACGGCCATTTCTTTGCGGCCCAGGCGCCCGAAGGGATGGTCGGCAGGCAGGGGACGCGGCGCGGCGGAGAGGGTGTAAGTTCTGTTCGGTTGGCGTAGGGCGGAAGCCACCACGCGGTAACGCTCGCCGCGAGCGTGGGCAGCGGATAGCTTATGGATGTCAAGGCCGACGATGCCCGTGCGCGTCACCATCTCCAACGTCGCCGGGTAATCCATCACGGCGTTGGCGAGGATGACGAGTTTGGCGGCGGCGTCCCAGCCCTCCAAATCCCACACGCCGTCGCCTTCCAGCACGCCTTCGGTGTATGCACGGGCCAGCGCGTCGTCCCAGGGGACGCCTTCAGCCAGCAAGTCCATCACGTAGCCGGTGACGAGGTTGGGGACGGCTTCCAATCGCTCTACCACCGCCCCGCGCAGATCGCGCGCGCCGAGGTTGATGGCGGGCAATCCACCGGCGACGGCGCCATCGAAGCGGAGCAGCACTCCATGCTCGCGGGCCAACGCGTGTAATTCGCGGTAGGCCAGCACCAGCGGCCCCTTATTCGGCGTGACGACGTGCATCCCCCGCCGCAGCGCGGCGCGGACGCACGACAGCCCCGGCTCCGCGCCCTGCGCCAGGTTGACGGGCGACGCTTCCAGCAGCACGTCGGCGGGCACGGCGTCCAGCAAAGCGAGCGCATCCAGGCCCGGTCGCCTGCTGGCGCAATCCGCCACCGAGCCGCCGGATTCCTTGACCCGGACGATGTCCGCCAGGTCGAGACCGCGCGGATCGCAGGCCGCGCCGCGACTATCGGCTGCGCCGACCAGCGTAAATTCCAGGTCGTAACGGGTGCGCAGCAAGGTGCCTTTTTCCAACAGCAGCGCGCAAAAGCGGCGGCCCAGGTTGCCGACGCCGATCAGAATGAGACGTATACGTTTCATGGAAGTGTTCCTCCGAAAATAGGACTGAGTTACGAGGACTGAGGACTGAGTGAAAGGAATCGTTGGCTAAATAGCTTTAAAAATCCGCTTAATCCGTTGAATCCGTTGAGTAAGATCCTCGTCCTACATGGTGACGCCTTTGAGAATAAGCCATGAGGCCATTGCTACAATGTTGAGACAATTCGCTCATCAATACGCGACAGTTGCCCGATATACTTCTTTTGTTGTGACTGGCAATCGCCATCCAGCAATAATTCCAAAAACACGGAGGTTAGTTTATGTCGCAAAATACGAACACACAAATCCAATGGCTGAAACGGTTTGCATCCGACAAACCGGTGATATTCTCTATGCTCGTTATTCTGGCCGCAGGATTGCTTACGGAAATCCCCTTCGGTGCTCTCTTTGAACCCTGGGTGGGCAACCCAGGCGCCGAATTCTTGCGGGTCGTCATTGGGCATACGTTGACAGGACTCATTCTCGTGGGCCTGTTGGTCAAACTGGGGCTGTTCAGAAATGCCAGATTTACGCCCCCCAGCCAGTGGAAAGCTCTGTGGTTGACCTGGCCGTTCGCCATATTCACCTTGCTCAATCTCGACTCCCTGATAGCCGGGGACCTGGTGATTGATACCACACGCCCCGGTTTGATCATCCTCTACACCTTTATGACGCTCACCATTGGATTCTGTGAAGAAGTGATGGGGCGCGGTGTGGTCCTATCTGTCCTGCTGCAAAAATGGGGTCACAGCCGGCGCGGTATTTACCTGGCCGTGCTGGTATCCGGCGCGTTGTTTGGCGCTGCCCACATTTTCAATCTGCTGGCCAACCGCCTGCCATTGCTGGCGAATCTGACCCAGATTGGCTACAGTTTTGCTTTTGGCGTTCTCTTTGCTGCGTGTTTTCTGAGAAATAACGTAATCTGGCCTATGATTATCATGCACGCAGCCGTAGATTTTGCCGGCGGCTTGCGTGATATCGCCGTAGGAGGCGCCGGTCAGTTTCCCGTGACCAATAATACCCCTATGGAGGCTCTTGTAACCCTGTGCATTGTGGCTCTGCCTACACTCCTCTACGGCCTTTGGATACTACGAAAAGTAGCGCCCCCTGCCGAACGTGTGCTGGCAGTTGAAGCTGCCGCCGACTACCCATCCAGCCGCAACGCCAGCAAGGGCACGAGCATCTCTTGAGCGTGAAGTCCGCCATGCCGTCCCAACGTCTTGGCCGATTTTTCGAGATTGTGCGCCAGGTAATGGCGGCCTTTGGCGAAGCCGATAATGTCGCCCAGGCGATGAGGAACTTCGGCGTACATCTCGCCTGGCCCCAGCAGGCCAGTTTGGAGAACTTCTTCCTGGGACATGAAGACGAACTGCTCCGCCAGATGGGTGTGCAGGTACTCCCACACGGCGTCGTAGTGGCCGTGGCGGATGTAAAAGAAGGGGACGCGCGCCTCGCCCACGGGCGGGATGACCAGCGCGTCGTAAAGCTGCGGATGCGCGTTGAGCGGGATCATCGCCGACGGCGGGGTGGCGAGCTGGCCATGATCCGCCGTGAGCAGCAGCAGCGTCCCCTCGCGGGCGGCGGCGGGGAGCTGCTTGAGGAACACTTCCTCGATCTGCCAGCCCAACGTGCGGATTTCGGCGTCGCCGGTCTCGTCGAACGGCCCCCAGGCGTGCGCCAGGGTATCCACCTCGCACAGGTAGCCGGTAAAGAGGGCGCGGGGCGCAGTATGGTACTCCATCAGGGTGCGGCGCAGCGTCACCCAAAAGTCGGAGTTCGTGCTGTACTTATACACCTCCGCCATCCCCCGGTGATTCATCCGGGACAGCGGCGAGTCCACAAATTCCTTGAAGGTGAGCGCGTAGCCGGGAACGCCCTGGGCGGCCAGTTGCTCCCCTATCGCCGGGATCGGCTGAAACTTTTCCGGCTCAAACCCCCAGCGCATCAGCGTCCGCTTGAACGCTTCGTGCGGCGACGAGAAGGCGATGGATTCGACCACCATCAGCCATTCGCGCAGCCACATCTCGTAGGCGAGCTGTCCGTGCTGCACCGGCGCGAAGCCCGACCAGATCGTGCTGAGGACGTTGGTGGTGGTGGAGGGGCTTACCGTGGTCAATGGCAGCAGCCGGCCCTGTTCCGCCAGGCGATGGAACGGCGAATCGGCGTCGTTGTCCATCACCCAGCGCAGTTGCTCCCAGCCCAGCGCGTCAATGACGACCAGCACGACGCGCCGGACGCCGTCGAGCATTCCATTCAGCAGATCGGCGCGCAGCGGAGGGAGCGCGCCGGGCAGCGTCGCGCCGAGCGCGCCCGCCATCGTCGCCGCCAGGTTGCCGACGGACAGGCCCTCGTAGCGCGGCCAGACGAAGTCGGCAGGCAGGGATTCCAGGTCGGACGGGCGGTAGGTGCGGAGGTCGGTTTCGAGAGGGGGAGAGGGGGAGAGGGGGAGAGGGGGGGATTGAGTATTGGTCATTGTGGGTACTCCTTTGAGAATAGTCTGATAGTCGTCAGTCGGGTAGTCGCATCGTCAGGGAAACTCTGCGTTCTCTGCGACTCGGCGGTGAATTTTTGAGATAATCAGCGGATCAAGCCTTTGATCAGGTAGCCGACGGTGATGAAGAGGGCGAGCAGTGGCGTGAGTTGGGCGCGGGCGTCAGGATCGGTTCGCGCGCGCCAGGCGATAGGCGCGGTGAGGAAGGTCAGCAGGCACCACGTCGGCATCCCACCCAGCGCGATGCTGAGCGCGAGCAAGCCGTAGGCCCCCACGAGCAGCCGCGCCGGGGTAAGCCCGCGCGTCCAGGCCGCCGGCGGGATGGTTTCCCAGGCTACAGCCAGCAGCGTCAATCCCAGGCAGAGCGCCGGCCAGAGCGGTTCCCCACCCCAGCGCTTTGCGTGAAGCAGCCAGCCGATCAAGACGACCATCGGCGCGAGGATCGGGCTGCTCCACGGCGGCAAACGGCGCAACCATTTTCCCAACGCCGCGATCAACGCCGCCAGGATCACAAATCCGCCGACGCTAAATGCGCCGGTCGTCGCCCACGCCGTCGCCCCGCCGAGGGACAGGGCCAGCAAAAGTAACCCCAGTGTTTCATTCATTGTCGTATTCCTGCGAAAAAGCGAGTGAGCGGATCAGCGGATCAGCGGATCAGCGGATCGGCGGATCGGCGAACGGGCAAATCCTAACTCCTAACTTGCCACTCCTAGCGCACTCCCCGACGCCTGGCATGTCTAAAACTGTGACTGAACCCATGTTCCGATGATCAGCCATAACACGATGGCGGCGATCCCTACGACGATATTGAGAATGATCTTGAGAATGACCGGGATATTTGACTTGTAAAGGGTGATATTGATGCCATAAGCCAGACCGCCCAACGCGCCGCCTATCATCCCCCCCATCGCCACCAGAATGAGCGGCCAGCCACACAGAACGTGGGCAATCACAGGGATTTTATCCGGCTGAGCCGCCCTGACGCTCTGACGTTGTCCTACCACCACCGCGGTTTCCGGCTCCTCCATGTTTTCCAGCGCTTTCAGAGCGACTTTGTTGCGCGGATTATGCTTGAGCGCCTCCTCAAGGCACTCCCGCCGCAATGTTGGAGTCTCCGCCACACTCGCCATCCAGACCCAGGCCGTGTCATCTTTTTCATCCTTCTTGAGTATCTCCACCAACAAGTCGCGCGCCTGCTCGTCCTGTTTATCCCGAACCAATGCAATGACTTCCTGTAATTCCTCTTTTTTCATTCCCGCCCCTCCTCACGCCTCACTCCTAACTCGCGCACCAACACCTCGCACATCTGCTGTGCAGCGCGGGCGCGGTGGCTGATGCGGTTCTTCTCTTCGGCGGATAGCTGGGCCATCGTGACGCCACGCTCCGGCATGTAGAAGACCGGATCGTAGCCGAAGCCGGCCTCGCCGCATGGCTCAAAGGCGATGACGCCCTCGCAGACGCCCTCCGTAAGAAATTCACGACCATCGGGCAGCACCAGCGCGGCGAGGCAGCGGAAGCGCGCGCCCCGCGCCCCCTCGGGGACGTCCGCCAGCGCCTTGAGCAGCGCCCGATATCGCACGGCGTCGTCGCCCAGGTGATAGCGCGCCGAGTAGACGCCCGGCGCGCCCTCGAGCGCGTCCACCTCCAGGCCGGAGTCGTCGGCCAGCGCGGGCAGCCCGGAAAGCGCCGCCAGCGCGCGCGCTTTGATCAGTGCGTTCTCGCGGTAGGTCGTGCCCGTCTCTGCAATCTCGTCGGTCAGGCCCAAGTCGTCGGGCAGCAGCAATTCGATGTCCAATCCCGCCAGCAGCGGGAGCCATTCACGACGTTTGCCCCGGTTATGGGTAGCTAATAACAGTTGCATAAGGACTCCTGATTTTGGATTTTGGATGCTGGATGCTGGATGCTCGATACTGGATGCTCGATGCTGGATGCTCGATGCTGGATGCTGGATGCTCGATGCTGGATGCTCGCTCACTCGCTTTTTCGCTGATCCGCTTTCTCGCTGATCCGCTCATTCGCTCTTTTTCGCTCCAACCGTTCCTGGCGGTGACGCAAATCGGCGATGAGCAGTGTGCGCATGGGGCCGCGCTGTTGTTGGGATGCACGTTCTAGAGCGGCGATGGTTTCGGCGAGGGCGGCATCGAGGTCGCGGGCCGTCCACTCGTCATACTTGGCGCGCTCGATCAGCGGCTCGACATCGAGCGGGAGGCGCGCGGCCCAGGCCTCCCAGGCGGCGCAGGCGGACTCCCACGCGCCAGCGCGGCGGTGACGCGCGCCGATCTCACGCCAGAGCCGGGCGGCGCACGCGGGGTCGAGGTCGCCGGCGTCGCCGGAGAGGGCGCGCTCCCACGCGGCGAGCGCGTCCGCCTCACGCCCGGCCCGGTCGTAGACGCGACCCATGCCGGCCCACTCCCCGGCAGCCAGATGCAGCGGCTCCGGCGCGGCTGCCATCCGCGCCGTGTGCGTCAACAATGTGACGAGGCTCAGCACGTCCACCAGGTTGTGGTAGAAGATGCGCGCCATGTCGCCCGTCGCGCCGGTGCGCAGGTAGTTGACGTACATTTCGGGGATGAGGGCCGAGTCAATGTCCGTCTCGGCGCGAGTCACGCCGAGGATGTGCGTCTCCAGCTCACCCAGCCGCCGCAAGGGAAGATGGTCGCGCCAGAGTTGCCGCGCCACGGAGAGCAAGTCGAGGTGCGGCCGGGTCGTCCATTGGGGCGGCAGCCGGTTGAGGATGAAGCGGTTTTGCAGCAGCGGCACGTCGAAGCCGCGCCCGTTGAAGGTGACGAGGCCGGTGGCGGAGGCGAGCACGTCGGCGAGGTAGTGGAGCGCGGCGGGTTCTTCGGCGGGATCGCGCAGGAAGACTTGATGGAGCGTCAACTGCGCCTCATCCCAGAGCGCGACGCCGGTGAGGAAGACGAGCGTGCCCGCGCCGCCCGCCAGCCCGGTCGTCTCCGTGTCGAGGAAGAGCGGGCGCGCGCCCAATCCGGCCTCGCCGAGCAGCGCCAGCGCGTCCACCGAGCACTGCGCCACGTCGCCCAGCGCGTAGGTTCCATGGCGGTAGGCGGCGTCGTACACGCGCCGATCCACCCAGACCGGCCCGTGCGCCGTGGGAACTTCGATGCCCGGCAGCGTAGCGGGCGGCGCGGGGGGCGGCGTAATTTCGACCGGGCGCGGCGGGGATTTGAGGCCCTTGATCCCCTTCACCACGCCCAGCCGGTGGAGTTTGCGCTGGAATTTGTTTTCCATAAGAGATTAACGCAGAGACGCAGAGTTTTTAAAATTTCTTTGCGTCTTTGCGCCTTCGCGTGAAACACTCAGTCATTGCCGCGTTGCAGGCGCTGGATGCGCGCGCCGAGCGGGATCAGCTTTTCTTCAATGCGGGCATACCCCCGATCAATCTGGCGGATATTGTGGATGGTGCTGACGCCTTCCGCCGCCAGGGACGCAATCAACATTGCCATACCTGCGCGGATGTCAGGGCTTTCCATTAAGTCGCCATGAAGTTGCGAAGGGCCGTAGACCAGGGCGCGGTGTGGATCGCAGAGGACGATGCGCGCCCCCATTGGGATAAGTTTGTCCACGAAGTATAGACGGCTCTCGAACATTTTTTCGTGGAAGATGACCACTCCTTCGCATTGGGTCGCCAGCACCAACGCAATGCTCATCAGGTCGGCGGGGAAGGCCGGCCACGGCTCATCGGCGATGGAGGGAATCGCGCCGCCCATATCCGGCACGATTTTGAGCGATTGCCCGGAGGACACGAACAGGTCGTCGCCGCGCACTTCGGCTCGGACGCCCAGTCGCTCGAAGGTCATCAGGGTCATGCGCAGGTTGTGGGGGACGGCGTTGCGGATGAGCAGCTCGCCGTGGGTGGCGGCAGCCAGCGCCAGGTAACTGCCCACCTCGATGTGGTCGGAGGGGAGGGTGAAATCTGCGCCGTGCAGGCGGGCGACGCCTTCGATGATGAGGGTGTTGGAGCCGATGCCATTGATGTTGGCGCCCATCTGGTTGAGCATCCGGCACAAATCCTGGACGTGCGGCTCGGAGGCGGCGTTGCGCAGGACGGTGGTGCCCTCTGCCAGCGCCGCCGCCATCACGGCGTTTTCCGTGCCGGTGACGCTGGCCTGGTCGAGCAGGATGTCCGCGCCGCGCAGTTTATCCGCGCTGACGTGAATGCCGCCGCTTTCCAGGGTGAGGGTGCCGCCGAGTTCCTGGAAGGCCAGGAAGTGCGTGTCCACGCGGCGACGGCCGATCATGTCGCCGCCGGGGGAGGGGATTTCGACCTGGCCCAACCGCGCCAGTAGCGGCCCAGCCATCAGGATAGAGCCGCGAATGGCGCGGAACTGTTCCCGATCCATGCCCGTTTGCGGCAGGTGGACGTTCTGCGCGTGCAGCGTCCAGGTCTGGGCGTCCTGGCGCGTCACCTGCACGCCTAGCACTTCAAGCAAATCGCCCATCACTTCCACGTCGCGGATGGCCGGGAGGTTGCGCAGCGTGACCGGCTCGTCGGTCAGCAGCGCAGCGGCCAGCAGGGGTAGCGCCGCGTTCTTGTTGCCGCCCGGCGTGATTTCCCCTTTGAGGGGATGTCCACCTTCAATGACAAAGTAGTCGTTCATTGTTCGCTCCTTTTTTTAGTGCTGAGTGCTGAGGACTGAGGACTGAGTGAGGAGTGGCGAGTTAGGGGTTGCGAGTTAGGGGTTGCGAGTTAGGATTCGCTGATCCGCTGATCCGCTGATCCGCAACACCTCACACCTCACTCCTAATTTCTCACTCCTCACTCCTCACTCGCCTCTCGCAATTTCTTCCGCATGTAGAAACATTCAAAGGTCTCGGCGCCGATGGCGCCGGTGGTCTGGTCGTAGATTTCAAATCCGGCTTTTTGGTAGGCTTTGATAGCGCGCTGGTTGAATTGGGCGACGCCCAGGTGAGCGTAGTCGCCGTGATAACGGCATTGGCGGACGGCAAACTCGACGGCGGCGGCGACAAACTCGCTTCCATGCCCGCCGCCGACCAGGTCGGGGCGCAGGCCAAAACCGATCCATAGTTCGCGTTGGTTGATCAAGGCCTCATTGCCATATTCTGTGTATTCGGTACAGTTTTCCTGTGCGTCATAGAACTCGACGGAAACCTCTCCGATGAAATCACCTGCCGGGTTGAGCACGGCAAAAATGCCCCGCCCCCAACCCTCGGAATCCAGCAGGTGGTCGGCTTCCTTGTCAGAATCGTAGATGGCATATTCACCCGCGTATTTCCAGGTGTGTACCATTTCAGTAGCGTATTCTTGCGTCATTGGAACGAAACAGTAATTTGGATTCATAGCGCTTCCTTAAAATAGTGATTGGGAATGAGGGATTAGGGATTGAGGCGGCCTGATCCCTCATCCCCAATCCCTGATCCCTCATCCCTGCTTGTACGCAACACTACCGGCGTATCTAGGGTCACCCCTAATTCATGGACAGCGTGACCCCGGTTGACGGCGATTTCCAGCATCCCCGCGCTGCCGATGAGGGCCAACGGCGCCCCGGCGGAAGCGTCTGCATAGGTGTGACGCACCAGGCCGAGGTCGCGCCCGGCGACGTGGACGCTCATGCGCGCCGGGTTGAGCGTGAGCGCCTGCCCCTGGCCGAACGCCGGGTCGAGACGCAGGAGGCCGCCGTTCCACACCAGCCGCCCGATGCTGGTGATGGCGTTGCCGAAGTGGTCAATGGCGATGACGGCACCTGCAAGGCTCTGCTCATCGCTTTCCAGATGGGGCGCGGGCAGTTTCACTGGATCGGAGATGGGCGGGCCAAACTCTGTCAGCGGGATGCCGCGCGCGAGGTGCGCCGCCGCCGGTGCGAAGACGTCGCGTCCGTGGAAGGTTGCGCTGGGCGCAGGCAGACGGTAGGCGGGGTTTTCCAGGGCGACGATCTGGCGCGGCGGCGCGGCTTCCCAGACGTAGGAAAAGACGCCGTTGTCCGGCCCCACCACAATGCCCCATGCGGTCTGCGCCGCCAGCGCGCGCCGTTCCGTTCCCACGCCAGGGTCTACCACGGCCAGGTGGATGGAATCCGGCGGGAAGTACGGCAGCGCCGTCCACAGCCAGTAGGCCGCGCTCTGCACATCCTGCGCGGGGATGGTGTGGGTGAGGTCAATGCACGGGACGCCCGGCGCGATCCCGGCGATCACGCCTTTCATGACGCCTACATAGGTGTCTTGCAGGCCAAAGTCGGTGGTGAGGGTGATTAAAGTCATTGGATTTGCTTTTCTGTCAGCAGATTGAGCAGATTCAGCAGATTAGGAATGGAACACGGACAAACACGGACGGACACGGATTTTTTTTCATTTTGTTCTTATCCGTGTTTTTCCGTGTTTTTTCGCGTCCTATCAGAGATTCTCATTTCGGTCAACGACGCAGCAAAGTGAGCATCGCCTGGTTCAGTTCGTCAATACGGAAGAGTACTGCCATCCCAGCGTAAAGAAGGACGCCCAGGGCGATGCCGCCGAGGGTTTGCAGCCACGCATTGGGCGGCGTCACGGTCAGCCAGATCCACAGCCCCGCGCTCATACCAAGCGTCGCGCCGAGCGCGCGCAGGGTGAAGCCCAGCAGCCGGCGGACGTTGAAGCCGTGGATGCGCCGGTAGACGATGGCCAGGAGGATGAGCATTTCCAGGGTGGTGGCGACGGCGTTGGCGAGGGCCAGCCCGGCGTGCGCGGGCGCGCCGGCGCGGTCAAACAGCGGCGGGAAAGCGAAGCTCAGCAGGACGTTGAGGACGACGGAGACGACCGCGGCCCAGGCCGGCGTCCAGGTGTCTTGCAGGGCGTAAAACGCGCGCGCCAGCACTTCCACCGCCGCGTAGGCCACCAGGCCGAGCACGAACATACTCAACGCCCAGGCCACGCCGTGGGTGGCATCCACGTCAAACGCGCCGTATTGAAACAGCATGGCGATCAACGGACGGCCCAACAGGATCAGTCCGGCGGAGGCCGGCAGGGTGATCGCCAGCACCATGCGGAACGTCGCCAGCAGGGTGGCGCGCAGCTCATCAAATGCGCCGCGCGCGGCCTGCGCCGCGAAGGTGGGGAAAGCCGCCGTCCCCACGGCCTGCGCGAAGATGCCCTGCGGCAGCAACATCAGATGATAGGCGTAATCCAGCGCGGAGATCGCGCCCACGCCCCACCACGAAGCGAAGTTGTTGCTGACCACCAGATTGAGTTGCCAGGCGGCCACGCCGAGCATCCGCGGGATCATCAACCGCCCGACTTCGAGCACGCCGGCGTCGCCTCTGCCGAGAGTCAAGGTGTAGCGCATGTGATGGCGCAGCAGACCGGGGACTTGAATCAACAGGTGACTCGCGGCGCCCACGACCATCCCTATCGCCACGCCCATCGTGCCGATGCCGGTGCATCCCCCCCAGATCGCGCCGCCGATGAGAGCTAGGTTGTACAGCACCGGAGCAATAGCCGGGAGCAGAAAGTGCTGGTGCGCGTTGAGGACGCCCATCACGATGCCGCTCACACCGAAGATGGCCGTGGAGAGGAGCATCACGCGCATCAGGGCGGCGGTTTGTGCCTGAATATCAGGAGGCAGGGCGGGCGCGATCAGGGTCTGCACCAACCACGGCGCCAGCAGGATGCACAGCAGCGTGATGGGCACCAGAACGACGAGCAGGAGGTTGACAATGGCGGAGGCCAGCCGCCAGGCCGCGCCGGTTTCGCCCAACGTGATCCGCGCAGCGAAGAGGGGGATGAAGGCCGATCCCAGCGCGCCGCCGGCGATGATCATAAAGAGGGCGTCGGGGATGCGGATCGCGGCGACGTAGGCATCCATCTCCGGGCCGGCGCCGAAGTAGTGACTGAAAACCATCTGCCGCACCAGTCCCAGAATGCGGCTGACGGCGAAGGCGACCATCACCAGAGCGGCGGCGCGGGTGATTTGCTGTTGGCTCTTTTCCATACGGGGGGATTATAGCATGAGTGGGAAGAAAGAGGGGGGAGAGAGGGAGAGGGGGTGAGGGGGTGAGGAAAGTTACCACTTGGAGGAACGCTATGGCCGGTCTCTGACCGCGCCAGCGAGAGTCACCAGGAATAGGTGTGGAAGGCCTGGGCCAATTCGACGGGGCCGGCGAAGGTTTTTGGGGCTTCGGCGAGGGCGTAGGCCATGGCGTGTGGGTCAGTGCGATAGTGAATGAGAACCAGACGTTTCACATTTGCGCGTTGGGCGACGACGCCGGCGGCGGCGGGGCGAGTGTGAGCGTTGTCGGAGTCGGTGGCTTCGTGAAAGAGCAAGGCGGCATCCCGCGCCAGCGTCTCGACGGCGGCGCAGGGGAAGGTGTCGCTGGAGTAGACGAAGGCGCGCTCGCCGGGATGGGCCGCGAAGCGCAGGGCGATGGAAGGCACGGAATGTTCAGTGGGTGAAGCGGTGATGGTGAAATCGGCGGTCTCGGCGACGGGCGCCGCCGGCTCCGGCGAGATGGGGCGGTAGATCAAAGGGATTAGCTCAAACCAGGATTGGGACGCAAAGATGCCGAGCAACGTCTGTACCTGGGCCAGCACTTCTGGGAGTGCATAGAGAGTCAGCGGGGGCGCCTGCCAGGCGTCGTCTTTCCAGGCGAGTAAAAGCATGCCCAAAAGATAGGCGGGGAGGCCGTAGACGTGATCGGGGTGCATGTGGGTGATGATGATGCCCTGCACGGCCAACGGGTCAAGGCCGGCGCGTTGCAGGCGTCCAATGGGGCTGTCGGCGCAATCCACCAGCCAGTAACCGTTCTGGCCGACCACGGCCAGGTAGGTATTGGCGTTGTCGGCGTCGGGCAGGGCCGCAGCCACACCCAGAGGGACTACATAGGGGAATGTCGTCATAGACGGTTCCTATCGCGCCCGAAATTCGGCGCCAATGCGGGCGGCGGCGGCCTTGAGGACTAACGGAGCATAATAGCCAGATTGCAAGGTGAAGCTCACGGTGATAGCCCAGTCCCCGTACTCCGTGTCATCGGCAAATGGCTCGCCAACGGTCACGTCCGCCGGCGTGAACCAGGCCGGTCGTTCTCCTCTGGAAAGGTAAACTCGCCGCAAAATGCGCGCCTTGAAATCGTTGAGCGTCAAGCCTTCTTTTTCAAAGATGGCATCGGCCGCTTTTTGCACCTCTTCATCATAGCGCGCGGTCAAGCGGGGAAGGTCAATTTGCATTTGCTGGAGCTTTTCCAGGGCCGGGCCGGGTTGTGGAAGCGGAAAAGTAGTCCCTATGATGTCCACCCATTGGGAGGTTGGAAAATGGCTGTCAAAATAGTGTGCCAAAATGTTGTTCCAAATCCACGACTGGTACGCCGAGAGGTAGATAGAAAGCAGACGATCCTGGATGAGGTTGACGGCTTTCCGGTATTCATGAGGGTGATCTTTTAGATAGGTGATGACGCTGCGATAGTTGGAGGGGCGCGGCGCCAGGTGTAACAGGTACCCCCACTGTCCCCAATGGCTTTTTACCAGGGCTTTGAACTCGCGGATGCTCTGCGGATCGCCCAACATCGTTTCCGACAGGTAAAAGCGCACTGCTTGTTCCGCATCGCGTTGCAAGATGGCTTTGCCGATAAACCCATCATTGGAGTATGAGCCGAAGCGCTGGTCGTCAAAGTAGTTGGGCAGGCCTTGTGTTTCCAGGGTGCGCAACTCTGTATGCATGGCCGTGGCCTGGGGCTGGCTCAGCTCGCGGATGGTCATGGTGAACCGGTTGCCGCGCAGGTCGCGGGGGCGCAGGGCGCGCGGCCCCCATTGCACGCGCTGCGCCACGAAGCCACTGCCCCGGATTTCTTCGGGGCCATGTTTGCGCACGCTGGCGTACTGCACAGTCACCGCGGAAGCATCCTTCAGCGCGGGAAAGACGAGTGCGCTGGGCGTGACTTTCAACTTGGCGGCCATCTCATCGCGCACGATCAGGGTTGGCCTGCCGCGTTTCTCGACACGATAATAAGCATACGCCCCTTGATTTTCAGGCAGCATAATATCTTCTTCGACTTGAAAATCCTCAGGAAAGCGCTTGATCTGCATAGACAAGTCCTTGTTTAGGGCGCCGGCGTGACGGTCGGGGTGAGCGGGGCGGTGGGAACGAGGGTGGGCAGCACATCAACAAAAATTACATTTTCTACGTTCAATCCGATTAAGAACGAGCGCAAGAAATCGCGCGCGTTTTCGTCCGCTTTGGTTTCTAATCCATCTTCGATGGCAGCCTGGAGAATGAGTCGCTCGGCCTCCTGGCGGGCCGCCGTCTCCAGTTGTGGGTTCAGTCCGCCAACGCCGGTGCGTCGGTCGTAGACGTAGGTGCGCTGATTGTTCAAAGTGGCGACAAACACTTCCACCGGCGGCAGGTGGATGTAGACCGTTCCATCCGGGGTAATCATCAGGTCTCCTGGCCCGATCTGACCGAGGTCTACGCCGGCGATCACTTCGCCGTAGGCTATGAGGAGCAGCTTGTCGCCAAAGAGGAAGCCTAACGGGCCTTGTCCAGATTCGGCAGTGATCACTTTTTCGATGTGGTAAGTGGCAGTTTCCAAACGGCTGAGGGATTGCACACTTTCAATGATAGTGGCCGAGCTGGGATAAATGGTGGGGGTCAATTGGGGTTGCGGCAGCGAAAAAGTCGGCCTATCGGCACTCAACTTTAACAATTGTTGGCGCGCCAAGATGAAAATCCAAACTCCCAGGATAGTAATAGCCAGTAAACCCGTCCACGCGAGTACGCGCCCGATATTTTTCATCAAATTCCCTCCTCGAAGTCGTGGTATATTTTTGTTGGCAGCCGTAGATTATTTACAAGGATACTACGATTTGATGACTCCGTCAATGTGTGGGCAGGGCCCGCAGGGCCTTATCATTCTCCAGCCGGATGATGCGCTGCGCCATAGGAGACGGCTAAAGCTGTGATTCTTAAAGGGGTTTTGCGGTGACGGGCGGTAGCCCGTCACCGCAAAACCGCCTTCTTACCGGTGGCTTCAGCCGCAAAATCTCTTCGACAGGTTGTACCTGCCGAGAATGATAAAGCCCTGATGTGTGGGCGCTATAACTCAGGGCTTATTATTCTTGGCAGGCCCCGGCCGCCAAGGAGGTTTTGCGGTGCAACTTCAGGCCTGAGCTTCCCGTATAGGTGGATAATTCAAGCAGGAGGTTGGTAACATGAATAAACATTGGGGATATGTTTTGATTGCCGGGATGCTGTGGCTTGTGTTAGGGTGTTCCTTCAGCGGTATCAACGTGGACACGGTAGAAGTGGGTGAATTGGTGCGCGAGACCCGAGAAGTGGAATTGGAGGATGCGGCGGAATCGCGCGTAGATATTAAGATGGGCGCCGGAGAATTGCGGATTGCAGGGGGGGCGGAGTCGTTGTTACAGGCCGATTTTGCTTACAATGTTGCCAATTGGAAACCCCAGGTGGACTATAGTGTGACTGAGGAGCAGGGCCGGTTGACTATCAAACAGCCGAAGACCGAAAATCTCAACTTATCGGGCAATATCCGTTACGAATGGGATTTGCGCTTCAATGAGGCGGTCCCATTGGACTTGCGCATTGAGTGTGGGGTCGGCGACACCGAGCTGAAATTGGGCGCGCTCAATGTGACCCATGCGGACGTGCAGGTAGGGGTAGGCGATCTGGAGTTGGATTTGAGTGAGAACACCAGTTTGACCGAGTTGGAACTGGATTTGGGCACGGGTGCAGTGACGGTGGACCTCACTGGCGATTGGGAGCATGACGTAAATGTTTCCATCCAGGGCGGCGTCGGGCAAATGCGCCTGGTGCTGCCGGAGGCCATCGGGGTGCGGGTGAAGGTGGATAAGGGCATAGGCGATGTGGATGCCAGCGGTTTGTATCGGGATGGCAGCACCTATGTAAATAAGGCTTATGAAGATACCCAAACGCGCATCGAGGTCAACATCCAGGCCGGCGTCGGCCAGATTGATCTGGAAGTGGTGGACTGACCCACCTCTTCTCACAAAGGATTGCGCCCCCGATTTCCATCAAGGGGCGCAATCTTTTTAAAACGTGAAACATAAAATCATTACACTTCACGTTTCAGACGGATTTTCCAGCCACACCACCAACGCCAGCGTGAAACAGAAGGCAAACGCCAGATCGATCACAAAATACGAGGCATCCACCAGCCCGTGCCCCAGGAAATCCGCCATAGACCCCATGGCTCCTAGAATCAGGGCGCGCGAAACGGCGTCTGGATGACGGCGCAAGGGCAGGGCGCGCCGCCAGAAGCAGATTTGCAGCCACACCAGGAGCGCCAGCCCTCCCACGCCCAGACGCGCGGCAAAATCCAACATGACGTTGTGGGGATGCGCCAGGTTGAACTCTTCCCAGGCCGTTGGCAGGACATAGCGGGTGCGGTACGCATAAAGGAAGTTGTCCGGGCCGACGCCCAGCCAGGGATGGTCGCGGATCATGCCGAGGGAACTGTGCCACAGCGCGACGCGGAAGCCGGTGGTGCCCTGACTGAAGTTCAGCATGCCGGCGAAGCGGGGCGTGCGCAGCAAAGGAATCAGCGCCACTGCCCCCACCACCAACGCAACGACCGTCAGACGCCGCCAGCGCGGCCCGGCGAGCAATCCCATCACCAACAGGGCCGCCGGAATCCCCAACACGATAGCCCCGCGTGACAGACTCAACACAAGCGCGGCCCCCACCGGCGCTAACGCCAGGGCGTAGAACCAGCGCCGGCGCGCCTCCCCCTTCGCCAACGTCATCGCGATCAGCAGCGGCAGGATTCGCCCCAGGTACAGCCCCACGTTGTTCGGCGAGCCGTAGACGCTGTGCAATCGTTGTATCCCTCCCTCGGCGGTGATCGTCTCTCCAAGCGCGCGGGCGACCGCGTCGCAGACCGCCGCGCCGCGACAGAAGGCCGCGCCATACTGGATCAGGCCCACAACGGCTACCAGCACGCCGCTGGCGACGAAGGCATCCACCACCCGCCAGCGTTCCCGCTGCGTCATCGGCAATGTGACTAATGCCGCATAAAGCAACACCGGCTCCAGGATGACCAGCCGCAGCTCCCGCCAGGCTTCCCGCTGCTGTTCCGCAAACACGGTTGAGACAATGGCGAGCATGATGAAAGCCAGGAAGGGCCAGAAGAAAACCCGATTTTGGATTTTCGAGGTTAGATTTTGGAAACTGGAAACTGGAAACTGGAAACTGGAAACTGGAAGTGGGTGACTGGCTTCGCGGCTTCTTGCCTCTTGCCTCTTGCTTCCTGCCTCTTGCCTCTTCCGCGCCAACCGCAAAATCCACCCCGCCAGCGTCGGCAGGAGCAACAGTTCGGCCAGGGCGAAGGATTTGCCGAGCAGCGAAAGCGGATGCATGTAGAACGGCACGGCCAACATGGTCAGGGCCAGACCCAGGGCCGGATCGAGGCAGACGATCACCGAGGTCAACGCGCCGGCCAGTAGTTTGACGAGTTGCCACGGAGCCAGGTAATACAGACCGGCGGCCAACGTCGCTGTAGTCCATTCGCCGCCCTCGCCGAGCCGCCGGAAGGCGGCCGCACCCATCAATGTCTGCCAGGTGGCAAAGAGGTACAGCGTGCTCACCAACAGCGAGAGCATCCAGCGGAACGCCGCGTGCAGCTGCCCCCAGGCCGCCGCGACCCGACGTCCCAGCTCGCCCCAATCCAACTGACGCCCTGAAACAGCCGCCAGTCCTAAGCCCAACAGACCCAGCAGCGCCATTCCTCCCATCTGCCAGCGGTACGCGCCATCGTCCGGCGCGCTGGACACGCGCCAATCGGCCAGCGCCCACTGATCCCAGCCGCGCTCGGCGACGATCTCGACGGTATGTGCTCCGTCCGGCAAGTCCTCGGCCAGCGGGACCGTGACCATCGCGGCCAGCGGATCGTAGAGGACGATGTAGCTGCGTCCCTCGCGGTCGCGCGGCAGGGATGGGGCGGGCTGGCCGTCCACCGTGACGTAAAGGAAGGCCCGGTACGGGCCGCGCCGCACGGTAAGCGCCACGCCCGTTCCCTTGAAGGGGAAGGTCACTCGCTGCTCACCGTGCTCGCCGATGTCCGCGCCCAATGGCCCGAACTCCCATGTCCCTACGAAAGTCGCCAGGGAGGTCGCGCCGTGATATACGCCAGGCGTGGCGATCTGAGGCCGCGTCGCCCACGTTTGCAGAGCAGTATAAATCGGACGCGCCGCATCGTCCGGGCCGACCAGCGCGAACCCCCAGTGCTCTTCGGCGTCGGGGACTTCTTTGGGGGGTGTGGCGGGCCGGGGCTGGAAGCCGTTGAGGCACATCACACCTATCCAGGGCCACTCGCGCTCGGCGCGCTCTAGCGCGCCGACGGTGTTGGCGGCCTGCGTGCTTTCATCCACGCTGCCCCAAATCGAGGTCGGGCCGGGCCATCCGGCAGGAAGGCTGTTCCACCCCCAATGACTGGCCCATACCGCCTTGGCGTCGTCGCCGTGGGCCGCCAGCGTCTCGCGCACCAGAATTGCCCGTGAGAAGTTGAGCACGTCGCGCGCAACCCGGCGGTCGTCCGGTCCGGTGTTGAAGCCGTAGGGTTGCACCGCGACTACGTCGAAATAGGGTTGCGCCCCAGCAATATACAGCCGTTCCAGAAACAGGTCTTCGGCGTAGTTGCGCTGGCCCGCTTCCTGGTTGGGCGCGAGGCTGCCCAGCACGATGCGCGCATCCGGGTCGGCGGCGCGGATGGCGGTAGCCGCGGCGGAGAGCAGGGCGGCGTAATTTTCGGCGTTGGCATAGCCGCCCCAACTGTCGCCCAGGTTGGGATTGTGCCATATCTGGTAATAGGTCAGTGTGTCGCCATAGCGCGCGGCGAAGGCGGCGGCAAACGCCGCGAAGTCGGCCGGCTCCGGCGGCGTCCCGGCCCAATCCGGCGCGGTATCGAGCACTGCCAGCAAACGCAGGTCGCGGGCCGCGGCGCCGGACACGATGGCATCCCACGACTCCCAGTGAAAGTCGCCCGGCGCCGGTTCGATATCGGCCCAGGTGAAGCGCTGGCGCACCCAGGCGAATCCGCCGGCGTCGAGGGTGTCCAGCGCCCAGGTCAGGCGCGCGGGAGGGTGTTGCTCCAGCGCCGCGTTGGCGCAGAGGCGTGGGAGAGCGGCGTCCTTCACTGGCGTCGGAAAGTTCGTTTCCCATCCTCGAACAAGGAAGTGTTGACGCGCTTGTAGTTGCATCAGGCCCAACACGCTCAAGGCGAGCAAGAGTAGCCCCCCACTGAAGGCGAAGCAAAGGTTTTTTTTCATAGAGGAATTCCTTATGAACGGTCAGCCCTCCAGCCATTGGACGAAAAGACAGTTCAACGCCTGGACGTTTTATGGTTTAGAACCTATCCGAAAATTATAGCGATACGAAACGCTCTGCTGTCCATTGCGGTAAAAGTCGCTTTCGAGCGAGTGTTTTTTCGTAGGCGGGCGTAGTCCGCCCACGAAAAAACACCTCCTCAAGCCACGCCTTTAGGCGCGCAGCGCAGGTCAAAACGAATTTTCGGATAGAACCTTAATTTTAGAGAAGATTATACCGCAATCAAGAGCAATCTTACATTTTACGTTTTGCCGTTTGCGCATATAATCCCCGGTATGAACGGGTGGATGCGGCTTGAAAATTGGATCGAACAGTTAGTGGAAGAACCCTTCGTGCGCTTATTTGCCGGGCGTTTGTTGCCCCACGAGGTGGCCCGGCATTTGGTGCGCGCGCTTGAGGATGGCGAACGGGTAGGCGCGGACGGAGTGATGGAAGTCCCCGGCCGTTTCCGTATTACGCTGTCGCCTGATGATTTGGACGCACTGCGTCGGCATCACCCAGATCTGGATGGGCAATTGGCGCAGGCGCTCCAGACGTTGGCGCAGCGAATGAATGTGCGGCTCAAAGACCCACCAGGCGTGATCTTACAGGGCGACCCGGGGGTGGGGGCGCGTGGGGTGCATATCGTTCCGGCAGACCGCACGCCGCGCAGTGATGGGCAGACCCGCGATTTGGTGTTGGAACGGGTGCAGGAACTGGCGTCACCGGAGCCGGCGTCGGATGCGCGTGCTTACCTCATCCTCAATGGGGAACGCACGTTCGATTTAAAACAGGTTTTGGTGCGTTTGGGGCGCGCCTTGGACAATGATGTGATCCTCGAAGATCGCCGGGTTTCGCGGCATCACGCGCAGTTGCGTCGCCGGTACGGTCGCTATATTCTGCAAGACCTGGGCAGCAGCGGCGGCACCAGCGTCAACGGCTTCCCGGTGCAGGAAATTGTCCTGCGTTCCGGCGATTTGATCACACTAGCCGGGGTGGACCTCATTTATGCTGAAGAGTTGCCTATGTCACGGGAGACGACCGGCGACACACAGCCGTATGCCCCCCCTTCTCTCAAGAGTGAGGGAAATGAGGGAGCGGGAATTCGTGACTGAGAGCTTCTGACCAGTTTCCGATTACCCATTTCGGCACTTTCAAGGACGCATCATCATGGATTGGTTATTGCTTTTGCGGGTGCTTTTGGCGCTGTGTCTCTATGCATTTCTGGGATTGGCGTTTTATGGATTGTGGCAGGGGTTACGTCAAAATACGCGTGGCGCGGCCGCTCCTCATGTTCACGCGCGGTTAGTGTGCGAACAGGGCCTGGAGGCCGGACGTGTGGTGGAACTATATGTGATCAGCACGGTGGGGCGTGCGGCGAACAACACGGTGGTGATTGCGGATGCGTTTGCGTCAGCCCATCACGCGATGCTTCAATGGCGGGAGCGGGCCTGGTGGCTGGAGGACTTGGAGAGCCACAATGGCACATATCTGAACACGGAATGTATTGCGCAGCCAGCTTTATTGACATCTGGCGATGTTATTCGGATTGGTGAAACGATCCTGCGTTTTGAGCAGAATCTCCCGGAACAGACGGGAACTCAGTAACCGGTGGGTTCTTTCCCGAATTGCAATGCTCTCGTTACACTTAGATACTTGTACCGGCCCTAAAGGCCCTCTACAATTAGAACAAAATCTAATCAGGAGGTGCAATGTGCGGCGCGACCTGAGTGCGTGGTTATTGTTTAGTTCGGCGGCCATCCCGGTCGTTCTGGTGGGCCGGCAAGTGTTCCCTGCGTGGCAACAGCACCCTGCCGGTTGGTGGGCGTGGTTGGCGGTTGTCGGGAGCAGTTTGGTAGCAATGGTCGCTTCCCTGTGGGGGCGCTTCAAGTTTGCTCAGGCTGACACCCAAGCGCCGGCCTATCGCGCTGAGATAACCGCGAAGGCTGACGCCGCGCGGATCAGCCGCATTACGTTTGATCGCTTGCGCTCGCCGCGTTTCACTATTGCGCCGCCGCCCAGTGACTTCGTAGGACGTCAGGAAGAACTCCTGGAGCTTTTGGAAAATTTTGATCGTGGGGTGTTGATCACCAGTGCTAACGGCGGCGCCGGTGTGGGCCTGACTGCGTTGGCCCGGCGGCTGGCGTTTGCCTTAGCGGATGATTATCTCGAAGGATGCCTGGAAATTGACTTGCGCGGGGCTTCACCTACGATGGAAGAGCCGTTGGACCCGGTGGAGGCGCAACGATGCTTGTTGCAGCCCTTCTATCCCTATGAGACGCTGCCGAGTGATCCCAAGGAACTTAACAAACTGTATCGCTCAACCTTCTCCGATTACAAGGTGCTGCTGCTGTTGGATAATGCCGCGAGCAGCACGCAATTGCGCAGTTTGTTGCCTCGCGCTCCCTCGGTGGCGATTGTGACCTCACAGCAAACGGATCTGTCTTTGAACTGGGCCAAATTCTACCATTTGGAATTGCGCGGGCTGAAGCGCGAAGATGCGCAACAGCTTTTGTGGCGTGTTTCGCGGCAAGAGAAGGAAGAAATCAAGGGGATTTGGGAAAAACTGGCCGAACAATTTGAGTGTATTCCTCTGGCGTTGCGTGTCGTGGCTTCATTGTTGAAGGAACCCTTTGATCAAAAGCCCAAGGATGTTATCCGCACTTATCCTAAAGTGCGCAAGTCTCTGGTCGCCTTGGGCGGTGAGGGGGCGGCGAATATCAGTGTGGATGCGGCGCTAGATATGATTTATGAGATGCTTCCAGCCGAGCAGCGCACGCGGTTGGAAGACCTGGCGGTTTTCCCCGGCCCGATTACCCAGGCCGCCGCCGCGGCGGTATGGCATGTGGATCTCCGCGAGGCCGAGACAACCCTGGTTGCGTTGACCCGTTACAATTTGTTGGAATATCGCACCAACTCCTATACTTACTTAATGCACGATCTGGTGCGGATGCACGTCCAGGAATTGTTGTTAGGTCAGATGAAGCAGACCGATACCGTGGTTGTGCGTTATGCTGACTATATGCTCCAGGAAGCGGTCAAGGCCAATACGTTGTACAAAGAGGGCGGCTCACTGGCGGCGGATGGTTTGCTGCGGTTTACCCGATTGTGGCCGGACCTGTGGCGGGCGTGGAATCGGATGAATCAGACCGATCCTGGTTGGCCGCACCCAGAGAATACGGAAGCCTGGTTGGGGAGTTTCGCGCATCAAGTGATGCCGGTTTTGAGTGTCACACGCCCGCAGGAAGACCAGATTATGATTCTCGAACGTTCGCTGGCAATTGCTCGCGCCACACAGGATCAAATGGGTGAGTTGTTTCTGGTGGGGAAACTGGGGCATATTTACTTGGATCGTGAAGATGCGGTCAACGCACTTGAATACCATGAGCGGCAGTTGACGCTGGCTTTTGCGCTGCACGATCGCTGCCAGGAAGCCGATGCACTGACCAGTATTGGGGCGGCTTGCGGGATTCTTGGTGATTATTCGCGCGCGCAGGAAACCTGGCGGCAGGCATTGGCTTTGCTCAACGTGCTGGACGAAGATCGCGCAGCGGAAGTGCGTTCCTGGTTGCAAACACTGGAGGAAAAGCTCGTTCCTCAAGAGCCGCCCACTTTCTAAATACATATTGTGTATATAAGGTGTCCGATATGGCTTGCCCTGCAAAGAATTCTTTGTGGGGCGTTTCTTTGTCTATTGCACATCTGAATATTTAGTATAAAATGCGTTAAAGTCGCCTGTAGAAAGAACTGTTAATGAACACATCCATCGTGCCTCAGGAGCATCTCAATACAGTGTATGTATATATTCAGGATGTTGCGGCCACGCTTGATCTGCCAACAGTGACAGAGCGACTGGCAGTTCACACGCGGGATTTGTTACACGCCGATTATGTGTTGGTGTATCTTTTAGCAGAATCCGAACCTCCGGAGCAGTTGGTGGAAGTGGCCGGCGCTGCGGCCGACTGGGATGTCGCGCATTATATTGGCACACTCTTGTGTTTTGAAGACGACCTCTTGGGAACTGTTATCCATTCCGGCGTCGGACAGCGCGTCGCGCACACTTCTTCGACCGCGCGTCTCCTACAACTCCCCGACGTTCCCTCTGCCCCAACGGCGTTGCTGTGCGCTCCTCTGATTCACGCTACCGGCGTCATTGGGGTGGTGGTGGCGGCCCGCCTGACAGATGCCCCCCCCTTTACCTCGGATGAGTTGGCCCTTTTGCAATGCTTGGCGTCTCAGGTAACCACAGCCGTCGCCCACGCACAATGTTATCAGCGCGAGCGCGAATCCGTCGCTGTCTTGCGCCAGTCCCTAGCAGAGCGGCAGGAGCATGACCGCTTGAAAGACCTGGTTTTGCAGAATGTCTCCCATGAGTTCCGCGCCCCCTTGACGATTGCGCGCGGCTACATTGAGCTGCTGGAATGTGAGTTGGAGTCGCTGTCGCCGGAGCAGCGTGAAGCTATCCTCATTGTGGCCCGCCGGCTACGTATGCTCAGTGAGCTGGTGCGCGACATCAATACTATCCTTCATGCAAAAAGCCCGAATATACAGTACGAACCGGTGGATTTTGCCGCGCTGGTGCGCGAGGCTGCCGGCGACTTTTGCCGTGCCGCGGATAAGGCCGCGTTGGGATTGGACGTGGTGGTCGAGGACGAACCCGTCTGGGTGCTGGGCAACGCTGTCCAGTTGTGGCGTGTGTTGGATAACCTGATTGGCAATGCGCTCAAATTCACACTGCCAGGAGGGCGCATTGATATAACCCTCCGACAGACCGGGGATCGGGTGTGTTTGGCAGTTGCCGA
>Ga0116144_10001420_pt1 | contig 28553 bp, 35 predicted proteins | sample AD_UKC035_MetaG_FD_89746 | JGI IMG/M metagenome (GOLD analysis project Ga0116144, IMG submission 89746) | Active sludge microbial communities of municipal wastewater-treating anaerobic digesters from USA - AD_UKC035_MetaG | ecosystem: Engineered > Bioreactor > Anaerobic > Digestate | place: USA...
CCGCCTGGGTTCCCACTATCTGCGAGGTGGGGGTCACCAGGGGAGGATAGCCAAGATCTGCTCTGACCCGTGGGACTTCCATGAATACATCATCCAGCTTGTCGAGAGCATCCTGCTCTCTCAGTTGAGAGACGAGATTCGATATCATGCCGCCGGGTAACTGGTATAGCAGGACATTACTATCGACCCGCTCTGATATTGGATCCAGTATTCCCCCGTATTTTTCCCTCATTTTGCTACAGATATCCCTGACTTCGAGCAGCAGATGAAGATCAAGTCCTGGATCCCGGGAGGTCCCTTTTTGTGATGCCACAACACTTTCAGTCGGAGGTTGGGAGGTCCCAAGCGCGAAGGGGGACATTGCGGTATCAACAATATCCACCCCGGCTTCGATTGCAGCCTGGTAACTCATCGAAGCAATGCCGCTTGTGGAATGGCTATGGAGGTCAACCGGGATATCTATTTCATCCTTGATACCGGTGATGAGATCCCTTGCCGCATGGGGCATGATCAATCCCGCCATGTCCTTGATGCAGATGGAGTCACAGTTAAAAGAATACAGTTCTTTGACCATCTCGATGAACCCCGGGATAGAGTTGACCGGACTCGTCGTGTAACAGATCGCACCCTGAAGGTGTGCCCCCACCTCCTTCACCATCTTCATTGATTCCCTCATATTCCTGATGTCATTCAGGGCATCGAAAACCCGGAAGATATCTACCCCGACAGAGTAGGCATGGGTTACAAAACGGTCAACCACATCATCCGGATAATGACGATATCCAACAAGGTTCTGGCCGCGGAGAAGCATCTGTATCGGGGTGTGCTTCAGCTCTTCCTTGAGGAGTCTCACTCTGTCCCATGGATCCTCTGCAAGGTACCGGATGCTTGAGTCGAATGTGGCTCCACCCCATGCTTCCACTGAAAAGAATCCAACCTTATCGATGGTGCGGGCAAGGGGGATCATGTCCTCGGTCTTCATGCGTGTGGCAATCAGGGACTGGTGGGCATCCCGCAGGGTGGTGTCGGTGATCAGCAGTCTGGTGTGCATCAGGTTACTCCGGCTCGATGATAAATGAGGGATTTTTTCAAACCTTTAAATCTTTTACAGTACAAGTATAAAAATATCACGAACTGCCATAAAAGAGACAAATAAAATAAGAATTGCGCACAATGACGCAATTATGTCACGATTTGAGGTCTGGAAATGCGGGCAGCAGCTTCCCCCTGATTTGTATCCCCGGGTGATGAGCAAATCCGCCTGGTCACCCGCCCGTAACAGATGGAGATGAATCATCAGAAAGCTGATAGGGGCCAGGTTCCTAATGTCGGGTCGCATACCCTTCAGCTTCATCGCAGTGATGACGCGGGACCAGTCCCGGGCAGCATCATCGGTCCCCTGAACTGTTAATTCGATGGCGAGCCCGATGTCAAATCCGATCCCGGGTCCAAAGAGCCAGACCCCCAGATCAAGGAATTCCCCTGGTCTCCAACCCCGGAATATAGTGAAGGCCAGCAGAAGGAGAATCCCAATCCTGATGAAGTACGATAATCCGTTCTCTCCCATAATATGCATGACGAGTGCGAGAATTGCGGTGAAAGGGAGGAGAATATACAAAGCCTTTGACCTGATTGCAGACAGGAGATATGCCGGATAAAGAAAAAGCCAGATCAGGGTGAGCAGTGCTCCTGCTATGCTGGCATAAGCGGCCACAGAAAGGAAGAGCACTGATAAAATCCTCAGCCTGGGATCCTGCACAGGGCTTCCTCCAAATCCTCTTCTGTCAGGTTTGCCGGGATCACCCCTTTCCCGATGAGAGACCTGATATGGGAGGGGGCATGCTCCCATAATGGAAGTGCTTCAGGTACTTTACCAAGGAAATTGAGGACGCCATCGCACATCTCCCAGAGATAGTCGGTCTTCGGGAGAAACCGCTGTTCATGAGTGAATAGTATTGTAATCGCAGAAGAACGGGTCGAAAGGTGGCGTGCCGCTCTCTGCTTCTCCCGGCAGTCGAGGGCACTATAAGGTTCATCCAGGACGAACAGGTCGCGGTCACACAGTGAAAGGCAGGAGAACTGGAACCTCCGGAGCTCCCCTCGGGAAAGGCAGAAGGGATCTTCCCCACCCCTTCCAGCTAAACCGGCTCTGTCAAGCGCTTGTTCGGGAACAACGCCATATGATTCAGCCTCTTTTTCGAGTGTCGATCCGACGATATTGTATTCAGGAAACTGCTGGCAGAGCATCCAGGATGAGATCCCATCAAAGACTACCTCTCCCGATGTTGGTTCAAGAATCCCGCAGATAAGCTCGGCGAGGGTCGTTTTCCCCGATCCAACCCTCCCAGTTATCAGGTGAATCCCAGGAAGCAGGATACCATCAGCGGCGCAGGACCAAGATCCCCGCTTCCTGGTGATCCTGTCAAGGACCAGTTTCAACCCGAGACCTCCATGCAAATGGGACATAACAGGTCCCGGAAAGCGTGGAAAATACTTCATAAGGAGCGCCAATTGAACGGATCCGGCCATTAAAAAGGGCGATCAATGTCTCAGACCGGGACGCAATGTCCATATTCTGGGTACATCGTATTACGTATCCTGCTCCAGAACTGCTGATGACCTGTTCTGCGGCATCAACTGTATGCTCATCGAGGTGTGAATCAAACTCGTCCAGCAGGAGCACTTCCGGTGAATGGATGGTAGCCGAGAGAAGTGCTACCAGCACCTTCTCCCCTCCTGAGAGGGTATGGATGCGCCGATCAGCGAGGCGGGAGAGCCCTGCACGCTCAATAGTCAGGTCCACTTTCCGGGTAATCTCTTCACACGGGAGATGAGAAAATCGCAGCGCTGATGCCAGCTCTTCCGAAACCCGGGAAAAGAGCACATTTTTATCAGGATACTCATTGACAAAACCAATACGGCATTCCCAGGGGGGCATATCATGGATAAGGACAGCCCCTTCTGAGGGTTTTAGGAGACCCGAAAGAACCCGGAGAAACGTTGTCTTCCCGCTGCCGTTCGGACCAATCAGTGAGACGCACCCGGGGGGTATCGTTAGTTCCGGGATGGAGAGCCTTCGAAAGGTTAAGTTCCGGACAACGATCATGTGCCAGGCACCTCTTCTCTCTTCATTGTATGCAGCCTATCCAGGCGCTCTCCGATAACCCAGACAGCATATCCTTTCACTACGTCACCTGGGATGAAAGGGAGCACTCCGACAAGAAATGCGATAGAGGGAGAGAGCCCGGTGGAGAGAATCAGCCATGCGATTCCACAAAGAAAAATGCACCCATCTCCGAGCAGTATTCCTAGGAACCTTGAAAATCGTTCCCGACGTTCGAAAAAAATTCCTGTGATGCATGCACCAGGAATGAAGCCAAGGATATACCCTCCTGTGGGCCCAAGCAGGATCCCCAGTCCTGCACCGCCATTGTGAAAAACAGGGATGCCGAAAAGGCCCATCAGGACGTATAATCCGTTGGGCAGAAGTGCATAGCGCTTCATGACAGCCCCGGAGAGGAGAACGAACAGTGTCTGTAAAGTGAAAGGAACGGGAACAAATGGGACTGATATCCAGGATCCTAATGCAATAAGCCCGGTGAATGCAGCGGTCTGGGTGAGAAGGAGCGCCCGCTCCGGTCCCTGGAACATCGTCAACCCTATATTTTTTTCATGTTGACGATAAAGTATTACCGCTGGATACAGTCCCCGCCAATCACCCTCTCGATCTTACCATTATCTTTCCTGATGAGGAGCGCTCCAAACTCATCAATATCAATTGCTTCTCCCTCAAAAGTCGCTTTCATGGTATTGATCCGTACACGGTGCTCCAGAGTACATGAGAGGGATTTCCATTCCCGGGTAACTGCTTCATACTCCCCCGCTTCGATAAGGAGATAACGGCTCTCGAATTCGCGGAGCATCCGTGCAAGAAACGATGCCCTGTCAACATCATGACCCATCTCGGCCGAGATCGAGGTGACCGCGCTTTTTACCCCCTCGAGATCCTGGGGAGAGATATTGACATCTACCCCTATCCCGAGCAGACAGTAGTGGATATCATCTGCTTCGGCAAAGAGTTCGAGAAGGAGACCTGCCACCTTTTTATCACCGATATAGATATCGTTCGGCCACTTGATCAGCGCGCCGAGATCATATTCTTTCCTGATTGCACGAGCGACGGCAACCGATGCCGCCATCGTAACCATGAAAACACGATCAATGGGAATGCGGGGTTTGAGTACTATGGTGATCCAGACGCCCCCGATTGGCGATACCCAGGACCGTCCGAGTCTTCCAATCCCTCCCGTCTGCTCTTCGGCTATAATAACCATGCCATGAAGAAGCCCGGCATCCCCTTCGCTCGCAAGCTGCTTTCCCACCCAGATAGTTGAAGGAGTATTTTCGAAGTAGCGCATTTTTTTCCCAATAAAGCTGGTCCTGAGTTTCTTATGGACCTCATACGGGAGAAGTCGGTTGCTTTTCTTGGTGAGGCGGTATCCTTCTTTTTGTGAGGCAGAGATCTCATATCCCATGCTGATCAGCTCTTTGACGTGTTTCCAGACGGCTGATCGCGATATCCCCAGCTTACTGCTGATATATTCTCCGGAGACAGGACCTTCTGCTCCCTCAAGAACTTCAAGGACTTTGAATGCCGCGTCGTACATTCTCATTACCTTTTTGCATTGATCTGTTCGGAAGGAAGAGGGCAGGGATCCTTCCCGCATACCTGCTCGAGGATGAATGCCTGGTGCTCCATAAGGGTTGCAAGGTCAAATATGCCCGTTATATCAACGACCCCGATAGCGGCGATGGCATGCCCGTCGCTGTCACGGATTGGACTAACCACAACGGGAACGCCCTTATACGCGCCAGACTTCGGGGTTACTTTTAACACTTTATTCTCTTCCAGAACCTGTTCGAGCACTGGCCCTGTATACTCCCTGTCCACGATGGTTCCCGACTCAATTCGGACTCCAGGCTTTTGCTTTGATCGTGCAGTAATCGGAAGGCGATTGAGCATTTCATGCAATGCCATTCCTACAGGGATAAGGTCATCTGCAGTGGACCCAATTGAGATGATGAAACGGTTCATCGGTACCTCTTTCATAGAATCCATGCTTCCAGTCAAAATAATGTTTCCTCCGGTGCTGAACAGAATGTTTTCAGAAAGACCTTTGAAGGATATTCATGCACCGTGGTGACCACAATCTCGCCCCTCCCAATGTTTTGTACTATCATTACAGGATTTCCGCACGAAGACGCAACAATGCGTCCTTCGTATTCGGTAAAATATCCATCACATTCGACCGCACGGGTATCATATCCCTCAAGAAGCGAAGAGGCATAGTGGCTGGTATCAATCTCAAGATGCCGGCACCCATAATTATGGTGATATCGGATCTGTTGCGGGAGCCAGTCATATGCATCTTCGCGTTCAGATGATGCGCCAAAGACGAGCAGATGCCCGCCAAGAGAGACGAACCGCCGGATTCGCGACGATGAAGCTTTCAGTGCCGGGAGGAGGCACGAATATCCCGGATTTGCAAAACCGGTAGGGATGATCAGGGTGACAAACCGTCCCCTGAAGAAAGGCGCAGCTACCATGTGAGGGGTGACAAGCTCGCACGGCACCCCGCTCTCCTCAATGTAGCGGGAGAAGAGCAGCTTTGAATCCCACAGGAGTCCTGCACTGGATATCACCCTTTGATCACTCCCAGCGGAACAAATCTCGCTACCATGCGTGAAATCCCGGCCGAATCAACGATCCTGACCACTTCATCACTTGGCTTATAGACCTCCGGCGCTTCATCGGCAATAGCGCCATCATGCGGGGCACGGATAATGATCCCTTCAGCCGCAAGAGATTCTCTCACTTCTCTTCCTGAGAGCGCTTTCTTGGCCTTTGTGCGACTCATGATCCTCCCCGATCCATGGCAGGTTGACCCGAACGTTTTCACCATCGCTTCCTTTGTCCCGTGAAGGAGGTATGAGGAGGTTCCCATGCTCCCGGGGATAATGACCGGCTGCCCCCAGGGGGCATATTCCCCGGGCAGGTCAGCACATCCGGGACCGAATGCACGGGTTGCACCCTTTCTATGCACACAAAGCTTCATCTGCCGGCCATCGACAACATGCTCCTCTAGTTTGGCGACGTTGTGGGCGACATCATAGACAAGATTCATCTCCTCGTACTGGATATCAAACATCCCGGAGAATACCTTTCGCACCATGTGCATTATCACCTGCCGGTTCGCCCATGCGTAGTTCGATGCGGATGCCATGGCACCAAAATACGCCCTTCCTTCCGGAGAGGTAATAGGCGCACAGGCAAGCTGCCGGTCAGGGAGGACAATTCCATATTTTTTTGTTGCCCCTTCCAGAACCTTCAGATGTTCAGTACAGACCTGGTGTCCCAGCCCCCGTGAACCACAATGGATCATGATACAAATATGGCCGGGAGAAAGCCCGTATGCACCAGCCGCCCCTTCATGAAAAATCTCCCGGACAGCCTGGATTTCCAGGAAATGATTTCCGGCCCCAAGGGTCCCGCTCTGGGGCATGCCACGCTGGCGGGCCTTTGCAGAAACGGCACTTGGATCGGCACCAGCCATGGCTCCCTGCTCCTCGCAGTGGACCAGATCGCTCTCCATCCCAAAACCCTGATCGACTGCCCATTTCGCTCCTCGGGTGAGCATCCCCTCAAGCTCTTTATGAGAGAGCCGCAGGGTGCTTTTTGCTCCCACTCCGGTCGGGACCGCGTTAAAAAAACGTTCTATCAGTTCGCGTTTCTTCACCAGATCCTTTTCATGGAGCGGAATGGCGAGAATCCTGACGCCGCAATTGATATCGAATCCAACACCCCCGGGGGAGATGACCCCCTCTCCAATTGAAAACGCAGCAACACCACCGATAGGAAAACCGTACCCCCAGTGGATATCCGGCATGGCAAGGGAATTTTTCACAATTCCCGGCATCGTTGCAACATTTGCGAGCTGTTGCACCGCACCCTCCTCAAGGGTTTTTGCAAGCTCTTCTGACAGGAAAAACCTGCCCGGCACCCGCATGCCGGGGACTGTACCGATCGGCACCTCCCATTCAAGTGGGGCGAGACGCTTTATTCCGGGGAGCATGGCTCTTCACACATCAAAGATGACCTCAAGTATATAAGAGTCCCGTTCCTGGCTGATGGCAAGATCTGAGTAGGAGACCCCCTTCACCTCCCTGCCACCGCAATGTTTCATCCTGGAAAATGGTTCACCGGTGAGATCGGCGGTGAGATGATTGCCCGCAATGTGGATGTCCGCTCCAGTGATGACCATGTCCTCCACCTCGGAAACAAAAAGAATTTCAGAGAGAAACTCGCGGATGAGGGAAGAGGTATCATCGGCATCCACTTCGACGTGTCGTCGGATATTTCCCTGGCTTATATTTTTGTATACAATTGTCATAAGTGCCCGGGCTGCCTCGGAAAAAAGCTCTTCGAGCGTTGCACCCCGTACCCGTATTTTGATGTCCGCGGTATGTTCCAGTTCTTCAAAGCTCATAAGGGCAATTCGACTCTTCTTCGATCTCATCCATAAAATAAGGGATCAGCCCCATATGCACGGTCGAGAGATACCGTGCCTGATGGACAGAGACATATATGATATAATCCCCTGCGGGGATTTGAATATCCGTTGGTTTCGGGGATTTTATGCTGACGGGCAGGAGGATTGGGCCACCGCAGGATGTAGAAATGCGAAAATCACATTTCCGCTTCATGATAAAGGCTATCACCTCATCGGTAACCCTGATCTCTCCAATCGAAGAATGATGACTTTCTTGTGCGTGCATGCTCTGCTCACATCATGAGCAGCCATTCATGAAAAAAGTGTTCCCTTCCCTTCAGGAAACAATCCTTTTCACCATTCCGGCATATTGTTCTTTGAGGGAATATACGCTGCAGGATCCCTCCCGACTTTTGGTGATATGAAGAATTCCGATCTTTGAAGCGATCAGTCCCACCATCGCTGCAAGAGAATGATAGCTGATGGAGAATTTTTGGGCAAGGATGGCAAAAATATCTGAAATCGTCAGGCATTTCACCCGGAGGAAAATCTGGAGGAGTGCACGCCTGAGACCGGTCCTGTCCCGGGAAAGGTAGTTCTTCAGCCGGATCTCAATGACTCCTTTGATCTCATGCGGAGATCTCATACTGAGCTAATACCGCCAAGTTTATATAATATTTTTGTTTTTTTCCCGGCCGCCAGTTCCGCTCTTTTAGTGTAAATCTACCATTTGAGGATGTTTGGACGAAAATTATCTAAAACCTTTTAATCGTATGTTACGAACCTTAGTGATATGGGATTTATCAATTACGATGTGAACCGCTATACCCCACAGCAGATGGTGGCAATCCCCCTGGTTCTCCTGATAGTATCCCTTGCGGTGCTCGGCTACACCATGGCAACCACGGGTATGCCGGTAACACCGGGGATGGATTTTTCAGGGGGGACGGCTGTCACGGTATTTACTTCTGACAGCCCTGATAGTCTCTCTGCCACATTTGCAGGATACCCGCTGCTCAGTATCGGCGAAGGGGTCAGCGATGGAAAATACATCAAATTCGGCCCCATGGATGATGATGCTCTCCAGTCCCTCGCAACCCTGATCAACGAGCGATATCCCAATGCAAAAATTGATCAGATCGGCGCTTCATTCGGCGAAGCACTTCAGAAGCAGGCTGCCTTTGCCCTGGTATTGTCTTTCATTGGTATGTCAATTGTGGTATTCCTGGCTTTCCGGACCTTCGTTCCTGCAGCTGCGGTCGTTCTCTCAGCCTTTGCTGATATTGCGATGACTGCTGCAGTTATGACTGTTATCGGGATAGAGCTGACACTACCAACCACCGCAGCACTCCTTATGCTGATCGGGTACTCTGTCGACAGTGATATTCTCCTGACGATGCGCGTGCTGAAACGCCAGGGAAAACTTGATGAAAAGCTCGCCGGCGCTTTCAGGACCGGCATCATCATGACCACCACCACCATGGCCGCCATTGCCGCAATGTGGGCGGTCAGTTATTTCGGAAATATCCCGGTTATTCCTGAAATTTCCGCTGTCCTTTTCATCGGCCTTATCATTGACATGATGAACACCTGGCTGACGAATGCGGGTATCATCAAGTGGTACATGCTTGGCAGGGGTGGCAATGTGAGGGAGACGGAAGATACTTCGAAAGTAAAGGTCAGCCCCGTGAAGAGGAAGGGATCGAGATGAATACCAAGAAACTGGTAGATCTTCTGAAGACATGGCAGGTCGCACTCCTTGTCATCCTTCTCATAGCATCCGTGTTTCTCATATACCCCCATATAGAGGATGATAAGTTCACAACCAATCTCCAGTACGGGCTCGATCTCTCCGATGGTACCTGGCTTCAGATGGAATTCCAGGCTGAAGTGGTGAATTTTGAAACAGAAAGGCCTGCTGGCGAATTTTTAACAGAACTCCAGAAAAGGCTGGATGCAGAGATCTACCTCATTGATGATGATAAACTGGAGATCCGGAAATTCTTCCCCCGCGACCAGCTCGAGACCGTTTTTTCAGAATCCGGAGGAAGGCTGACCGGTTATGAGCAGGGAGTCTCCAGAGATACGGCTGAGCAGGTAAAGAAAATCCTGGAAGACAAGCTCAATGCACTTGGTACCAAGGATGCAAAAGTCAATCCCCTCACCGGACTTTCCGGGGTCTCACAATATGTAAGAGTTGAGCTGGCAGGAGTGAGCCTGAGCCAGGCAAAGGAGATTGTCGGAAAGCAGGGCAGGTTCGAGATACGGGTTCATACTACAGGGAATGCCACCGAACACATCCTGTATGGTGATGCTATCAATACTGTCGGAGTTCCGACCCAACAGCCACCCGGTGGGAACGCATGGGGCGTTTCCTTTACCTTTACTGAGGAAGGCGCTGCCCAGTTCAGGGATGGTGCGATCAAGTATGGGGCCACCACTACACCGGATCAGCATTATCTGGACATGCTGCTCGATGGAAATGTTGTGTACTCTGCACCACTCTCTGCGGATCTCGCCGCCCAGATCAGGGTTGAACCTATCCGTGAACTCTACGCATCCACTGGATCTGGAGAGGCTGGCCTCAATGATGCAAAAAACCTGGAAATCCACCTCCGGGCAGGAGCTCTCCCGGTTGAGGTAAAAGTGGCGGGTTCGGGCTATGTGCCCGCTGCACTATCAGACTATTTCAAAACGATGGCCATCATCGTTTTCATCGTTGCAGCGATCGCTGTTGGCATTGTGATCTTCTTCCGGTACCGCGAGCCCGCAATCGTACTCCCCATGATCGGAATCAATATGTCCGAGATAGTAATCCTCCTCGGTATCGCTGCGCTCATCCAGCAACAACTGGATCTTGCGGCTATTGCAGGTCTGATTGCGGTGCTCGGCACAGGTATTGATCAACTGGTCATCATCACTGACGAGATCCTCCATGAAGGCAAAGTCCCGTCACCTAATATCTACCAGAAACGTCTCACGAGGGCTATTGGCATTATCATGGTTTCAGCTGCGACGGTCATTATCGCTATGCTCCCGCTCGCCCTGATGGACCTCTCTACCCTCCGTGGTTTTGCCATCATCACCATCCTCGGAGTCCTTATCGGAGTGCTCGTCACGAGGCCTGCATATGGCAAGATAATCATGGCGATCCTCTCCAAATAACCCGATAATAATCTTTATCTTCTTTTTCCACCGACTACTCTGAAGGTAATACAGATGGGAAAACCAGTAGTTCTGGACTTTTTTGCCGAGTGGTGCGGCCCCTGCAGAAGACAGGGACCTTATCTTGAAGAACTCAAGCAGAATATGGGAGAGAGAATCGAGATAAGGAAGATCGATGTAGATCAGAATATGGATCTCGCCAACAAGTATGGGATAAGGGTCGTGCCAACCCTTATTATCGAAAAAGACGGGAAAGTGGTGAGAACACTGGAAGGTGTCACCAGTTCAGACTCACTCGAATCAATGCTTCTTCCGCTGGTGGATTAGGTGAAGATAGGTATCGTTGGCGGTACAGGGGATATTGGGGAAGGGATCGCGATGCGCCTCTCCCCGAACCATGACGTGGTGATAGGATCCCGGGAGGAAGAAAAAGCAGTGGAGTCGAGTGACGTATGTTATGCAACGGTCACAAAACTTGGCCTGCCCTGTTCCGTAAGCGGTTATTCCAACCAGGATGCCATAGATCGATCTGATATCGTTATCCTCGCGATCCCCTTCAGGCATGTGGAACCAACCCTTGCCTCGCTCCATGGATTCGAAAACAAGCTGGTGATATCCCCTGTCAATCCTATGGAAAAACGTGACTTCTTCGTCTATACCCCTCCGCCTGAGGGTTCAGCTGCACTCCTGATCAAGCGACTGCTCCCCCAAGAGACCAGACTCTGTTCTGCATTTAACACTGTTGCAGCCAACAAGTGGAAAGCACTGAATGAAACTCTCGACCTTGCCGTCCCGGTTTGTGGCGACGACTCCCTTTCAAAGGCAACCGTATTGGATCTTGTCAGGAGCATCCCTGGCGTGAAAGCCTACGATGCCGGACCACTCGCAGTCTCCTCCATGGTCGAGTGTTTGACCCCGCTTCTCCTGAACATCGCACGGTTTAACAAAATGAAGGATGTCGGGGTCCAGTTCAGATAATTTTTTTCTCGTATTATGAGGGATGCAGGAGAGATCACAGAGGATTTCTGCCGGATCGGACGCAGGCTTGTTACTGAAGGTCTCATCGGAGCGAATTTTGGGAATATCAGCATCCGATCAGGAGATGGATTCTACATAACCCAGCATGGATCGTACCTGGATCTCCCCGGCGAATTGGTATATGTTTCCCTTGAAGGGCCAGCCCCCCGCCAGGCTTCAAGCGAATGCCGCGTCCACCGACAGATATACAAAGAAACCCCGCACCGAGCGGTTGTCCATGCCCATCCACCTCATGCAGTCGCCCTTTCCATCTCGAAGAATGCTATCTCACCGGTAGATTCAGAAGGACTTCTGTTCTGTCCCTGTATCCCGGTCGTAACCGGATTCCCCGGAAGTGAGGAGCTGGCATTGAATGTTTCACAGGGACTGCTCGTTTCATCGGTGACGATTGCCCGGGGCCATGGAACTTTTGCCGGGGGAATAGACCTTGATGAGGCATATATTCGCACCTCTCTTGCAGAACACAGCTGCAGGATCCTGATTCTTCTGAAGCAGATAGTTCCTGATGCAGAGTATTCGACCTGACAATTCCTGTATAAATCCTGCCAGGAGTCAGGTGTACCGAGCTGTGTTGGTTTAATACCGTAACAGTTACAGAAAGATGTTACACATAATGTCGAGGTTGCACATGGGTTCACTCGAGGAAAAAGTGTCTCGTCTTTCACCCGAACAACGAAGCCAGGCTGAGACATACATCGACTTTCTGCTCATGAAAGCGGGATCTGCCTGCCCGGCGCCTGCCCACGATACTTTCACGGTTTCTGACCATTCCTCCCCTGCCCCGCCACCCATAATTATGGCTGACGAGATTCATGCACGTCCTGTTGCAGGCCGTCCAAATGACAATCTCCCTTCACTGGGTGACCTGAAGCTACCGGAAACGCATGCAAGGGATGAACGTGGTTCTCAACCCGGTCGATCCAAACAAAAGGACCCCGGGCTGTTGCTCGATTGGATCGATTAAATGGAAGAGGTCACTCATTCAGCAGGGCGAACTCCGGCCCCCCAAATTGGACTTTCAGCGATGGACTCGACGGGATTCGAACCCGTGGCCTTCACGTTGCAAACGTGACGATCTACCCCTGATCTACGAGCCCTGGCGACCTCTATAACTTCAGTCTGTATTCCATATAGGTATTCCGAATCTGCACAAGGAAAAACGCTGCACAATACGAAATGGAGGTGACAATTTGAAACGTTCGATTCTATAACTGATCAGGAGGAAACATGGACTTGGCGGGATTCGAACCCGCGGCCTTTACGTTGCGAACGTAACGATCTACCCCTGATCTACAAGCCCTTCTGCGGTAACTAATTTTCCAGCCATTTGGATATAGTTGTTTGGTTTCACGATAGACCAGTTCTCCACACCGGATGTAATCAGAGGGGGGAGATGATCGATTAGTAAAAAGTTCCAGAAAATAAGGATTCAGAGAATAATCTCGATATCGAGTTTCTCCGCAAGTTCTTTATATCTGTTCCTTATCGTAACTTCAGTCACGCCTGCAACTTCGGCAACCTCACGCTGGGTTCTCCGTTCACCGCCGAGAATAGATGAGATATAAATTGCCGCTGCGGCAACACCAGTGGGTCCCCTCCCACTGGTAAGTTCCCTCTCCCCTGCCTGGCGGAGTATCTCCACCGCCCGGCTCTGAACTTCTCCTTTCAGGTTAAGGCCGGAGCAGAACCGAGGAACATAGTCGATCGGAGACGTTGGGAGGAGTTTGAGTCCAAGCTCCCTTGATATGAACCGGTACGTTCGCCCGATCTCTTTTCGTGATACCCGGGATACCTCGGCAATCTCATCAAGAGTCCTTGGAACATTGCACTGCCTGCAGGCTGCATACAGCGCCGCCGCAGCTACTCCTTCAATGCTCCTTCCACGGATGAGGTTCTTGTCGACAGCGTCACGATAGACCACCGCTGCGGTCTCCCGGACATTACGTGGCAGACCAAGGGCAGAGGCCATACGGTCAAGCTCAGAAAGCGCGAATGCCAGGTTCCTTTCAGTGGCGTTGCTGACACGGATACGGCGCTGCCATTTTCTCAGTCGGTAGAGCTGGGCACGGTTCTTGCTGGAGATGGCCCGTCCATACGAGTCCCGGTTCCTCCAGTCTATCATCGTGGAAAGCCCCTTGTCATGGATGGTGAAGGTCATAGGAGCTCCGACCCTCGAGCGTTTCATCCTCTGATCATGGTCAAATGCACGCCATTCCGGGCCGCGGTCAATGAAATCCTCATCGATGACAAGACCACAGTTCTGGCAGACCAGTTCAGCACGTTCATAGTCATGGACAAGCTGTCGGCCTCCGCACTCCGGGCAAACGGTCTCGGTATGGTCTTCAGCCTTTTTTTCATGCTCCTTGACGCGTTCTTTGAGCCGGTTTTTGAGCGCTTCCCTCTCATTCTGGAGAATTTTTAATTTCTCAACTTCCTGCATGGTGATGACTCCTATCTGGATATGAACAGCTTCTCCCCTGCAGCAATCCGGCAGTCACTCTGGCAATGGACTGCTGCATAAGGTGCGGCTACACTCCCGAATACCTCCACCACTTTCCCAACGGGTTTCAATCTCTTGCTGATAACATCTGCGTATAACTTTGGGAGTTGGGCTGGATCGCACCTCATGACAAGGATGCGCGTCCCTAGTGTATGCATAGCAGTCCCGATCGCTTTCAAGATAAAACTCCGTGCACCTGCCCCGGATATCAGACAGGTGAAATGGTTTCGTAATCTATATATATGGACTTCCCCCCTATATTAAAGTATTGTAAAGGTATAAATATCAATTTCAACGAAAAACGATACAATCAATATTTAAATCCATAATGGGGGCGCACTCTTCCTTTTTAAGACCTGCACCTCTTGCCACGTCAAATTTCGCGCGCTTATCAAGGAGATCATGGGGTGCATGCGCGTCTGAGTTCACGACCATGATGCATTCTGTCTTCCTGGCGACAGAGGCCACGTGACCATTTGCACGGTTATGTCCTCCCCTTGAGGTGATCTCAAGGGCAATCCCCCGGTCATGTGCCTCATAGGCATCCTTGGTCGTGATAAAACCCGGGTGAGCGAGCACGTCAACGTCGCTGCAGGTGCACGCAGCATGATTGGTGCCGGGTGCAACCGGTTCAACCGGTGACTCGCCGTGTACAATGACAATATCAGCGCCGTTTTTTTTCGCAGCCCTCGCAGTGCCAGGGATAAGAGGGGGAGGAATATGCGTGAGCTCGACTCCGCAGAGAAGCCGGACTCCATATAGTTCTGCAGAGGTTTTCAAACGATTGACCGATTCAATAAGGAAGTCCAGGTTGGTGCTGTCAGCATGATCAGTGATAGCAACGATGGAATAGCCAAGGACAGACATCCGTCGCACCAGTTCTATTGGTATCATCTCACCATCAGTGAGCGTGGTATGGGTATGCAGATCACAGAGCCCGCTCATCGTTTCACCTCGAGAAAACCGGCGACTTTTTTCAGCAGTTGCTCCTTACTTTGCGCCCATGCGACCACAACGCGACCTTCCCGTTTCCACCAGCAAGACGGATGGCTTTTCTGTTCTATCCGGTACTGGACACCACATCGCTTCACGGCACGTTCGATATCCGAAAGGGAGGGATCCTTTACCGCCCGGGAGCGGGTGATCCGCCTTCCCTCGCTTCTCATCAGGTTTGCATTGAAATAACAGGGATAGAGAATCCGTTCTCCTTTCATCTCCTCTTTCATTATACTAATGTGAGCTGATGGAACCTATAAACACTGCAGCATCCATATTTGATACATGCACCATATCGACGTCAGACTGGAAAAGGACATATTCGACGTCAATAACCGAATTGCTGAAAAAAATGCAGCCTGTTTCAAGGCGCATGGGATTCGTGCAATCGATCTTTTGGGGGCTATCGGGTCAGGAAAGACCGCCCTCATCGAACGGATAGTCCCATTGCTCTCTGAACGGGGTCTGAAGAGCGCGGCGATTGCAGGTGATGTATTCGGAGATGATGACTATAAAAGGATCAAAGCACTTGGAATCCCGGTTGAGAACGCCAATACTGGCAAAGAGTGCCATCTTGATGCCCACCTTGTAGAACATGCTTCCGAACATCTCCCTCTTGACCTGATCGATGTTCTTTTCATCGAAAATGTAGGAAATATGGTCTGCCCCACTGATTTTCTGCTCGGAGCAGAAATCCGAGTTGTTATCGTAAGCTCTACTGAGGGTGATGATGTGGTGAACAAGCACCCTATGATGTTCAGGGGTTGTGACATTGGCATTATCAACAAAGTGGATCTTGCTCCCCTTGTAGGAGCCGATCTCAATCGCATGGAGGCCGACATGCACCGGTACAATCCCGGTATGCAGGTATTCCGTACCAATCTCAAAACAGGGGAATCTTTGTCGGATGTAGTTGCCGCTCTCCTTGGATGAACCAAGCAGAGCAATTAAATAACATGCATGGGTATATGTATAGCACTTGTCCGGGTGATTCTCCCGGATGCTGATAGTTCAGAGTTCTGACAGAGGGATGAAACAATGCAGTGGCAGGGCAGATCAATTCGCAGGCTGACCGGGGGGAGATACCGACCTTCCCGCGGCAAGAAGAGGAATGAGATAGGGGCCGCACCGACCGACACCCACATCGGGGAAGACAGGAGAAGGATTGTCCGGACATTCGGAGGTAATCCAAAAGTCCGGGCAATGCGGGCCAAATATGCTAATGTAGCAAACAGATCCAATGGAGAGATCAAAAAAGTCCTTATTGAAACAGTTGAGGAAAACGGTGCAAATCCCAACTATGTACGGCGTAATCTTCTTACAAAGGGTGCCGTGATCAGGACCGAGATGGGGCGTGCCCGCATCATCAGCAGGCCTGGCCAGGACGGAGTTATCAACGCCGTCCTCCTTGAATAATTTCCGTGGTTACCTTGGTGAGCGGAAAGCTGCGCTCCCACCCAATTCCTTTTTTCATGAAAAAGCGTGAAATGGTTTCGTCTTCAACAGGCAAACCTACCACGGTAGACATGAACCAGAACATCCAGAAGTAGTGGCTTGGTCAGATATCCCTGAATTTTTCCTTGGCCCGTGCAACGGCATTCTTCATATCAGCAACTGCCAGATCAGCACCTGCTTTCATCTCCTCGAATGCTCCTCCCCCGGCGATTTTGATGTTTTCAATTTTCCTGCCCAGATCCTGTTCGCTACCACTCAGTTCCTGCAGCTTCCGATCATATTCAGATGAGATTTCGCGTAATTTCCGATCGTACTCGGCACGAAGCTCTTCCATAACCTTGTCGGTTTTGGCCTGAAGCTTCTCGATCTCATCAGCAAACTGGTCAATGTGAGCTTTCGTTTTCTCAGCGTATTTCCTCGTTTTTACCATACTCCAGAATGTATGTTGACATTAATTATTTCTTTGTGAGAAAGGATCGCAGTTTGGATATGCGGACCGATTGATTGATACGGACCAGAATGAAGATACTTTTTGTGGAATCGTGGGACCTTGGAGAACATCCCCTTTACAGGGGAGAAGGAAAGTCGTGATATGAGTCTGGCCATTACTATCGCTGCTCCATTCAGGCACACAAGGAAGGAGCTGTTGAAAAAGAATGAAATTGTCTACTACCTTGCTTTTGAACGGGGATGGATGAACATCGAACAGGCCAACCATCTTCTTGCGAGGGCGAAAGAGGAAGGCCTGATATCATACGAAGGGGATATGATTCGGCCGCTTTTCGACGTTATGTCCATTGAGATTCCGCTTGGTTTCAAACCGAATGCATCAGTCTTCCACCGGTCTGACCCTCATGAGGAGTTGATGTCACGAATCGCCCGGGACCTGAGCATCCCCCTTACCAGGGTTGTCGCTGAGATGAACACTATTATCAGCAAGGAGTTTGGAGGTCATATACGACCAGAAGGAGCTGTTGTCATCCTTGCGAAGCGAAGCGGTGTTGAGTTCTCAGATCTCCTCCCCGCCCTGCGGGAAAATATCCTGAAAAGTGATTGATTATGCTTTCTTCTCTTCAGGAGCCGGCTTGGCAAAGTATTCTTCGAGGGTTTTCTCACCATAACCGGTGACTTTTGCATTGATCTGCACAAAATCAGCGGTTATCTCATTTCCTCTGATAGATTTCCTTCGCCTCTGACCTTCCATTACCGGCTTGAAACCAACCCCACCTGAAAGCAGGAGCCGCCGCCTGCCAGAAATGGGCAGATTCCGCTTTGAAGGGGTACCATTTCTGTCAGAACCGCCTGTTATCTCCATCCGGTACCCGGGAAGACCAAAAGGTCCTGCATCAATCTCATCACCAATTCTTTTTCCGATAAGTGCCCCTGCAACTCCGCCACTCACATTGACATTATAGGCGCGTCCAGTCTTCTGATCAGACAATACAACCTTGAATTCAACCATTTGGTCTAGACTCCTCAATACTATTATTCCGGAACCTGAGAACCCCGCCGGATGACCATATACGCCATTAACGAAGGATACGCAAATAGCTGGTCTGCGGGAAACCCCGGGGAAGTACCCATTATTTTGGGTGCCTGATCTATTAAATACTATTTACCCCAGAAAGGATCCGAACGACGTTTGAGACTGGTAAACTCTCCAAGGATCTCCTGTGTGCTGATTGGGAGATGGGGGGACATCTCCCGTTCAAGGACCTTTACATGTCGTTCTGGGATGTCAACAAAGAGATCATCTTCAACGGTAAATTGTCTCCCATATGTCGCTCCCTCAATTGAGATGGCGACCTCGGCGCCTGCCTGGGCTTCCCTGAGATTCTCCTGGTTCAACTGAATAGACTTGAGGTGGCCGACCTTCCTCCCATCCACATGGATCAGGTTCACATCGCTTCTGAGGGTACCTCCCAATACCCGTATTCCTACCACAGCAGGATTGCTTTGCCGGAAGATGCAGTGAGGGAGAACACGAATCTTTGCTGGAGTGATAATCTGTTCAAATTTCTGCTGTTCAACCCTTCTCTTCTGCTCGTCCTTCCATGTGACGTATTCTTCGACAATTTTGTAAATGACCTTGCCTTCAAAGACCCTGACGTGAGAGAACCCGGGGTCTTTAATCATATCGGCAGCATCAGGAAGGATCTGCGTGTTAAAAGCGAGAAGAACGCGGTAATAAGGACTCTTGATTGTTTCTACCTCGACGAGGTCGTGGCGGCTTACCGGGCCCACTTCAGCTCTCATCACCCCTATCTCCCGGGTCTCGAGCTCGTTGCATATCGCCTCAAGGGCACCGATGGTATCAGCCTTTATCACCAGTCCTTCAGGTGAGAGATTGACTTTGATCTCTTCCATCTCTCTTTGTATTTGTTCCATGACCGGCCCGGGATCTCCCCGTATCACCCTGAGCGGAGACCCCGCAATGGTGCCATCCAGCCCCGGGGCACTCACTTTGATTCCTGTTGCCGCAACAACAGTCTTCACCCTTTCAAACCGGTCTTCAATGAGGATCTCTTTCATCGGGCGTGGTTTCAAAAGTGAACGCACTTTTGTCTGTGCAACCCCGTCATTCCGTGCAAATGCAATCTCATCGCCGATAGAGAGGGTACCATCGTAAAGGATGACATCGAGGGTTGTCCCAAGCCCGCGCTCCTCTTTCACTTCAAGGACCGTGCCCATGCCAGGCCCTTCAACCGAGAGGGCAAGCTCCTGTTCCATGTACCGCTGTGCAAGACCGATCATAACCATGAGCAGTTCCGCAATCCCTTCTCCCGTGTGGGCACTGACCGGCACGATTGCAAGGTTCCGCTGGAAATCAGATACTCTGTCAAACCGCTCGCAGGAAAATCCGAGGTCTGAAAGCCGGGCTACCATTTCATAAAGCCGGGTCTCGACGATCTCTTTCACACGGTCATTCTGGTGCAAAAAAGATACCAGGAAGGGCTGATCAGTATTTGCTCGCCACCCGTGAATCCTGTCTATCTTTGTTGCAGCAACGACAAACGGGGTCCTGCATGAGCGGAGAATCTGGAGGGCTTCCAACGTCTGTGGCTGGAATCCCTGGCTTATATCCACAACGAGAATAGCCATGTCGGCTAAAGCCCCCCCCCTTGCCCGGAGGGTAGTAAAGGCATGGTGCCCCGGTGTATCGATAAAGAGTAATCCGGGAACATTCATTGCCACCTTCTCCATCGACCCACTCATCTTTCTTATCGCATCGATAGGGACAATCGTGACACCGATATGCTGGGTGATAGCCCCATCTTCAGTGCTGACTACAGATGAGCCGCGTATCCTGTCCAGGAGAGAGGTTTTGCCATGGTCCACATGGCCAAGGACAGCGACAATAGGGGTGCGTATTTTGGATTTCTGAGTCATCTGGGTTCACCCTTTCGTTCTCTCTTAATGCCCGCAAGGCCGGGTTCCTCTATAGCCGGAGTTATTCTGATCCATATCGTTTAATCCTATCCGTGGGGGGACTAATGGATCTCTTCTGCATACTAATAATACACAGGATCACATAATTCCAACCCCACCGCAAAGCAGCTATCCACCCGTCAGGATGGTGATTTATTTATAGCGTAAAAACCAATGTATCCGGGTATATTCTGCCAGGGTGGGGTAGTTGGTCATCCTAGGGGACTGTGGATCCCCCGACCCGGGTTCGAGTCTCGGCCCTGGCCTCCCTTTATTTTCCAGTTCTTACACCTGCACTACAGGTTTGTCATCGGTGAGTCGCACCGGGGACACCTTAATGCGTAGCAGGGAAGAGTAACCGATCCTTTCCGTTCATATCCGCAATTCGGACAGCGGCATATCACCGGATCGATCATGGGTCCAGCTCTTCTCCTCCCTGCCTGACCAGCCGCGTTCCTCTCTCTCATCAAGCACCACATAAGCAGGGGGACTCTTTCATTATCAATTTTTTGAGGAACGGAGAAGCGGAGTGGGATCCATGCTGTAAAATGCTCATCGGGGTGTTGAGGGGGGGTAAGGTGTCAGGGGAATTGCTGGATATAATAAGGGGAGCGGGCAGTCCTCTACAACTGTTGCATCAATGACAGGTACCTTCCTTGTCCAGTCTCTGCATATGAACATACTACTATACCCTTTTTATATCGATGCACTATACACCAGATATCAATGAACAAAGCGAGCGTGAGCTGACGGTGCTTATATACAATAGCAGGACCGGTGCTACTACCGATGTCGAAAAGATCAGAAAGAGCGAGGAAGAGTGGCGGATCCTCCTTACACAGGAGGTATTCCGGATTGCGCGGAAAGGTGAAACCGAACCAGCTTTTACCGGACTATATCATGATTTTCACGGAAGGGGGATATACCAGTGCGTCTGTTGTGGCACGGATCTCTTCACTTCTGAAACAAAGTTCGATTCAGGAACCGGCTGGCCAAGTTTCAATGCCCCAGTGAGCGATACAAACATTATGACTCTTCCCGATACAAGCTACGGGATGGTGAGAATCGAGGTGCTCTGTGCCCGCTGTGATGCCCATCTCGGCCATGTATTTGACGATGGCCCACCCCCGACATTCAAACGATTTTGCATGAACTCGGCTTCATTACAGTTTATTCCCGGCTGAATTGGGAAAATTATGAAATGTTGAATCAAATGATGGAATATTCGCCGGAGAGCGTGATGAGAGAGGAGGGCTATCCCAAATCCTTCGGCCTCCCGGAACCAGAATGCCTCGGTGTTGGTGGGACGTCAGGTCCGGATTTTCGTGGTTCGAAGTCTGGCTGCAGGCATATGGATCCTTATTCGCTTTCTGCATGGGTCATTGTTGCGCAATCAGCCTCATGCGTGTTGCTCTCTCTTGCATGACTGCTACAGAGAAGAATGATTACAGAACCAGGAGCATCTGCCTATTTTTTATACGACAATGATCCTGCTGATAATGGAAGGTGTATTAATGAGAGAAAATATCCTGATGGCCGCTGCGATCATTGTTTTTTCATGTGTACCCATCATCCAGCTGTTTGGTGGTATCTGAACAACTCTTTTTTTGACGGTAATTATTTCCCATTGACATTCCAAAGATCACATTCGTCCATGACAAGGACAAGAGACCAGCTGCTGAGTCAATGGCAAAATAATCCCCGGATTCGCGGTATATTTACCAAATCATGGCGTTCATGGAACTGGGCAATCAAGAAGAACCGTTGGATCCGGTAAAACAAAGGAGGCAATAAGGTGACTGAAAAAATGTGCCCGTTTGATAAAAAACCCTGTATCAGAGATCAATGTGCAGTTTTCAGGGATGATCTCGGCAGGTGTGCATTCCTGCTGATCGGAAAGTCATCGGATGCTCGTTTATATTCCCAAAGGAGCTCGGAGGATCAATCCCGGGGTAAGTTCAAAGCCCATCTTTTTGATTAAATCCAAGGAGATAAAAAGCCACGGTGCTGTGAGAGCCCAAGGTGATTATGGGATCCTGGTGTTCTGAAGCCTGGATCTCTTGCGATCTCGTTTCAGGGCATTGCAGGATATTGACTCCAACAGCACCAGCAGCACCATATGCCCTTTCCGCAATACCCCTCCAGATATGATTGTGTTTCTTTCCCAGTCTGCAGCCAGGGGGACGTTCCGCATACAAACTGCACCTCCCGGGATTGAGGCGGTAGCAAGAGGGAGATATTCGGGAAAATCCCACTCGACCCGACCTGACGTTGTTCCTAAAGAGGCCTGATAATTAGTTCTCTGCTGGGAGGTATCCCTGAAAAAAGAGGATACAGGAGAGAGTAAAACAGGTATCAGCGGGACAGAACACCGTAACACCCTACACAAGAAATATGCCCGTACCCATTCCAATGATTCCAGAATCCAAGGCAAATAGTACCAAATCACCGATCCACGCTCGGTTTCCAGAGTTATATTCGTAGCTTTAGGTCTCTATTATGATGAGGGGTGAAGATAGAGAGATCTCATCGGGAAGAATTTTTCCCATGAAGAACCTGAAGATGAGTCCGTGGCATAACCTTATTACAAAGGTGAACTGATGCATCCTATGAGGTGAAAAGTAGTGTGCACCGTTGGTGGACCCGTCGATATGGAAATTCCCCCTGAACGAGTTAAGGGCAAGAATTACCGATGCAAAGAATGCGGAGAGAGATTCAAGGGGGTAGGAAAACGGCCGATGTGCCCTTCCTGCCAGTCAGAAGATGTTGTTGAAGAATAAGTAAATATACCTGATAATTTATTTTTTTGACTCAATCCGTCCCTGTTCTGTTCAGGTTTTTTTAACGAGAAGACTCCCCTTGCCTCTGTTGGCTGTATCGCCCTTGTAAAGCATCATCTGGCAGCGCTGGCCACGATATTCTCTCTCTTCATTACCAGCGCCCCGGAAGGTCGGGAGCAGGTCATACACTCTCCCAAAGACCATGCAGGTACCTCCCGTCATATTTCCACAGGGCCTGTGGCAGTGGCCCCCGATGGTGAGAGTACCCCCACGCATCTCGACACCCGGGAGATCCCCACAGTCACCATGGATCCTGACCTCCCCTCCACTCAGATACTCTGCGGTAAAATCCCCTGCACTGCCCATCACATCGACAAGCCCGCCACGCATACCCCTTTTTTCACCACGATATCCTGCTGCACAGTAATGACCTGCGTTACCCTCGCAACGGATGGTTCCTCCCCTCATCTCACGGCCGAGCCAGGCATCGGCATTCCCTTTTATGATAATCTCGCCGGCGCTCATGAAATTCCCGCAGTGCATCCCTATGTCTCCCTCAACAACGATGCGCCCTGCATTCATGTATTCTCCGACCCGTTTGATATTCCCGGTCTCTCCTGAAATGACGATCTCGACCTGGTCCGGGGAGACGGCAGGTCCTTCCGTGGTGACATAAAAGATCTCTTCCAGTCTCCGTTCCTTATTCCCTTCGTAGACACGGATATCATTTTTCCGGAGAAAATTTTGCGGAATGATAGTCTCCGCCTCGATAGGAATGAATGGTTTCTTCCTCGGTTTTGTCCTGAGAATGACCCTCATAATGATGCCTCGGTAGGGATACAGATCCCGCGGGGAAGATAGACATCCTGAACAGGGTAATTGCTCATCCTGACAGTATAATATTGTTCAAACTTTTTCATGAATTCAGGATCAACCGAGAGATCGTATCCGGGAGGGACGGTAGCTCTTGTCCAGATCGTGCTGTTTGCACCTTCAACGACAACGTCTCCATCCCTTGCCACCACACGACCTCTCTTGATAGTATACCGGGTCTTACCGAATCCGGCCATCACCTGCTGGTATTCTGCCGATGGATCCAAGGACTCCGGTTTCAGGGGATAGATGGCAATGTCTGCCTCAGCCCCCGGTGCGAGAGAGCCCTTTCCGATCCCGGTTATGCCAAGAGCTTTTGCCTGGCCAGCCCTTGTCATGACAGCAATGTCGTACCAGTCGAGTTCCCTGTCAATGGCAGGTAATGGCACATAATGGGCGATTCTCGGATCAAGGAGCGCCATCTCGTTCTCCCTGAAATGCCTGCTCATAAGGAGAGCAATGATCTCGGGATACTTGACAAACGGTGCACCGTTGGGATTATCAGTCGAAAGCATGCACCTCCACGGATCTTTCACAAGAAGGGCCAGCTCAAGCCCGATCGCCCACATGACACAGTTCACAAGGCTCTTGCGGGAATAATAGACTGGGATGATCCCGGACCCGGTCTCGAGCTCAACATCATGGTTGCTCCACTTGTTATGATGCAGCATGTACAGCTTGAATTCCATCGGCCCATCTGCAGTCATGGTCGTCGTCCTGCCGAACATAATCTGGCCCATGTCGATTGCAACCGCTGGTTTATTGTTTACCGCCCGGGCGATATCTTCTGATTTCGAACTGATGTCCTTCCAGGTGGAGCCCCCGTACGAGTGGAACTGGAGATGGGTCAGGTAGAGACTCTGGCGCTTATTATTCAGGTCAGGGACGAGATCGATGGTATCCAGCGTGGTTCTGTAATTACCCGGCACCCCAAGGGCGTTGCAGTGGAGGTGAACCGAATGCGGGAGATTGAGCAGCTCGTTTGCCCTGATCATAGTCTGGATAATTTCGGCGGGGGTCACTCCGAAATGAGGAACCTGGTCCTGGATACTGTGGACATCTTCGCCCCACCCCCATGCCTCAGTTCCCCCGGGATTGGTCAGTTTGATGGCAAATCCCTTCACTGCGGAAAGTGTCCAAGCAACGACCGCAGCTGCACGTGTCATGTCCTTCTCACGGACTGCCTCCATTATCGACCAGTTCCCGTCAAACAGGGTATTTGCAAGCATATCCTGGTGGGGAGTAGCGGTAAATTCTTCGTGGGTGTGTCTTGCCTCGAGGGGTGCCATGGCCCCTTCCAGCACGGTCGTATATCCCATAACACTATACCGGTATGAGTTGCCGAACGTGGTTGGCACACTGTAGCCGGACGTGACATGCATCACGCCCTTTCGTGCCGTCCTGCCTGCCCGCATATCTTCGGGACTCATGTACCGGCCGAAATTGACCTTGGTGCCGCAGACATGGGAATGCGAGTCGATGCCCCCGGGAAGAGTAAGGCAGTGATCTGCATCGATCACCTCCGCATTGTTTTCCACCTCCTCGACAATCCTCCCATTCCTGATTGCGATGTCCATGATCTCACCTTTTATTCCGGAAAGGGGGTCAATAACATACGCGTTCCTGATCAAGAACTCGCTCATGGTCCTTTTATCTCCTTTACGATTGCATATAACTGCTCGAGCACTGCGGTATCACTGGGATAATTACCTTTGAACAACATACGGGTCCGGATCGGCACTCCATCCATGCGGTATGCGGTTCCTTCTGCATCGATGCCGGTAACCGCGACGGGAATCTGGATACGGGAAAGATGGGTGGTCGCATTGACATGAGGGTCGATCTGGACGGTCGGGATCCTCGCAAGGTGTTCGGCACATGCTTTCGGGAAATGTGCACCGGGATCGCTTGCCACTACAAGACATGCATCACATTCCTTCCGACTGAGCACATCAACGCTTGTCGTCTCTCCCGGGTTATAGAATGCAATACCTCGTGCAAAATCAACGGCATAAGGATACCCGGTGATCCAGGTAAACACTTCATTCGAACCATACACATTCCAGTGTCCCCGCATGGGAGAGATAATAAACTTAGTGTGACGGTTCAGCTCTTCCGTCAGTTCGATGGCATTCCTGATATTCTTGCTCTTTCCCCTTGACATGGTGAGACCAAGACCAAAGAAAATTGCCCCGAATTTCGCCGAGAGAAAGAGATCCGCAACACGGAACAATTGCTCCCGTGAAACGCCCGCTACAGAGGGGGGGATAATGCTCCGTTTTCCCTGGACTATTGCCCGGAGGGCTGAGAGGACTGCGTAATCACCGCCTGGCTGTATCCTGACAAATTCATCGGCGATATTGGCAGATTCGCTCTTGCGTACATCGACAACGATGAGCTTCCGGTCCCGGAACGCATCTTTTAAGAAGAATCCATCGGCGAAGGTTGTATATCGGCTCATGTGCCTTGGGTGCGCATCGATTGGATTTGTTCCCCAGTATACGACAACATCAGCCCGGTTCTTGACCTGCCCAAGGGTACAACCGGGGTGTCCGACCTCCTGGATGGCAAGGATCGATGGTCCATGGCACACTGTCGAGGTATTATCCACCAGGGCTCCGAGAATCTCGGCCAGGTGGATCCCGATGCTCTGGGCTTCACCGTGTGTCCCGCTCCATCCATAGAGAAGAGGACGATCAGCATCGCAGAGAATCTGGGCGGTCTCTCTGATGGCCTCATCGTACGTTGTCTCTTTCCATCCCTTCCCTTCCCTGCGGATAGGTGTTTTTAACCGGTGATCACCCATGAATTTCTCATTTGCAAGGGTACATCCGTTCTCGACACTGACAACGCGAGTTCCTTCAACTTCCACGACGAGGTCGTCACAGAGGCAGCCGCAGAATGGGCAGACGACATCTTCAATCTTCATACCGGACCCCTCCGCATTGTTCCATCAGTTCAGCGACAGTCACCAGTGGTTCAGAGGTAGGAGTAATGGTTACCATCGTTCCCTTGAAATCGGGCATCCCCGATCCATGGGTTTCAGGCTTCACGAGATGGTTGGCATACGGCCCAAGACATACGAAAACCTCGCCTGGCGAGATCCACAATGCGGGATGAACCTTCATTATCACACTTTCCTGCTCACACTCTACCCTTACCTGCGATCCTTCTTCCACTTCCAGGTTCATCATGTCCACCGGGTTCATACAAAGCGAGGTCGCCTCCTCCTGGTACGCAACCGAGTTCTTTCGTTCTACATAAGAACCCTGCCTGATGGTCCGCCCCGTATTCAGAAGGAACTTCATATCTCCTCCTCCTCTATGTGGACCGCTTCAAGGAGTCGGGAGACCCTGATCGCCTCATTTGGACAGTGGTTTTCACAGGTCTTGCACCCGGTACAGAGTTCCGGATGAAGGACATGGCACTTTCCCTCGCTTACCTTGAGCAGGAGCTGATCGGTGGAAGCACGACCGCCATAGGCCATCTGGGCGTCAATCACCTTGTTCACAGGACAGGCCACGGCACAATTCCCGCATCCCATGCAGAGGTTGGTATCGACATCAATGCGAAAGGAGAATGAGAGGCGGGTATGGTCATAAAACATGGACTCGAGGATCCGCCCGCTTGTCAGGACCCCGTTTGGGCAGGCTTCCACGCAGAGGCCGCACCTGATGCAATGACCCTTGTGAATTCTCGGTTCCCATCCCTCCGTGGTTTTGATTACATCGATAGCCCCGGGTGCAGGGCAGGCCATCATGCAGAACAGCGCATGGGTACAGGTCTTGCCGGTGAGTTCCGGAAATCCCCTGAAGTGAGACGGCGTGACCAACGGGGCTGTTTTTACAAAGAAAAATTTTCGGACCCATTCCAGCCGGACAATTTCACAGAGGTAGGGGAGTACGGGGAGGGGCATATCACCGCTCCGTGCAGGCAATACATGGATCTGCACTCACAAATGTCGATGGAACATCCGCGAGTGAGGTGACCCCTTTCAGCATGTAATGGCAACATGCCTCGATGTTCATGATGGAGGGGGTCTGGATCGAGATATCAAGCACTCTTCCTGCCGCATCCGTCTTTACGAAGTAGGAGAGTTCCCCTCGGGGAGCCTCCCCCGAATACGATATCTCCCCAGCGCCAGGAATACCTCCCCCGCGGATTGGGCCTTCCGGAAGCATATCAAGGCACCTCAGGATTATCGCGATACTCTCCAGCACCTCCTGGAACCGGACCATGATCCTGGCGTAATTATCCCCTTCAGTCCGGGATACGGGAGTAAACCCGAGTTTCTTATAGGTAGGATGTCGCAAACGCCGGTCAACCTCGGGCATCCCGCTTGCCCGGGCAGTTGGCCCGACTGCATACGCCTCGAGGGCTGCCTCCCTGGTCAACACCCCGATACCCCTGCTCCGGAGGGCAATCAGGGGGCCGCTCTCGAACATGTGCATATACCGGACCACTTCGCCTTCGATCGCTGCCAGGTTAGCCTTAAGATGGAGCGCATCCTCATGACGGAGATCGAATCGAACTCCCCCAGGCACAATGTAGGCGCATGTGACACGGGCACCGGTTATCCTTTCGAGCTCGTCCATCACATGCTCGCGGACATCCAGGAGATACATCCCCAGGGTTTCATGCTCGATGGTATAGCAGTACGAGAAATTGGCAAGGATATGACTCTGCATCCGGTCCAGCTCGTTGACGATAACACGGAGAAGGGCTGCCCGGTCCGGCACAAAGATTGCACTCATCTGCTCGAGCGCC
>Ga0116144_10001430_pt1 | contig 28434 bp, 34 predicted proteins | sample AD_UKC035_MetaG_FD_89746 | JGI IMG/M metagenome (GOLD analysis project Ga0116144, IMG submission 89746) | Active sludge microbial communities of municipal wastewater-treating anaerobic digesters from USA - AD_UKC035_MetaG | ecosystem: Engineered > Bioreactor > Anaerobic > Digestate | place: USA...
AAGATCCTCGATGCGATGGGTGACATGCACGTCGCCGGCAAGCCGCTGATCGGCGCCTACACCGCCTTCAAGGGCGGACACGCGCTCAACAACCGGCTGCTGCGCGCGCTGCTGGCCGACGCGAGCGCCTACGAGATCGTCAGCTTCGAGCGTGCAGCCGATGCGCCGCGGGGCCTGGCCGACCTCGCGCCCGCGTGGTGAGCCGCCCCGCGACCCCAGCCTCCGCCTGCCCAGATGTTCATCGCCCGCCTCGTCTTCGGCCTGCTGATGCTGGCCGCCGTGCTCTGCTTTGCGATGTACATCGGCACGCGCGAGGCCATCTGGCGCCGCCGCGGCGCGCTCATCATGAAGTGGGCACTGCTGGCCGCCTTCGCCTTCTTCGCGGTGCTGATCCTCGAGCGGCTGGCCTTGATGCTGTAGAGCTCGCGCCGGCTCAGGCTCCGGGTAGAGCCGGCGCCGGAGCCTGCGGCAGCGTCGTCACGGCCTGCGCTTCGCGCGCACTGTGCGGCGTGCGCGGCGCTTGCGCCGGGCCCCCGCCTTCGGGCGTTGCCGTCTCGCCTGGGCAGACCTAGCATGCTGCATGCATGCTCACCAACAGGGCTTCGCCATGACCACACGCTGCCTTCGCCATCTCCTGGGTGCAAGCCTCGCGGCGCTTGCCCTCGCGGCCTGCGATCGTGCGACCGACGAGGACGAGATCGACGTCGCCCCGGTGCCCGAGGCGCAGGCGGAGCGGACCTCACCATCGCCGCAACCCGGCGGCCTGTCGGCCACGCTGCATAAGGCGGTCGGCGGAGGAAGCCAGGAAGTCGCCATCGTCGACCTCCAGGGTTTCGGTCAAGCGATGAACGCGGCCACGCTGGAGATTCCTGCCGGCTGGCAGGTGCAGGGCGGCGTGAGCTGGGAGCGCAGCGACCCTTGCGTCGGCAACCACCTGCGTATCGCCTGGACGGCTGCCGCACCCGATGGCAGCGAGGCCTTCGAGGTCATGCATCCGTTCACCTGGCAGCTGCAGGGCCGCAGCGTGCAGATGAATCCGTGTCCGGTGCTGCCGCTGGCCTCGGCGCGCGACTTCCTCATGGCCGTGGTGCAGCAGCGCCGCGCCGGCGCGCGCGTGCTCGACTATCGCGAGCGGCCCGATCTGGCGGCGCAGGCCGAGGCGCAGGCCGCGCCGCTGCCTGCGGGCATGCAGCGGCGCATCGAGGTCGGCGAGCTGCTGGTCGCCTACGCCGCGCCGGGCGGCGAGATGCAGGAGCGCTTCTGGACCAGCGTCAGCTTCTCCGCGGTCCAGTCTTCGGTGATGGGCAATGCGGGCGTCGTCTACGCGCAGCGACGCTTGGGCGGGCCGCCCGATGCGGAGCTTGGCGCGCGTATCGCAGCGTCGATGAAGCCCAACGCACAGTGGCTCGCGCTGATGCGCGACAGCGGGATGAGCGCCGAGCAGCGGTATTCGAGCCATCAGCGCCGGCAGATCGACCAGTGGCACGCGCGCGAGATGGCGCGCATCAACGCGCAGGGAGCCGCCGACCGCGCGGCGATCCGCGCGCAGACGCAGCGCGAGATCTCGGCGATGCAGGCGCAGACCTACGCCAACACGCAGGCGACCAACGACCGGATGCAGCGTCGCACGCTCGAGGGCATCGGCGAATACAACACCTACCGGGACACGAGCGGCAACCCGGTGCAAAGCAGCATCCACGGCGGCAACCGTGTGCTGCAGCACCGCGACGGCAGCTTCAGCAGCACGAACGATCCCTACTATCAGCCGCCGGGCAGCACCGAGCTCAGGCGCGTGCCGTAAGCGGCCTCAGAAGAGCTGCTGCGCGAGGAACGCCGTCGCGCGGCCGTGCGCGAGCGCCGCGCTGGCGGCGTGGTAGGAATCGCGCGACCAGCAGTTGAAGCCGTGCTCGGCGCCGGGGTACACATGCAGCTCGGCCGGCTTGCCCACGAGCGCCTCACGCACCTGCTCGACCGCCGAAAGCGGAATGTGCGCATCGCGCCCGGCGTAGTGGAACTGCAGCGGGCAGCGGATGCTCGCCGCGCGGTCCAGCATCGTGTGGATGCCGCCGCCGTAGAAGGGCACGGCCGCGTCGATGTCGGTCGTCGCCGCGGCGAGCCAGGCCAGGCGCCCGCCCATGCAGTAGCCGAGCGCGCCGACCTTGGCCGTGCCGACCTCCGGTCGCGCGCGCAGCGCGGCGACGGTGCTGGCGATGTCGGCAAGCAGATCGTCCAGCTTGCAGGCGCTGGCCAGCGCCATCCCGCGCCGACGGTCGGCGTCTTCGTAGCCGAGCTCGACGCGCGGCGCCTGGCGCCAGAAGACGTCGGGGGCCAGCACGACGAAGCCGTCGGCCGCGTACTGCTCGGCGACCGCGCGGATGTGCGGGTTGACGCCGAAGATCTCCTGGAAGAGCACGAGCCCCGGGCCGCGGTCGGCCGGGGGCAAGGCCAGGTAGGCGTCGAAGCCGGGGGCGATCGTCAGCCATTGCGTGCGGACGGGTGCGTTCATCGGAGTCCTCCGTGGGCGGGTGTTCAGTAGGTGCGGCCCTTGCGGTACTGCGCGTGCTGGCGCCGCTGCAAGGGCGCGGCCGCGGCCAGCGCCGCGAACGAGGCGCCGGCATGCGCGTGCGAGATCGCCAGGCCCAGAGCGTCCGCCGCATCGCGGCCCGGCGGCGTGGACAGGGCGAGCAGGCGGCGCACCATCTCCTGCACCTGGTTCTTGTTGGCCAGGCCGTGTCCGACCACGGCCTTCTTCATCTGCAGCGCGGTGTATTCGGCCACCGGCAGGCCGGCCGCGACGAGCGCGGCCAGCGCCGCGCCGCGCGCCTGCCCGAGCAGCAGCGTGCTCTGCGGGTTGACGTTGACGAAGACGATCTCCACCGCCGCGCACTGCGGCTCGTAGCGGCGCACGACCTCGCGCACGCCCTCGAAGATGATCTTCAGCCGCTGCGGCAGGTCACCGCGCGGCGCCTCGGCGGTGGCGATGGTGCCGCTGGCGACGTAGGACAGCCGCTGCCCGACGGCCTCGACGACACCGAAGCCGGTGCGCTGCAGGCCGGGATCGATGCCGAGGATGAGCATGGGCGGGGGCGGCGTTCGGCGATCGAGGGGGCATGTCGGAGCATACGGCTTGCGCGCGTTGCGGCATGCCCCGAGGGCAGGCTACGATCATCGCATGCTGCTCGAGGAACTGCGTGCGCGACGACACGAAGTCGCCGCCCTTGGCCGTCGCTACGGTGCGCGGCGCATCCGTGTATTCGGCTCCGTGGCGCGCGGCGATGAGACGCCGGACAGCGACATCGATTTCCTGGTCGACTTCCCCGCGGGCTACGACTTGTTCGCCCAACGCATGCCGCTTGCCGAAGAATTGGCGAAATTGTTCGTCCGTGCGGTGGACGTCGTGCCCGAACACGAGCTCAGCCGGCATATCCGCGGCCGGGTTCTCGAAGAGGCCGTGGAGCTGTGAACAAGCCTTGGCAGCCTTATGCCCGGCACATCCTCGACGCGGTGGCGAGGATCCGGCGCATCGAATCGCGCGGAAGCATTGTCGAGGATGAAGTGCTGTATGACGCCACGCTGCGCAACCTGCAGACGCTGTCGGAGGCCACGCAGTTGCTGCCTGATGGACTGAAGTCCGGGCACCCGCAGATCCCCTGGCGAGAGATCAGCGGGTTTCGCAACATCCTTGTTCACAACTATCTCGGAACGATCGATGCCGCGACGGTCGCCCGTGTCGTCGAGCAGCATCTCGGTCCGTTGGAGGCCAGCGTGCGCGCCATGCTTGCGGAGGACGGTGACGGATAGTCTGTTCGGGTCTCCCGCCCGCTGGTTCGCATTCGTGCCGGCGGAGTTGCTCGGCCAGCGAAGGGCGATGTCGTGACCGGCCTGCGCCGACCAACGAAAAGGGCGGCCCGCAGGCCGCCCTCCTTCAGCGATCAGCGAAGAGACGCCGCTTTACACCCGCTCGAAGATCGCCGCGATGCCCTGACCGCCGCCGATGCACATCGTCACCAGCGCGTAGCGGCCGCCGGTGCGGTGCAGTTCGTAGATCGCCTTGGTCGCGATGAAGGCGCCCGAGCAGCCGATCGGGTGGCCCAGCGCGATCGCGCCGCCGTTGGGGTTGGTCTTGACCGGGTCGAGCTCCAGGCCGCGCGAGACGGCGATCGCCTGCGCCGCGAAGGCCTCGTTGCTCTCGACCACGTCCATCTGGCCGATGCTCATGCCGGCCTTCTTCAGCGCCAGCTTGGACGCCGGGATCGGGCCTTCGCCCATGACGTCGTTGGGCACGCCGGCCACCGCGTAGCTGACCAGGCGGGCGATCGCCTTGTGGCCGGCCTTGGCCGCCGTCTCGGCGTCACCGAGCACGAAGAAGGCCGCGCCGTCGTTGATGCCCGAGGCGTTGCCGGCGGTCACCGTGCCGTCCTTCTTGAACGCCGGACGCAGCTTGGCCAGCGACTCCATCGTCGTGTTGGCCTTGACATACTCGTCGGTGTCGAAGACCACCTCGCCCTTCTTCGTCTGCTTGACGATCGGCACGATCTGGCTCTTGAAGCGGCCCTCGGCGATCGCCGCGGCGGCGCGCTTCTGCGACTCGACGGCCAGCGCGTCCTGCTGCTCGCGGGTGATGTTCCACTTGGTCGCCAGGTTCTCGGCGGTGATGCCCATGTGGCCGACGCCGAAGGGGTCGGTCAGCGCTGCGACCATCGCGTCGATCATCTTCGTGTCGCCCATGCGCGCGCCGTTGCGCATCGCGGTCGAGAGGTAGGCGCCGCGGCTCATCACCTCGACGCCGCCGCCGACGCCGTAGTCGCAGTCGCCGAGCAGGATGTTCTGCGCCGTCGTCACGATGCCCTGCAGGCCCGAGGAGCACAGGCGGTTGACGGCCATCGCCACGCTGTCCATCGGCAGCCCGGCCTGGATGCTGGCCACGCGCGCGACGTAGGGGTAGCGGCTCTCGGTCGGGATGCAGTTGCCCACCGTCACGTAGTTGATCACTTTGGGGTCAACGCCCGAGCGCTCGACCGCCGTCTTCATCACCGTGCCGGCGAGATCGGCCGGCTCCATGTCCGCCAGCGAACCGCCGTAGCTGCCGATCGCCGAACGCACTGCACTCAAGACCACCACGTCACGCTTGCTCATCATCTACCTCCAGTGAACGAAAAACAACACCGGTCTGTCGCCGGCGCTCCCCGGCATGGTACGCCTACCAAGATGCATGAGGCTTACGCGTGATCGCGTAAAGCTTTCTGAGCCGCCCCGGCGCCGACTGGTGCCCGTCATCGGATCAAAATTTTCCCTGCCAGCCGACGAGGATGCTACGGCCTGCGGCCGGGATTTCCTGGCCGGAAAGACCTTCGGTGAGGTGCTCGTGATAGGTTTTGTCGGCGAGGTTTCTGACCGCCAGGCGAAGTTGCTGGTCGCGCGCGAAGCGCCAGTTCAAGCCGAAGTCGGCGGTCGCGAAGCCGGGCGTGGCGTTCTCGCTGCCAAGCGAGAAGCGGGTGGCGACGCGGTTCTGGCGGCGAACGAAACGGAGCGTGGCGTCGGCGCTCCAGCCGGGCGCGATTTCCCCGTCCCAGCCAAGCGAGAGCTCGTCGGCGGGCATCTGGAACAAAGGCTCGTCGAGATCCTTGTTCTTGCCGCGCAGCGACGACAGCCCGGCGTTCAGCCACTGCGCGGACGCCACACGCCAGCGAGCCTGCGCTTCGAAGCCATTGATCTCGACCCGACCGAGGTTGACGGTGGCCTTCACCGGCAGGCCGTTCTGGACCGTTCCCGTGGGCTGGCCGGTGATGTAGTCGCTGATGCGGTTGTGAAACACCGCTGCGGACCAGGACAGGCTGGCGTCGGCGCCCTTCACCCCCAGCTCGAGCTGCGTCGCCTTCTCGGGTGCGATCTGCGGGTTGCCGAGATAGAAATAACCATCTCCGCGCGGCGAGGCTTCGAAGCGCTCGCGCATCTCGCCGGCGCGGAAGGCGCGCGCGAGGCTGGCGTAGGGGCGCAGCAGCGGCGTCACCTCGTAGATCGCACCCAGGCTCCAGGATGCGGTGTTGTCGCTGCGCGAAAGCCCTTGCGTGACGGAACCGTTGCCCATCGAAGCCGCGCGGCCGGCGACGTGGTCCAGCCGCAGCGCGGCGAGGACGCCGAGCTTACCGAACTTCATGTCGTCCTGGACGAAGGCGCCAAGCGCCTCGAGGCGGCCGTCGGCGAACGGGTCGTTGCGCACCAGCGGCGATAGCGGTGTCGGGTTGGTCAGCAAGCGCTCCGGGGAGGCCTCCATGCGCCAGGCGCTCACGCCCATGGCCAGAAGATGCTGCGGATGAACGAGCCAGTCGGCCTTAGCGTCGATGCCCCAGGTTTCGAACTCGACCGTGGTCTGTGCCGTCTCGCGCTCGAGTTGGAGCGCGCGTGACCAGATCGTGCGCGACATCGCCTGCCGGTACAGGCGCAGGTCGACGTTCAGCGGCAGCTTGTCGCTGCCGGCGCGGCTGTAGCCGATCTCGGCGAGCTCGCGCTCCTGCCGGGGCGAGTGAATGATGGAGGTACCCAGCGCGGGATTGGGCAGCGGCTTGATCGATCCTGGATACCAGACATCGTCGTCGCGATGGCGCTGGTAGGACGCGCGCAACTGCTGGCGCGGGTCGATGCGCATGCGGTACTGGGCGATCGCCGATCCGCTGTCGAAGCCGGTGTGATCGACGCGGCCCTGCGGCGACTCGTAGTCGTGCACGCGGGCGCCGGCCAAGCCGAGCATGAGGCCGTGGTCGCCCTGACTCAGATTCATCACCGCCGCGCCGCGCAAGGCCTCGTTGGCGCTCTCGCCGCCCAGGCTCGCGCGCAGCGTGAGGTCGGAGTCGAAGCGAGCCTGCGGCAGCAGCACGTTGACGACGCCGCCGAGCGCACCGGTGCCGTAGAGCACCGACGCCGGCCCCTTGACGACTTCGAGCCGCTCGGCCAGGCCGAGCGACATAAAGGAAGCTACCGCGCCCTGCGGCTGCGCCGAGTTCAGCCGCATGCCGTCGACGAGCAGCACCACGCTTTCCTTCTTCAGCCCGCGGATGACCGGGTTCAGGCCCTGCGCGCTGTCGATCATGACCGAGAGGCCGGGCTGCCCACGAAGCGCCTCGCCCGGGTTCAGCGCACCGCTGCGAAAGAGCGCTTCGCGTTCGAGCACGGTGAGCGATATCGGCGTATCCACGTCTGTCGCCTCATAGCCCTTGGCACTGATCACCACGGTCTGCGGCGCTGCGCCATCCTGAGCGAACGCGGGTCCGGCAGCCAGCGCAGGCAGCGCCAAGCCGACCATCAGATCAAGCCTCGTGAGGCGAGGGCGTCGTGCCGCGCACGGCCTTGCGTTCTTGTTCATCAGTTCCTTCAAACGCAAATGAGAAGAATTTGCATTCTAGAAACAAATCGTGATGAGTCCGTCGGTTCAAGTTGCGTCGCGTCAAGAAACGGCAACACGACACCGCCGCAGGGAGGCGCTGCCCCGAGGAGATGCCCGAGGGGATGATCAGTGTCGGAAGTGCCGTGTGCCGGTGAAGACCATCGCGATGCCGCGCTCGTCGGCCGCGGCGATGACCTCGTCGTCGCGCATCGAGCCGCCGGGCTGGATCACGCAGGCCGCGCCTTCGTCGACGACGACGTCCAGGCCGTCGCGGAACGGGAAGAAGGCGTCGCTGGCCACCGCCGAGCCCTGCAGCGACAGGCCGGCGTTGCCGGCCTTGATGCGCGCAATGCGCGCGCTGTCGATGCGGCTCATCTGCCCGGCGCCCACGCCCAGCGTCATGCCGCCGCCGCAGAAGACGATCGCGTTGCTCTTCACGAACTTGGCCACCTTCCAGGCGAAGAGCAGGTCGGCCAGCTGGGCCTCGGTCGGCGCCTTCTTCGTCACCACGCGCAGCTCGGCGCGGCCCACGTTCTTCACGTCCGGCGTCTGCAGCAGCATGCCGCCGCCGACGCGCTTGAAGTCCATCCCGTTGACCGCCGCGCCCAGCGGCACCTCGAGCAGGCGCACGTTCTGCTTGGCGGCGAAGATCGCGCGCGCCTCGGGCGAGATCGACGGCGCGATCAGCACCTCGACGAACTGCTTGTTCTCGCCGATGCGCCGCGCCGTCTCCTCGTCCAGCGGCCGGTTGAGCGCGACGATGCCGCCGTAGGCCGAGGTCGGGTCGGTCTGCCAGGCCTTGTGGTAAGCCTCGACCAGCGTTGCGCCGACGGCGACGCCGCAGGGATTGGCGTGCTTGACGATGACGCAGGCCGGCAGGTCTTCGAAGCTGCGCACGCACTCCCAGGCGGCGTCGGCATCGGCGATGTTGTTGTAGCTGAGCTCCTTGCCCTGAAGCTGCGTCCAGCCGGCCAGCAACCCCGCGCCGGGGCGTCCCTCGCGGTAGAAGGCGGCGGCCTGGTGCGGGTTCTCGCCGTAGCGCATGTCCTGCGTCTTCACGAGCTGCAGGTTGTAGACCGCCGGGAAAGGCTCGCGCGCGGGCACTGCACCGACCTTGTCCTCGGCCCCGGCCAGCAGCGAGCCGAGGTAGTTGCTGACCATGCCGTCGTACGCGGCGGTATGCGCGTAGACCTTGCGCGCCAGGGCGAAGCGCGTGTTGCGGCCGACGCCGCCGGCCTCGATCTCGGCGAGCACGCGTGGGTAGTCCTCCGGGTCGATGAGCACCGTGACGTCGGGCCAGTTCTTCGCGGCGGCACGCAGCATCGCCGGGCCGCCGATGTCGATGTTCTCGATCGCCTCCTCGAGCGTGCAGTCGGCGCGCGCCGTGGCCTGCGCGAAGGGGTAGAGGTTGACGACGAGCAGGTCGATCGTCCCGATGTCGTGCTCGCGCAGCGCGGCCATGTGCGCCGGCAGCTCGCGCCGCGCGAGCAGGCCGGCGTGGATGCGCGGGTGCAGCGTCTTCACGCGGCCGTCGAGCATCTCCGGAAAGCCGGTGAGCTCGGCGACCTCGGTCACCGGCAGACCCGCGTCCATCAGCAGCCGCGCCGTGCCCCCGGTCGAGAGGAGCCGCACGCCCAGCCGATGCAGCTCACGTGCGAAATCGACCACGCCGGCCTTGTCGGAAACGGAGATGAGGGCGGTGAGTTCGGCCATGGCAGCGGTGATGATGAAAATTGGTGCTGCACCCGGACGAGGCAGCGAGTGAGGATGCAGGCAGGCTCAGGGCAGCAGCTTGTGGTCCAGCAGCTTGCGGCGCAGCGTGTTGCGGTTGATGCCGAGCCATTCGGCGGCCTTGCTCTGGTTGCCTTCGGCGCGCTTCATCACGAAGTCCAGCAAGGGCCGCTCGACGGCCTGGATGATCATCTCGTGCACCCCGTGCGGGTCGGTTCCGCGCAGGTCGTCGAAATACTGCTCGAGCGCGACGCGCACGCTCTCGTCGATCGACCGGGCCTTCACGCGCACTGCAGCGCCTGCGCGTCGTTGGCCGCGTCCTGCCGCGGCAGCCGAGGGTGTCGCGACGCGAGCTCGTCGAAGAAGCTGCGCAGCGCGCGCAGCTGCGCGTCGGCGTCCGTCAGCGTGTTCATCACGGCGCGGAACGCCTCGCCACCGGGCAGCGTCCGCACCGCCCAGCCGATGTGCTTGCGCGCGCTGCGCACGCCGCTGTCCTCGCCGTAGAGCGCGTAGTGGTCCAGCAGGTGTTCGTGCAGCCAATGGGCGACTTCGGCGGTCGCCGGCGCGGGCGCCTCGTCGCCGGTGGCCAGGTAGTGCGCGATCTCGCGGAAGATCCAGGGCCTGCCTTGCGCGGCACGCCCGATCATCAGCGCGTCGGCCCCGGTGCGCCGGAGCACCGCGCGCGCCTTGCGCGGCGAATCGATGTCGCCGTTGGCCACCACCGGGATCGAGACCTCGGCCTTGACCGCTGCCACCGTCTCGTACTCGGCCGCTCCCTTGTAGCCCTGCTCGCGCGTGCGGCCATGGATCGTGAGCGCGGCAACGCCTGCGGATTCGGCCGCCCGTGCGAGCTGCAGCGCGTTGCGTTCGCCCTCGCTCCAGCCGGTGCGCATCTTCAGCGTCACCGGCACGCCGTGCGGCGCGCAGGCGGCAACCACCGCCTCGACGATCGCCAGCGCCAGCGGCTCGTTGCACATCAGCGCCGAGCCCGCCCAGGCGCTGCAGACCTTCTTCGCCGGGCAGCCCATGTTGATGTCGATGATCTCTGCGCCGCGGTCGATGTTGTGGCGCGCGGCATCGGCCATCTCGCTCGGATCCACTCCGACGATCTGCACCGCCACCGGCCCGGGCTCACCGCGGTGATCGGTGCGCCGCGAGGTCTTGCGCGACTGCTGGAGGTCGCGCCGGCTCGTCACCATCTCGCTGACGGTGTATCCGGCACCCAGGCGGCGGCAGAGCTGTCGGAACGGCCGGTCGGTCACCCCGGCCATCGGGGCGACGAGCAGGGCATTCGGCAGCACGTGCGGGCCGATCTTCATGCGCGGGGACGGGGGGCGACTGCCTCAAAAGGAGGCAGGAGTATAGCCACCGGGTTCGGGGGGCCGGCGAGCGTGCCACCTGCCGCCGCGGTTCGCCGCCCCGGATAATCGGCCTCGATGGAGGCATGGCTGCATTCGCTGCTCGCCGCCCTGGCGCTGCCGCAGTACGGACTCTCCACGGTCTTCGTCGTCAGCCTGGTGTCGGCCACCTTGTTGCCGCTGGGCAGCGAGCCGGCGGTGTTCGGTCTCGTCAAGCTCGACCCCGGGCTGTTCTGGCCGGCGATGCTGGTCGCCACCGCGGGCAACACGCTGGGCGGTGCGATCTCCTGGTGGATGGGGCTCGGAGCCGAACGCGCCTACGAGCGACTGGTGCAGCACAAGCCGGTGCACCGTCGCGCGCTGCAGTGGCTCGAGCGCCTCGGGCCCAAGGCCTGCCTGCTGAGCTGGCTGCCGCTGGTGGGCGATCCGCTGTGCGCGGTGGCGGGCTGGCTGCGCATGCCCTTCTGGCCTTGCGTGATGTACATGGCGATCGGCAAGTTCGGCCGCTATCTCGTGATGACGTCGGCGCTGCTGTGGGTGTTTCCCGGCGTGTTGCCGCACTAGCGGCGACCGGGCCGATGGCTGCGGGAGGAGAATCATGAACGACAGTGCCACACCCGCCTACGACGCGCTCGAGCGCGCCTGCTGCCGCATGCATCGCCTGGGCCACCTGCAGGCGCTCGCGTACTGGGACCAGGCGGTGAACATGCCGCCCAAGGGGAACGAGGCGCGCGCAGCGGCGATGGCGGAACTCGCGGCGCTGCTGCATCGCCAGCGCACCGCCCCGGCATTCGGGCAGCGCATCGCCGAGGCCGAGCAGGAGCCGCTGTCGGTACTGCAGCGCGCCAACCTGCGCGAGATCCGGCGCCGCTGGGATGCCGACACCGCCTTGCCCGAAGCGCTGGTCGAGCGTCGCACGTTGGCTGCTGCGCGCTGCGAGCACGCCTGGCGGACACAGCGTGCGGCCAACGACTGGGATGGCTTTGCTCCGAACTTCCGCGAAGTCGTTGCGATCGCGCGCGAGCAGGCGGCGCTGCTTGCGCAGCGCCAGGGCGTCCCGCGCTACGAGGCGCTCGTGCAGGAGTACGAGCCGGGGCTGCGCTGCAGCACGATCGATCGCATCTTCGGCGATCTCCGCCGATGGCTGCCGGCGCTGATCCAGGCGGTGGTCGAGCGTCAGCGCGGGCAGAGCGTGATCGCCCCGGTCGGCCCGTTCCCGCTGCCGGCGCAGCGTGCCCTCAGCGAGCGCGTGATGCGCCTGCTCGGCTTCGATTTCGACGCCGGCCGGCTCGATGTTTCGGCGCATCCCTTCTGCGGCGGCACACCCGAGGACGTGCGCCTCACCACGCGCTTTGCCGAAGACGATTTCCTCGGCGCGCTGATGGGCACCGCGCACGAGACCGGGCACGCGCGCTACGAACAGAAGCTGCCGCGGGCCTGGCTGCAGCAGCCGCTCGGGATGGCGCGCTCGATGGCGATCCACGAGAGCCAGAGCCTGGCCTTCGAGATGCAGCTCGGCGCGCATCCGGGCTTCGTCGCATTGCTGGCGCCGTTGCTCGCGCAGGCCTTCGGCTCGCAGCCCGCGTTCGAGCCCTCGAACCTGCAGCGGCTGCTCACCCGCGTCACGCCCGGCTTCATCCGCATCGAGGCCGACGAGGTGACCTACCCTGCGCACGTGATCGTCCGTTACGAGATCGAGCGCGCGCTGATCGAGGGCGAGATCGAGGTCGACGACGTGCCGGCGCTGTGGGACGCGAAGATGATGGAACTGCTGGGGGTCGACACGCGCGGCAACCATCGCGACGGCGCGATGCAGGACGTGCACTGGGCCGAGGGCATCTTCGGTTACTTCCCCTGCTACACGCTCGGCGCGATGTACGCGGCGCAGTGGTTCGCCGCGATGCGCGACGGCACGCCCGATCTGGATGCGCGCATCGCCGCCGGCGATCTCGCGCCGGTGTTCGAGTGGCTGGAGGCCCGGATCTGGTCGCAGGGCAGCCGCTGGAGCACCGACGAGCTGGCCGAGCGCGCCAGCGGCCGGGTCCTCGACCCGGCGCACTTCAGGGAGCACCTGCAGCGGCGCTATCTCGGCTGATCAGGCCAGGGCCAGCGTCCCCTGCAGGTCGTCGAGCACTTCGTCCAGGCGCTGCAGCGTGCGCTTGGCGGCGCTGCCTTCGCTGCGGCGCGTGCTCAGCAGCCGGCGCTTGGGGTCGTCCAGCACCGCGTGGTCCAGTTCCAGACCGTGCGCGGCCAGCGTCGCCGCCACGTGGCTGCGGCGCGAGCGCAGGTCGGCGCGCGTCTGCTGGTAGGCGTGCTCGGCCAGCAGGCGGCGCTCGGCGTAGGAGAAGGTGTTGGCGAGGAACATCTCCGGGTCGCGCCGATCCGGCTCGAAGAGCAGGATGTCGGTGTTCGGGTGGCTGCTCTCGTAACCCTTGAGCCCGAGCTCCAGGCGCGAGTGGATGAGCGAGCGGAAGGTCTGCGCCAGCACCACCGGCAGGCCGCCGGCGACCAGGTGCGGGATGCGTTCGGTGCTCGGCGCAGCGACGCGGTGCGGACCTTCGTCGGTGCTGGTGTAGGGCACCAGCGGGTTCAACGCCAGCACCAGGTCCAGCCCCATGTCGAGCAGCACGCTGGCGTGCAGCGTCTTCTTCAGCGCGCCGTCGACGTACCAGCGGCCGTCGATGGGCACGGGTGGGAAGAGCCCCGGAAGCGCGGCGCTGGCCGCCACCGCCTGCGAGATCGGAACGTGGTCCCAGCCCGGCTTGCCGAAAGGTGCGGCGGTGCCGGTATCCAGATCGGTGGCCACGAGCACCAGCTTGCCCTTGAGCTGGCGGAAGTCGTTGCTGCGGCCCGGCGCCGAGAGCATGCGGCGCATCTGCGCTTCCAGCGGCGCATTCGAGAACAGGCCGGTCGGCAGCGCCCGCCCCAGGCGTTCGGCCGCGGCCAGCAGCGAATGCCGCTCGAAGACGTACTGCGTGGCCGCCTGCGCCAGCAGCCCCGGGACCATCGCGCTGCGGCACAGATATTCGGTCAGCGCCGGCTTCACGAACACCGAGGGCCGGACGATGTCGCCGCGCGGTCCGCGGTTCTCGATGAACGAGGTGCAGAGCTGGCGCGGCGTGATGCCGTTGGCCAGGCCCGCGGCGATGAAGCCGCCGGCCGAGACTCCCACGTAGCCGGCGACGTCGGCCAGGTCCAGGCCGATCACCGATTCATCCAGCGCGCACAGCGCGCCGATCTCGTAGATCGCCCCGAGCGGTCCGCCGCCGGCCAGCGCCAGGCCGATGCGTGGCGCGGCCTGGCCGCGCCGCCCGGTTCGCCGCGTCGCGGCCACGTTCAGGCCGCCGCCGCCTTGCGGGGCGCGCGCTTGGCCGCAGCCTTGGGTTCACCCGTCGCCGACTTGGCAGCGGCACGCGCGGTCTTGGCCGCCGTCTTCGACGCAGCCTTCGTGCTGCCGACGCCGGTGGCCTTGGCCAGCCGCGCCACCGCGGCGGCCAACTCCTCGACGCGCTGCGTCAGCACTTCGACGTCCTTGGCGCTGGGCACGCCCAGCTTGGTCATCGCCTTCGCGGTGCGCTGCTCGAAGATCGACTCGAGCTTGTCCCAGTTCTGCCCGGCCTTCGCGGTCACGGTGCCGGCCATCGCGCTCATGCGGCCGGTGACCTCGTTGATCTTGTCCTCGGCCATGCCCTGGGTGCGGCGCTGCAGGTTCACGCCTTCCTTGACGAGCGTCTCGAAGAACTTGCCGCCTTCCTGCTGGGCCTTGCCGAAGGCGCCCATGCCGGCAAGCCAGATCTGCTGCGCCGAATCCTTCACCAGTTGTGCGAGCTGGTTGTCGAGCAGGCCGCTGCTGGAGGCGCGCGACTTCTTGGTGGAGACATTCTTGGGCTTGCGGGCGGTCTTGGCCATGGTTTCCTCGGCTGGTTGCTGATTGCGTCACGACCCAATCCGGTCGTGCCATGCAGGGAAATATAGGGGCGCTGTCCGCTGCACGGACGGACTTTCTCTAGAGGCGCGCCTCTACCCGCAGCCTCCACCCGCACCCTCCACCCCGCCCGCGCCCGCAGGCTCGATGGCTTCCTGCACGAGCGGCCAGTCCTCGGTCACTGGCAACCCCTGCGGGCGCCGGGCCGGGCACAGGCGACGATCGATCGTGCCCGGGACCGCGGCGCCGCCACTCATGGCGCCTTCACCAGCGCGACGACGGTGTACTGGCCACCGACCTTGTCGGCGGCGAAGCGTACCTGGTCGCCGGCGGCTACACCCTCAAGCAGCTTCGGGTCGGCGACGCGGAAGACCATCGTCATCGAGGGCATGTCCAGGCTGCGCACGCCGCCGTGTCGCAGCGTCACCCGACCCGTGGTGTGGTCGATCTTCATCACCTCGCCCCGCGAGTCGAGCGTCTGTGCCGACAGCGGGACCGCGGCCAGCAGCAAGGACAGCAGCAAGGACCGATGCAAGAGCAGCAGGCGGACCCGAATCGCTGCGATCGGCTTCATCGGCGCACTCCGGTCGAAAGGCACAACCCGGATGATGACAGCGCGGCCGTGCGATGCAAGGCGCCTTTCCTACAATCGCCGACGCACGCTCTTTGTCAACCCACCGCCGCCACCATGTCGCAAGCCGCCGAGCATTCGCTGGAACACATCACCGCGCGCGACCAGGCCGAGATCCTGGCGCAGGCACTGCCCTACATTCGACGCTTCCACGGCAAGACGCTGGTGATCAAGTATGGCGGCAACGCGATGACCGACCCCGCGCTGCAGCAGGATTTCGCCGAGGACGTCGTGCTGCTCAAGCTCGTGGGCATGAACCCGATCGTCGTGCACGGCGGCGGCCCGCAGATCGACGAGGCGCTGGCGCGCATCGGCAAGAAGGGGACCTTCATCCAGGGCATGCGCGTCACCGACGACGAGACGATGGAGGTCGTCGAATGGGTGCTCGCCGGCGAGGTGCAGCAGGACATCGTCGGGCTCATCAACGGCTGCGGCGGCAAGGCGGTGGGCCTCACCGGCCGCGATGGCGGCCTGATCCGCGCGCGCAAGCTCAAGCTGCTCGACAAGGACGACCCGAACAAGGAGCACGACATCGGCCAGGTCGGCGAGATTACCGCGATCGACCCGGGCGTGGTCAAAGCGCTGCAGGACGACCAGTTCATCCCGGTCGTCAGCCCGATCGGCTTCGGCGAGCACAACGAGAGCTACAACATCAACGCCGACCTCGTCGCGGCGCGCCTGGCCACCGAGCTCAAGGCCGAGAAACTGATCATGCTCACCAACATCCGCGGCGTGCTCGACAAGGCCGGCGAGCTGATCACCGAGCTGACGCCGCAGCAGATCGATGCGCTGATCGCCGACGGCACGATCAGCGGCGGCATGCTGCCCAAGCTGGCCGGCGCGATCGAGGCCGCCAAGAGCGGCGTCAACGCGGTGCACGTCGTCGATGGCCGCGTGCCGCACGCGATGCTGCTCGAGATCCTGACCGATCAGGCCTACGGGACGATGATCCGTTCCTGAGGGCGGGGCGGCGGCGATGATCGGCGGCGATCTCGTCTGGCTCTTCGACCTCGACGACACGCTGCACGACGCGCACCGCTCGGCGATGCCGCAGCTGCGCTTGGCGATGGGCCGCTACATCGAGTGCGAGCTGGGCCTGGACGCCGCCGAATCCGACGCGCTGCGCCGACGCTACTGGCTGCGCTACGGCGCGACCCTGCTCGGGCTGGTGCGCCATCATGGCGTCAAGCCCGCGCACTTCCTGCACCAGACGCACCAGCTGCCCGGGCTCGAGGCGCGGCTGCGCGGCCACCCGCACGACATCGCGGCACTGGCCGCGCTGCCAGGGCGGCGCTACGTGCTCACCAATGCGCCGCGCGCCTACGCGCTGCGCGTGCTCCGTACGCTCGGGCTGCTGCCGCTGTTCGACGGCGTCTTCACGATCGAGGACATGCGCATGTTCGGGCAGCTGCGCCCCAAGCCCGACGCGCGCATGCTGCGCCACATCGCGGCGCGGCTGGGCGTGCCGCCCGCGCGCTGCGTGCTCGTCGAGGACACGCTCGCGCACCAGAAGGCGGCCCGGCGCATCGGCATGAAGACCGTGTGGTTCCGGCGCTGGGTGCGCGTGCGCAGCCCGCAGGATCCGCGCAGCATGCGGCTGCCGGCCTACGTCGACTGCAAGGTGCACAGCCTGCGTGGGCTGCACCTTCGGCTGCCCCTCGTCAACGGCGCCTGAGGCGTGCAGAAGCACCCGCCGCACCGCCGCGCGCTCAGTATTTTCCTGCACGCAGCGGCCAGGCGGCCCTATGCCAGAATCATCGCCACCCCATCCGTCCGCCCCAGGCGATCTCCCTGACAGCGCAGCCCGCGACGCGATGTCCGACACGACGACCGACCCGGTCGGCTCCGAAGCCAGCCCCGCTGCAGAGGCCCCCGCTCCTGCTGCTGCGGCGCGCAAGCGTCCGCGCCCCGGCGAGCGTCGCGTCCAGATCCTGCAGACACTGGCGGGCATGCTCGAGGAGCCGGGCGCGGAGCGCATCACGACCGCGGCGCTGGCCGCGCGGCTCGAGGTCTCCGAGGCCGCGCTCTACCGGCACTTCGCGAGCAAGGCGCAGATGTTCGAGGGCCTGATCGAGTTCATCGAGGCGAGCGTCTTCACGCTGGTGAAGCAGATCACCGAGCGCGACGAGTCGGGCTCGCTGCAGGCGCAGCGCATCGGGCTCGTGCTGCTGCAGTTCGGCGAGAAGAACCCCGGCATGACGCGTGTGATGGTCGGCGACGCGCTCGTCTTCGAGCACGAGCGGCTGACGCAGCGCATGAACCAGTTCTTCGACCGCGTCGAGTCGCAGCTGCGCCAGTGCCTGCGCCTGGGCGCGCAGGAGCAGGGTTCGGCCACGCCGACTGCCGACGCGCACGCGATGGCGTCGGCGATCACCGCGCTGATCGTCGGGCGGCTGCAGCGCTACGCGCGCTCGGGCTTCAGGCGGCTGCCGACCGAAGGCATCGAGATCCCGCTGCAGCGACTGGCGGGCTGAAGCCGTGCGCCACCGCGCCGACCGGATGAGTCGGCATCGGCTGGCTACACTCGTTCGCATGTCTTCCGTCGAAACCCTGATTTCCCGCGCCGAGGCCTTGCTCGCACGCCTTGAAGCCGTCCTTCCGCGCCCGCTGCAGGCGCCCGACTGGTCGGCCTCGGTCGCCTTCCGCTACCGCAAGCGCGCCGGCTCGGGCGTGCTCGAGCCGGTGCGCCACGTCGCGCGCATCCGCCTCGATGACCTCAAGGAGGTCGACGCCCAGAAGGAAAAGCTGCTGCGTAACACCGAGCAATTCGTCGCCGGGCGCCCGGCCAACAACGTGCTGCTCACCGGCGCGCGCGGCACGGGCAAGAGCTCGCTGATCAAGGCCTGCCTCAACGCCTTCGCCGGGCGCGGCCTGCGTCTGATCGAGGTCGACAAGGCCGACCTCGTCGACCTGCCGGATCTGGTCGACCTCGTCGCCGAGCGGCCTGAGCGCTTCGTCGTCTTCTGCGACGACCTCAGCTTCGACGAGGGCGAGCCCGGCTACAAGGCGCTCAAGAGCATGCTCGACGGCAGCGTCGCGCAGAGCAGCGACAACGTGCTGATCTACGCGACCAGCAACCGCCGCCACCTGCTGCCCGAGTACATGAAGGACAACCTCAGCTACCGCCACACCGAGGACGGCGAGGTGCACCCGGGCGAGGTGATCGAGGAAAAGATCTCGCTGTCCGAGCGCTTCGGCCTGTGGCTGAGCTTCTACCCTTTCAGCCAGGACGAGTACCTGGCGATCGTCGCGCAGTGGCTGCGCAGCTTCGGGGTCTCGGAAGAGGCGATCGCCGCCGCGCGGCAGGAGAGCCTGGTGTGGGCGCTCGAGCGCGGCTCGCGCTCCGGGCGCGTGGCCTTCCAGTTCGCGAAGGACTTCGCCGGGCGGCAAGGTGAGCGGCGCTGAACGCGAGCCGGTCGACGTCGCGGTCGGCGTGCTGCTGGATGGCCAGGGTCGCTTCCTGATGACGAGCCGCCCGGACGGCAAGGTCTACGCCGGCTGGTGGGAGTTTCCCGGCGGCAAGTTCGAGCCCGGCGAGGGCGTCGAAGAGGCGTTGCGTCGCGAGCTGCACGAGGAGCTTGGCATCAGCGTCGGCGCAGTGCAACCCTGGCAGCAGGCGATCGTCGACTACCCGCATGCGCGCGTGCGACTGCATTTCTGCAAGCTGCACGACTGGGTGGGTGAATTCGAGATGCGCGAGGGTCAGCGCATGGCCTGGTGCACGCTGCCGGTGGCGGTGGAGCCGGTGTTGCCGGGCACCGTGCCCGTGCTGCGCTGGCTGGCAGAGGAGCGCGGTTTCACCGGACCGACGCACGGCAGGACGTAGACTTTCGCGCATGCACGACGAGACGACAAGCGCAGCAGGGGACGATGCCTGGCTGGACGCCATCCGCTGGGACCGCGACGGCCTGGTGCCGGTGATCGCGCAGGAAGCGGGCAGCGGCGACGTGCTGATGTTCGCGTGGATGAACCGGCAGGCGCTCTCCGAGACCGTGCGCCGCGGCCAGGCGGTGTACTGGAGCCGCTCGCGCGCACGGCTTTGGCACAAGGGCGAGGAGTCGGGCCACTTCCAGCAGGTGCACGCGATCCGCATGGACTGCGACAACGACGTGCTGCTGCTCACCGTCACCCAGCTCGGGCACGAACCCGGCATCGCCTGTCACACCGGTCGGCACAGCTGCTTCTTCCAGCGCCTGCAGGAGGGGCAGTGGCAAAGCGTCGAGCCGGTGCTGGTCGACCCGAAGCGCATCTACACGAAATGAACGCGATGAACACGACGAGCACGGCGAGTTCCGACGACACGCTGGCGCGGCTGGCCGCGGTGATCGAGTCGCGCCGCGGCGGCGACCCCGAGAGGAGCTACGTCGCCCGGCTCTTCGCCAAGGGCACCGACGCGATCCTGAAGAAGATCGGCGAGGAGGCCACCGAGACCGTGATGGCGGCCAAGGACGGCCAGCCCGAGAAGATCGTCTACGAGGTCGCCGATCTGTGGTTCCACTCGCTGGTGGCGCTGGCGCACTTCGGCCTCGGGCCGGCGCAGGTGCTGGCCGAGCTGCGCCGGCGCGAAGGGATCTCGGGCCTCGAGGAATTTGCCGCGCGCAAGGCCGCGGCGCGCGAACAGGAAGGAAAAGGCTGAACGCATGAGCCACGACCCGAACTGCATCTTCTGCAAGATCGTCGCCGGGCAGATCCCGTCGAAGAAGGTCCACGAAGACGAGGAACTCGTCGTCTTCCACGACATCAACCCCTGGGCGCCGGTGCACGTGCTGATCGTGCCCAAGGCGCATGTGTCTTCGCTGGACGCGACCGGGCCGGAGCACGAGGCGCTGCTCGGACGCATGCTCACGCTGGCGCCCCGGCTGATGCAGCAGCTGGGCGTCGTCAACGGCTTTCGCGTCGTCATCAACACCGGACGTGACGGCGGCCAGGAGGTCGACCATCTGCACGTGCACGTGATGGGCGGCCCCAGGCCCTGGATTCGGGGGTGATCGCCCGCCCGATGGCCAGCCCTTGAGGCCGGGCCGCGGGCCCTCACCTAGAATGACCGGTTCCTCTGCAGGAGAACACTCATGGGATCGTTCAGCATCTGGCATTGGCTGATCGTGCTGCTGGTGGTGGTGATGATCTTCGGCACCAAGAAGCTCAAGAACATCGGCTCGGACCTCGGCCAGGCCGTCAAGGGCTTCAAGGAAGGCGTCAAGGGCGGGTCCGAAGGTGAGCCCGACTCGCCGCCGCCGCAGGTCACCCAGGCGCAGCGCAGCGCCGAGTCCAACACCGTCGACGTCGAGGCCAAGCAGAAGAGCTGACGCACGGACGCCCGGCGGTCGCGTCGCACGGCGTTACTGCCCGCGTACTCACGCCCACGGATGATCGACTTCGGTTTCGACAAGCTGGCCCTGATCGGGGCGGTGGCGCTGATCGTCATCGGCCCCGAGAAGCTGCCGCGCGTGGCGCGCACGGTCGGCCATCTGCTGGGCAAGGCGCAGCGCTACGTCGCCGACGTCAAGGCCGAGGTCAACCGCTCGATCGAGCTCGAAGAGCTCAAGAAGATGAAGTCGCAGTTCGAGGACGCGGCGCGCGAAGTCGAGCAGAGCGTGAGCCGGGAGGTCGACGAGGCCAGGGCCGAGTTCGACGACATCTCGAAACCGTGGTCGTCGGACGGATCCACCCACGACTCGGCGCTTGCCGAGCCGGTGCCCGAATACCGGCACCCGAAGAAGAACTGGCGCCTCAAGCGCGGCGCGACGCCGCAGTGGTACAAGCGGCGCCACGGCATCCGTACGCAGGCGCAGTCCGCAGCGGCGCGCGTTGCGCGCTTTCGCCCGCCGGGGACCAAGCCCGGCGCCAAGGGTCGGCCGTGAGCGAGGAACGCAAGGATCCCGAGGACGAACTGGCCGGCACCGAAGCGCCCTTCGTCTCGCACCTGATCGAGCTGCGCGACCGCATCATCCGCTCGCTCATCGCGATCGGCATCGCCTTCGGTCTGCTCGCCTTCTGGCCCGGCTTCGGCGCGCTCTACGACCTGCTGGCGCAGCCGCTGGTGGCCAACCTGCCCGAAGGGGCACGGCTGATCGCCACCAGCGTCATCTCCCCGGTGCTGGTGCCGCTGAAGATCACGCTGATGGCGGCCTTCCTCGTCGTGCTGCCCTACGTGCTCTACCAGGTGTGGGCCTTCGTTGCGCCGGGCCTCTACTCGCACGAGAAGAAGTTCGTGCTGCCGTTGGTGGTCAGCAGCACCGTCCTCTTTTTCATCGGCGTGGCCTTCTGCTACTTCCTGGTCATCCCGGCGATGTCCAAGTTCATCCAGGCTTTCGCCCCGACCGCGATCACTGCGGCGCCGGACATCGAGCAGTACTTCGGCTTCGTGCTCACGCTCTTCCTCGTCTTCGGCATCGCCTTCGAGGTCCCGATCGCCGTCGTCGTGCTGGCGCGCATCGGCATCGTCAGCATCGAGCAGCTCAAGAAGATGCGCGGCTATTTCATCGTTGGCGCCTTCATCGTCGCGGCGGTGGTGACACCGCCCGACGTCATCTCGCAGCTGGCGCTGGCGGTGCCGATGTGCATCCTCTACGAACTCGGCATCCTCGCCGCTGGCGCCTTCATCAAGCAGACCACGGCACCCGACGACGCCGCCGACGACGGCAAGCCGGCGTCCTGAGCGGCCTCAGCGCCGCGCTCGCGGACGCGGGCGCAACGCGACCCGGACCTGCACGTCCAGCCGGTCCGGCCCGCGCTGCAAGGCCAGCAGCGCATGCGAACCGGGCGGCAGCGCGGCGACCGTGTCCAGCAACGCGCTCGCGCTGGCGACCCGGATGTCGCCGACCCGCAGTACCGCGTCGCCGGGGCGCACGCCCGCCGCTGCGGCCGGGCCGCCGGCGAGCACCCCGGTGATCAGCACGCCCTCGTGCACCGGCAGCGACAGGCTTTCGGCGAGCTCGGCCGTGAGCTCGCGCAGCTCGACGCCGATCCAGCCACGGCGTACCTCGCCGTCGCGCAGCAGCGCCTGCATCACCCGACGAGCGGTGTCCGTCGGGATCGCGAAGCCGATGCCCAGACTGCCGCCGCTGCGCGAGAAGATCGCGGTGTTGATGCCGACGAGCCTGCCCTGCGCATCGACGAGCGCGCCGCCCGAATTGCCGGGGTTGATCGCCGCGTCGGTCTGGATGAAATTCTCGAAGGCCGAGAGCCCGAGCTGCTTGCGCCCGAGTGCGCTGACGATGCCCGAGGTCACGGTCTGGCCGACGTTGAACGGGTTCCCGATCGCCAGCACCACGTCGCCGACCTGCAGCGCAGGGGCGTTGCTCAAGCTCAGCGCCGGCAGCGAGGCGAACCCGACCTTCAGCAGCGCAAGGTCGGTCTCGGGGTCGGTGCCCAGCAGGCTTGCCTGCGCGCGCCGGCCGTCGGCGAGCTGCACCTCGATTTCGGTGGCGCCCTCGACGACGTGGTTGTTCGTCAGCAGGAAGCCCTCGGGCGCGACGATCACGCCCGAGCCGAGACCCGCCTGTGCCAGACCGTCACGATCGGGTCTGCTTGCCATGATGCTGACCACCGCCGGCGCCGCGCGCCGGGCCGCGGGCGCCAGGCTCGGCATCGACGCGGGCCTCTGGCCATCGGCCGTTGCCGGCTTGTCCGCCGGTGCGTGCGACAGCGGGGGCAGCCATCCGGGCGCGAGCGTCGCAAGCACGAACACCACCGCCAGCGCGATCGTGACCGCCTGCGAGAATACGAGCCAGTACGAACGCCACCTACGCCACATCGCCCGAGGATCGGCAAGCATGGCCGAGCGTGAACAGATCGAATCCAGCCTGGCAGAGCTGCTGCAGCCGGAACGCTTCAAGGATTATGGGCCGAACGGTCTGCAGGTCGAGGGCCGGCGGGAGGTGCGCTGCCTGGCCAGCGGCGTCACTGCGAGCCTGGCCTTCATCGACGCGGCGATCGCCGCCGGCGCCGATACGCTGCTGGTCCATCACGGCCTGTTCTGGCGCGGGCAGGATGGCCGCATCGTCGGTTGGCTGAAAGCGCGCGTCGCGCGCCTGCTCGCGCACGAGCTGAACCTCTTCGCCTACCACCTGCCGCTGGATGCGCATGCCGAGCTCGGCAACAACGCCCAGCTCGGGCGGCGCCTGGGCCTGCAGGCCGATGCGCGCTTCGGCGAGCAGGATCTGGGCTTCGCTGGCCCTGCGCAGGCGCTTGCCGATGTGCAGACGCTGGCGGCACGGGTGCGGCTGGCGCTCGCGCGCGAGCCGGTCGTGCTGCCAGGCGACGGGCGACCGCTGCGCCGCATCGCCTGGTGCAGCGGCGGTGCGCAGGGCTTTTTCGAGGCGGCGATCGCGGCCGGCGCCGACGCCTTCATCACGGGCGAGATCTCGGAGCCGCAGGCGCACCTTGCGCGCGAGACCGGCGTGGCCTTCCTCGCCTGCGGGCATCATGCAACCGAACGCTACGGCGCGCCGGCGGTCGCGGCTCACATCGCCGAGCGTTTCGGCCTCGAGCACCGCTTCATCGAGATCGAGAACCCGGCGTGAAGACGGGGCCCTTGCTGATCACGATGGGAGACGCCGCCGGCATCGGCCCGGAGATCGTGCTGCGCGCCTTCCTCCAGGGCAGGGCGCGCGACTGCGTCGTCGTCGGTGACTCCGCGGTGATGCAGCGCGCGGCGCATCGGCTGCAGCCGCTGGGCGTGCCGATCGCGCTGCTGGACGAACCCGCCGACATCGCCGCAGTGCCGCCTGGGGCACTGCCCTTGCTGCGGCCGGACGGTCTCCCGGCAGGCCTCGCCGAGCTGCCTTGGGGCCAGGTCGATGCGCGTTGCGGCGCTGCTGCCGCAGAGTGCATCCGCGCCGCGGTGGCGCTGGTACGCGAGGGCCGGGCTTGCGGCATCGTCACCGCGCCGATCCACAAGGAGGCGCTGGCGGCCGCCGGTGTCCCCTATCCCGGTCACACGGAGATGCTGCAGGCGCTGGCCGCCGGCGAGGACGGCGTGCTGCTGCCGGTGCGCATGATGCTGGCCAACGAGGAGCTGCGCGTCGTTCTCGTCACGATCCACGTCGCGCTGCGCCGCGCGATCGAGCTCATCAGCTTCGACGCCGTGCTGCAGACGCTGCGCATCGCGCACGCGTCGGTGCCGGGCTGGCGCGGCGGGCCGCCGCGGATCGCGGTCGCCGGCCTGAACCCGCATGCCGGCGAGGGCGGGCTCTTCGGCGACGAGGAACTGCGCATCATCGCGCCCGCGATCGAGGCGGCACGTGCCGAGGGCATAGCCGCCGCGGGGCCGTTCCCGCCCGACACCGTCTTCATGCGCGCGCGCCGGCGACCCGGCTACGAGGAACCCTTCGACGTCGTCGTCGCGATGACGCACGACCACGGCCTGATCCCGGTGAAGTACCTCGGCGTCGAGCACGGCGTCAACGTCACGCTCGGGCTGCCCTTCGTGCGCACGAGCCCCGACCACGGAACGGCCTTCGACATCGCGGGGCAGGGCATCGCCGACGCTTCGAGCCTGATCGCGGCGATCGACACCGCGCGCGCGATGGCCGCGGGGGCGGCCTGAAGCCGCCGCGACCTGCGTTCAGCGACCGGCGCGGCCGGCCAGCGCGGCGAGCTGACGCCGCGCGCGCGCGGTGGCGCGCTCGAGCAGCTGCGCGCTCTCGAAGGCGCGGAAGCGGTCGGATTCGCACAGGCGCGCGAGCATGCGCTGCGTCAGCGAGATCGTGCGCTGGTGGCGCTTGCCGTGCGTGAAGACGAAGAAGCTGCGGCCGGGGCTCACGTGCGCGAGGCGCACCTTCTGCCACTGCCCTTCGAGGTGCATCTGGTAGCTGAAGCCGATCTGCACGTGATCGACGAGGCTGCGTCCGCGCGCCGGTTCGGGTGCCTCCGCGGGCGCGGGCAGACCCGGCAGTTCGAGGTCCGCCGCCTTCACCTCGGGCTCGGCGGAGAGGTCGATGTCGACGGTGCCGTCCCAGTCGAAGCGCTCCTCCTGCACGAGACCGATCCGTGCCGCCTCCTCGGGGCTGAACGCGGCCTCGGCGACGTCGCCGTCCAGCGGCGCGGCGGTCGACGGCGGCGGAAGCTCGGCAGCCGTGGGCATCAGGCGTTCCAGCGCCTGCTCGACCTGGCGCGCGAGCAGGTTCTGGTCGAGCACGCTGCCCGACAGCGACTTGATCGCCTCGGCGTGCGCCGGCATCAGCTGGCCGAAGAACTGCCGGCGCCGCTCCTCCGGCCAGCCGATGGTGTTCAGTCCCTCGTTGATCCGCTGCACCATCTTCGGCAGCCCGGCCATGAAGGCCTTGCGCTGCGCCGGCGAGGTCTTGGGCTGCACGCTCATGAAGAGCTCGCGGCCGGTCTGGCGCAGCTCGCGCACGCGCTCGCTGGTCACGCCCTCGCGCTCGGCGGCCTTGAGGATCACCCGGCTCCAGACGCGCGAGACGAAGTCGCGCACGAAGGCCGGTGCCGCCAGCGGCTGCAGCTCCTGCTCCAGGCGCTGCTCGTAGTGCTGCGACATTCGCAGCTCCTGCTCGCGCTGTTGCAGCAAGGCGGTGGCCCCGGCATGCTGCGACTCGACGCTGCGCCGCGCCTGCTCGGCGACGAAGGCCTCGAGCGCGGACAAGCGCACCGAGTAGGTCTCGATCTGGTCGAAGTCGCCCTTGACGATCTCCTGCACCAGGTCGCGCACCTTGGCCAGGAAGGCCTGGGCCTGCTCGTCGCCGAAGTCCTCGAAGGCGTTGCCGAGCGACGCGATGCGGTTGACGAACTGGCGCACCGGGTGCTTGCGCGTCGAGAAGAAGCTCGGGTCGCCGAGCGCGGCGCGCAGCACCGGCAGCTGCAGCCGCGCGATCTGGCGCGCCAGCTGCGGCGGCACCTTGGGGTCGGAGAGGATCTGGTCGAAGAGGCTCGCGATGACGTCGATCACCATGTGATCGAGTGCTCCACGCGAGGCCTGGCGAAGCTGGTCGCGGTTGGCGTGGATGAGGTTGGGCGCGATGCCGCCGCCCATCTCCTCGCCCGCCTGGCTCCAGCCCGAGGTGTCGAAGCCGGCGGGTTCGGCCTGCGCCAGCCGGCGCAGCAGGTCCATCATCATCGGCTCGACGTGACCGATCGGCGTGCCGCGGCCGCTGCCGAACACCCCGTGGCTGCTGTGCCCGCTGCGCGTGCTGGCGCCGAATGCGCCGGGGCCGCTGCGCGCGCCGAAGCCGCCCATCGTCGAACCGGCAGCACCCGTGCGGCCGGCACCGAGCGCCCCGTGCACGCTCTGCCCGGTGTCGGGCCCGCGCCCGGCGGCGTCGAGCGCCCCGGCGCGGCTGTGGGCGCCGGCGGTGGGCGATTCCTGCGTGCGCACGCTCAGCGAGATCGGCTGCACGCCGGCACGGCGCAGGTCGGCGACGATGTCCGCGTAGGTGCTGCGCAGGATCTCGGCCAGCGAGCGCCGCAGCTCGACCTCGAGCACCTTGCGCACCTCGGGCCGGTCGGTGACGGTGTCGATCGCGCGGATCACGCCGTGGCCGATCGACTCGGGACGCAGCGGGTTGTGCTCGCGCTCGGCGCGCTGGTGCCCGAGCACCGAGCCGACGTAGGCTTCGAGCTCACGCAGCTCCCACTCCAGGCCGTGCGTGATCTCGAGCGCGAAGCGCTCGGCCTGGACCTTGATCTCGAGCTCGCGGTCCTCCACCAGCGTCAGCGCCTCCCAGGCCTGCGGGACGGTGCGCGCACGCTCGCCATCGCTGCCGCGCAGTTGCGCGTCGAAGGACTGGTCGAAGGCCTGCTCGAAGAGCGGGCGCTTGCGCCCGAGCTCGAAATGCGCGGCCAGCAGCGCGTCGCGCTGCGAGCCCAGCGCCGTCATCGCGGAGAGGTTCAGGCTCTCGAGCGTGCGCTCCGTCGCCACGCGCACCGCCAGCCGCACGCGTTGCACGGCGGCTTGCAGCAGGGGCGGCAGCGACAAGGGCGTCGGCGAAGTCATGGCGCAGCAGTCGAGCCGCTATTCTGTGCCATGCATCGCCGCGCGTGAGCCCCCGTCCGGGCTCGAGCCGGCCCCAAGCGTGCGCCGGGTCGCGCTCAGCCCTGTTTGCCGCCGCGGTTCAGCGCGTCGCGGATTTCGCGCAGCAGCACCACGTCCTCGGGGGTGGGCGGGGGCGGTGCCGGAGGCTCGGCGCGCTTGAGGCGATTGATCTGCTTGACCATCAGGAAAATGATGAAGGCCAGGATCACGAAATTCAGCGCGACGGTGATGAAGTTGCCGTAGGCGAGCACGGCTCCCTGCTTCTTCGCCTCTTCGAGCACGGTGGCCGTCTGCCCGGCCAGCGGGATGAAGTAGTTGCTGAAATCCAATCCGCCCGAGACCTTGCCGACGACCGGCATGATCACGTCGCCCACCAGCGAGTCGACGATCTTGCCGAACGCGCCGCCGATGATCACGCCGACGGCGAGATCCATGACGCTGCCCTTGAGCGCGAACTCCTTGAATTCCGATGCGAAACTCATTTGCTGGATCCTCCTGACCCGAATGTTTGTCGAAATGGCAGCGGTGTTGCCGCGTGGCACGGTAGGAGGCGCCTGTGGTGGCGTCAAGTGGCACGGTGTCAGGGAAAGCCTGAAATCGCTCCGTTAGAATCCTACGTTGACCCCCAAGACAATCGAGTTCACCTTCCGAGGATCCCATGAGCGAATCCGCACCGGCCCCGGCGGGCCATGGCAGCGTCGACCAAGACCGCCGGACCTGGATCGCGATCACCTGCGGCGCCGGTGCCGTCGGTGGCGTCGCGGTCGCGGTCCCCTTCGTCAGCAGCTTCGCGCCGTCCGAGCGCGCCAAGGCGGCGGGCGCTCCGGTCCAGGTCGACATCAGTGCCTTGCAGCCCGGAGAGAAGCTCACGGTGGAGTGGCGCGGCAAGCCGGTGTGGATCATGCGGCGCACACCCGAGCAGCTCGAGTCGCTGAAGAAGACCGACGCGCTCGTCGCCGATCCCAACTCCGACCGCACGGCCTATCCGACGCCCGAATACGCGAAGAACGAGTGGCGCTCGATCAAGCCCGAGGTCCTGGTCACCGTGGGCATCTGCACGCACCTGGGCTGCTCGCCGGTCGACAAGTTCCAGACCGGCGCGCAGCCCTCGCTGCCCGCTGACTGGCCAGGCGGCTTCTTCTGCCCCTGCCATGGCTCGACGTTCGACCTCGCCGGCCGCGTCTACAAGGACAAGCCCGCGCCCGACAACCTCGAGGTGCCGCCGCACATGTACCTGTCCGACAACGTGCTGCTGATCGGCGAAGACAAGAAGGCTTGAGGAGCGAGGACCACCCCATGGCTGAATTCAAGGAAGCGCCCGCCGGCGCCTCGGTGCTCGAGAAGACCACCGTGTGGTTCGAGAACCGGTTCCCGACCGCGTTCGCCGAGTACAAGAAGCACATGTCGGAGTACTAC